>Ga0192237_1033_pt1 | contig 21264 bp, 17 predicted proteins | sample Koala_Koa27_E3_FD_131278 | JGI IMG/M metagenome (GOLD analysis project Ga0192237, IMG submission 131278) | Enriched cells from koala feces incubated with labeled cellulose particles, San Francisco Zoo, California, United States - Koala_Koa2-7_E3 ...
GGGGGCACAAAAACACAGTCCGCATAATAAGTACAAGTACATTTTCCACCACAAGCTAAAACGTAGGGTTTACTAGTTGCATACAGTTCTGCAAATTCTGAAAATTCTGAGTGGATGTCTTATATTCATTCTGAAAATCCCAACATCCAATCCTCACGCATGCAATATTGCACGAACCAATGGCAATGCTGCACGTTTTAGTCGTGCAAACACAGGGACCCATAGCAAGAGAACAATTCACGGCCTGGGCCCCGGGGCCTACAGCCAGGGATTCGCAAGCACCGGCTTTTGCGCCAAGAGTTCCGATACCGCTTCCTGTAATACCAAATACACCAGGCACAGTTTAACTCGTCGAGTCCGTAGTTGTCGCCGTTCGGGTCGGTGTATAGTTACGCAAAGCAAACCCTTCCAAACGAGCTACGGTCTTGTCCGCAATCTTATCTTCGCGGATAACATCGCGGAGCGTTACGTTTTCGCGGGTCAAGCGAGCGTTTTCTTCAACCAGGGCCTGGTTCGTCATCTTATTTTCAAGTTGGTCGAACCGCTGGTTCAGAAGAAGAAAGCCGTCTTTTTGTCCCTGCAAAACGCGGGATTCAAGGGCATTGCGCGCGTTTTCCGCTTTCAGTGCTTCAAGCTCGATTTTGGCGCTCATCAAGCCGTTGCCTTCCTTCACGTCTCGGGCAACATTATCCACACGATTCACAATGCCAGCCACAGCTAGGTCAAGTCGCGCCGCCGCATCACGGACGGTATCCCCAACGTTACGGGTAACGTCGGCAATACGGTCTCCTTGATTGCGGGTCGCCGAAATGACGTTAGAAATGGATTCACACAGCCAGGTCTGAAGCTGCTGGAAGCCAAGGGAAGAAGCAGCGCGGGCATCGGCAATACGGTCGTGGAGCCCCACGATTTCCTCCGTATTGGTTCCGGCCAGCGTGGCAAAGTCCGTTTGCTGCCCTCTGTTCAGACCATTCCAGCCGCCGCCCGCGAAAAGGAACAACAAGAGGAAAACGAAGATAAACATCCCTTCGCCTCCCCAGTTCTTGTCGTATCCTTTCTCTCGGGCAAGAGCCATGAGGCCGGGCAAATCCATTCCCTTGTTGCCCTGCATAAGGGCCAAGAGTCCGGCAATATCGCCCATATCCTTATCCTTTACGGTCTCGTTGACCGTGTTTGTTAAGTCGGCCATTTTCTCTGCCAAATTTTCGACGGAACGGCCAACAGTTTCCGCCTCGTATGTCATAGGCACCTCCTTTTCGCTCAATCGCCGCGAGGGCTTATGCCTGCGGCAGGCTAGAAAGCCCTCCGGCAGACTTGAACTTCTTTTTTTATATACAAAAGAGGGAAGGGGTCAAGATTTCAGCCATGCTGCTACCCGTTGCTGTAGGGCTTCTAATTCTTTTCTCTTGGCTTGCATTGCCTTTACGGCGTTTTCCATTTCATTTAAAAGCGGCAACAGCTTTTCCAGCGACTCGGCGTATTTTCTGGCCGCCTCTTTGTCGTAAGGTTTGGGTTCATATTGCTTCAACGGCAACGCCTGCGGCAGGCTGTTTTTATTGACTTTAATCATTGTTTTCTTTTCCTTCGACGTCATCTGTTCCAGTCCCAGCGGCATCTTCTTCAGTCCCAGCGGCGTTTGAGCTGTAGCGTTCTTTCCGCGAAACATAGAAATTTATCTTTGGAATGCAGCTTTGCAATGAGCAGCCGCCATAGACGTTATAAATGGCCGCCGCGTAGTATCCGGCGGGCCAGCAAGTCGGATATGACCCGGCCTCCGCCACGGCTTCTCCGCTTCCGTTTTGGCTCGCGGCAGCGAAGCAGGTGTAGAGTTCCGTGTTGGCGCAAATCGGGCCGCAAGCTTCATAGCGAGCGAATTCGCACCACGCCTGCGGTGAACTTTGTTCTTGGCTTCCCTCATCAAGCCCATCGGCGATTGAGATATCCTCCCGCGTCAATCGCTGATACGTATCGGATTTATAGATAGCGATAGTCGCGCCATTGCCATAGCTGCTGTCTGTGCCCGCCCCTTCAGGCATATTCTGGTCAATGGTGATGCGCACTGGAATTGAGCTGCTGTCAAAGCACAGGTCGCTCTTCAGCCGGTAGGTGGAGGATATCGGACCCCAGAGATAACAATGTTGCTCAATCGCCGCAAGGGTTTGTAGAGCTGTAGCGACGCCGCTGTTTTCTCCTTGGCTTCCACTCTCCTCATTGCCGCTTTCTTCTTGGCTGCTACCTTCCGCCTCGTCGTCTTCGCCGCTGTCTGCAGCTCCCGGCAGGGGCGACATCGGTTCAAGTTCCGTCACCGGCTCATTGGTAAAGAACGGCAGGTGTTCGCTGGTCCAAATGTTGTTCAGCACGACGTTGTTTGAAACGCCGCACCCGCAATTCCAGTTTAGTCCATCCCAGCTCCAAAGGGTATAAGCACAGCTGGCATCGCCACCGACAGCCAAATAAAGGCCGTGGTCGGGGAGATGCAGCCCGGCACAAAGAGTTCCGCCAAACTCCGTAGAATACTTCCAGGCGTTTCGTGGTGAAGCGGTGCAGGCCGTGCCGGAGCCAAGAGCAACAAACCCTTCACGCGTCCCGTAGATACAAGTAACGCCACCATCACCTAAGTCTTGCAGCACCTGAGCAGCGGTTTGCCAATAGCCGGAAGACGGGCAATTCGCGGCGTATTCAACCTGACCGCAGGCGTCCGCAATCACCCAGTATTGCCCGTTACCGGCGATTGCCGTGACGTCTGACTCTAGCCAGGGTAGGGAAGAAATCGAGGCCCACGTGCCTCCCGTAGAGCAACAGAACAACCCATTGCAGGTCGCCAGTACCAGGGCGTCGTCGGTTGCGGCAAAAGTGTACGGGTCGCCGAAAAAAGATTGCCAACCATTACTATTGCTATCACCGTCACTGCCATTTTTAATATAGCAATCCCAGGTCAAGCCGCCATCTGTAGAACACATGAGCGTTCGCTCAGGCGTCGCGAGGGCTTCTCTCTTAGACGCCGCAAGGGCTTGTCGAGCTGTAGCGACGCTGCTGTTTTCTCCTTGGCTTCCACTCTCTTCATTGTCACTTCCACTATTCTCATCGTCCTGCCTGCCATTTTCGCCGTTCCCGCCCTCATTGTCGTTTTCTTTCTGACTTCCATCTTCCTGCTCATTGTCCTCGTCATTATCTCCGGCCCCCGGCAAAGCAAAAGCCCACAGCGTATCGCTTGTTGCGACAATCCGTTGCCCCCGGAGACATTCGGGCAGCTGCTCTGCGGAGCCGCTTTCTTCTTCTGCCTGCTGTGAGTATGAGGACCAGCTTCTTCCCAAATCATCAGAATGATAAACACATCCGGACGTAGAGGTTGCATAAAGACGTGTGGTGATGTCCCGCTGATATACCTCCGGCTCCCAGCCCTCACGGCCCCAGAAACTTTCCGTCCAGGCGTGTAGTTCCTGGCATTTATACAGGCAAACGCCTTCGCAGATTTTTACGAATTTCGCGCCATAGTAGCAGGTCTCTTGCAAGACGTTTGTACAAATGCAGCCACCAACTTCTTCAAAATATTTCGGAGAAAGAACCAGGCCGTCAATGGCGAGGTGCAGTGTGTTGGTATCCTTGAAATAACAGACATCCCCCGGCAGGGTTAGACAAGAGCCGCCGGAGTATGCCGAATTAAGCACGCAATAGCCCTGCGTGGGAAGCTCGTTTGAAGTGAACGTTGCGTAGATAGAGTTAAGTTCGGTTATTGCATCTTGAAAGGTGCGCCAGTTTTCAGTCGTGCCGACGATTTCCAGGGCGTCTTGAATAAGGCTCGCGGTCTGCGTGATTTCTTCGTCAAGCCCGTCAATGATGGCCTGAAATTTGTTCGTTGTTTCTTTAATAAGGTTATTTAACTCATTTGTCTTGTTTTCGAAGTCCTTGTTTGCGTCTTCAATCTTATCATCCATCTCCTGGAGCTTAACATTAAACGCTTCCGTTCCCAGGAACATGGCCTTAATGTAAACCTGCTGGCCCTGGTACATGTTGATTTTAAACCGGATTTGTGAGGACTCGGTGCCATACTTACCGATTTCACTAAAATGTATGTCGGGCGTTAAAGCCAGCCCATCAACCGTGACAAGAAGCTGGTAGGTCGTGGGGTAATACGTAAAGCCGTCATTAAACGTATAAACCCATTCGCCTTCACTGTCAATAATGTGTGTTTTGTCAACAGTGAAGGAGGTTTCCTGCGATTGCACATAACTCGTTTCGCCAAGATACCCCATGGTCAGATTGTAATAATACAGGGCCTGATTGTAGAGTTCCGTTAAAGTGGCAATGGCATTATTCACAAAGGCCGCGCCAGAAAGGAGTTCTTCGTAGACTTCTTCTGGCGTCTGGGTGCTGGAGTTCGGCACTTTGATGGAGCGCGCGGTGGCGTCAAGAAGTTCCTGTCGCTCGGCGGCGTCTTCATCAAACCGGTCTTCTATCTCGTGCGCGTCAAAACGAGAGCCAGAAAGATATTCGTCCTCCTGTAAAAAGTTTCCTTCGCGCACGATGGCGAGGTTTGAGCCGGAAGCCGGAGGGTTTTTAAAAATTACCGCGCCGCCATAATTATCGTCGTTTAGCGTGACGGTCGTTTGCTGCGTAATGTTCGTTTCCGTCCAGGACGTTGCAGAATTGGAACAATAAACAACGACCTGCTCTTCGCCCCAAACCTTGAAGGGGAAGGAAAAGCAAGTGGTGCGGTCATCGCCTTGATAGTTAACGCGGCGAACTATTGTATCAAGAGTCATACTATTACCTCACAAAGGTTCCTGGGTCGAGCCAGAACATCTGGTTTTGTTCCCGTTCGATGCGCCGCTTCATACGGGAAATATAGCCAGGGTTCAGGCTTTCATAAAGATTATATGCGATTAAATAATCAAATGCGCCTTTAAAGTAAAACAGGTTGTTCCCCGGCACATGGCTCCAGAGCGTGCGGAACGTATTTGCCGCCTTTGCGTCGCCGTTCATAAGGTCAACATACAAATTGTAGAAACTTTCCAACGAACTGGCGGTTGGGCCCAAAAAGGTAGCCAGGGGTGAACCGCCAAACCGGTTCTTGGCGTTCCCTAATTCGCTAAAAAGAAAGTCTCCGTAAATACCGAGCCCGCCGCCTTGTGTCAAAGCCTGCACCCATGTGCGCGCGTCTGCAGGGTCACGCGGTGTTTTCCCCGCAGCCAATTGTTTGACGCTGTGGGAAAGATACCCGAAAAGCGTCATTGCGGCAATCTGCCGCATCAGATGCCCCGACTCGCCATATTGGTTACGCACAAACTGCCCCGCCAATCCTTCGGTAAAACTGTTCGCGCCGTAACCATATACTTCCCGCGATAGAAAGCGGTTCGCATATTCAAAACCAAAGGCTTTAAATTGCGCGATGAAGCGGAAAAATTCACCAGGGATAGTTCCCGCACTGAGTCCCTGTCGTAGCATAGCCCGGGTTTTGGCGGAAGACTCAATGACCGCGTCACCGATGCCGTCCGAAAAATAGGTGCGAAACTGGTCCTGAATTTCTTCTCGCAAAGCCAGGATAGAAGAAGGCGTCACCCCTCTTCCTTGGCTTCGCAAGTAGTTTGCGAACATTTCATCCGGCACGGTTTCAATGCCGTCAGGTGTCAGATAGTGCCGCCCGTCTGCTGCCTTCGTTTCGCCGCGCCGGATAATTTCCCACTTTCCTTCATCAATGCCGTAGAGCGAAAGAGCGCGTTGCCGTTTATGTGCGAGCTTCGCCCAGGAGTTATTTTTTTGTCTGGCTAAATCGTGCGAAAGCATTAACCCCGCCGAGGCCTTTTGCGTATCCGTCCACCAAGAAAGACCGGAGAGGCGGAAGAAAAGGTTTTGAATCCCGTTCAGCCTGTTGTTAATACCCCCCGCGTCCAGGCCGCCATTCGACATGCGGGCTGCTATTGCCTGCATTGTGGAGTCAAAGTACACGCCAAGAGAAGCAAGGATGCGCTGTTGTTCCGCGCTGCCACGCCCTTTGCCAAGCCCGCGAATGGCAGCAAGCATGTTTTCGCACCAGCCGCCCGCGCCGCGATAGGCAAGGGCCCCAGCCAGGTTCGGGATATCGGAAAAGGCGGAGATGACCGCACCGCCAAGCTTCGTTACGTTTTCAAAGACGCGGACATTGCGGCCGACTTGCGCAAGCGAGGGGTTCCCCTCAATGTTGATGGTATTGTCAACCTCTTTCATTTGATTGCGGATACGCTTGCTATCTATCGCACGAACGCCCTTATCGTCTCCTACTTTTAAAAGCGCGTTCGTGGCTTCACGCTGCAAGCTCTCAAGCCCCGCCTGCGGGCTTGGCCCTAAAACCTGCATAAGCGCGGTGTTTTTGGCAGCCCGATCAAGGCCATGCACAATGGTATCCGAAAGCTTCCCCGTGCCGTATTTTTCCTGATAGCCAAACCAGGCATCGGCATCCTTAAAAATGAATACGCGTTCACGGCTTGCCCGCGCCGCCGCGCTTCCGATGCGGCTCGTTCGCGCAAGTTCGTTCGCCATGGTGTTTTGACGAACGTGTTTGCCCGTAGACATAACGGTATATGAATCGCGCAAAAACTTTTCGCGTCCAGCAAGGTCGTTCAGATACGCCCCATCCGCCGTTCTCACCCAATCAAGGCTTTCATTCATGAGACCCGTCCAGGCTTGGCTGCCGCCTTTACGGATGCGATACGCGTCATGGGTTTGCCGTGCGATATAGCCGGGAAGACGCCCAATCCAGGCTCCAGCGCGATTTTCTTTTACCCTGGCCTTTTCCTGAATACGATATACCACTTCGGCAATTTCCATGGCCATTTTGGGGCCATTGTATTTTGGCGCGTCGGGATTGTTCATGGTATAGAGAGCACGCGCAATTTCCCGCTGCAAGGTATTTGTGCGAAAGGCCCGGAAATGCGCGGGAGAAAGCCTGTTTAATTCCGCCGCGAGCTCTCCTCTATACTGGCCGGAAAGCCCGACGCCCAAGGAATCAACAGACATATGGCTGCCCTCGCGGACATATTTAGAGCCAACAAGAAGGGCCGAGATACCATCGCTCTCTTTGCCTCTAAAGGTATTCAGCACATACCCCAGGTTTTCTACGTTTCGGTTGCGTTGGAGCCTCAAGGCCCGGTTTCGGGCAAGTTCGATAATTCGGTCTTTATTAATTTCTTCCGCTATAGCATTAAGAATTTCACCATCATCCATGCCTGCGGCGCGCTTTTCGACAGCAGACTCATAGAGCGTCGTGATATCCTCGGGGTTTAGCCGTTCGGGACCGGGAGAAGCCAAGGAAAAAGATTCCCGCACCTCGCCCTGTTTTACGGCGTCAAGGATTTCCGGCATTACGGCGTCGGCGACATCATATTGCAAAAGCCTGGCATCAGACTCGGCGATTGCCCCTTCAGCCTCGGCTATGATATTCCGCGCTTCCTCTGAAAGATTTACTTCACGTGAAACAAGTGTAGCAAAGTCCGCGTTCGCGTTTTGGATGCCTTCACGAAGCTCGACAACTTCCGACGTTCCGGCACTCCGCGCAACTTCCGCATCCGGCATTATTCTCTTGGCTTCAGCGGCTATCGAAACTTCAGGTTCGCGCGTCAGAATATCGCCGACCGCATAGGTAAAATTTCGTTCCGCTTCACTGAACGGCACAGTCAACATGTCATTGAAAACATTTCTCATTTGCGGAGAGATTTCGAACCCCGCCGCGTCCGCGCTCGAGTAAACATCAAGAAAGAAGCCTTTCATAGAGTCAAAAGCGGGCTGCAATGTAGCAGATGGAGCCCGGCCCTCCATAAGAAATGCCTCCCCGGCGCGGGCGAATTTTTCTTCTTGGCTTCTTGTCCAGGCCTTTCCCGGCCTTGCTCCGACAAAGTCTTCCATCTGCACATAACGCGCGCGAATAGCGTCGGACGCGCCGGGCGCATGGGCGGCTTCCGCCATTTCCCTCCGAAAAATATGAAACATCTCATGTGGGGCGGTCGTCGCGTCGGAATTTTGGAAGAAGGTGATGACAGCCTTCCCTTCGTCAAAAGAGACCGCTCCCCGCGCTCCTGCGGAGCTTTGCGATTCTGCGGAGCCTAGCGGCGTCTGAGACGGAGATTCAAGCCTTTGTCCTGTTGAAGACATATTAGAGCCCAGCGGCGTCTGAGCTTCACCGCGAAACTCCACGGGGTTGCGCTCATAATAATCGAGAACCGACCGGCCCGTATCGACGGCCCACCGCCTAGCGTTGGCGTCAAAAAGCGCGGCATCGGCCTGCGCCCATTGGCGAGCCAAGCTTTCATCAAGATTCGGATTCGCCCGCATTCGCGCTTCAAAATTGCGCTGTTCAAAATCCTGTCGGTACCAATCGGTGGCATGAATAGAATCGGGGGTCGCGTTCGGATGCCGCCAATGATGAACCATCCCTGCGATTGGATGGAGTGTTGCGCCCATCATGGAGCCAAAGAAAACATTCGTAAGAGAATCAGCCAGGGAATAGTCGGCCTGAGCGGCGGTCATTCCTGAATAAACAAGCGGCTCAATCATGGCCGCGCCAATCGCCCCTTCCACGGCCCCTTGTCGCGCAAGAAGGCTTGCACGTGTCCAGCCGGTTGCGGAAGCGATCGCCGTTTGGCGAGCCGCATTTCGAGCCAAGAGAGAGGTTCCCACCGCGCGGGTCGCGGGAATAGCGCGTAACGCCGAGATGCCGCCACGAAAAGCGAGGCCGGGGACAAAAGCGGAACCTATATTTATGGGGTCAACAAAGCTCCCCGCAAGTCCACCGGCAAAACCTGCCGCATTGTTGATGAAGCCAGAAGCGCGGGAAGAAACGTTTTGCCGCCAAATTTCTTCACCTTTTTGTTCCAGCATGAGTTGCAAATGCTCGCGGGAATACCCCTCGGTGGGGGTAATAACGCCGATTAGCCCCGCCTCTTCTATCATTCGGCCCTGCTCTTCAAGGCTTATCCTTTCTCGAAACGGCTCAAACCGGCTATAGAGATTTCGCGCTCCTTGCACGGGGTTCGTAGCCAAGGCGTGAGAAAATCCATTGGCGAAAAAGTCGAGCGTCCCCAGTTCCCACATGTCGGCAGAAAAGGGGACAATCTGCTTAAGTTCCGGCGTTTCCGTGAAGAAGGGCATTACCGGTTTCTCCTAAAAAGCCTGGGATAATCAAGGGCCATAGAAGTCAATCCCTTGGAACATAATCATCTGATTTGTCCGAATGCGACGGGCTTCCGCTTCGCGGTCAGCCAAAAGAGAAGCCAAGGAAGAAAGTTCATCCCAGGTTCTTTCTATCGGCTTGCCGTTTTTGTCGCGAACAAGGATACCGTGAATAAAAAGTCGTGCCGCGCTCTCATCCTCGTTAACCAGCCATTCGCCATTATCCTGAAGATCGTGCTGCATGGCCTGCAACTGTTTTTTATGGCTCCCGCCTTCCCTCACGGGGTAGAGCGTATGCAAGAGATGTTCTTCGATATCTTCGGGATTTCCGGCAACATTATTCAGTAAGCAGCGACTCCCTTGCATAACGGCGGCTGCGTCGATTGTTTTTCCTTGGCTATCCACCTTTGGAATACGCAAAGAACCGGCAACGGTATATCTGTCGGTAAACCGCGCCGTCGCATCCGATACAGCGCTCCCGACGCTTTTCCCGTCTCGCATATACAGAAGGGCAAGAACGCGAACAGAATCCTGTAGGCTTACCGCTGCATCCGTATGATAGCCGAAGGTTCGTGCAAATTCCTCGAGTTCAGAATGTAAACGATCTTCAAAATCCGTATTGGCCGAGCCCGTGAGCCCCAACACATTCTTGGTGTTTTTAACGAACTCGGGGTCCCTTAAAGCATTCCACATTCGATTGCCATCACCGGTGTTTCGTATCATATACGCATGCTGTGCCGCCGCCGGGAGGTTCCCGCCCTGTTTGGAGCAAAGTTGCCGCTGCACGTCAAGGCCATAGGAGCCCACACTTTCCATGATTTGCGCAAGTTCATCTAAGGGGGCGTTGGAGGCGTTCATTGTGGCGGCCATATTGAGAATATCCGCTTGTGAAAAAAGGTGCGTAAGCGACATGCCGCGCTTCCCAGCGGCCGCCGCCGATACCTGTGCGTATGCCTGAACGCTATCGGGATTTATGTCATTAAACATGGCCTCCCGCGCTCTGGCAACGTCTTCATCGCGAGAAATAAGATAGGCGGCGGGATCCTGCGCGCGAGCGGCCAATTCTTGGTTCATCGCGTTCACCACCAATGTATAAACGGAGTCCTTGATTTTGCTGCCAGGTCCCGCACCGGGGCGGTTATCGATAGTCCAGTGGTACATATCCTCGTTCGTCATATCCTTCATATCGCGAAGGTGAGTATTCGCTTCCCTCGCTTCCGTATACTTAAGGTATTCCCGCCCGCCACGTTCTTCGCCGTAAGCGTCTATAAATTCAGACTTTGCAAAATTGCGATACCCTGAAATATCTTTTCCTTGCAACGCGTCATTCTGGAAGTCATTTTGAAGGTTCGTAAATGCAACCGCGCTTTCTCCCTTCCGCTGTTTTTCGGCATTGGCAAGGGCATTACGCATCCAGACTTCGTCTTTCGTTGTCAGTTGGTTTTCATCGGAAGGCCTTGAGCCAAGGAGAAAATCAACATATCGCAACGTTTCGTTTGGAATCTTTGCCGGATCCGCCCCCGCCGCCAACCACTTCTTGACGTTCCCCGGCCCCCAGTTGTAGGCCATAAGCGCAAGACGTTCGTCGCCGTTGAAAGTATCAAGCATTTTTTTAAGGTACTTCGTGCCACCACGGACATTCTGCTCCGGGTCGAAAGCGTCCGTAATGCCCATCTCTTTGGCTGTTGCGGGCATAACCTGCATAAGGCCGCGCGCGCCGGCCCTCGATGTAGCATTGAAATTACCGCGACTTTCCTGCCAAATGACGGCCTGAACAAGCTCGGGATCAACGCCTTCTTCCTTGGCTATTCTTTCCGCCAGGATAGCGACACCCTCAGGAAGCGGCGAATGTGGGCGAACAGTATTGCCGCCTTTGCCTAAAGCGTCGTTTAAAACTCTTCGAGCCCCACCGATATCTTTGGTGGCAAGAGCCATGGTAAACGCGCCGCGCTTCGCGCCGCTGATGACCTCTTTGAATGCGGCTGCCTTTGCCTCTTCGTTAAATCCCTGACGATCAAGCTTACGCCCTTGCGAAGAAAGGGCCTCCCCTACCCAGCGGTTTAGCTCTTCAGGGTCATTATAGTTTTGCGCGGCCAGGTTAAGAGCGTTTTCGGTTGCCGCGTCATCATTGCGATCTTCAAAGAGCCGCAACTGATTCATGGAGTGCTGTTGCAGCTTGATAGACTCGCGTGAAGTAAAGTCACGCATCTTCCGCTCATACAGCCGCATTGCCAAGGGGTTAAGCTGCTTTTCCGCTTCCCCGCGCAAATCTTGTGCTTCGGATGCAAATTCATTCACTACGGAGAAAGAATTTTCGCCTTGGCGGGAAAGATATCCATTCTCACCGGAGGTAGATTGATTAAGCTGTTGGATATGAAGGGTGGAAAGCTCTTCAGCTTTGGCCGCAGAATAGTGCGTATAGATTTCCGCTCCGGCTCGGCTAAGCACGGAAAGGCCCGCGCCAAAGTGGCCCATATTTCGCCAATAATCCTGATTGGCCTGATCAACAGCCACAGAACCGGCAGCGGCGATACGGGCGGAAGAATCGTCAAGACGAGCGGTCGTGCGAGAAACATACGGAGCTTCGCTTTGCTGTGGCCGCCGAATGTTCGGGGAACGACCCCTGATAGTCATACCTTCATAAACTGGCATTTAGTATTCCAATGGTTCGTACGCGGTGTCCGCTTCTGTGTTGAACGTAAGCCCCGCATGATATTCTTCAGTTGTTATTGGTGCGGCGTTAAACCAGCAAAGAGCCAGGCTGTCGCTTTTGTCCGGTGACCGGCCTATTTTCTCTTTGATTTTGTCTTTCTTGAGCAACAGCATTTTCCCTGTTGACGTGAATTCGTATTCTTGCGCGGCGAGTTCCTCAGCCAAGAAAGAGTCATCGGGGAGCTTTCCTCCGGCTTTAAGCCAGTCCGCCAACTCTGTATACATCTCGGCCCGCCGGTTCACGAATTTGTCCGCCTTTATCGCCCGAGCTGAAGCTAAGGCTTCCGCCACGGGTATCCCAAGCTCTCTAAGTCTATCAACAAGTCCGGCCCCTACGCCGATTGCGTCCACGAACAACACGGCGGGTTTCTTTTCGTTGTAGAGCGAGACGACGCGCCCGCACAAATCGGTTAGGCTTAATCCCTTGTATACCAGTTGCGGATGAACAACGAGCCCTTGCCGGAGGGTAATGACGGAGCTGTCATCCCCGTAGCGAGCCACGTCCACGCCAACTATCAACGGCGAGTCCTTCCAGATGTGTTCTGGGCATTCTCTTCCCATGGCTTCTTGGATTAAAGCCAAGGGGATAAGTGTCGTCGCGGCGGCAACGTTAAAGTCACACAGAAATTCACGGGCAAAGGCATCCGGCCCCAGCTCGGCTTTAATGCGTTCCACTTCCCCGGGGTCAAGTATACTCGTTTTCGTGATAGGATATGAAGCCGCGAACCAATCCGTATTCTCTTCCTTTTGCGCATAAAAGTACAAATCTCGGAAAAGGTTGGGCCCCTGGGGCGTGGCAATAAAGAGGCAACGCCCATCACGGTCGGCCAGACTCGGGCGGACAACTTCCGACCAGACTTCAGCTTTACACTGGGCAACCTCATCCATCACTACGAAGTCGTAGTAAAGACCCCTTAGCGCGTCGGGATTATCCGCACCAAACAAACGGATTTTTGCCGAACCATTACGAGACGGCAAAGTGATTGATAATTCAGACTCATTAACAGTCCGGGGGAGCACCGCCGTATAATGTTTTGCATATTCCCAGGCGATACTCTTCGCCTGTGTCCGAAACGGCGCGATAAAAGCAAAATGTCCAAAGGGCTTGTCACAAAGCAGTGCTTGTTTTATCAGGTGGTTGATAGCCATAACCGTTTTTCCCGCACGACGATGCATGACAAAGACGCAAAAGCGAAACTTTTCCAAGGCTTCGTGTAGTTCGGGAAAGCGCGGGGTATATTGAATTATGATTTCTTTTGGCTTCATTTTGATGCAAAGGGGTTCGTATACTCCCAGTTGGTCATCATATACCCCAGGTTGTTCCAATTGACGCTATACCTCCCGCCGCCGTTCCAAGTGCCCCCCAAATGGCCCCACTGGAAGCATCGCGCGCGGCCTTACGATAACTTGACGCTTGCGCACGATACGCATTGGCCGCATTCTCGTAGTTCCAGGCTTCAATTTCCTGGGCATACGCCCGGTCAATCCCCTGGTTGTAAGCGTTTATTGCGCTAATTTCGCCAGAGCTAGCGGTATCGGCCTGAACGTCGAGAAAGCTACCCTGATCAACAACTACGCCGCTCCCACCCATCTGTGCCCGTTGTTGACCAATTATCCGCGCGGCTTCGAGACGTTTGGCCTGCATTTCCTCATAACCCTGCTTGCGTTCGGCAGATGCTTGTTCCTCGGCAAGACGTTGATTGGCCGAAGCGATAGTGGCTTGTTGTTCAGCCGCCGCGGCTTGAGTGCGATAATTCGCGGCTTGAGCCAGAGCCTGATTATAACTGGATACCGTTTGTATCGCGGTCCCAACAGCCATAAGAGCAAGACTTACCCCACCAAGTGCCATATTATCTTCCTTCTTTAACGCGTTTCTCCAAAATCGATATCCGTTGTGATACTCAGTACCCTAAGCGGGGTTGGCTTGTCTGTTTTTATGTACAACGAACTATCTTCTTCTTGGCCGCCCGAAGCAATAACTTCGACAGTCCCGCTGAAAGGCGGAACAGGTTCTCCATAATTTTCAGGGAGAAATGGAGCCTCATAAAACTCAGCCTCTTTATAGGCGGAGCGATCAACCAGCCAGCCGCTTTTTGTCATGGCGTATTCAAAGTTAACACTCCTATGCACGCGGATGCTGGTCCTTCTCAATGCCCGCCGAAGGCCCACAGTTGAGCCGGAATCGTCTTCAGAATCAACAGGTAACGGAGCCATGATAGAAGTAAATGGTAGCCCGACAATGACCTTGCCGGGAACACCGTATTGCAATGTGAGTTTGCCTTTATCGGCTATAATATGTCCCATCTCCGGACTGCCGACATTCAAAACAGACACCGTTTTACCAACAAGATGAGCCAAGGAAGAAGATTCCAACTCGTTTTTTCCTTGGTTATTATTCATTATCACGCCGCAGTCTACAAAAAACGCGTCTTCAATGGCGGTGTTATCGTCAAAACGCGGAGCGAAGCGTTCAAGAAGATAATGCGTCTTGCCCTCCACCTCGCGCTCCACCAATAGAACGATTTCATCCGTTTCCTCCCCACAAAGCGAAATAATGGAAACAAACCTGCCCTCTGTGATGTGGCGGCTCCAGGCGTAAATGTTCTGCTCGCGCATATATGTACAACAAATGAGCACCCCATCTTCACGCACGGCCCAGATACGCGGCTCAGGAGATTGTACAAAACACCACTGCCGAATAGGAGAGTCCTCCACCATATGCGGGGCAAGAAGCGTTAAGTCATTGCCTGAATAAGAGTCATTTTCCCAGTTATAGGCGAGCTCTATAACGCGAGAGCCGTTGCGGCGTACGTGCAAAATAGCGTTGCCGACGAGCAGCGGCATCACCCCCCGACTTCCCCAGGAAGACTGCAGGTTGATTTGTACGTCCTCCGGGGTCAAAGCCGCGCTGGAGCTTGAAGCCGTAAACTCCCCGCCGGTCGTTCCGACAAAAAGATTACCGAAGGATTTGAGCCACATGACATCGTCAATAGAGCCAGTAGCTATTTGGTATTCAATCGGGTCGTCATCCTGCAATGGACGGGATTTACGAAAAGACTCAAAGTCGCCTATCCTGGAAGCATAGATCGTGGTCGGCTCATTCTTTGTGCCGCCGAGCCACATGCGCTGTTGATGAAAGACAACCGTACCCGGATAGTTGTCGTTTTCAAACGGGTTCCAGTCCTCCTTCGGCGTCATGCTCATATCGGGCTCGAAATTTTGGTCAACAAAACAACAGACATTACAACAAGTCGTACTGATAAAACCGTAATACCCCGCACTGTCGCGATAGACATTGTAGTATTCAGGCTTGGAGCCGGAGCCGCTCCAGGTCCAACGAAAGGTCACAGAGTCACCGACAATCCAATCGGTAGGATAGCGAAAACAAATTTGGCACTCTTTACTCGCCAGCGATTCTACCCCGTCCGAACTCACGGCGGAAACCTTGTAGCCAAGACAAGAAGTTTCGTTGAGTTGGTACACGCAGCAATACCGCGTACTCCCGCAGGTATAATATTCATAGCCACGCGTAGCGGTAATGCAGGAAGCTACCGGCGCGGCGATTGATTGGTTGAGTGTAACCTTTTCAATGGCCCAGGTGTAGTTTGGGTATGTTCCCGAGCGCATGATTTTTTGCAAAGGATAATCGCGGTGAGCAAGGTATAAAACGTCCCCGACCTGGGCATAGGTAATACGAGGAAGGTCAGCCAAAGAATAAGGCGTGGCGGAGCTGTAAGAAATTTCGGCTGCCAAATCTTGCGTATCGCCTTCGCCGGTCGGTATTCGCCGCACAAAAATCTTGTCCGTCCGGAAGATAAGAATATAGTTTTCGCTTGGCTCGGAATTAAAAGAGAACGGCAGAAGAAAGGCTTCCCCCTCGCCGAGATCCTCCATGAAAAGCGTACCGGGACGCCGCTCAATATCGCCGATCACATTAACAACCATGTTCTCGCACAACTGCAAAAAAGTACCGGCTTTTTGCAGGTCATATCGAGCGGCCAGGGAAGCGGAAACTTCACCGCCGGTAAAAGATCGAAAGGTTATGCGAGCCATTTTTGCCCGGTCGCCGCAAGGGGCTTTGATTAATTTCTTATCCAAATTAGATAATATAAAAAAACTTCTTCCTTGTCAAGAAAAAGATTGACAAATGTGTTTTTCTTTTATATCTTTATAAAAAAATTGTATCTTGAAGGCAAAAGGAAGATGCCCAGTCTCAGCGGACGTCTCTCTATATACAATATGGCTCTAGGCTTCATTGGAACGCGCACCATCGCCAGTCCCAATGAGAACACACCAGAAGCCATCCAATGCGAGCTTTTTTGGGACAACGCCCGCAGAGCCGCCCTGCGCGACTATCCATATCCCTTCGCCCAGGCGCGGGTGAATCTCGCCCTGTTCGCCAATTTTCCCGAAGAATACGAAAACGAATGGCAATACGCATATTCCTGGCCAAATAAAGCCCTCAAGGTGCATAGGATTCATAGCCAAAGGAAAGAGGGCCGGCTACATAAGGAAAGGTACGCTGTGCGCGTAATTGATGATATCACGACAATTTTGTGCAACGTGAAAAATGCCCAGGCGGAAATAACACAAGATATAACCGAGGTGAGCCTTTGGGACGATATGTTTGTAGCTAGCATGGCGCGAAAACTGGCGTGCCTCATTGCCGTGCCAATCCTCAAAAACAATAGTCAAAAAGTAAACGAGGTCGAGCAGTTGTACGCCATGCAGCTGCAAAACATACGTTCCCAATCTGCGAGCGAAGAAGAGGAGGCTCAACTGGAGGTCCCCGATAGTTGGCTTTTGGCCAGGGGCGATTGGCATGGGTAGTCTCTTCTCCTGGCTTTTCGACAACATTTCAAATGTGCTCATAGCCGCGCTGCTTATTGCCTGCCTTGCCCTTGTTTCCCTGTATACATGTACTCGCGACGAGCGCGACGCGGCATTGCAAAACGTGGCCATAGCTATAGAGGCCAACAAAGCTAACAAAGAGACTATAGGTGCCCTTGAGGCGGAAGTTATGAAGCGTGATGAGCTTGCCGCCGCCTGGCAAGAAGAGTTAACCAAGGAAAGAAAGGCACGGGACGACGCGCGTAGAGAACTTAATGCGTTACTGGAACAAAATGAGAGCGTTCGCGGTTGGAGTTCTGAGCGGGTGCCTGATGCTGTGTGGGGCTTGCTCAAGTAAGCCACAAGTAGTAACAGTAACTGATACGGTTTATATCCGCCCGCCCGAATATCTGCTCAAGCCGTGTGCAAAAACCGCGCCACCGGCAAGCGGAACAAACTGGGACTTATTGCAATTCGCCATTGGCCTCGGGCTGGACCTTGACGCGTGTAACGAACGAATTGGACTCATAAAAGAATGGAGCGCACAATGACAAATCCGTATACCGGCGCAAAGACGCTGCCGCTGGATCCGAAATGGTCTTTTCGCTGTATGACGGACGAAGAATGTGAATCCGCGTACCATAGGCTTATGAATGAAGGCACAATGGCGTATTATTTTCCGCAAACCGGCATTAACACAACGCTGGAACAATGGATGACGATAACGTGCGATACGGAAACATTTCCCATGGCCTTTTTATATAATGGCAAACTCGTGGGTTTTGCGCAAAATTTCCCCGAAAGCTTCATGACGCAATGCATGCAGGTAAATCCAGTTATGTTCCGCGAGTTCTTTTCCCTTGGCTTACGGGCATTCTGGCATGCAAGTATGTGGGCGTTGCAAAATCTGGATTGTATCAGTTTGCTCGGTAAAACCCCAAAAAGCAACAGACATATCGCGCGTATGTTGTCGCGTATTGGCTATAAAGTCTTGGGCGAAGTCCCGGGGCTATTTTGGTTTGATAAACTACAAAGATACGATACAGGGATTATATCGGTTGCAACAACTGCCTCTTTACGTGAAGCGTTAAACAAGGAAGGAGCTTTGCAAAATGAAAGTGTATGACATAATAGTCTTTGACTTCGCCACTGGCGAGGTTATTTATGAGAAAAGTTACGATTATACTGGCCCTATTATACAGCTTAAAGGCGGCAAAGGTGGGAGCAGTGGTAGTACCAGCGAAGTAATCTATACCGAAACCCCCACGAAACAGTCCACCAAATCCGTTTCCGCCGGCGCAACGGCAGCCGCCGCCGCACAGCGTGAACAGGCTTCCAAAAACAGAGGCGTAGCGGCGAGTATCTTGACACAAAGAAGGCAAGGCACGAGCGGAAGCGCAGGACTGACAAGTCAAAACAGCGGTTCCTCAACCTTGGGGTAAAAACCAGGGGAAAAGCCTGCGGCAGGCAAGCCAAGGAAGAAAATGACCTTTGATATAACACGCTTGCAAACGAGATACGAGGAGCTCCGGCTCGAAAGGTCTGGGTTTACGGAGGTCTACCGCGAAATTGCGCGGCTCTTCGCTCCTGGCCGCTATAGGGACGATACGGCGAGCGATTATCATCTCCGGCCGTACCCTATAGACTCCAAGCTCGTGAACTCCACCGGCGTCCTCTCCTTGCGCGCAATGGCCGCTGGGCTTCATGGGGGCATGACAAGTCCAGTCCGCCCCTGGTTCCGCCTTGTTTTACAGGGTAACCCCACCGAAGTTCCCGAGGGTCTTAACGCCTGGCTTGACCTCACAACGCAGGTCATGCAGGCCGTTTTACACCAATCAAATTTTTACTCAGCCGTACACGGTCTTTATGCCGACCTTGGCGCGTTCGGAACAGGGCTTCTCGTTGAAACCGCCGATGAAGATGGAATACATTTCCACCTGTGCAATCCCGGCGAATTCGTAATAGATATCAATAGCAACAATGAAGTCGATACCTTCTACCGCCGCATACACATGACCGCGCGGCAGATTGTCGACACGTTTAATAACAAGAACGTGCCAGATTTCATCAAGGGGCAGTGTGAACATACGCGCAACGCAACCGCGCGCTATGATGTCATCCACGCAGTATTCCCTAGGAACGAATTCAAAACACTGGGGCGGATAGCATCAACCGATAAGCCCTACGCATCCGTGTATTTTCTCCTTGGCTCATCTTCTTCCAGCACGGGGGAACTTACCGGCCTTGGCGGGAAACCCTCCGTTCTCGAAGAGGGCGGCTATGATATATTTCCCGCCTTCGCCCCGCGCTGGGATATCTCAAATTCTGACCGCTACGGGATAAGCCCAGCCATGCAGGTGCTGCCTGACTGCAAAATGCTCCAGGCGATGACCACGACCTTGCGGAAACTTCAGCATAAAGCCGCCGACCCACCGTTGGTGGTAGACCAATCGCTCCGCGCTACTGGCGTACGGTTAACCCCTGGCGGCCTTTCCTATTTCGACTCAACCCGCACAGGGATGACACCGGTTGCGCCCATTCACCAGCCGGACGCACAAACGCTACAGTATTCCATGCAGGCCATTCAGGAAGTACAAGAAATCATTAATAACGGGATGTATGTCGAGCTATTCCGCACCTTTCTTGATGACGAACGCCATAACGTCACAGCCACAGAAATCTCGGCGCGCCAATCGGAAAAACTTGTCCTGCTCGGCCCCGTCCTGGAACGGCTCCACAAAGAGCTCCTGCAACCGGTTATTCAGCGCACCTTTGCCCTTATGCGCGAATGGGGCGCACTCCCGTCGCCACCAAACAACGTTGATATCATTAATGTTGATGTCACCTTTGAAAGCGTGTTGGCGCAAGCCCAGCGGGCGAGCCTTAGTGCAAACATTGAACAAGGTGTTGTTTTTGTTGGAAATCTGGCGCAAATGGCTCCTGAAGCCCTTGACCTGCTTAACGCCGACAGCACGGTTCGTGCATACCTTGATAGGGTTGCTGCTCCCGCAAGTATGCTCCGCGAACAAGGCGAAGTGGAAATGATTCGGCAGCGGCGGGCTGAACAACAAGCGCAACAACAACAAATGGCTGTAGGGAACCAGGCATTGGCAGAGGCCGGCGTATTAGCTGACGCAGCCAAAACAATGGGTGAGACAAGGTTGGGGCAGGGGTCTATGCTTGATAATCTGCTCGGCGGAGCTTAAGCCCTTCGGCGTTTGAGAAAGCCAAGAGAAAAGCCATGCTTGCAGCAGACCAAGAGGAGCCTAGCGGCAATTGAGCTATGGAAGGATATAAACGCGAAAATCTCATAACCGCCGTCGACCAGCTCGGCAAAAGCTCCGTAGGGCGGGAATTTCTTCTCTGGCTCCTCAACGAAGCGGAGGTCTTCACGGCGGACTTCCCACAGAACGAAAAACGCACTACCTGGCAGGCCGGTCGTCGCGCGCTAGGGCTGCAAGTTCTTGAACTGTGCGCCAGGGCCGGAAACCTTGGGACGGTGCTCATAGCTGAAACTCTGTACGAAAACTCAGATGCCGACTCAGACGCCGCAGGGCTGTCTTTAAGCCTCCGGCAGGAAGCCAAGGAAGAAATCGATGACTGACGCACAGCTGGCGAGATTGATTGATGCCCTGGATAGGATAGCGACCGCTCTTGAGAATTTCTCCCTGACCAGTCGTTCCGGCGAAGCTGCAACCATAAGCGCGGGTAATGTCATGCCAAAGCCCCCAATCAAAGCAGCAGCCCCCAGGCAGCGGACAACAAGTAAAACTACATTAAGCAGGAGAAAATAGTCATGGCCGAAATGGAAACCGCAAACGCCGGTTTGGCTGAAGAAAGTATCGTTGGCGAAATGACGGAGGCGAGTGATGGGATTGCTTCCGCTGCCGTTCCAGAAGGCGCGGGGCTGGTATCGAACGCCCAGACGCCGCACTCAGACGCCACTGGGCTCCAGGCAAGCGAGCCGTATACCCTTGAAATGAATGACGAAGATTTGCCGCTCTTGAAACAACAGTTAGAAAGCTTTACCGGCACTTGCCGCGAGCTCGGCCTTTCAAAGAGCCAGGCAGAACAGGTATTAGCCTGGCAGAAAGACCGTCTGCGCGAGGCCGAAACAGAAACGCGGCGCAATACCGAAATGGTTATGCGGGAATGGAACACAGAAATCCGAAACGATTCCGAATTCGGCGGCATCAGATATACCCGCACAATAGCCGACGCTCGCGCGGCCCTCGCAACGTTTGACCCGGACGGCAGCCTTCGCCAGCTTTTGAAGGATACATATGGTGAGTACCATCCCGATGTCATTCGTTTCGCGGCCAGGGTCGGGCGGGCGATTTCCGAACACCAATTCGTTGAAGGAAACGCGGGGCCGGAGCCGAAACAAACCCCGCTGGCGGAACGGTTTTATGGACGTGACGGCGCGACCGTGATGCACGGCATTTAACCGCTCAGTCGCTGCTGAGCTCATAAAGACAGAAAGCCAAGGGAAGAATGCCTGCGGCAGCAAGCCAAGGAAAGAAGCATGGTCGGCAGTGAAGAATACCTCACACTGTTCTCAGGAAAAGGGGGTGAGCCCGA
>Ga0192237_1035_pt1 | contig 20094 bp, 15 predicted proteins | sample Koala_Koa27_E3_FD_131278 | JGI IMG/M metagenome (GOLD analysis project Ga0192237, IMG submission 131278) | Enriched cells from koala feces incubated with labeled cellulose particles, San Francisco Zoo, California, United States - Koala_Koa2-7_E3 ...
TTTGTCTCCCTTGTTCCAGAAGACGACGCCCGGATTGCCCGGCATTTCATAGCGCGCGCCTGACGCCGAGATCGTTTGCTGCATCGGATATGTTTTTCCGTCGATCATCATCACAAGTTTGTCCTTGCCGATCAATTCGGTCAAAACGTCACGCTCTCCATTGCGGAAAAGAAAAATCGTTTCTTTTGTGTCGGCCGGCACGAGAGAAAGGGAGATGCTGCCGTCCTCTCCAAGCAGATCCAAGTTTCCCGCCGCGATACGCCAGCTCCTGACGTTCTCGAGCGCGTGCAGGAACATCGCCTCCTGTTCCATGATCCCGGCGGGTTCGACGCACATCTTTCGCGTCGACGCCGGTGCGCCGATCCTGATGATATTGCCGTAAAGATCATAGGTCGCCGTATACGTGTTGCATCCGGCTGAACCCGAGAGGATGCCGTCAAGGCCGAACGAAGCGGTCAGCTCCGTTCCAGCGATGGTGCTCACGACGGCCTGCTTTCCATTGTTGATCGCCGCGACGCGCCAGTTTGTTCCCCCTAGTTCGCCGGTGTAGGCGAACGCTGCGGGCGTTGTGAAAATGCCGCACAGCACGGCTATAACTGCCAGGGCCGGCAAAATCTTCTTTCTCATATAAAGGCCTCCATGTCTCGTTTTTAATCGGTGCCGTTTCCTATTATAGAAATCTTAGCGGAAAATTGTGGTGATTTTGCGTGGTTGCAGACAAAAAATAAAAACGGGACGGAAAATCCGTCCCGTTCGTAGATTCGTTTTTGTTTCGCTACATGATCGGAGGCGTTCCGGGGCCGAGCGGTAGTTTCAGCAGGTACCAGACTACCAGTTGCGCGCTGAAGCAGACCAAGTAAGCTATCGAGTAGGGCATAGTGAGCGAAATGACGGTACCGATGCCGACGTCCTGCGTGTTGTCCTTCGGTCTGTACTGTTCGAGCAGCCCGATGACGACGGGAATATAGTAGGAAAGTGGCGAAATGATGTTTGTTGATGAGTCGCCGATGCGGTATGCCATTTGCGTCAGCGCGGGGCTGAATCCAACGACGGAGAACATCGGAACGAAAATTGGCGCCAGAATGAGCCACTTCGCCGAACCGCTGATCATGAACAGGTTGACGAAACCAGAGAGCAGGATGAACATCAGGAGAAGTGGAATACCGCCTAGGTTCATCGCCTGAAGCCCTTCGCCGCCTTTGACGGCGAGGATCGTCGTTAGATTACTGCTCGCAAAGAGCTGGACAAACATCGAGGCGGGCAGGACGACTACGAAGAAACTGAGTCCGCCCGCAAGGCCCTGCTGCATGAGCTTCGGAACATCGGACATCTTCTGTATGACCTTGGCACCGGTGCCGTATGCGATCCCGGTAAAGAAGAAGAAGAAGAACAATACGCCGACGATACCGGAGAGGAGCGGAGAGGTGGGAACGAGCGTACCAGCTTTCGGGTCGCGGAAGAACGCGCCTTCGGGGATCGTCATAATGAGCATCGCGATGAGGAAGAGGATCGCTGTGATCGCTGCGCGACGGAGCCCCCTGTTTTCATCCGCTGTGACTGCGTGCTGTTCGAGTTCCGACGCGTCGAGCGAGCCGTGCGTATCGCCCAGGTGCTTTACCGTGAACTTTTCCGTGACGAATGTCGTTGCAACTGTCAAAACGACGGTCGCTGCAACGAGGAAGTACCAGTTGATGAGCGGATGTGTCGGGGCTTCGATACCCATGCCCCGCGCCGCAGATTCTGTGATACCGGCCAGTAGCGCGTCTGTTCCGGCAACGAAGAAGTTCGCCGTGAAACCGCCGCATCCGGCCGCAAAACCCGTGATTACACCAACCCATGGATTACGCCCGAGCGCCTTGAAGACCGCGCCTCCGATCGCCGGAGTAAAAATGATACCTGCGTCTGAAGCGAGGTTTGCGTTGATACCGACGATCGCAAGAACTGCCGTGACCGCCCATGAAGGCGCGCCGAGGATCGTCTTGCGCATGAAGGCCGAAATCAACCCGGTCTGCTCAAGCAGTCCGATGCCAAGGGTCATGACCATGATCAGACCGAGCGGTGCGAAATTAACATACGTCTTGACGAAGTTTGCAAGGAACTTCTGCATCTCGGGATAGCTCATCAGGTTGATGGCCGTTACCGTGGTTTCTTTGGCTTCCGCCCCTGCGCGTCCGGCTGCCATATAGGTGACGGATACGCCGGCTTTGCTCAGGAAGAATGAGAGAACGACAATGATGATGGAAAGATAGACGAAAAGCCAGAACGGGTGCGGCAGCTTGTTGCCCGCGATCTCGATCCACTTGATAAATTTCTCGAAACCGCCCTGTTTGTTCGTTGTTGCTGTAGACATGGGATCTCCTCCTTTGGGATTTTGAAAAAAATTGTCTATGAAGACGAGTCCTGCGACTCGAAGTCACCTAACCGTTGATTCGTTTGATTGTGTTGTGTAGAACGCCCAATGCGATCGGCATCGCCGCTTCGTCGAAGTCGAACGCGCCGTTGTGATGGCCGGCCGCCGTCGTGGCGCCGATCCCGACGTAAGTTGCCTGTCCGCCGCGTTCCTGGACGCGTTTCATGAGCCAGCAGGCGTCGTCGCTGCCTGCCATCGGGCGTTTATCTCCAGCGCATTTCACGCCGGGGACTGCCTGCGCGGCCTCAGAAACGAGGCGCGCGAGTTCGGGCGTGCTGTCCGCGCGGTTTGCCTCGCCCTGTTTCGTCATTTTGATTTCTACGTCATACATCTGGGCGGAAGCCTCAAGAATATGTGTTGCACGCTTGTAGACATAGGCTGCCAGCTCGTCGCTTTCACCGCGCGTTTCGATTTTCATGTGCGCGGAGGGCGCGATCACATTGCGTCCCTCGCCTGCGTTCAGAACGCCGACGTTGATGCGCGTCGCGCCGCCTGAATGAGGCGCGATCGCGTGAAGGTTCAACGCCGCGGTCGCAGCCGCGAGCAGCGCATTTCTGCCCTTCTGCGGTTCGCCGCCTGCGTGCGCGCCGAATCCTTTGAAGTCGACGTCCAGTTTCGTGGTACAAAGAAATCCGTCGACGCCGCCGTAAACTTCGCCCGTCGGTTTCCCGAGTCCGACGTGCATGGCGATGAAATAGTCCGCGTCATCCACGAGCCCGGCCTCCGTCATCGCGTATCCGCCACGGACGCCCTCCTCTGCAGGTTGAAAGAGAAGGCGTATTTTGCCCTTCAATTCTTTTTCTTCTTTTAACAGCTCTGCGAGCGCAAGTCCGACTGCAGTATGTCCGTCGTGTCCGCAGGAGTGCATTTTACCCGGATTTACTGAAGCGAAGCCCAGCTTTGCGGGCAAATGATCGTCGTTCGTCGTCTCCGTCGCATCAACGCAGTCGACGTCGAAGCGAAGCGCCGTTACAGGACCGGGGCGTCCTGTATCAAATTCGGCGTAGAGCCCCGTGTAATCCCCAATCTCTTCGACGATGGCAGGGTCAGCACCCTGTTCGATCGCGCGTTTTTTTTCCGTTTCCGCATCGATGTTGCGCCCCATCACGTGTTCCGATTTGATGAACGCACTGCCGAAATGCACAGTGTAACCCAGCGCACGCAATGTCTCCGCGATCTTAGCCGTCGTGCGGAATTCCGTCCATCCAGTCTCGGGATAGCGGTGCAGGTCGCGCCGCCGCGCGATCATGTCGTTTAAAATCTTGTCGCTTACGGCGCCCATTATTTTTTCTCCGGCTTGTACTCCGAAAGCACTTTCAATGCAGCTGTCGCCATATATTTGACGCCGATCGGCAGCGCCTTCGGATCAGGCAGGAACTTCGCGTTGTGCAGCGGAGGCATCTGTTCCAAAGGAATATCCTTCGGTCTGCAGCCCAGCCAGGCGAATACGGACGGACGCTCCAGAGAGAAGAAGGAAAAATCTTCGCCCGCCGCGGGCACGCCCTGTACGGGGAGGACGCCTGCTTCTCCGACCACGTCTGCAATCGCGCCGCGGCAAATCGCAGCCACCTTCGGATCGTTCTGCACAGAGGGATATCCGCTCTCATAATCGACTTCACCCGTCGTGCCGTAGCCGGCGGAAACGCCGTCCACCACACGCTGGATCAGAAGCGGCATCTGCGCCGTCACATCTTTGTTGAACGAGCGCACAGTGCCTTCGAGGAAACATTCTTCGGGCAGCACATTGTAGCGCGTTCCGCCGTTGATGAGGCCGATCGTGATGACTGCCGTTTCTTTGGGATCGATGTTGCGCGAAATGATCGTCTGCAGGCCGCCGACGACCGCCGCGCCCGCGACGATCGCGTCCACGCCCTCGTGCGGCATCGAAGCGTGTGCAGATTTGCCCGTGACTTTGATTTTCAAATGGTCGGACGCCGCCGAGACGATTCCGTCCTGCGCGCCGATCATCCCTGTTTCAAAGGTCGGCCAGACGTGCGTTGCAAGCATGACGTCGACATGCGGATTCTCCAATACGCCCTCTTCGATCATGCCGGGCGCTCCGCCGCGCGGCGTCATTTCTTCGGAGGGCTGGAAGACAAATTTTACTGTGCCAGCAATTTCGTCTTTGATTTCGCTTAACACATGCGCGACGCCGAGCAGCATCGCCGTATGCGCATCATGCCCGCAGGCGTGCATCACGCCGGGGTTGCAGGATGCGAAATCGACGCCCGTCGCTTCGAGCACGCTCAGTGCATCCATGTCCGCGCGCAGACCGACACAAGGGCCGGGCTTTCCGCCTTTTAGAACGGCGACGACGCCGTAGCCGCCCACATTCGTCTTTACTTCGTCCATCGGCAATTTTTGAAGCTTTTCCGCCACATAGGCGGACGTCTCTTTTTCCTCGTAGCTCTTTTCCGGATTTTTATGGAAATGGCGGTAATAATCCATGTACACGTCGCGGAATTTTTCTTCCAGCCCTGCAATCTTGTCGATCATTTCTGAACCTCCATAAACAGTTTATTTTTCCCGCATATCATATGCTATTGCAGGAAATAATTCAAATGTAGAATGTACGGATTTATGCTCTGATTTGTTCGCGTCCTGCCCGATTTATGATGAAAAGGAATGAGATGGCGTTGAACGAGCTTATCGCGCATAGTATAGCACCGAAAATTGCTTTTTATAAATTTTTAACGCCTTCGTAAGATACTGTTTATGTGCGCAGAAAATCCGCACTGTCCCGCACTGCGTGCACCGTATAATTACGCCTGCGTTTTGTAAGCGGCGCGCTACAATAGATTGTATCGGAGCGGCGTACAGTCAGCTCTCCGGTCTGGAGGAATTACAAAATGAAATATACTGTAACGGCACCCGATCACGGACTTTTTTACAGTAGGCAGGACCCGAAAGATCCGCGGCTCGGCGAATTGATCGATGAGTGTAAATACGAAGAATTTTCCGGCGCGGACGTGGTGATTCTGGGGATTCCGGAAGATCGCGGCATCGCGGCAAACAAGGGCCGTACCGGCGCGGCACAGGCACCGGACGGGATCCGGAGACGGCTCTATCGCTTGACGCCCGGTTTCGACATGGATCTTTCCGTGCTCAAAGTCTGCGATATCGGAAATTTAAATGTGGAGGGTCTCTCGATCGAAGAAGTCCATCTGGCCGCGCAGGCACTTGTGCGCGACGTGGTCAAAGCAGGGGCGATCCCGATCGTGCTGGGCGGCAGTCATGACCTGACTTATCCGGGACTTGCGGGGTTCGCGGAGGGAAACGAACTTGGCGAAGACAGCATGGGGCTCATTAATGTGGACTCGCACCTTGACGTGCGCACGGACGATTACGGGATCAACAGCGGGACGCCCTTTTACCGCGCGCTGACGCAGCTTACGAAGGACGCGCTCAAAGGCGATTCCTTTGTGGAGTTCGGCATTCAGGAACCATATAATTCACCTTACTACTATAACTGGGTCTGCGAACAGGGCGGCACGGTCATGACGCTCAAAGAAATTTCGGGGCGCGTCATGGAAAGTTTTTTGCAGGCGCTCACCGTGGCGAGCAAGCGCGGTCATCTCGTCGCGCTTTCGCTCGATATCGATTCCGTTCGCAGCACGGACGCGCCAGGCGCGTCCGCGAGCAATCCGAGCGGTTTTAAAGCACCCGAGATCGATAAGATTGCATATCTCGCAGGACGAAGTTCGCAGGTTCGTTATTTCGACATTATGGAGGTTTCGCCGCCTCTGGATCAGGATTTCAGAACGACTTCGCTCGCGGCGCTTTCTATTTTTTGGTTTCTAAAGGGCGTTACGGAAAGATAAAAAAGAGGCAGTATTTCATTCGGTAAATGCTTCGCTGCAAATGAACGAGATGTTTTTCTCCGCGAGTTTGTCGAGCATTTCTTCCTTCGCAAATCCTGTAACGGTCGATGTGCAGTCTGTAAGCAGGAAAATTTCCTGCGTTTCGTTTTCCAGACGATTTACATAGGAGAGTACCGATTCGCCGACGCAATGCGAAAGGGCTTCTCCTGCGAACGTGACCGAATCGAAGGCTGTAAGCGTTTCGAACAGATTTTTGTTGAAGGCCGTCTCGGGATAACTGTCATCCACGCCCTCAAAAATCGAAAATTGATCCGTATAGGGATTTTCGCCTTTGAAAACGTAACGCACTGCTTTTCCGGTCCGATCGCGCCAGGTCGAAAGCGCTTCGCGCAATGTGTCGGATATTTGATGCCCCCACGTGGAGACGACGCAATGTTGCGGCCAGACCATAACGCCAGGCAGCTTTTTTTCCCGAATGACTTGGAAGGTGTTTGTGACGTAAGGCTCGTTTTCTTTTGCGGCGAGCCGCCATTTGCCCGACGTAAAATCGGCAGGCGTGATCATCGTGTAGGGCGCGGGGCTGTCTCCCGCTTCATCGAGCCAGAAGTTCGGGTGGAAGATCGCGTTTACATCGTGCGAGTCGAGCGAAACGAAAATATCTGTGTACGGCGCAGACAAAGCGGAGATGTGCGCCGCGAGGCGTTTGATATCTGCGTAAGCGCCGTCTACGTAGAGCGATCCCCTCTGATCGCAGAAATCGTTTTGCGGGTCGACGATCACGAGCGCGTTTCGTTTTGTTTTCATTGCGGACACTCCTTTTTCAAACATTTTCACCACTCATTATAGCGTACAAAAAAGAGCCCCCGAAGGGGCTCCATCTATTTTTGATGCGCTACCCGAGCAATTTTTCGACCGTGGCGAGCCTTGCCGAAACGCAGAAGATTTCCATTGCGGATTTGAGTTCCTCCGGCGAAGGATAGCTCGGCGCGATCCGGATGTATGCATCTTCCGGATCTTTCCCGTAGGGGTGTGTCGCGCCCGCGTTTGTAAGTACGACGCCTGCCTCTTTGCAAAGAGAAACGATTTTTTTCGCACAGCCGTTTTCCGCTTTATATGCGATAAAGTAACCGCCGGCTGGTTTGACATAACTGCCTGCCCCGCGCGGCAAAAGTTCTCCGTCGAGCGCGTGGATGACGGCGTCAAAACGCGCTCGTAAAATTTGCGCATGTTTTTCCATATGTGCTTTGACACCGGCGGCGTTTTTGAAAAAACGGACGTGGCGCAGCATATTCATTTTGTCCCAGCCGATAGACTGAAAACCAATCTGTTTCAGCGTGAACGCCATGTTTTCTTTCGAACAGACGAAATAGCTGACGCCGGATCCCGGGAAAGTGATTTTCGAGGTTGAGCCGAACATGTAGACGCGGTTCGGATTCCCCGCTTTTTTACATTCGTCGAGCAGCGAGAGCAGGGGAATATCTTCGTAGACGTGGTGCAGCGCATAAGCGTTGTCCCAGAAAATACGGAAGTCTTTTGCTGCTGTCTCCATTTTGGCAAGACGGCGTACAGTCTCGTCTGAGTAAACGCTGCCCATCGGATTCGTGTACTTCGGTACGCTCCACATTCCTTTGATCGATTCGTCTTCCGCGACGAGTTTTTCAATCATGTCCATGTCAGGACCGTCCGCATAAAGCGGTACGTTGATCATTTCGATGCCCAGAAATTGACAGATGCCAAAATGACGGTCATAGCCCGGCACGGGACAGATAAATTTGACCTTTGGACAGGCGCTCCACGGTTTTTCGGAACCAAGTACGCCCGTGAGCATCGCGCGCGCCATTACGTCGTACATGAAGGAAAGAGAGGAGGAGCCGGAAATGAGGATCTCCTCTTCGGATGCGTCCATCAATTCGCCGAATAATTTTTTCGCGTCGACAATGCCCGAAAGTTCGCCGTAGTTGCGGCAGTCTACGCCGTCCTCCGCTTTGCAGTCGCTCCCAGAATTCAAGGCGTCGAGCATCGGCATGGAGAGCGCGAGCTGTTCGCTGCCCGGTTTTCCGCGCGCCATGTTGAGCTTGAGTCCCTTTGCTTTATAGGCGTCGAGCGCTTCTTGCAGCATTTGCTGTTCACTGCGCAGTTCCTCTTTTGTCATTTCAGAGTACTTTTTCATAAGGAGAGCCTCCTCTTTCGGGATGTGCGTCGAACGGTTCGTTATTTATTGCAGTGAAGAGATTATAGTGCATGTTTTTCCGGTTGTCAGCAGGAATATATGATCGTTAAGAAAAGTCCTCCGTGATATAATATCAGCGCGAATAGGATCTATAGAATGGAATCGGCTTATATAAACTCCCCGTGCAATTTGAATAGACATCGCGGGAAAAAACCGCTGGTCCATATAATATAAAGACAGGAGACGAAACGAACGATGACAAAACCATTGGAAGGAATTCGAGTTATAGACTTAACGCGCGTTCTCGCGGGCCCCTTCTGTACCATGCTTCTTGCGGATATGGGAGCGGAGGTCATCAAAGTTGAAAACCCGAAAGGGGGAGACGACTCCAGGGCTTTTGGTCCGTTCAAAAACGGCCTCAGCGCCTACTATATGGGGCTCAATCGCAGCAAACGCAGCGTAACGCTGAACCTCAAAGAACCTCGCGCGAAAGAGATTTTAAAAAACCTTGTTGCCAAAGCGGACGTGATCGTCGAGAACTACAAACCCGGCACGATGGATAAACTGGGACTTGGATATGCTGTTTTAAAAGAAATCAATCCGAAGATCATCTATGCGGCCTCTTCCGGTTTCGGACAAACGGGACCCTACAGTTCAAAAGCGGCATATGACCTGATCGTGCAGGGAATGAGCGGTTTTATGAGCATCACGGGCTTTGATGCAAAGCATCCCGTGAAATCCGGCAGCTCCATTGCAGATATTTTTGCGGGAGTCTTTACGGCGATCGGGATTTTGTCGGCACTGCAATATCGAAACAAAACCGGCCGGGGGCAAATGGTCGACGTCGCGATGCTCGACTGTATGGTCGCGATTCTCGAAAACGCGATCGCGTCTTACGACAGTACGGGAAAAGCGCCCGAACCGATCGGGAACGTGCACCGTTCTATCGCGCCTTTTGCTACGTTTAACACAGCCGACGGATTCATCAACGTCTGCGCCGGCAATGACGATTTGTGGCGCCGTTTCTGCGAGGTCGTCGGACTCGAAGAATACATCGAGGACCCGCGCTACGTTGATAACAAAAGCCGCGTGGAAAATTTCAGCGAACTGGAAAAACTGATCAACGACCGCATGACGACGCAGACGACAGACGCATGGCGTGAAGTGCTCGATGCGGTCAAAGTTCCCTGCGGCCCGATCATGAACGTGGCGCAGGTCGCCGTAGATCCGCAGGTAAAAGCGCGTGACATGATCGTTGAATTGATGCATCCCTTGGCGGGCAAACTGCTGGTACCCGGTACGCCGATCAAATTTTCAGAAACGCCGGCGGCGATCAGCTGTCCGGCGCCGGAACTTGGCGAGCACACGGCGGAGGTTTTCGGCGATCTGCTTGGTATTGATGAAAAGGAGATCGAAACGCTTAGAAAAAACGGCGTGATCTAATTTGAACGAATAATTTTTTTAAAAAAGCGGGGTGTTTCAATTCGAAACGTTCCGCTTTTTCTTTGAAGAGCAAATTCTCAAACATCAAAATTTTAAATTTCGCCCAGCGCGGCTCGCGCAATTTAGAAACGAATCAAATTGTTATAATAGATACGCAGCATTTTCGGGCAGGAGGTTTTTTCCATGCGGGAAGAAACATTGCAGGTCATCACAAGAATGCAAAAAAATGAGGTCGCTGAACACGCGGTCTACGGCGCGCTCGCAAAACGCATCAAGGGACCCAACGCGAAAATATTGGCGAAGATCGCAGGCGAAGAAGAAAAACATGCGCGTATCTGGGCGCGTTATACGGGCGTCATGCCAAAATGTCCGAAGTGGAAAATTTTCTATCATCAGATTTTGGCGATGGTCTTCGGTCTCACGTTCGTGATCAATCTCATGGAAACGGGCGAAGAAAAGGCGCAGGAAATCTATAGCAGTATTTCGGATGAAGTACCGGAAGCGCTTTCGATCTACGAGCAGGAGCAAGAGCATGAACAGGCCCTGATCGAAATGATCGACGAAGAGCGCCTGAAATATATCAGTTCGATGGTATTGGGCCTGAACGACGCGCTTGTCGAACTGACGGGTGCGCTTGCCGGTTTTACCTTCGCGCTCGGCGAAAGCCGCATCATCGCGATGGCGGGTTTTATCACGGGCAGCGCGGCGACGCTTTCTATGGCCGCGTCCGAATATCTTGCGAAAAAAAATGACCCCGGAGAAAAGCATCCCTTCAAGGCGGCGATCTACACCGGGATCGCCTATATGATTGCCGTCACGGCGCTTCTGATTCCCTTTTTCTTCATTCCCGTTCCGGTGGCGGCGCTTTTCTTTTGTCTTGTAAACGTAGCAATCGTGATTCTTGTTTTTACTTTCTTTGTCTCAGTTGTGCGAAAAGAACCTTTCAAACCGGCATTTCTTGAAATGATCTGCATCAGCTTCGGCGTGGCGGCAATCTCTTTCATCATTGGGTGGATCGCGCGCACAGCGCTCGGCATTGAACTGTAAGGATAAAAAACGCCGTCCTTTCGGGCGGCATTTTTGTGTTTTTTAGAGTCCCTTTTGTTCCGGCAGGTCGAAGCCCCCGCCTAAAAAGTGTGCGTCGCCCATGAGACTGATTCGAGGCGGTTTACCCGGACGCAGTTCGACAATCGTCAAGCTGCAGTTCGCGATCTGAAAGTTCCAGAAACTCGCAAGCGGCGCGTTCGTATAATAGCAGAGCAGTGCCTTGATCACGGCGTCATGGGCCGTGACGCAGACATCTCCAGTATATTTTTTTTCAAGTTTTTCGGAAACAGCGATGCAGCGTCGTTGTACATCTTCAAGCGATTCGCCGCCCGGGCCGGGCATGGTGACCGTTTCGGGCTTTGTATGCCATGCCTCGAGCACGTCGGGCCATTTTTTACGGACGTCGGTCGAGAGAAGCCCTTCCCAGTCGCCGTGGTGGATCTCGGTCAGCCCGTCCGCTACTTCGAAAACGCTGCATTCGGAGGCCGCCGCGATTTTTTCACCCGTGACGCGTGCGCGGGAGAGCGGACTGCTTACGACAGCTTCGAACGTCTGATTTGCCAGAAAACGCGCCACGAGATCCGCCTGTGCGAGTCCTTTTTCATTGAGCTCGGTGTCGCGCTGTCCCTGAAAACGTCCGTCGCGGTTCCAGGCCGTTTCTCCGTGGCGGACGATGAAAAGTCTCATTCATCGACCCCGCGGAATTTGACCGTCATCGCCCAGATCATATCTCCATCTTTTTCGATCTGGTCGATCAGTTCATCGGAAATGAGGCCGTCGACTTCCATGATCGCGAGTGCGAGGCCGCTTCCGTTTTTTCTGCCGAGCGTGAAGTTCGCAATGTTGACGTGCGAATCGCCGAGCAGTTTACCGATCTTTCCGATGACGCCGGGCCGGTCGTGGTTCTGGAAAATAAGGAGCTGGCCGTGCGGGACGAAATCGATCCAATAGTCGTTGACCTTGACAATGTGCTGGCGTCCTTCTTCTGTGATTGTGCCGATGAGCCGCACCGTTGCATTTTGTGCCTCGATCTCGATCTCGATGCTGTTCCGATAAGTCTGCGCCTCGCCTGTGCTTTCTTCAATCGCGATTCCCCGTTCCTGTGCGAGTACAGGTGCGATCATATAATTTACCTCGGGACCGTGCGTGACTTCGAGCAGTCCTTTTATCACCGCGACAGTGTAGGGGCGCATTTTATTCGCCGGCGTATCTTCGTCATTCAGGAAAGGACCGCGCAACATGACTTTGCACTTCGCGATCGCGCCGCCGTCGTTTTCGATCAGCTTAGCCGCCAAAATACCCATTTTACGTGTCAGGCGCAGGAAATTTTTCTGTTTATAGTTCAGATTTTGTTCCATGAAGGGGAGGTTCACGGCATGTCCGTATTCTTCGCCGCGCAGCGCTGCAAGTGTGTTGTTCACCGCGATTTTTGCCACCTCACACTGCGCTTCATAGGTATTTGCGCCGAGATGCGGCGTCACGACGATTTTGTCCGCAATCTCGCTATCAAGCAGCGGATGATCAGGCGCCGGCGGCTCCTGAGAGAAAACGTCAAATGCCGCGCCCGCAAGATGTCCTTCTTTTAAATACTTCGCGCATGCCGATTCGTCGATGATGCCGCCGCGCGCGCAGTTCACGAGGTAAGCCCCAGGCTTCGTGGCACGCAGCATTTTTTCATTGATGATGCCCTTCGTTTCTTTTGTGATTGGTACATGCACTGTCACAACGTCTGCGAGCGAGAGCCCGCCAGCGAGATCTTCGACCTTCTGCACACCGGCCTCCTGCATTTTTTTCTCCGAAACGTAGGGGTCATACGCGAGAACCTCCATGCCGAAGGCGCGTAAACGAAGCGCGACCTGCGTCCCGATTCGTCCGAGTCCGACGATAAGCACTTTTTTACCGTTCAGCTGATGTCCAGTGAAGCGTTTGCGATCCCACACGCCCGATCTCAGCGAGGCCATCGCGTGCGGCGTGCGGCGCATCACCGAAAGCATGAGCGTGATCGTCTGTTCTGTTGCTGCAAGCGTGTTACCCGTCGGCGCGTTGATCACAATGATGCCGCGTTTACTGGCCTCCTGGAGATCGACGTTATCGACTCCGACGCCGGCGCGCGCGATGACACGGGCTTTTTTTGCCGATTCGATCGCCTCTTTGTCCATTGGCGTGCCGCTGCGCGTGATGATGGCGTCATAATCGCCGAGGGCAGCATGCAGTTCTTCTTTTGAAAGGCCGATCTTGATATCGAGCGCGACGTCCGGCGCGTTTTGCAGGATCTCGACGCCCTCGTCACCGAGATGTTCCGTGACTAAAATTTTAAATTTTGTTTCGTTCATTTCCCTTACCTCCATCTTGTGAGCGGCGTAGCTTTTAACTCCTCACAATTAGAACATATAAGCATTTAAAAGTTCGTGATTTATTTTAGTATTATCGTAATAAAGCAATAGAAAGTCAATGCCGGCTATACTGCAGGCATGAAATTTTACTGTTCTCTTGAACATTTTATTTCATCTGTGCAAAGAACGGGCGTTTTTTCGCGTGGCTCTATTTTATAAATGCGTAAGCTAAGGGATTCAGAAGCGCGCAAATTTTTTTAAAATGTGATTGCACAAAATCGATCAAGAATCACAGTACTTGACATAAACAGACATCCTGATATAAAATTCCACCCAACGCATGAAAGCGAAGCTGAAAGGAGGCATTGGGACATGACACAAATCAAACGCGGCAACGCAGTCGTACTTTGTGACACCGTCACGCAGTTCTCCTTTATCGGCGCGGGTCCCCTTCACGGGATCTGCGCTCAGGTGGCTTGATTTCGGCTAAACCGAATCGGCATCTTCGCGTAAATCGCCAGTGAAGCAGGGACCCGCATTCGCGGGCCCTGTTTTTTTGTGCCTGCTTGTCATGGACCTAAACATACAATCAAAATTTCACAATAGAGAGCTTTCGAAGGAGGAGTAACAAATGAAGATGGTTATCAGAAATGTCGACACAAAAATTTCCCGGATCCGCTATACGCTCGAAAAGATGGTGGAGCGTAACCATCCCTACGCGCAAAAGATGAAGGCCGTCGGCGTAAGGCCGGAACATCTGAAAACGGCGCAGGACATGCAGCACCTTCCCTTCACGACGAAGCAGGACTTGCAGGAACACTACCCGCTTGGTTGGCTGAACGTAGACAGGAAAAATGTCGTTCGCTTTCATGCAACTTCGGGTACGACGGGCAATCCGACGGTCGTTTGCTATACGAATAACGACGTTAAAATGTGGGCGGACTGCGCTGCCTGGTGCCTCGGTCTTGCCGGTCTGGATGAGTGGGATACGCTTCAGGTCTCATACGGCTACGGGCTTTTCACGGGCGGACTTGGAGCTCATTACGGCGGCGAGCGGCGTGGTCTGGCTGTTATTCCGGCTTCGGGCGGCGCAACGGAAAAACAGGTTCGCATGATCAAGGAGCTCGGCGTCACGGCGCTTGCGTGTACGCCCTCTTATGCGATGCGTATCGCGGAAGTGTGGGATGATATAGATCCCGGCCGCTTCACTAATGGAGGAACGAAGCTCAAAATCGGAATCTTCGGTGCGGAAGCGTGGTCCGAAGGACTTCGTAACCGTCTCGAGGAAAAACTCGGCATCAAAGCGCTCGACATTTACGGACTCAGCGAAGCAATGGGACCGGGGGTCGCAATGGAGTGCGTCCACCAGAATGGTCTGCACATTGCCGACGAGTCCTTCCTGCCGGAAATCGTCGACCCCGTTTCGCTTCAGAATATCGAAGAAGGAGAAGAGGGGGAACTTGTTCTGACGTCGATCAAAAAAGAAGCCTTCCCGATCATACGCTACCGCACACGTGACCGTACGCGCATTTTGTCTGGCGTCTGTGCTTGCGGGGATCCGAGTGTCCGGATCGACCGCATCGGCGGCCGTACGGACGATATGCTCATCGTACGCGGCGTCAATGTGTTCCCCTCGCAGGTCGAGGCGGCGCTCTGCCGCGTAGAAGGTCTTACGCCGAACTTCGTAATTGATACATGGAAACATGACGGCATGGATGAACTCGTGATTTCCTGTGAACGCGCACCTGATACGCTGACAGAGGATGCGGAAGCGCTGCATCAGAAAGCGGTCAAACGTTTGAAAGACAGCATAGGCGTCAACATGGACGTGCGTATTACAGATCCCAACACGATTGCGCGTTCCGAAGGAAAAGCGGTTCGTGTTCGGAAACACCAGAGCGCCCCGGAAATCGCAAAGAAACAATAGGTATCAATAACTTTTTTTCAATAAATAAAGAAAAGACGGCGCGCTTGCGTCGTCTTTTCTTTTTAAAGCGTGCCAGCCGCACATCATTCCGTTTTTTAACTGCTGATTTGACACAGTAAACCGATTTATAGTATACTAAAGAAAATACAATGTAGAGTACGACTTTGTGACAAAAATAACTTTACGTCTCGAGCACCTTTTGAACGGATCATAAGTAGTTTTAAGAATCATAAAACCGCAACCGCAGCAGAATAGAGAAGGAGTGGTTGGTTTGCTCGCGTCACAAATCGAAACGCCCGCACTGATTCTTGATCTCGAAATCTTTGAACGCAACATTCAAAAAATGCAGGCTTTTGCGAATGAGGGAGGCTTGGGGTTGCGCCCGCATTATAAATCCCATAAAAGTACTGTGATCGCTCATAAGCAGATAGAAGCCGGCGCAAAGGGTCTTTGTTGCGCAAAAGTCAGCGAAGCTGCCGACCTTGTAAATGCGGGGATTGAAGATATCCTGATCGCAAACGAAGTCGTTGACCTTTCTAAAATCACACACGTCGCGGATCTTGCGAATAAATGCCGCCTCACGATCTGCGTGGATTCCATTCAAAATATTACGGACCTTTCCGCTGCGGCGCAGCTTTTCAGCTCCACGATTTATTGTCTTGTTGAATACAACATCGGGATGGATCGCTGCGGCGTGAATTCTTTTGAAGAAGTTTTCCATCTGGCAAAGCACATCGATGAATCGCCGAATCTTGTTTTTGAAGGGATTCAAGCCTATGCTGGGCACATGGCGCACGAGAAAGATTTTTCAGAGCGAAAAAAATATTCGGAAGAAATCGACGCACATCTGCATGAATTGAAAAATTTTATTGAGAGCAACGGCCTGCGCGTTAAGGAAATCAGCGGTGCAAGCACAGGAACTTCTTTTTTGCGCTCCGAAGGCACCGTTTACACGGAAATCCAACCCGGCAGCTATATTTTTATGGACGCGTCCTACAACACGCTTCATTTAGAATTTGAAAATTCACTTTTTCTGCTGACGACCGTTCTTTCTAAAAACGGTGAGAGAAGCATTTGTGATTTGGGCGCGAAATGTGTTGGCCTGGATCAGGAAAAACCGCTCCTGCGCGATTTCCCATCACGCGCGCTGAAGTGCAACGAAGAACATTGTACGATCATGGACGGAAAAGAATTCAACGTTGGAGACAAGCTCTATATGATCCCCGGTCACTGCTGCACCACCGTCAATCTGCATGACTCCATCTATTTCGTCCGGAAAGGAAAAGTCGTCGACCGCATACCGGTTACGAGCCGGGGAAAAAGCATGTAGGGGCTCAGGCGCGTGTAGGTACAGGGGCGAATAAGAGACCGGGGAAAGAAAAACGACTGTATGTAATGAGCAGTTGCTAATCGAAAGAAGTTACTGAGGAGGTTTTTTGTAATGGAACATTATGGTGTACTGTCGATACTCCCGCCGCTCGTAGCAGTTGTCGTGGCGTGGCGTTTCAAAAATGTTCTCGCGGCGCTCTTTCTGGGCGCATATGTAGGCACGCTTGTCATGGCGCACAATCCGATGACGGCGCTCGTGATGCTGGTGAAGGATTATATCCTCGTCCAGGCGGCAGATTCTTATAATTCCAATCTGCTTGTCATGATGGTATTTGTCGGCGGTTTTGTCGGCGTCGTAACGTATTCAGGAGGCGCCAAAGCGTTTGCGGAACTCGCGGCAAAACGAATCGGAAATCGTGCGACAGCGCAGATCGGCACGTGGCTCGGCGGTATTTTGGTTTTCTTCTCTGATTCCTGCAGCCCGCTTTTGGTCGGTTCCGTTTTTCGCCCGATCTGCGACCGCATGCGGATCAGCCGTGAAAAACTTGCGTGGATGCTCGACACGACGGCGTCGCCCGTTTGCATTTTGATTCCTTTCATCGGCTGGGGCATTTACATCCAGGGGCTCATCCGCAAAGAATTTGACGCGGTCGGAAACACGGCCTCCGAATGGAGTACTTTTATCCAGGTCATTCCTTTCCAGTTCTATGCGCTTTGCGCTCTTTTCATGGTCCCGCTTGTTGCGATTCTCGGCTTCGAATTCTCTGAAATGTACAAGGCGGAAAAACGTACGATCGACACGGGTATTCCTTATGCCCCCGACGCAAAGATCCTGGGAAGCGTGGATGCCGACGACGTTGTCGATGGAAAATCCCGTTTTATTACGATCCCGCTAATCATTATGTTCGCGGCTTTCATCGGCATTCTGATCCCGACCGGATTCCCCGTGAAACCGGCACCCGGTGCGATGCTGCGTACGGCGCTCTGCGTCGGGTATTTCCTCGCTGCGATGTCCTGTATCGGACTTATGGTCTACTCGAAGGTTAAAACACTCAGCGAATCTTATGAAATGTACATGCGCGGCGTCAAGGAGATCGTTTTTATCCTCCTGATCCTTGTGCTCGCGTGGTCCATCGGCTCGGTCTGTAAAAAGGTCGGAACGGCTGCCTACATCGTCATGCTTGCGAAAGGCAACATTCCGGGCTGGTCCGTGCCTGCGATCCTCTTCCTGACCGGTGCGCTGATTAGCTTCTCGACGGGTTCCTCGTGGGGCGCGTTTGCGATCCTGATCCCGCTTGCAGTGCCGATGGCATACGGATTGGACGCGCCGCTTCTTGTCAGCATCGGCGCAGTGCTTTCTGGCGGCCTGTTCGGCGACCACTGCTCACCGATCTCGGACACAACGATACTCTCTTCAATGGGTGCTGGATGCGACCACATTGACCACGTACGGACGCAGGTTCCGTACGCTCTGACTGTGGCTGTTGCAAGTTTTACAGGTTACCTGATCGCCGGAGTGTTCCCCTCTCCAATCGTGCTCGGCGTGACTATCGTGCTTCTTATCGTGCTTGTCATCCTTTTCTCCAAGCTTTGGGGGCAGAGGATCAAAGAATACAGGGCTTAAACCCGACCGGAGGTTCTTTTGGATGTCTGAATCAAAAAAAATATTAGTGTTGGGATCGGGAAGTGTGTCGCGCCCTTGCGTGCAGTATCTGTTGAAACAGGGGCATCATGTGACCGTTGTCGATCAATATGAAGCAAACGTCAAAAAAACGCTTTCGGGACATCCGAACGGTACGCCTGTTGTTGGAAACGCCGTTGCAGACGCCGCGAAGTACATCCGCGAGTATAAACCGGATGTCGTCGTTTGCCTGCTGCCTACGGTCTTTATGGTACAGACTGCAAAGACCTGCCTGGCGGAGGGTGTTTCCATGATCGGCGCTTCTTACGCAAAAGAAGAGATGCGCGCTCTGGATGCGGAAGCGCGGGCAAAAGGACTTCGGCTCCTTTGTGAAATGGGACTCGACCCGGGGATCGACCATATGTCGGCCGTTGAAAAAATCAAAGAGATCCAGGCAAAAGGCGGCGTGATCGAAAGCTTCGTTTCGGTCTGCGGTGCGTTAGCGGATTTCAGCGCCAACAACAACCCGATCGGCTACAAGCTTTCCTGGGCGCCCGAAAGCCTTGTCGGCGCGAGCAAACGCAGCGCGAAGATCCAGATCGACGGAAAATTGATCGACATGCCGGACGGTGAAACGTACCAGCATCCGGTGTTTATGGAGATCTACGGTCTGGGCTGGTTTGAGACTTATTGCAACGCGGACTCCACGCCCTATCTTGAGGCGTACGGGATCCAAAGCGCAAAAACGATCAAACGCGGCACGCTTCGTTATCCGGGCTGGTGCGATATGGTCACGCAGATGCAGAAGCTGCAGCTTTTCGAAGAAGATGTGCGCGATTTTTCAGGTCATACATACGCGGCGCTCGTCAAAGAGCTTGCGGGCTGCAAAGATTCGTCCGAACCGGCGAAAACCTGTGTTGCGAAATTTCTCGGCATCCCCGAATACGCGACTTCGATGCTCAAACTGGAGTGGCTCGGTTTCTTTGAGGAAAATCAGGTTGAACCGCAAAAAGGAAGCGCGCGCGACGTTGTGACGAAACTCTACGGCAAAAAACTCGTCTTTGCGCCCGGCGAACTGGACCTCATCGCGATGCAGCACGAATACATCGTGCATTATCCCGATTCAGGCAAGCGGCAGCGTATCACTTCTACGCTTGTCGACCGCGGGAACGTCGACGAGGAGAGCGCAATCGCGCGTACGACCGGCGTACCGATCGGTATCGGCGCGCACTTTGTCGCCACCGGTGTCGTGAAAGATCACGGCGTTTTGATTCCGACAACGGAAGACATCTATGTCCCGGCGCTTGCTGAACTTGCGAAAGAGGGACTGCATTTCACAGAACGCGAAAGCGATATTTAAGAAACAAAAAAGCTGCATGATATAATTTGACCCCATTGCCGGCAGCTTCGCATCACGGGTCGCCGGCAATGTGTCTTTTTCTTACATTTATGACGCACGATAAAAGAATAGAATGATATGATTTAGAAGTACACGGGGAAATTCAAAAGTCTAACGGGGGATAGGGCATTGAGAGAAGCAGATGCGGAAGAGAAGGCATATTCTGAAATATTGCAAGCGATCGTAACGCAGAAATATGCGCCTGGGGATCATCTGACCGAAGCAAAAGTCGCGGAAGATCTTAATATGAGCCGTACGCCGGTCCGCAGTGCGCTCAAAAAAATGATTGCCTGCGGAATGCTCGAATATGTCAAAAACGTTGGCTGCCGTATCCCGGTGCTTACGCCGTACGACATGGAAAATGTTTTTCAGGTTCGTGCCATTCTGGAATCAAAAGCGGCCGGGCTGGCCGCGATGCGTACGACGACCGTTGAGGTAGAACGTCTGGCGAAGCTTTTGGAACAGGAAAAAGAATTATACGCGTTAGGCGAGACGGCGCAGTATACGAAAATCAACGAACTTCTCCATCTGGGCATCGGCGCGCTTTCGAAAAATCCATATCTAGAGCGCTACCTGTCGCAGACCTTTTGGCGC
>Ga0192237_1036_pt1 | contig 20059 bp, 19 predicted proteins | sample Koala_Koa27_E3_FD_131278 | JGI IMG/M metagenome (GOLD analysis project Ga0192237, IMG submission 131278) | Enriched cells from koala feces incubated with labeled cellulose particles, San Francisco Zoo, California, United States - Koala_Koa2-7_E3 ...
GGTGGACGTTGGCTACGGACAGCTCGCGTGGAAACTGCGTACCGACAACCGCGTCACGGTATTGGAGCGAACAAACGCGCGATACCTGACACTTGACGCCATCGGCGGCGTGAAAGCAGATATAATTGTATCCGACGCATCGTTTATCTCCCTGAAGCTTCTGTTGAAGCCGCTGGAGGAGTTGCTTGCGCAGCACGGAAAAATGGTCGTCCTTGTAAAACCGCAGTTCGAGGCTGGAAGGGAGCGCGTCGGCAAAGGAGTCATCACAGATGCGCGCATACATTTTGACATACTGACGGAAATTGCGGATTTCATCGCAGCTGAAACAGCATTGGCAGTTGTCGATGCTACTTTTTCCCCAATACGCGGCCGGAGGGCAATATCGAATTTCTTTTTTTGCTTGCTCATCGGGAAACATGCAAAGATAAAACAAAAAATATTGATTTTGAAGTGCTCGTCACACAGGCGCACGTAGAGACAGAACGAGAATAAGTAGTAGAGGTGGAGTCGAAACCTATGCACAACGTCGGGCTTCTTTTTAATTCGCAAAAACCTGAGGCGATCAAGATCGCAAAGGAACTCCGCCTTTGGGGCAATGAGGCAGGAGTCGATTTTTTGATGCCCGAGGCGGAGGCTGCGGCCATAGATGATCGCGGCCTGCCTGACAAAACGTGGCGCGAAAACGTCGAGTTTGCCGTCATTTTGGGCGGTGACGGAACTTTTTTACGCGCGGCCCGATATACCTTCGGTTATGATATCCCGCTCTACGGAATCAACCTCGGCCGACTCGGATTTCTCGCAGTCGGTTCACCGAAGTCCGCGCAGGACGATATCGCAGCGATTTTGGAGGGACGTTATACGCTTCAGCAGCGCCACCTCATCAAAGGAACGATTTGGCGCAAAGACGAAAAAGTTTATGAGATGCGTGCGCTCAATGATCTCGTGATCTCAAAAGCAAATGTCGCGCGCGTCATCGACATCGAGGTGCGCGTGGGCAGCGAACTGCTTACTTATTTTATTGGAGACGGTTTGATTCTTTCAACGCCGACAGGTTCCACTGCCTATTCTCTTTCTGCCGGAGGGCCGATCGCGCCGCCGCATATCCCGAGCATCATCCTGGCGCCTATTTGTGCGCATTCTCTATACGCAAGACCTGTCGTGCTCAGCGAATCCGACGTCGTCAACGTCTATCCGCTCGGTGATATCAGCAATATCATGCTGACACTAGACGGGCAGCTTGGTTATGATCTCGAGTCTGGCGACCGAATCGAAGTGATGCTGGATCCCGAGCAGTACATCAACACGATACAGCTTCACGGTAAAAGTTATTATGACCTGCTGCGTGAGAAACTGCGCTGGGGATACAACGGTATCGACATCGGGAGGGAGCGCGGTTGATCGAAGAACTCCGCGTATGCGGCGTAGGCGGCATAAAAGAAGCGCGCCTGAACTTCGACGGCGACTTCATCGTAATCACGGGAGAAAGCGGCTCAGGTAAAAGCAGCCTCGTCCGTGCGATGGAGTTCATTACAGGCAAACGTGCCCAGTCAAACCTGATCCACACGCAAGCGGACGCGTCGGATGTAGAACTTCTCGTCTCAACAGAGCGCGCAAACGGCCTCGCACACGAATACCAGCCTCAGGAAAATACCCTCATTGCACGCCGCATCTTCGACAAAAACGGAAAAGGCCGCTGCATGCTGCAGGGCCTGCTTGTCCCATTGAATATCCTCACACAGGCGATGGAACGGGAGATCGTCATCCAAAGCCAATTCGCCCAGCTCGGCCTGCTTGATCCCGCGCGCCAGCTCGACCTCGTCGATTCATGCGGCGGCACGGAACTCAAAAAAATACGGGACGAACTCGCGGAGACCTTCCACGCAGCGCTTACCTTGGAGCGAAACATTTTGGCAATCAGGAAAGAGCGGGATAATACTGAAAAACGCTTCGAATCCGCAGAACCTGTCATTCGGCAGGTCCGCGCGATGGAGCTGGACGAAAACAGCCAGGCGGAGTGGGAACGTGAACTGCGCGAACTCGACGGACACGCGAAACGAAGCGGGCTTCTGCGCATCCTTTACGAAAGATTGACCGGCCCTGCCTCCGGCGGCGGCGTACTCGACGAATTGGAAATGATCTGCAAAGAACTCCGCGGCATAGACACGGAAAAGTGGCACGAAGTCATAGAAAAAACGCTCACCACTGCGCAGTACCTTGCGCGGCTTTTACAGACCGAGGTTCAGTCAGCCAGCGAAAATGAAGGCGTCGAAGAGGCTAGAGAGCGCCTCGAACGAAAACTGGGGGTCCTGCGTAAGCTGACGCGCGACTTGAAACTGCCGCCTGGCACTTCAGTACTGGAATATGCGCGTGAGGCGGAGGAACGGCTTGCGTGGCTCAGGACAAGCAGGGAAGAACTTGAAAGTTTTGAGACACAGGCTGCTGCATACCGGAAAAAGATCGCCATTCTCGCAAAAGAACTGCGCGATCTGCGCAAAAAAAGCGCGCTCAAATTGCAGGACGAAGTAAACCGTCATTTGGATGACCTTGCAATGGAGCAAGTGCAATTTGAAATCAGAATCGAAGAGCTCAATAAGGTAAGAGCAACAGGCGCGGAGAACGCTGCTTTTATGCTCCGCGTGCCGGATCAGTCGCCGCTCCCTGTCGGCAAGACCGCTTCCGGCGGCGAACTAAGCCGTATCCTGATCGCACTGCAGCTTGCATCCGGCGACGACCGGCTTCCAGGCACACTGGTATTCGACGAGGTCGAAGCAGGGCTTGGCGGTAAAACGGCCGTCCTTGCGGGAGAAAAATTAAAAGAACTCTCACGGCGCTGCCGCACGATCCTCATTACCCACGAAGCGGCGATCGCGGCAATGGCGGACCAGCATTTTCTTGTAAAACGCGAGGGAGAGGACACTCTAATACTTGAAATCAAAGGCCCCGCGCGCGAAAAAGAGATCGCGCGCATGCTCGCAGGCGACGAAGAATCGCAGGAAGCACTCGATCACGCACGTGTATTGCTGGCAAAATCAAAATAGATTTGAAATCTGTGCGGGAAAAATTTTTCAAAAATTTATACGAAAAATTTTTACTGAAAATTTATTTCTCTTGACTATCCCTGAGAAAATCTCTATAATACCTAGGTTGTAGAATACGCATGGTGCAGGCTTTCAAAGTCTTCGGGCTGCCTGACACGCAGCGGGAGGAGGAAACATCTATATGTATGCAGTGATTGAAACAGGCGGCAAACAGTACAGAGTCTCGGCGGGGGACAGACTTCGCGTCGAGAGGCTCGAGGCAGAAGAGGGCGCGAGCGTATCGTTCAATAAAGTGCTTCTTCTTGGCAAAGACGACGCGCCGGTGATCGGCACGCCCTATGTCGAAGGCGCTTCGGTAACGGCAAAGGTAGTCGAGCAGGGCAGAGACGATAAAGTCATCGTGTTCCACTACCGCAGAAAGAAAAACTATCGCAAATTCCGCAGCCATCGCCAGCAGTATTCGTTCGTACAGATCGAAGACATCAACGGTTAGTTTGGAGGAATAGAGTATGGCACATAAAAAAGGTCAAGGTAGTAGTACCAACGGTCGCGACAGTAAACCGAAATATCTGGGCATCAAGCGCAGCGACGGGCAGCAGGTCAACGCAGGCACGATCATCGTCCGCCAACGCGGCACGAAGTATCACGCAGGCGAGAACGTCGGATGCGGGAGCGATTACACACTTTTTGCGCTGCAAAACGGAACGGTGAAGTTCCAGACCAAGGCAAATCGCAAATACGTTGCAATCGTTCCGGAAACGGCATAAGCATTTTTTAATCAACAACACTTCGGGGCCTCAATTTACGGGGCCCCTTTTTTTATCGAAAAGAAACGGCAAAGGAATAACAAAATGAGATTTATCGACTCTATCAAAATGTCTGTCAAAGCAGGGCGCGGCGGGAACGGCTGTATGAGCTTCCTGCGCGAGCGCTTTCGTCCGAACGGCGGTCCGGACGGCGGAAACGGCGGGCGCGGCGGAAGCATCATTTTTGAAGCGACACAAAACCTCCAGACGCTGGCAGACCTCGAATATCAACGTCATGTACGCGCGGAAAACGGCGGACACGGCAAAGGCAACGCACGCAACGGCCACGCAGGGAAAGACACGCTCATCTACGTCCCATGCGGCACGATCATATATGACGCGGAGACGAACGAAGGTCTCGCGGACCTCGTGGAACCGGGGGATCGTTTCCTCGCGGCACGGGGCGGCAGGGGAGGACGCGGCAACCGATACTTTTCGAGCTCTGCGCGGCGCGCGCCGCGTTTTTGTGAAAACGGCGACCTAGGCGAGGAAGTTACCCTGCGCCTTGAGCTGCGCCTAATCGCGGACGTCGGCCTCGTCGGATTCCCGAATGTCGGGAAATCAAGCATTCTCGCCGCGATCTCAAATGCGCAGCCTAAAATCGCAAATTACCCTTTTACGACATTATCTCCAAACCTCGGCGTATTGAACACAGGTTTTGAGCACGTCGTGATCGCGGACATTCCCGGATTGATCGAGGGCGCATCAGAAAACAAGGGCCTCGGCCTCCAGTTTTTGCGTCACATCGAGCGCAGCCGTCTTCTGATTCACGTCCTCAGCCTTGAAAACGAAGATTTTGACTCCTTGCTGGAGGAGCTTGAAACCGTCCGCAGCGAAATGCGTATGTATGACGCCAGGCTGGACGAGCGTCCCTATTTCGTCGTCGCGAATAAGCTTGACGAAGCGCTTGAACCTGAAGTCATCACAGAAAGACTGCGCCTGCACTTTGAAAAAATTGGCGTATCCTTCTGCGCGGTCAGCGCGCTGACGGAAGAGGGCATCCCCGAACTTGTCGCGCAGGTCATCGCCTTTACAGACGCACATCCAAGGCCGCACAGCGAAGTGCGTCTCTTTGCACTCGACGAAGACGAGGAAGAAAAAACACCGATGCGCCGGCGCGGTAAAGTGCAGATCATTTCGCTCCACGGCGGCGGCTATCGCGTCATTCATAAACGGCTCGAAAAGGCGGTCGAACGCTACGATCTCGGGCAGGATGAGAACGTCGCCCGGTTCACGATGCTGCTGCGCAAATACAAAGTGGAGCGGCTGCTCGAAGCGGCAGGCGCGCAAGAGAGCGACACGATCTTCATCGGACACAAGGAGTTCGTTTTCTATCCCGACTATTATCCGAGCGACCCCGTCTTCGAAGAACAAGAGGCTGAAACGCCCGAAAATCAAGATTTCGACGAGTAAAAACGATAAAAAATTGGTACAATATCTCTTATGAACAGAAAACGCATCGGCATCATGGGCGGAACCTTCGACCCGATCCATAACGGCCATCTTCTGGCGGCGGACGAAGCATGCCGGGCGTTCGATCTTTCGGAGGTCATTTTCATTCCGGCCGGACACCCGCCGCATAAGGATGAAAAACACATTTCTTCCGCGGAACAGCGTTACGAGATGACGCTCCTTGCGACGAACGGCGTGTCCTATTTTTCCGTCTCGAAGATCGAGATCCTGCGCGAGGGCGCGACGCGCACTGTCGATACGTTGAAAGAACTCAAGGCGACGACGGCGTACGAGAACGCAGACTTCTACTTTATCACCGGCGTAGACGCCATCATGAGCATCGGGACGTGGAAGTCGCCAGAGGAACTTGTCAAACTTTGCAAATTTGTCGTTACAAATCGCTACGGATATTCATTTGATTTACTGAAGAAACTGCCCGAATACATCCAGGACGCCATCACGACGCTTGAAATGCCATACATCGACATCTCGAGCACTGAGATACGGGAACGAATCGAGAATGGGGAGGGCGTCCGCTTTCTCCTGCCGCATGCAGTCGAATCTTTTATCTGGAAGCATGCGCTCTACCGAAACTAACGACCAAAGGGGCCGACGAGATTGAGAGCAAAAAAATCAAAAAAGAAAAATACTAAGCTGATCGCGATGATCGTATTGCTTGCCTTCGTTGCGGTAGCAGCAGGGATCGGCCTGCGGGTCTACACGATCCTGCATGCGAAACCCGACGATATCGTCACACAAATCGAAAAAACGATCGACAGCGGCAGCGCACAATATGCGACGTTAAAGGAACAGGGACGATTCAACATCCTGATCATGGGGGAGGACGACGTCGAAGGCTCGCGTCGTTCCGACACCGTGCTCTTTGCCACGATCGATATAGACGATGCCAATATGCGCGTACTTGCACTTCCGCGTGACACACGCGTTGAGATCCCGCGGCACGGCCACCAGAAGCTCAATCACGCCTTTGCATACGGCGGCGCGGATCTCATGCGCGCGACAGTCGAGCGCTATCTCGACGAGCCGATCCTCTACTACGTCGTCGTCGACTACGATAGTTTCCCGGCGCTTGTCGACGCAATCGGCGGGGTAGAGATTGACGTGCCCAAACGGCTGAAATATGTGGACAGAGCAGGCGGTCTCAACATCGACATTCCTGCCGGCAAGCAGACGATGGACGGAAAAACGGCGCTGCACTTCGTCCGCTTCCGTATGGACGCGCTCGGTGATATCGGACGTATCCAGCGTCAGCAACAATTCATGAAAGCGCTTATAAAAAAGGCGTACGACCCGCGTACGATCGTGAAACTGCCGGACGTCACGGCACAGATGGTCAAGCTTTTCAAAACAGACATGTCGCCGACGCTCGCGGTGCAGCTCGTTGGCTTCGTACAGAACGAGATGGGGCGTGAACGCATCTTCTTCTCTACGCTGCACGGCAAACCAATCACGATGGATAAGCTCAGTTACTGGCTCGGCGATCCGCAGGCGGCGAAAAACTTCCTGAACGCGCCGGTTGAGACCCTTCTTGCAGGCGAACTCGAAGAAAAGGGCGAACGTTTCGCCGGCATCTCTTTGGGCTACAGTTCCGCTATAGATGAAAACGGTCAGCGCCCTTCGCCGGGGGATGAGGCAGCACAGAACAGCCAGTCCGCCGCCATGTTGAAAGAAGAACTCTTTGCCCAGATCAAAGCGATCACTGCGCCCGTTGCAGTCCTTAACGGCAGCGGCAAATCCGGATTGAGCTCCGAAGCGTCAACGAAGCTGCAAAAAACCGGCATCGACGTCGCAAGAACGGGCAACGCCAAACACTTCGATTACAGGTATTCCAACGTGATCTACCCGCAAAATGCATCTCAGCAGGCGATCGAAAGCGCGAAAAGCCTCGGCAAACTGCTCGGCATCCCGAACAACCTGGTGCGCGCAAACAACCAGGCTGCGCAGGTCTCATTGATCGTGGGACACGACAGCAGAGCGATCTTGCAAAGGCTGGATGACATTGTAAAAATCAGTCTGCAATAAAGCTTATTGATTTTATAGGACAAAAGAAAGGACAACGACATGCCGAAAGAAAAAAAAGAGGAACAGGCGTTTTTCAATGCCTATAAACCGCTGACGGACGCGCTGCTCGACAAACACGCGCTTGAAGTCACAGTACACGACTTGAGCGAAGTCTCCGGTTTTACGGAAGCTTTCATCGTGGCGATCGCGCGCTCCGACCTGCATGCAAAAACATTGCGTGACACGGCGGATGAAGTGCTCGACAAGATGAAGCTTTCCTATAAGATTGAAGGCGCGGAAAGCAGCAAATGGACGCTCATGGACGCAGGGCACCTGGTCGTCAACATTTTGAGCAGAGAAGGGCGCGACTATTACCGTCTCGACTCACTCTGGGGAGACGCACCGTCGATCAAATACGACAATCCGGACGAGATGTAATGTGACTAATCATCTTTTTTAAGATGGCTATGCTGACGGGGCCCTTTTGGGGCCCCATTTTTTGTACACAATGTTTTTTCGCAAGAAGTCGTATAAAGACCCTTTAATAACAACTGACCCTAGATCACAAAAGAGAGAGCCTTTTCCAAGTACGCTATGTACGCTATAAAAATTTTACATGTGCCGTTATGGATCCGGCGCATCTTAAATTTTCCTTTTTTCAATTTTTCTTATCCACACAATCCACAATATCCACAATAGATAAAAAGACTGAAAGCCATCAATTGTTGATGCAAAAACGGAGACGAAACCAAACACAACGCTGAGTTTCGAAGAATTGAATTTTGCGCACAAGAATTGAAGTGATAAGAGAGAGCGAAAAGGCGGATGCAGCAAAGGTTGTGGATAAACCAGGGGCTTTTATATAATTTTATAATGTCCTATAATATATCTTATGTTATATTAAAAATAGAAAAATTTATTCGCAATCCCATCCACAAATATCTTTGGCTCATCTTATTTTCAAGCCAACTTGGATCCGCCATAAAACATAAGATAAAACCCTTGTTATATTAAAAACAGAAAAATCTATTCTTGATCGCGTCCACAAAATATCCTTGAGCTATTTCCTCTTCAGGCCAACTCGGAATCGTCATAAAACATAAGAAAAATCCATGTTATGTTAAAAACAAAAAAACTATTTGTGATCACATCCGCAAAATACATCGAACACCCCTCATTCTTAAGCCAACTTGGAGCCGCTGCAAAATATCTTTGTGCTATATCACGATCATCTAAGCTTGGAGTTGTCACAAAAATATCTCTTTTTTTTCTGCGATTTTCAGGTCCTCATAAATAAATCCAAAACTCAAACTTTATATTTTAGGGGCGGGATTTCCAAATACGTGACTTCTCTATCAATATTCATGATTTTTACTTTTTTTCGGAGGTATAAGAGTCCTTTTTTATAAAACATACGCCTTATTGGGCATTCTACGAGGCTTTTTTTGAAACGCGCTCTGGCAGCTGTTTTCCACAGTCGTGTGCTGTTTTTTGATATAAACATGATGTGTCGCGATTGCGTCCAAAGCAGAACCTATCGTACGCACGTACAAGTGGTGGAATATTTCGATGCCTAGAGAAAAAAGAGTGGCTATGATGATCATTCTGCGCCTTTATACAGTGTATACGGTATGCGCCAAGACAAGCACGTACACAGAACCAGAGCTTGCAGACCTAGAAAAAAGTGAAAGGAGCAAGAAGCGGAATTTTTTAGTTTTAAATTGTCCTATAAAAATAATAACAAATCAATTACCTTCACAATTGAGTTGGGAATTTATCGTCGAAACAGCCTTTCTGTCTTGGATCGCTTTCTAAAAAAGCCTTGGAGTCATTTTTATAAAATTAGTGCGCGTCTGATGCATCATTTTTTAAAATCGCATCATGCGTCATACCAGGCATCTTCACTGCTTACATTCGGAGCGTTTTATTTTTCACTCCCCTCCTTTTTCTATTTACGGCAGTCAAAAAATTTCAATCATGCAAAAACAAAAATGACCGCTTCCTCATGGGGATGCGGCCGAAAGTTTTTCTGCGAATGCGAATGCGCAGTGGTTTAAAAAATCGAATTGCGGATGATTGAGAGGAAGGAATTGGGTTTGAGCGAGGCACCGCCGACCAGCACGCCGTCAATGTCGGGCTGCGACATGATGCCTTTGGTATTTTCAGGTTTCACGCTGCCGCCGTAAAGGATGCGGACGCGTTCTGCCGCCTCCCCGCCAAAATGTTCGCGCACGTATCCGCGGATGAAAGAGCATACTTCCTGCGCATCTTCGTCGCGGGCAGTTTTTCCTGTTCCAATTGCCCAGACTGGCTCATATGCAATAATAATATCCTCGCCCAAAACGCACGGATCGATGTCTTCCAATGCGACAGCAAGCTGTGTTTCGATCACGTCGAATGTTTTGCCCGACTCGCGTTCTTCAAGCAGTTCGCCGACACAAAGGACGGGCGTAAGCGCTTCGTCGAGCGCTGCGAGCACTTTTTTGTGCAGCAGGTCGTTCTGCTCACCGAAGATATGGCGTCGTTCGCTGTGGCCGACGAGAACGTGCGAGCAGCCAGCCTCTTTGAACATGGGCATGGATATCTCGCCCGTGAATGCGCCGTTTTTCTCGAAGTATGCGTTCTGCGCGCCGATGTAGAAGGGTGCGTTCCCGCGGCTTGCCATCGCGGAAAAGATTGAGACGCAGGGCGGAAAGATGACGATCTCGGCTTCACCCGATCCGATCGCGTCTATAAGACGCTGTTCCTGAAAATACATCTGCGACAGTGCTTCAAAAAAGTCGTTGGTCTCTTTCGGGCCGCCGTTCATCTTCCAGTTGCCGGCGATGAATCGTTTGCGCATGCGAGTTCCTCCTGTAAAAAAAGCGGCTTCTCTCTGACAAGAAGCCGCCAAATTTTATTTTCGTCCGTTAATTTATGACGTACGGTTCGATACCGGGGAGCGATTTGCCTTCGAAAAATTCGAGGCTCGCGCCGCCGCCCGTCGAGACGTGAGAGACTTTTTCCACATAACCGAACTGCGCGATCGCTGCGGCTGAATCTCCGCCGCCGACAACGGTCATCGCGCCTTTTGCCGTCGCTTCAGCGAGCGCTTTTGCAACGGCTTCCGTGCCTTTCGAGAAGGCAGGCATCTCAAAGACGCCCATTGGCCCGTTCCAAAGCACCGTTTTGGCTGCGATGATCTCTTCCGAAAAACGCGCCGCCGTGTCGGGACCGATGTCGAGCCCCATTTTTTCGGCGGGAATCGCATCTGCGGCGATCGTGACGTGCGCCGCGTCGGCCTTAAATTCGTCCGCCGCTACGACGTCGGTCGGAAGCAGGATGCGGACGCCCTTTTTCTTCGCTTCGGCGAGCATCTCTTTCGCAAAGTCCAGTTTGTCCGTTTCGCAGAGAGATTTGCCGATGCCCATGCCTGCAGCTTTTAGGAAAGTAAAGGCCATGCCGCCGCCGATCAGGATCGTGTCCACTTTGTCGATCATGTTTTCAACGACAGGGATCTTGTCGGATACCTTCGCGCCGCCCAAGATCAGGACAAAGGGCTTCTGCGGATTGTCCCGCGCGGCAGAGAGCATTTCGATCTCGCGGACGATCAGAAGGCCTGCGTAAGCGGGTAAAATATCCGCCACTGCGCGCGTAGAGGCATGCGCCCTGTGCGCAGCGCTGAAGGCATCCATCACAAACAGGTCGTACGGCTCCGCAAGCTTGGCCGCAAAGACCGCGTCGTTTTTCTCCTCTTCAGGGTAAAAACGCACGTTCTCAAGCAGCAGGATCTCCCCCGCCGCCTGCGACGCAACCGCGCGCGCCACATCGGGGCCGATGCAGTCAGACACGAAACGCACGTTCCATCCCGTGAGGCGCGCGAGTTCTTTGCCGACCGGCTCAAGCGTATATTTTATATTTTTTTCGCCCTTGGGACGACCGAGGTGCGAGACGAGAGAAACGTTCGCACCCGCATCCATAAGCGCGCGCAACGTCGGCAGATGTGCCTCGATGCGCGTATCATCGCTCACTTTTCCGTCCGCAAGCGGCACGTTAAAGTCCACGCGGACAAGAACTTTTTTCCCCGCTACGTCGGCGGGCGAAAAAGTTTTCAGTTTCATTTTATTATTTCTCTTTTGCGAGCATGTAGTTCGCGAGATCGATGACGCGGCTGCTGTAGCCCCATTCGTTGTCGTACCAGGAAAGGCACTTGACCATGCTGTCGCCGATCACGACCGTGTGCATCGGCGCAAAGATCGAAGAGCGGCTGTCGCCGACGAAATCCATCGAGACGAGGTCTTCCGGCTCGTAGCCGAGGATTCCCTTGAGTTCGCCCTCCGCATATTTTTTCATCACCGCATTGACGTCATCCGTAGTCACTTTCTTTTCCAGGACAACCGTGAGGTCAACGACGGATACGTCCGGCGTCGGCACGCGCAACGCAAATCCGTTGAGTTTGCCCTTCAGTTCCGGCATGACTTCCGAGATCGCCTTTGCGGCGCCCGTAGTCGTCGGAACGATGGAAAGCGCAGCCGCTCTGCCGCGTGACTTCGATTTTTTGTGCGGCAGGTCGAGCAACGTCTGGTCGTTCGTGTAGGAGTGTACCGTGTTCATGAGACCTTCGACGATCCCGAATTCTTTCTGGAGGACTTTGCAGACGGGAGCAAGGCAGTTCGTCGTGCAGGAGGCGTTCGAAATGATGTGGTGCTTCGCGGGGTCGTAGCTCTCTTCATTGACGCCGACGACGATTGTCGCGTCCTGATTTTTCGCGGGTGCAGAAATCATGACTTTACGTGCGCCGGCCTGGATGTGCGCTTTCGCAGCCTCCGCGTCCGTGAAGCGGCCGGTCGACTCGATGACGAGATCGATCCCGAGCTCTTTCCAGGGAAGTTTTGTAGGATCGGGCTCCGCAACGGCTTTGATCCGTTTGCCGTTAACGATCAGCGTGTCACCCTCAAGCGAGACGGTCCCGGGGAAACGCCGGAAGACCGAATCGTACTTCAAAAGATATTCGAGCGCGTCGGGCGGCGTAAGGTCGTTGATCGCCACGATCTCGAAATTATTCTCTTTGCCGTTCGTGAAAAATGAGCGCATGGAAAGGCGACCGATGCGCCCGAACCCGTTGATAGCTACCTTGAACTTTGCCATTGAAATAACCTCCTGGTAATGTTTTGAAAAAACTTATTCTATGGAATCGCTCTCAAACATTGCAATCAGAGCCTCCAAATATTATGGTGTCATCGCTGGACAAAGTCAAATGAGAATTACGGTATTTTCTTTTGTCCTTGGGACAACGTAAACCAAGTGACCGTGATAAATCGGCAGGCCCTTATGCGCCGCATAAAGACCTGCCGGTTCTAACTATAGAAAAAACGCTGCGATTACGCTGATGTCTGCAGGTTTTCGTGCAGTACGCGCAACAGCTCGCCGAGCGCCATCGCGTTCAGCACGTCGCCGTGCGGGCGGTACGGCATAATCCCGTCGAAATATTCTGCGACGCCACCGAGGCAGCCGTGCCGGATATGTGAGTTGAAGGGGCGCATAAAGATCCATCCAAGATCCGTGCGCGCAGGGTTATAGCGCAGATAGGCCGTGATAAAATGCCCGAGCAGCCACGGCCACGCCATGCCGCGGAACTTTGCCTTCTGTCGCTGGTCGATGCGCCCTTCCGCGCGTCCCTTAAATTTGTCGAGGCGCGGATCGAGCGTGCGCAGTCCATAGGTCGTGTACAATTCATCCCAGCAGATCTTGACGACCTTCTGTGCCATCTCATCACCAAGCGGCGTGAAAGGCAGCGAAACGGCCAGGATCTGGTTCGGTCGTACCGTGCTATCACGCTCCATCGTTTTCGGGTCTACCCAGTCGCAGAGGCAGCTCGAATTCACAGACCAGAAGATGTCGACAAAAGATTTTGCACATTTTTTCGCAAGTTCGCCATATTTTTTCTCTGCTTTTTTATCGCCGAATATGGCTGCATATTTTTCGACGCATTTGAGCGCGTTGTACCAGAGCGCATTGACTTCGACAAGATAGCCGCGGCGCGAGACGACAGGATCTCCGTCTACGACGGCGTTCATCCAGTGACGTTCCGGATTGCTCGTCGCGATCTTGAGCAGCGCGTTTTCGTCGAGCGAAAGGTCGAGTTCGTCGATGCCCGCCTCGTAACGATCCGTGATTGCCTTCATCGCGTTCCAGAGGTCGTCCTGTTTTTTGTCCGTTCCGACGTGCGTCAAGAATTTATCCGCCGCGTAAATGAACCAGAGACCGCAGTCCGCGCCCTCGAAGATACAGCCGCCATCCGGTGCGATTCTGCCCGGCATCGCCCATTCGTGTTTTTTGGAAACGTCGAGCCAGTAGCGCAGAACGCGTTCGGCGACAGCTTCCCTGCCCGTAGCAAGCGTCAGCCCCGGGAAAGAGACAAATGTATCACGCGCTTTGAATTCGACGGAAGGATATCCCGAATAGATCTGCGGGATCGGATTCTGCCGATCGTCGATGAGGTGGTAGGAAGAAAAGATCATGTCCTGCTCGGCGCTCGAAAGCGCAGGCAGGTTCGCCTGCTCGAGAATATTCTCGAAGCGGCCGGCGGCTTCTTTTTCCATCGCGGCAAGTTCATCTGTCGTGAACGAGGCGGGCCCATCGGAGAGAACAACGTAGAGCGTCTCGCCCTGTGCGATCTCCTTCGTGACGTAACCGGGCGACCAGAGGTTATCCACGCTCTGCGCGTCGTACCGTTCGTCCTGTTCGTATATAAGATTTTCAAACCACAGCGGCTTCATGACCCATGAGCCGCTCGTCGCGGAACAATAACTCGTGCACGCCCTGCCTTGCACGCCAAGGCTGCCGCCCTCCTGCGAGATGACGCTGAAGGTCTGTTTTTCCGCTTCGGTTTTGATTTCGGAGTTGATGCGGTGCGCAAAAAGCGGCCGCAGGTCCAGTTTGATTTTTTCAGGGGAAGCGAGCAGTTCGTACTTAATGACGGTGCAGGCTTTTCCCTGCGGCATAAAGATGGATTTTTTGAGCAGTATGCTGTGGATCACAAAGAGGATGCTTGGAAACGGGTTGCCTTGATATTCCTGAACGTATCGGTACCCGTCCGGATAGACAAGGTCTTTGTAGCGGTTGGTGGATAGCTGGTACTTTTTCTTCTTTCCGTCGAAGATCGTCTCTTCGATCTTGCTCACGAGCACCCGGTGCTGCGTTTCCGCCTCCGCCCGGACGACCAGAAGGCCGTGCTCGCGTCTCGTGTTCGCCCCGATGACCGAAGAAAATCCATAACTCCCCCGGCCGTTCGATACAAGGAACTCTCTGCCCGCTCCCTTATCGTAGGTGTTAACGTCTGCCTTTCCCAAGTACATGGCTACCATCCCCTCTCGTAAGGTTATGCAGTATGGATTCTAATTTTCTCCATCTATATTCTACCGTACTTTTGCTGATTGGTCTCGGCAAAGTTTGACCAAGTTCCTTCAGCGACATGCTGGGGTTGTTTTTACGCGCAAAAATCAGTTCTTTCAGCGCGTCCGGCAGTTCCTCAACGATCCCTTCGGCCTCCATCTGCTGGATCAGCGCGAGCTGGTTCTGCGCCGCTTCCAAGCTTTTGTTGATGTTGGCCGAATCGCAGTTGACGAGTTTATTGGCGTGACTGCGCACCTGTCGGTAGATCGCGGTCTCCTCGAGCTGCAAGATCGTCTGCACAAAACCAAGCCGCGAAAGAAATGTCGTGATCTGCTGCTGATCCCGTATCACCAGTTCCTTTGCATGCGTCCGTTTGCGCACGCCGATCGTAAAATTCGCCGAACGGAGCACAGATTGCAGACGATCTGCCGTTCCTCCGCGGACCGGCGGCCGAAGAATCAGATAATAACCGGTTTTAGGGATATAAAGCGCGCCGCAGGATCCCCACAGACCGCGCACCCAGTTCCAGTTGCGCGCGCGTCTGCCGAACGCTGCGCTGCGCGTGAAGAGCGCTTCCGCCTCTTCGGCGCCGATGCGAAAAACGGGTCTGTTCTTTTGAGGTTTCGCGTGCAACAGACGTACGCCCGCGTCACACTCTCTTTGCGCGTATTCGGATTCGCCCCAGAGGCGCATCAGCCGCCGCAGCGTAAAAAGGCGATTCGTTTTAAAAAGATAGTCATCGCCCTGTTTTGCAAAAGGCAGACCATCCAGGATGCCCGCGATCTCATCCTCCACGGGCGGCGTCGCGGGCAGAGCAGTCCATTCGTCCCAGAGCGCACGCCCCTTTTCTTCCATTTTAGTTTTCCCTCTGCTCCCTCGCCTCGCGCGCCAGATGTACGATCGTTTCCGAAAGTGTCTGAGCATTGTGACGCAGATAGACATCATCTTTGATGGTCACATAGTTGCCGTAAATGACCTGCGTACCGAGCGACTCAAGATATTTTTCCTCTTCCATCGAGAGATAGAGCGGCTCCGCCCCGACTTTGCCGTAGCGGCTCAAAAATTCTTCGGGGATCTGCGCCTGGTTCGCAAGCAGATAATCCGGCACTGCGCCGAGCACGCTCGCGATCCAGTCGACGTGCGCAAGAATATTCATGCCTTCTGTCTCCTTGGGCTGCGTCACAAGATTCGCAACATAGACGATCGGGACAGGCGATTCCCGCAGAAAATGTGCAATCTCCTTGAGAAGCAGATTAGGCAAAACACTCGTGAACAAGCTGCCTGGCCCCAGGATGATGATGTCCGCGGAAGCAAGTGCCTTTTTTACGCCGTCCAACGGCACGGCGTTCGCAGGTTCGATCCACAATTTTTCAAGGCTGCTCCCCTTTTCGGATATCGCAAGTTCGCCGCTCACAAGTTCGCCGGATTCCGTCTCGCCCTTCAGCGTAACGGTCTCCGTCGTGACGGGCAAAACCTGCCCGCGGATCGCAAGCAGTTTATTAAGCTCCTCGACAGCCTTTTGAAAATCGCCCATCATCTCTGTCGTTGCGAGCAAGATCAGGTTACCGAGATTATGCCCTTTCAGTTCGCCGCGATCGAAGCGAAAATTGAGCAGGCGGTTCAGTGAGCTGTCGTTTTCCGCAAGCGCCACGATGCAGTTTCGGATATCGCCGGGAGGAAGCATGCCCCACTCTTGACGCAGGCGTCCCGAGCTTCCGCCTTCGTCCGTAACGGCGACGATCGCGGTGATATTACGCGTATAGCCTTTGAGACCGGCAAGTAGCGTCGAAAGTCCTGTTCCGCCGCCGATCGTCACGATCCGCGGTCCCAAAGAAAGACGGTATTCCACCGCGTTCGTCATGATGCCCTGACGGTTTGAAAGCGTTTTACGCTGCTTGCGGCTCCGCATCAGATAGAAAGAAGAAGAGGCCACCGCAATAAGGACGGTCAGGATCAGGATCAGATAGGCATTCACCGTAAATTCCCCTTGTCGATATCGCGGTGATGTACGACAACCCTGGCCCCTTCTTGTTTGAAATGGGCTGCCAGGATCTCTGCGATCGCAACCGAACGATGCCTGCCGCCCGTACAGCCGACCGCGACGTGAAACTGTTTTTTTCCCGTGTTGCCGTAGACGGAGAGAATAAATGCGATCATTGGTTTTGCTAACTCAAGGAACTGATCCAGTTCCTTGAAACCGCGCAGATAATGCTGGATCTCCGCGTCTTTTCCGGAAAGCGCGTGCAGCTCTTCGACGTAATTTGGATTCGGCAAAAAACGGACGTCAAAGACGTAGTCGCTGTCCTGCGGAATGCCGTGCTTGAAGCCGAAAGAACTGAAAAGCACGGTCGGTCCTCCCGTTTGGATCCCCATGATAGAAAGAAGACGCGTGCGGAATTCCCCTACCTGAAGACCGGAGGTGTCTATCACGACATCAGCGCTTTCTTTTATCGCATTTAGAAGGTTTCTTTCCGACTCAATACTGCCCAATATGGTCGAATCGACACCGAGCGGATGCCTGCGGCGCGTTGTTTCGTAACGGCGCACGAGATTGTCGTCCGTCGCTTCGACGAAAAGGATCTCAAGCAGCGGAAGATGGCTTCGAAGCTTTGCAACGACTTTGTCGAGGTCGTTGAGCAGATCCTCGCTGCGTACGTCGACTACAGCGGCAACGCCGTTTGCGACCGCGGACTGGTTGTTTTCAAGCACATCGAGCAGCTGCGGCAGAAGCGAAGGGGGCAGATTGTCGATGGCATAAAACCCCTGATCTTCAAAAATATTGAGAGCAGATGATTTCCCAGCGCCTGACATCCCTGTGATGATCACACATCGTTTGATTTTTTTCTCACCTGCACGTTCCATGTAAAACACCTCTTCTCAATCAGTCCATCGTTTCGAATAAAAAATCAATGTTTATGATGCCTGTGACCTCCACACTCGCCGTCCCAGCCAGCGAGCGTTTCAACCGCATGGCGCAGGCCTTCCGCAACAGCCTCGAAACATTGCGCAGCGCCGCGGCGACTCCCAGGGAACGCGATGACAAGCGTGCTCTGCTTCACCACTGCCAGACCGCGCGTCAAAAAAGAATACGGCGTATAGACGAGCGTTTCCATGCGCATCATCTCACCGAAACCTGGCACGACTTTATCTGAGATCGCAAGCAGCGCCTCTGGTGTGACGTCGCGCGGGGAAAGCCCCGTGCCGCCTGTCGTCAGGATCAGATTATAGCCCTCGCTGCACCACGTTTCGACCGCATCCTGGATCGCTTCCCGTTCGTCGGGCACGATTTTTCTATCCTGCACATCGCCGCCGAGCACCAAAACGTGCCGCTCAAGCTCCGGTCCTGCAGTGTCGATCCGTTCGCCGCGGCTTCCTTTATCGCTCACGGTGAGTACAGCTGTCTTCATCGGCCGCCAAACCTCAATGGGCGCAGAGACGCCAAGAAAACCTGCCGTGACCACGTCAAACGAATCTTCTTTCGCGTTCCAGCGCAGTACCGTCTCTCCGCTGTTCAGCGCTAGGAATTCGCCGTCTACGATCTTTGCCGAGGGCGGCAGAACAAGCGTTAATATATCTTCTTTCGTTTCTTCCGGAAGTTCTTCGCCGGCATATGCGAAACGGATCTTCGTAATGATGTCGTTGACGCAACTGCGTCCGTCGCCATCCTGCTCGGCGTAACAGAGCGTGTGGTCTCCGATCGTAGCGGGCCAATAAAGCCGCAGTATCCTCATGATTTATTCTCCTTTTCTGCGTACCAGTCGCCGCTTTTCCCGCCCCTTTTTTTGATCAGGCGAATGTCGCGGATCACCATTCCTTTGTCGATCCCTTTACACATGTCATAGAAGCAGAGCGCCGCGGACGCAACGCCGGTCAATGCTTCCATCTCGACACCTGTCACCTCAGTCGCGGTCGTCTCGCAAGTGATGCGGACAGAGTTGCCCTGCAGCTCGCAGCGCACTTGCACATTATCCAAACGGATCGGATGACAGAGCGGAATCAGATCAGGCGTTTTTTTTGCTCCCATGATCCCAGCCAGTTCTGCGATCGAAAAAGGATCGCCTTTTTTAACGCTGCCTACGGAAACAACATCTGCGATTGCTTGCGGCAGATCGACCCAGCCCTCCGCAAGCGCCGTGCGCTTTGTCGTCTTTTTTTCGCTGACGTCGACGAGCACCGGACGTCCCTCTTTGTCGAAATGCGTATAATCTGCCATTTTTACCCTCCGATGCCGGACATATGCTGCTTGCCGTCACGAATATCCTCCCAGCAGCGCGGCTTTCCTTTTATGCTTTCCAAAATACGCTCCGTGAGACCCTCTTTGTCCTGCGCCCGGATCAACGGCGCCAGCGGTATCTCATCGGGACTGAAAAGACACATACGCAGTTTGCCTGACGCGGAGACGCGGAGCCTGTTGCAGTTGTCACAAAAATGGTCGGAGACTGCCGTAATAATGCCGATCTCGTCTCCCGCTTTTTCATTGACGTAGTATCTGGCAGGACCATCCTCGGCGGCAGCGCCTTTTTCCGCTTTCCATTTGCCGCCGCCGGGCAGCATGCGCAAAATTTCCTGACCGCTGATAAAATGCTCTTTGCTCCAGACTTCATCCTCGAGTGGCATAAATTCGATCAAACGCAAAAGCACGCCCTCCGTTTTCGCAAAACGGAGCAAATCGCCGATCTCACCATCGTTGAATCCCTTTATGAGCACGGTGTTCAGTTTGATGTTCGGAATGCCCGCCGCGACCGCCGCCCGGATACCGGTGATCACACTTGCAAGCGAACCGACACGCGTGATCTGCGCAAATTTTACAGGGTCAAGCGTATCGAGACTGATGTTCATCGAATGCAAGCCAACGTCAGCAAGTTGCGGCGCATAACGGTCCAGCAACGCGGCGTTCGTCGTCAGCGCAAGCTTCATATCGGGAAAATCTTTTTTGAGCTGCGCCAAAAAAGCGACCAGACCTTTGCGCACGAGCGGTTCCCCGCCCGTGAAGCGGAACTTACGTACCCCGAGGTCCCAAAAAGCGCCACAGAGAAAGGAAATATCTTCATAGCGCAGGATATCGGAATGGTCGAGACAGGTCACGCCCTCCGCAGGCATGCAATAGGTGCAGCGAAAATTGCAGCGGTCCGTTACGGATATGCGGACGTAACGCAATCTGCGCCCGTAAAAATCGATCAGTTCGGCCATCGATAGCCCCCCATTCCCTCTACGCCTCTTCGCCATGCCGCATCTTGCAACGCATCAAGCAACGCGAGGATTCCAGGATGCTCCATGTGTTCCGCCGGAATCACAAGTTCATACGGCTCTTCCGCGAGCGGAATAAAGCCCAAACCAAGCGCATCCGCTGCGGATTTAATCCCGAGC
>Ga0192237_1037_pt1 | contig 19507 bp, 20 predicted proteins | sample Koala_Koa27_E3_FD_131278 | JGI IMG/M metagenome (GOLD analysis project Ga0192237, IMG submission 131278) | Enriched cells from koala feces incubated with labeled cellulose particles, San Francisco Zoo, California, United States - Koala_Koa2-7_E3 ...
CCTGCGCAAAAAAGAAAATGCGATAATTCTGGCTGTTTAATGCACGCAGCGTATCGGGAAGTTCGAGGCGTCGGATCCGCAGGAGGGGAATTCTCATGATCCCGCCTAAAGGGTGACCGCGACGGAACCGGCGATAATCAGCACGACGCCGCTCCACTGAACGAGCGTGAGGCGTTCTTTCATGACGAAATGCCCGAAAAGCGCCGCCATGAAGGGGCTCGTTGACGTGATGGCCGTTACGACGGCGACCGGCATAACGCGCAGGCAGGTCGCGTATAAGATCGAGCCGAAACAGAGCCCGACGGCCGCAGCCGCTGAAAAATAGAGCCAGGCTTTCCGGTTCACGTTCCGCAGCGGCACGATCCGCTTTTTCCGGGAGAGCGAGCTAAAGAGGCGTATCGCCCATGTGATGAGGAAAAATGCGCACGCGCGGTAAAAAGTCAGTTCCATCGCGGTCAAGCCTCCGCGATTCAATGCAAGTTTATTGAGCGGCGCGCTGAAAGACCAAGCCACTGCGGCTACGATCGCGAACAGAAACCCTTTCATCAAACGCGCTTTTCCCGGTACGACAGGTTTGTCGAGCGGCGAAGGGGTATCTTCGTCCGGCGGTGCGCCGAGACGCAGCGCGATCAGTCCCGATACGACGATCGCAACGCCAAAAAAAACCTGCGCCGTGACCCGTTCGCCAATCATCACCCATGAGGTAAGCGTTACGAGGATCGGATAGGAGTTCGCGATCGGAACCGCAAGACTTACGCCGATGATCCGGATCGCCATGAAATAAAAGAGATCGCCGATGGTGTAGCCCAATAGAACGTTCAACGCAACGTATGCGAGCACGCGCGCGTCCGTGACGAGCTGGATATTGCCTTTTGTCGTAACGATCATTGCCAGAAAGGTGAGGACAAGAAAGGAGATAGAACGAATCGGGTTGATTTCGTTCATCGTCGAATCGCTCTCGACGAGTCCGCGGTTGACCAGTATGGGCGAAGCGGCCCATAGCGTAGCGGTGATGAAGCACAGAACGAACCCCCACAGCGGCATCAAAGTCTCTCCTTAAGAAAGGTGATTTTAAATGAAATTGTACACCTTTTTTACGGCTTCCGCTTGTAAAACTTTTCCCGCTTTCAAAGGAATTTAGCGTCGTTTTGAGAAGAAACGAGATAAGAAAAAACATTCTATTTTTCTATATAAAGTATAGAATAAGGTATAAAATAAGTATTAAACAAAATAATAAACACAGTTAACTATGTAATACATTTTTGAATTTCAAAAATTTACTTTATATAATTAAAATTTAGAAAAATATCAAATACTAGCAATATGTATTCATAATTTTTTAAAATTTACTTTTTGTTTCTTTTCAAAATTATCAATTTTTGCTATATTGATTTTTGTGATATGTAACATTTGTGTAACGGTGAAAGGAAATGGCGTTTTTATATAAGGCAAGGACGAACGAAGGTAAAATTTTATACGGAAGGCTAGAAGAAGCCGATATTCAGGCAGCAGCGGCAAAGATCCAATCATGGGGCGCAACGCCGCTCGACATTGTCGAATCTGCTTCACAAGACGTATTTCCATCGTTTTCAAGTCTATTTCTCTCCGTAAGGCGAATCTCCGAAAAAGACAAAACGATATTTTTCAGACAACTTGCGACGATGGTCTCGGCAGGGATATCACTTTCCGAATCGCTGGACGCGCTTGCCGCGCAGACGAAAAACCGGAAATTTTCGAGACTCCTGCAAGAGATCGCCGCGCGCGTGAAAGAAGGGCGCCCCCTGTCAGAGGCGATCGCGGCGCATACGAAAACATTTGCGCCGCTCGTCTCCTTTTTGGTTCGTGCCGGAGAAGAGAGCGGCAGGCTCGACGACATCCTCCTCCAGCTGAGCGATGCGATGGAACGGCGGACTGCCCTGAAACAACGGATCATGACAGCAGTCCTCTATCCTGCAACGGTGATTTCGGTTGCGTTGATCGTGATGGTCGTTCTGGTCGCGGTGATCGTGCCGCAATTTGAGACCGTCTTTGCTAATTTAAATGCTGAAATACCCGCGCTCACGCGCCGTGCCTTCCATCTGGGGCGTTTTGTCCATGACCGTTTTCGTTTGCTCACAGCGATTTTTTTATCACTTTTATTCGCGGTCTTTCTCTGTGCAAAAAGCAGAAGGGGCAAAATATTTCTCGACAGGATGCTGCTTGCGCTTCCGCTTTTCGGTGATATCTGCCGAAAAGCTTCCTACGCGCGCTCTTTTTCCGTGATGGGGCTGATGCTTTCTTCAGGCGTCGGTATCGCGGAAGCTTTGGCACTCGCAGGCATGACAGCTTCCAATGAGATCATCCAAAAGGATTTTCTTGCAGTCAGGGAGGAGGTGATCATGGGGGTACCGATACATGCTGCGATATCAAAAGAAGCGCGTTTTGATCCAATGGTGCAGCAGATGATTGCTGTAGGGGAAGAGACAGGTCGTGTAGAAAATATGTTTGCCAAGCTTGCCGTCTGGTACAGCAGAGAGCTTAGCGAAAAAGTAAAACGCCTTACCGTTCTGATGGAGCCTTTTGTCATCCTTCTGGTCGGAATCGTGGTCGCGTTTATGGCGTTTACGATTTTTCTGCCGATTGTCTCATCGATTCAAAATCTCATTTAGTTTTAGGAGTTGATACCATGCAAAAAAACAAAAAGCGTAATGTTCGCAGAAGAGGATTCACCTTGATCGAGCTGTTGATCGTGATCGTGATCATCGGGATCATGAGCAGCATGATGATGATCACGACAGGATCTGCAACGGATAAAGCGGAGGCGACACGGATTGTGTCTGACCTGCGGAATATCCAGTCCGCATCAGTTCTTTATTTCGCGGATGAAGAAAGCTGGCCGACCGGCGATATCAAGCTGATCAATCCATATTTGTCCGCAAAGCTTGAGGAAGAAAGTAAATACTCTCTCGTGAGCGGTACAAACGGAAGTCTGCACGCGCAGTACAAAAACGACGATATCGCAAGCGGCGTGCTTGAAAAACTGGACGATATGCGCGCGAAGGGCGCGCCGATCAGCGTAGACGCCGCACAGAAAACGGTCGAACTGGTCATTCGTAATTAAGGATCGGCAACGTGCGTAGATACGGCTCGTTTCGTTCTATTTTAAAGAAAAAACGGCTTTCCGCCGGGTGTTTCGTTGATGGTCCGGCAGCGCATTATGTGCTGCATGATCATACGCAGCCGGACGGGAGAATGCAAGTTGTCTGCGATTTCCGGATCGACCTGCGCGCGTGCAAAGGCACAGTCTTCGATCCTTCGGATGTATGTGTGAATCACCGCGCTTTATTTGAACGCTTTGCTGAGATGGGCATAGCAAAAAAAATACCGATCCGTTTTGCGCTTCCCTCTCGTCTCTGTGCTTTTCGGACGATCAGAGCGGATGGAATGACGATAGAAGAAGCACGCTCCGCAGTACGTTATAGCTTTGCGCGATATTTTTCTTTTGCGGAGTCCGAGGCGGCTTATGACCTCTCCGAAACAATTGTGCCGTGCGCGGAGGGGCACATCCCGGCGTTTCTCCTTGCTGCGTCCCGGCGGCGTTTTGTCGAGGCCCTGACGCAAGCGTGTGAGACGCACGGGTATGAAGTCGCCGCCGTCGAACCGGCGGATGCCTCTATCGAGCGTTTTTGCCGCATACAAACATTAGAGGAAGCGTGTGCGCTCTTTCTCTTTGTCGGTCGGGATGCGACGATTTTTCTTTCGGATCGCGGACGCGCCTTTTTCTACCGCACGTTCGAGGTCGCGGAATCGGGAATCGGGCTTTTGGGGGAATTGAAAAATAACGATGCCGCACTGAACGGGATGCTTGAATCCGTTCTTGCGCAATATCCCGATTTTTCACCGGTCCGCGTACACCTCTTTGCCATAGACGGAATCTCTGAATTGGATGCAGGACTTCGGCTGTTTTTCCCCCACATCGAAGTCCTGGCGCATCCTTTGAAGATGCTCTGCGGATCGTTCGATGGGAATACGGCATGCCTGCCGGATCGGATCATAGCCGCAGGAGCAGCCCTTTGGACGCTATGAGCCACGCCTTTGACCTGCGCGCCAGCATACGCGGCGTAGAAAAACGTTCGGCGGCTCTCATACGGGACGTTTTTGCGAAAAAGATGTATATGCTTGCGCTTTTCTTTTTGATCGCGGCGAGCGGATGCGCCCTTCTTCGACTGGCTGCATTATCGCCGCAAATGAAGACGCTCGAAGAAAATCGTCTTGCCATAGAGAAAAAAAAGAGTGCGGCGTACGAAAATGTCGAATCGATATCGGAGAAAATCGGCATATATGCGGAAAAACTGGATTTTGCACAAAGCAGCACGTCACTTTACGAATTTTTAGCTGCGCTTGCCGGTGGCGAAGAGGAAGATGTCTCGCTGCTCCAGCTGAACTGCACGGAAAAAAGCGTGACGATCACCGGATGTGCGCAAAGCGAAGCGGCTGTGCTGGCCTTTGTCGAACGGGTAGGTTTATTTGTCTCTGTCCTGCGGACGGATGTGCCGGAAATCTATGACATGCCCGACGCTCCGTCCGCGCCGAAGGGCTTTACGTTACGGTGCATCTTGCGTTAGGAGGCGGATGGGGTTGAGGCGAACGATCATGGAAAGAGGATCGCACAAACAGATGTTTATGCTGACGTTATTATTTTTTCTGCTTGTCTCCTCTTTTATTCTGACGCACGCGGCGGAAGAAAAACGGCGCGAAGCGGTGCAGCTGACGTATCTGTGCGAACAGGCACGCGCCGACGAAGAGCGGTGCTCCGATTTTTATAGGAAGGGGGCGCGTTTTTTTGAATCGAAGGGCGAAGGCGCATTTGTTTTTTATGACGCAAAAAAAGCGTTCAGCGCTTTAAATTCTACGCTGGAACAAACCGGGCTCCGCTATACGCAATTGCGGCGCGCGGATGCGTCGGAGGGTCTTTTCTTTGAAATTTCGGGTATGGACGATTTTTTTGCATTGCTCTCCTTTTTAGACGCGCTCTGTTTATCGAATTATCCCTGCCGGGTCGCAGAATTTGAAGCCGCAAGCGCGGAGGGCGCATCTCTTCGCTACCGGATGCTGTTTGCGTTCTTCGGCGCGGAGGAGACGCAATGAAAAATCTCCGGTTTTCCGTGCTCGATTTTTTCCAATATCGTTTGCGTACGATCGAGCCGAAGAAAATGGTCGTCCACCTGTTGCTTATCCTGTTGACCCTGCTGTCTGCGATCTGTTTTGTGCGATCGCTCCGGCTGTTTTCCAAGAACGAACATTTGCAAGTCGAATTACTTCCTCTTAGTGAGACAAGGGGCCAGCAGCTTCCGGAAATTTCTAAGATCGAAAAAGAGGAAGCTCTGTTGCTTGCCTCCTATGAACGCGCGCGTGAAAGTCTTTTGCGAAGCGGCGGGCGGGATCCTTTTGCCCATTTGCCTGTCGAGAAAAAGGATCTGCCGGTTCCGATTGAAAAACCGCCCTCTTTTTCCATCCGGGGACTTCTGATCGCTGGTTCGCGTACGTTCGTTGCGGTCAGTCTCGAGGGCAGAGAGCTCGAAGAACTTTTAGAAGAGGGATCCAGTTTTGGAGGCGGACGCGGCGAGATCGTCGCGATCAATTCGAAAGGAGTGTTGTGGCGTTGGGCTGGCGAGCTATATCAAACATCTTTATGAGTGCAGAAGCGGCTGCGCGTTTTTTTCTCCGGTTGTCATTTTTGATTTTTATCATGGCAGGCGCCGCATCGGCGTCGGAGATCGACGCGCCCGCGATCCACAATGTGCGGTTCCGGCAGGCTGGCCATGATATTTTGATCGTTGAGGTTGACGGACACTTTCTCCCGCTGCCTACGTTGGAGCAGGGCGAAGGGGCTGTTCTTTTGCGCTGGGACGGTTGCAGCGGTGAAAAATTACTGCGTCAGGCGGGCAGATCCGCTACGCCGGAACTTCCGCTGGCGCAGCGTGTCCGGTTTCACGATGGGGAGAACGGATTTGCGATGGAGGTGTTCGGCGAAAAAATGCTGATGCTCAAAGCAGTGCGCGGCATGAGCGGCGCCGATCGTCTCTCTATCGAACTACAGCCGAAGTCCCAGTCCGAATCTGTGAGGCAAAAAACGAATTTCAAAACGGGATACGAGGAGATCCATAATGAGCCGGTCACATTGGAACTGCGGGATATGCCGGCCTATGACGCATTTCGTATCCTTGCTTCCAGCGCGGGATTGAACCTGCTTTTTGACCCGTCGGCACAGGCGGGTAAAATCAGCGTCTCCTTCCGAGAGGCGCCTTTTCAGCAGGTTTTTTCCTTTTTGCTCCGCTCCGGCAATCTTGCATACGGCATAAGCGGCAATACGCTTGTCGTCGGTTCCGGCACTTTCGTCGGCAAAGTGCTCGGTCTGCACGTGACAAAAGCGTATCACATTGCGTACGCGGATGTGACAAAGGCGGCGAAATTGCTGCAAATGCTCGTCCGTTTACCCGAAACGCCGATCGCGGATGAGCGTATGCGTCAGATTTACGTGACGGGTACTGAGGCACAACATCGTGAGGCGGAGATCGTGATCGACCGTATCGATCACCCGGGGAAACAGGTCATGCTCGAGGCGCGTCTGGTCGAAGTGAACAAGGATGCGAAAGAAGAGCTGGAAACACTCATCACTGCAGTCTATAAAGGATGGATCTTTTCGTCAGGACAACATGGAGGCAGTGCGGAATACACATATGCGAATGAAGAAAATAGCGGAAAAAGTCTGCGTGTTCCGGGGCTTGAGAACGAGATCACCACGCAGATCGTGGATCCTGCCTTAAAAATGCTGGATGCAGGACTCCGCGCACTCGAAACGAAAAAACGGGGCAAGATCCTGGCGAGTCCTTCCGTGATGGCGTTGGACGGTGAGAAAGCCGTGATCAAACTGACGCGGAACTATCTCTACCAGTCGAGCGTGGACGACAAAGGCAACGCAAAGTTTTCCGAGCAGGAGACGGGACCGACGCTCGAAATCACGCCTTTTATCGGCCGCGACGGCTATATCACGATGAATTTGAATATTTCCTCCGGCGAGGTGATCGGTTTTCACAAAAGCGGGGTATCGGAAGCGCCCGAAACGACGAAACGGGAACTTGAAACGCGTATCCGCGTGCGAGACGGCGAGCTTTTTGTGATCGGCGGGCTTTATCAGGAGACGCTGAGCAAAAGCGTGACGCGTGTCCCGGTGCTCGGCTACGTCCCTCTTTTGGGGGAGCTTTTTACGAACAAGCAGTCGAAAAATGTCAAATCCGAAATGGCCTTTATCGTGATCCCGCACATCATCGATATTCCTTACAGCGGTGTCGAAACGCTCGATGTGCGAACGGGCGCAGGCTTTGCCGTCACGGAGGTTTTCTGATGCGCGCAAAAATGCGGACGTCAACCTTTACAGAAATCAAAACACCTGACGCAGCGGCATTGCGGCTGCTTGAGGCGGGCAGCGCGGAAAAATTGCAGGCGGTGCCGCTCTATATTGATCGTGACGGCAGGCTTGTCGTCGCGGTGCGGGATCCGAACGACCACGCTGTGCTGGAAGAGATCCGCATGCTGACCGGCTGCAGCGTCGTCGCGTGCGCAGCCCATGAGGCAGATATCCGCCGCGCGATATCCGATTTTTACAAAGTTGCGGGCAGCGTGGAAGCCGCCATGCAGGACGACCGGTACGCAGATGTCCCGATCTTGCAAAAAGAGACGTTTTCGGGCGAACTGTCGCCGGATGACGCGCCGGTCGTCCGTCTGCTTGACGATATTCTGGATCTTTCATCGACGGAGCGTGCTTCGGACGTTCATATAGAACCGGGCGAACAGGAGACAAAAGTGCGGATACGCGTCGATGGCGTCCTGAACGATGGATTTACGATCCCGCGCGCGTTGCACGGCGCGTTGCTTGCGCGCATCAAGATTAAAGGGCGTATGGATATTGCGGAAAAAAGAAAGCCGCAGGACGGCAGGATCATGATCGCCAAAGAGGGGCGTCAGACCGACGTTCGCGTCTCCATCGTTCCGACCGTTCACGGCGAGAAGGCGGTCATGCGTCTGCTTGACCGCGCGCAGGGACTTCGAACGCTCGAATCCCTCGGTTTTTCGGAATATGGCCGTGAACAGATCGAAAAAATCATACGCGCGCGCAACGGGATCTGTCTCGTCACGGGACCGACGGGAAGCGGAAAAACGACGACGCTCTATGCTCTGCTCCAGCGTTTGAACGACCGGCGCGTCAATGTCGTGACGATAGAAGATCCGGTCGAATACGGCATAGAAGGGATCACACAGATCCAGGTCAACGAAAAGATCGGACTTACCTTCGACGTGCTGCTCCGTTCCGTATTGCGGCAGGACCCCGATATCATCATGATCGGAGAGATCCGCGACGGAGAAACAGCCCAGCTTGCTGTGCGGGCTGCGCTGACGGGACATCTAGTGCTTGCAACGCTCCATACGAATGATGCGCCGAGCGCGGCGGGACGTCTTATCGATATGGGCGTTCCCGATTTTTTACTTGCATCTTCTTTGTCAGGCGTCGTCGCACAACGGCTTGTGCGCAAACTTTGTCCGCACTGCAGGAGCGATTTCGTACCAAACGGGGAAAACCTGTCCGCGTGCGGCTGCCGGGCATGTCGAATGAGCGGCTATATCGGCCGGACAGTCGTCTCGGAGGTTATGCCGGTCGATACGGGCATGCGTGAATTGATCGCGGCCTCCGCTCCGGCGCATGCGCTCCGCGACTACGCGCTGCAAAACGGGATGCGCGCGATTTTCGAGGACGCGATGGAAAAGGTACGCGCGGGCGAGACGGATCTGCGCGAAGTACAAGTGCTCGAAGGGATCGGTGCGTAAGGATGGGCATAGCGCTTTTGATCCAATGCATAAAAAGAGCGAAAGAGACAGGTGCGAGTGATCTGCACATATACGCGGGCGAAAAGCCGCATATACGCGTACACGGAGTTTTGGAGGAACTCTCGTCTTTGCCTGCGCCGGAAGAAGAGGAGATATATGCAATACTAGAGGCTGTCGCTTCGAAAAAATTACGCGAACGTTTCTTTCATGAACGGGAGATCGATTTCGGATGCACCGTCCGGATCGACGACGAAGAAATCCGTCTGCGCGCCAATGCGGCGATCTGCCTGGACAGAACGCTGCTCGTTTTCCGCCTGCTCGCCGAACATATCCCGACGCTGGAAGAGCTTGCGCTGCCTGGTACGCTCCGTGAGATCGCGCAGCAGAAAAGCGGGCTTTTTCTTGTTACGGGCCGCACAGGAATGGGGAAGAGCACCACGCTCGCGGCGATAATCGAGTATATCAACCGGTTGGCGCAAAAACATATCGTGACGGTCGAAGATCCCGTCGAATATCTTTTTCAGCCGAAGCTGTCACGCATCCATCAGCGCGAGGTCGGAACGGACTGCGTGTCTTTCCGCGTTGCGATCGAAAAAAGCCTGCGTCAGGACATCGATCTCATCATGGCGGGAGAGCTTCGGGATCTTGAGACGATCCAGGCTGCGCTGACAGCCGCCGAGACAGGGCACCTCGTATTGGCGACGCTCCACACCCAAAACGCGGCACAGAGCATCGAGCGGATCGTCGACGTTTTTCCGGGCGGCATGCAAAACCAGATCCGCGCGCAGCTTTCTCTGACATTGCGCGGCATCCTTTCGCAGCAGCTTGTGCCGACGACGAAAGGCGTCCGTACCGCCGCCTTTGAACTTCTGCTTGCGACGCACGCCGTCCGTAGCTGCATTCGCGAATCGAAAACGACGCTTCTGAAAAATATCATGCAGACGGGCGCGATGTAGGGCATGCGGACGATGGACCGCTCGCTTGCCGTGCTTTGCCGCGACGGCGTCATCACGGAGGAAACCGCGCTGCAATATGCCTATGATCGCAAGGAGCTGGAGGGATATCTCCGTTGAACGGGAAACGACGCGGATTTGCTGCAGTAGATGCTCTGTGCGCTTCTTTTTTTGCCGCGGTCCTGCTTGCTTCCGGCGCGACGCTGCTTACCTGCGGTGCAAAAATGATCTATCGCGCCGAACAGAGGATCGAAATGGAGCGCGTGCGGCGCGAACTTCTCGCTTCGCCCTCCGAATTGAGCGCGGTCGCGCGGGAACTTGAAACGAAAGGATATGTGCTGCATGCTTCCGGGCATGCCGGGTATGCCGTGCGGTGGAAACTCTCGAAAGAGGGCGCGGACCGGAGAATGGAGCTGACTTTTTTTGTCGTGCAGGAATAAAGGCGTTCGCGGCGGATTCAGCGCGATCGGACTCTTGCTTTCCATCATGATCTTTCTCATACTCTCACCCTTTTTGGTGCGGATGGTCGGAATGGGCGTCGAACATGCGGCCGCTTTCGCAGACCGCAGGAAGGCGTTTGCACGCATCGCCGCCGTCGAGGCGTTTTTGAGGGCACCCGCTTTTTATTGCGGGTTGGGGATCCCCGTCGCGCCGGACGATTACAGAGCGTCCTTCGGCAATGCGAATTATATGCCCTACAGTTGGGCCGGGCCCGTCAGCGCGGGAAAACCTCCCTTTTCGATCAGCCAGAATTCTCTCCCGAACTGCGCGCTCTTTATCGCGTACGCGCCGCCGGGCGGCTCGCGTCTTGCGGACGATGTGACGCTTAGCGATGTGAATACATTTCTTCCTTTGAACGCGGAGCCTGCGGGCAACGAGATCAAAAGCGCCTCCAGCTCCGGTTATATGGAGACAAATAACTGGATCACGTTCCCCGGGAGCATTCCGCAAAAGCAGCTGCTGAAAGTCCGCTCGATCAACGGTACCAGGATCGGCGTCCAGAGTCTCACCGGAGAAAATATTTCTATACAAAAAAATGACCGCATGCATCTCTTCCGCGTCTTGATCCTCTTCGTAGAGCGCGATATCCTCTACTCCTATGACTACAGGACATCCGGCAAGCAGCCCCGGATCTTCGGGATTCGGGACCTGCGCTTCGAGGTCGATGTGGAAAAACAAAAGCTGACCGCGTACGTGCTTGCGCGCGGAGATCGTCCCTATGACGGACCGGAGCGGATCATCGGGGCGGATGCGTGGCCGGAGGAATATCTCGCGTACTGGAACGGAAAGGCAAGCGAGCAGCAGTTGTTCGCGAAAAAAATCGTCTGGGGGCTGCCGAATTGTACGGCCACAAGTCTGCTCGAACGGGAAGACGCCGCGGAGCGGTTTTAGCGTCTGCCCTGCTGCTCGGTTTTGCCGCTGTGGGGGCGACGGCGCTCGCGTTTGCTGTCGGCGTCGCTTTCTGGGAGAGCGCAGAAGGGCCTTTCATAAGCATTTCTCTGGAGAATACGGCACAGGAGACGTTGGCGCTTTCCGCGCGCTGGTTTGAAGGAGAGCTCGCAGCTTCCGAACCGTCCGAATTGCGCCGTACCTTCGAACGCCAGATGCGAACGGTCCCTGACGGCGTGCTTTCTCCATTGCGCGAAGTGCATCCCAACGCTGCGATATCCGCTTTTGTGATGGATCAGGCGTATGATTCAAATTTTGAGAGCGAAGCTCTGCCGCTCGACCTGCCGCGCGGACGCATTTCCACGATCACCTTTCGCGGCGCCGTAGAAAGCGAAGATATCGTCTATACGGCGCTCCGCTTCGAACTGCGGGTGACTGTCTCCGAACGCGTGCCGCTGGCCCGCAAAGCGGTCCTGCGAAAAGGGATCGTCGCGCTATATGACGAAAGCGGGCATTTTTTCCGAACGGTGACCTCCTATATGAAAAAAAGATAAATCGACGCCGCAATAAATGGCGTGTGCGCGCCAACCTTTTTGTTGTTTTTCTTTGAGCGCTTCTGTGATTTCGAATCTCGCCGCATATTTATATGTCCATTTTTTAGAAAAATTTTTTGGAAACGAAAGCGTCCAGAAATTCGCACGATCGTGCGAATTTCTGGACGCTTTTTTTCATGTACTGCAAATGCAGTACATGAAAATAGCAGGCCGAAAATAAAAAACTCGTTTTTCTACATTTTTCCGCTCTAAAAAATAAACCGATTTCGACATGGGAAAGAAAAGATAATAATGGTTTATTAAAGCGATATACTATATTTTCTAGGTTTTCTTAAAAATGCGAAAAACGTGATTTAAACTTTTTTATAAACAATAAACATCTTTTTTTTTATAGAAAAAGGCATTTTTGGACGTTCCTATATCTGCGAAAAAGAGAGGATGCGAAAAAAATTATTTTTTTCGCGCGGAAACGATGAGCATCATCGGGCGGCGCAGTTCGTCCCGCATGCCGGGCAGGTCGAGCATGGAGGGATTCGGCTCCGGTTCGACGATCGCCTCGATGGAAAATCCTGCTTTCAGCACGCCGTTCAAATAGGTTGTGAGCGTTTTATGGTATTTGACGACTTCTTCGCCGAGGAAGCACGCCTTTCGCATGCCTTCGTCAAAATAGCGGTCCACCGGCCAGTGCGCCTTTTCTCCCTTTTGATCATAGAACCAGTCCTGGGTGCCGTAAGCGGTAAAAACGGGATGTTCGACGGAAAAAATAAAATCGCCGCCGGCAGTAAGGCAATGCGAAACGTTTTGGCAGACGGCCTCGAACGAGGACACGTAGTGGAAGGTGAGCGAACTGATCACGACGTCGAAGGTATCTAGGGGAAATGTAAAATCTTCAACCGCACCCTGCCTGTATTCGATCTTCGGCGAATCTGTCATGCGCCTTGCCTCGCGCAGCATTTTTTCGGAAAGGTCGATGCCGAGTACACAATCCGCGCCCTGTTCCGCCGCGTAACGGCAGTGCCAGCCAAAGCCGCACCCGAGGTCGAGCACGCGTTTTCCCGCAAAATCGGGCATGCATTCCCGCAGCGCGTGCCATTCGCCTGCGCCCTCGAGACCTTTTTGAGAACGGTCCATTTGGCTGTATTTTTCAAAAAAAGTGCTGTCGTCGTATTTGTTTTCTTTCATCTCTACACGTCTAATTTCATGTCGCCCGGTTTAATCAGGCCGGTCCGGCGCATGATCTCCGCGATCAAAAGCGTCGTGAGGGCGGGCAGGATAAAGTGCATGAGCACGATCTGCGTCAAAACGGCGGGGCTCGTCCCCATCGCATCGATCGCGCCGAACTGGCCGACGAATCCGCTCGTTCCCATTCCCGCGCCGGAGGGGATATTTTTCATTTTAAAAAGAAGCGTCGAAAGCGGACCGAGGATGAAACTCGCGAGCGTCGGCGGCACCCAGATCAACGGATGGCGTACGATGTTCGGCATCTGGAGCATCGACGTCCCGATCCCCTGCGAGAGGAGTCCGGAGAGGCCGTTTTCGCGGTAGCTCATGACGGCGAAGCCGACCATTTGCGTGGAGCAGCCTACGCAGGCCGCGCCCGCGGCCAGACCGGAAAGATTGAGGGAAACGGCGATCGCGGCGCTTGAGATCGGCAGCGTCAGGATCATGCCCATGATCGTCGAAACGAGCGCGCCCATCGGGCCGGGCTGGAGCTCCGTGGCGCGCATGATTATGACGCCGAGCGACGTCATCAGCGCGCTGACGGGGGGGCCTGCAAATTTTGCGACCGTCATGCCGGCGATCGCCGTTCCCGCCGGTGTGGCGATGATGTCAACGCGCGTCTCTTTCGAGATCATTTTTCCCGTCTCCGCCGCAACGATCGCACTTAAAAACGCACCGACCGGCCCGCCCCATATATTACCGGCGTAACCGACGCCCGCGCATGCGAAAAGCACCATCGGCGGCGCTTGCAGAGCCTGTGCGATGGCGATGGCGATCGCAGGTCCCACCATCGCGCTTGCCATGCCGCCGAACTCGACGAGAAAGGGGAGACCCGCTTTTGCGCCGATCGTTTTTAAGATCAGTCCGGTGATCAGGGAGGCAAACAGCCCGACGCCCATCGCGCCGAGCGCGTCCACGAAATAGCGTTTAAACGAAAATTCGACGCCTTTTCGCGCGAGAAATTTTTGAAGACCTTCTTTGTGCACGGCGGAACACCTGCTTTGCGGTATTATGTAGTAAAAATAAAAAGACAGATGCATTGTAATGAAGAACGCGCGATTTAACAAGAGCGTCCGCGCCCCGTCCTTTTTTATCAAATGCTATACTTTGAAAAAAGCGGCGCGAAGAAAGGAGCATTTCCCATGCACGCAGCAAGTATCCTGAACAACGTGATCGGTCCCGTCATGCCAGGCTCGTCGAGTTCCCATACAGCCGGTCCCTATCACATCGCGAAAATTTGCAGAAGTTTTTTGGGCGAACAGCCCGCGGAGATCACGTTTACATTTGAGCCGGGCTCTTCGATCGCGGAGGTCTACCACGAGCAGGGGAGTGACCTTGCGCTCGTCATGGGCATCCTGGATTTGCCGCTGACAGACGCGCGTTTCAAAGAGATATTGGAACTGTATCCCGCTTTTGGCATCAAGATTTCCTTCAAAACGGAGTCGTTCCCGGAGGCCGCGCATCCGAACAGCATCAAGATCGAAGCGGACATGCCGGACGGAACGCGCTTCACCGCAGTTGGGGATTCGACGGGGGGCGGCTCGCTGCTGTTCCGCTATCTCAACGGATGGCCCGTCGAACTGACGGGCGACGCGTATCACGTTGCACTCGAAGCGGAGAGTGAAGCCTCCTTCGGGCTGATCAAGCATATCTCGCAGTTCGGCAATCCCACCGCGCAGACGGACGGGGAACGGTCGTTCTTCGTCGTCAGCACGCCATTGCCTCCGTCGGCGGAAAAGCTGGACGAGATTCGCAAAATGCCGGGCGTCCGGACGCTTTATGCGGCGCACCCCGTTTTTTTCGCGCTGCGCGGGGAGCAGCTCTTCGCGTCCGGGGCGGAAATGATCACCTACGCAGAAAAAAACGGCCTTACGCTCGGCCAGGCAGCGCTTCGTTATGAGTCCGCGCTGCTGGAGATGCCCGAAGCAGCGCTCGAAGAAGAGATGGACCGGCGTCTGCAGGTCATGATCGACGCGGTCGCGCTGGGTCTTTCTGAAAAAAGCCCGACGATGTTTTTGCTACAGAACAAAGCGCGCGGCATCATGCAGGCGGAAAAAGCGGGAAAACTCGCGCTCGGCGGTATCCATACGCGCGCGGCGGCGCGTGCGATGGCCGCGATGGAGGTCAACAGCGGGCAGGGCATCGTCTGTGCGGCGCCGACGGGCGGTTCCGCGGGCGTCGTGCCGGGCGTCGCCGTTACGATGCTCGAGGATCTGGATATCCCGCGCAAAGATGTCGTACGCGCGCTTTGGGCTGCCGGCGCGGTCGGTTGGGTGCTTGCCACGCGCGGTACCTTTGCGGCGGAAATGTGCGGATGCCAGGTCGAGATCGGTGCAGCGGGCGCGATGGCTGCGGCCGCGGTCGTTGAAATGGCAGGCGGAAACGCGCAGCAGGCGGCCGACGCCGGTGCGATCATGTTTCAAAACGCGATGGGGATCGTCTGCGACCTCGTACAGGCGATCGTCGAGATCCCCTGCCACACGCGCAACGGCTCGTTTGCCTCGCAGGCGTTTATTTGCGCGGATATGATCCTGGGCGGCTATCACAACGCGGTCGGCATCGACGATACCGTCGACGCCGTCTACGCGAGCGGGCAGATGCTGCCGATCGAACTTCGCTGCACGTCGCTCGGAGGGATGGCGGTCACGCCTGGTGCGCTTTCGATCCCGCGCATACGATAACAACGGAGCGGAAACGAAATATTTTTTGAAATTTATAAAAAAGCCCGCGTGCGCTCGTTTCTGCACGGCGGGCTTTTTATTTTGCGGAAGATTGTTTGGAACTGTCGTCAACGTAAAAGTTTTACTAAAAAATTTCGCGCAGAAAAATACCCGCAACTGCTTTTAAAACAAGGGCAGTTTGCGGGGCAGAATTCGGCTATCGGAAAATTGCTAAAGCAACGTGCGCTGGACGGGGTGTGCAATGTCGGGCAGAAGTTCCCATACCAGTTCACGTTTTGCGTCAAGCTGTTCGAGTGCCTCGAGCGAGAGCGTCCAGACCTCGCAGGGATTGGCGTTTTTGACGAGCGCTTCGCCGTACGGTGAGAGCGCATCTGCCGTTTTTTGCGCCTCCTCTTCCGTCTCTACTGCGAAAACGAGCCAGCTCACGCTGTCCTGTTCCTGCGTATCGCGGTCCACGTATCCCGGGATCTGCATGCGGCGCAGATAGTTGAGCCAAAGATGGAATTCGCCGATCACGGCAAGATTCTGGCAGGTCTCCTCTTCGGGCATTACAAAAAGGAACCGGTCCGTATTGATGAGACGCAGCGGGTCGTTCGGATGTCCGGGAAATTCTTTATACTGCATGAAGTCGTAACGGCAGAGGTAGAGCAGATCGACGTCGAGTTCGTCGAACGCCGCGCCGTTTTTTTTTGCCCACGCTTCGATCTGTTCGCGTGAAAGCATGTCCGTCGCGCGCACGTCGAGCGTGACGATGGGGAAGTCCCGCTGCATCGCGCGGTATATCGGGTTTTCTTCGTAGCCCCATTTCAGCGAATCGCCTGCACAGTGCGGCGCGATCTCGATGTCGGGCAAAAAAGGCAGCGCGGCCTGCGTCTTAAATTCTTTTATCCCCCACCGCTGTACGTGCGATCCGTCGAGCAGCAGGCGCAATTTCGTGCGAAAAATGTCTTTTGCGGGAGACGCAGAAGGCGCACCCGGCTCTTCTTCGATAAAGAGCGTTGCCGCAGCGGCCCGAAAAGCGGCGGTCCCGGCTTCCGTCAGGGAATAAATACCTCCCGACTCTTCCAAAAGGCCGTCCGCGACAAGAGAGGAAAGCGGCGCCGTATCTTCTCCGACAAGCGCGAACAGTTCCTCCGTCCAGCAAGGATCGTCCTTCGTAAAACGTGTGAGCAGGCTCTCCATCTCGTTCCCTCCCATTGTGATCGGATAACCGCATTATAGCATTCGCGCGCTGTTTACGGGTGGTTTCGGCATTCTACAAAATCGGATGAAACTATTTTAAAACAGGCTGGGACTAGGAGGGCTTGCATTTTGTAAAAAAGTGGAATAGAATATCCATTATTCCGTTATACGACCTGCCGAAAAGGAGGGAAGAGGATGAATCCGATCGTAAGCCTGCCCGATCCGCTTATTTTAGGGCTGCACGCCTTGGTACAGCTCGCGCTTTCCAAGGGCGGATGCATGTCTACGCACCAGATCGCGGATGCCATCGGCACGACAGAACCGCACCTTTCAAAAGTCCTGCAGCGGCTCAACCGCGGCGGTCTGATCAAGTCCGTCCGGGGTCCGGGCGGCGGTTACAAATTGGACTGCCTGCCGGAAGAAACGCCGCTCCAGCAGATTTTCGAATTGCTCGGCGGTCCGTTCGAGCCGAAAGGATGCGGGCTGGACGGCTGCAAAAAAGAGGGCTGTTTTATCGGCGGCATGATGGACGAACTTACGCGCGCGTTCCTGCACTATCTGGATTCGCGTAAACTTTCTGACCTGATCCGCTATTATGAAGGTTCCATCCCCGTAGAAATCGAGATCATCGTCACGACGCCGAGTCTTAGAAAAAAGTCAAAAAAATAATCGTTTTGGGAAGGATGAGAATTTTGGATTTGAAACGTCTTGCAGGTGCTTTGCTGCTTTTTTCTCTTTTCTTGATGCCTGCCGCGGCCTTTGCCGACGGCTTCTCCGTGCTCGAATGGTCCGCCGCCGGCGTGGCGATGGGCGAGGCGTACATGTTCTCGGAGAACGACCCGTCTATCCTTGCGTACAACCCGGCGCGGATGACGAAAATAAACGGGCGGATGTTCAGCGCAGGCGCGACCTACATCAACCCGCGCGGCGAAACCACGTTCCACGGCGGTCCTTCGAACGGCCAGACGTGGAGCAATACGGAAGCGCCGGCCTACGTGCCGCACCTTTTCTACGTCGATAAGATCAACGACAAATTTACATGGGGGCTCGGCGTCTTCACGCGGTTCGGAAACTCCTCGCAATTCGACGAAAATTTCCCCGGAAAATATGACAGCTACGAGGCGAAGATCACGAGTATGAGCGCACAACCTACGATTGCGTGGCAGGCGACTCCGAAACTTTCGCTTGCGCTTGGCGCGGATATCATGTACATGAAACTGGAGGCGAAGAAAAAACTGCCGACTTCGATTCTTGCGATGCAGGCCGGAATTCCGGGCATCCCGGACGCGGACTTCGGACTTGAGGGCGACGGCTGGGGCTACGGCTGGAATATCGGTCTCAACTATGACTTTAACGACAGAACTTCTTTTGCAGCCGTCTACCGCTCAAAAGTCGACATGGAGCTGAAAGGCGATGCAGATCTGACCTTCCCCGGCGTCAGCACGGGCGGCGGCGGCGAAGTGACGCTGCCGGACAGCGTCACGGTTGGCATCGGACATAAATTCAACGACAGGACGCGCATCGAGTTCGGTGCGACCTACACGCGCTGGAGCACGTATGACAATTTGACGATCAACTTCGACTCTTCCATCCTGCCCGCGCCCTTCCCGCCCACGATGCAGACCGTCAGCATCAAGGACTGGAAGGATGTATGGCGCTACCAGATCGGCGTGGAACACCAGATGAACGAACGCTGGAGCATCATGTTCGGCTATGCGTACGACAACAACCCGATGCCGGACCAGTATATGGACTACATGGTCCCGACGGGCGACAGGCAGACGGCGAGCTTTGGTTTCAAATATCGCAACAATAACAGCGAGTGGGTGCTCGGCTACGGCTACATGTGGATCTCAGACCGCACCATCAACGGGCACGGATATGACTTCGTCTACTCCGACACGCTCGGCAACGACGCGCACATTATATCGCTCAGCTATAATCTGCGGCTGAAATAACGTTTTACACTTTTTCGAATAACAGAAAAATCCCCGGGCATATAAAGCTCGGGGATTTTTATTTGGAAAAGTATGGTTGCGGCAAATCTTTGGAGTCTATGACAGGAAGGCTCAGCTGCTCATTTTGATAAAGCCTGTGCCTTGCTTACAGGTCATAGCGTTTCCCGATGATCTCCATTGCTTCTTTCCACGGGTCGAACGCATGTTTTTCGCGCAGATAGCGAAGCGCGAATTCGTTCGTTCCACCCGGAGTGCTGTTTTCTATGAGGAAGGCTTCGATATCTTCGGTACATTCTGTGCGCATCAGGATCGAAAGCGATTCGTTCATGCGGTTCGTATATTCGAGTGCGCTCTGGAAATCGAGCCCCTTTTCCATGCACCAAGTCACGATCTCGCCGACAAGTCCATAGTAGGAGACCATGAGGCCCGTCACGACGGCCAAGATCTCCATCTCTTTTTCAGTCTTTACTTTTACGATGGAGCCGATGTGCGAAAGCAAATCTTCGGAGACGGGGTCAGAGCCGTAAAGGATGATGGGGCCGAACCGTCTGGAAGCGAAAGGCAGGGGAACGCTGCGCACGATGCTGCGGGCGGGCGCGAACCAGGGCGCCGCTTTTTCGACCTTGATCCCCGCCGCGATATGGATGATCCTGTTTTCAGCGCGAAAGTCCAGATCAGGGGCGACCTTTTCGAGAATATGGGGCAAC
>Ga0192237_1038_pt1 | contig 19411 bp, 18 predicted proteins | sample Koala_Koa27_E3_FD_131278 | JGI IMG/M metagenome (GOLD analysis project Ga0192237, IMG submission 131278) | Enriched cells from koala feces incubated with labeled cellulose particles, San Francisco Zoo, California, United States - Koala_Koa2-7_E3 ...
CCTTTGCTGTTGCGGACGCGGATATTGAGAAGGGCGAAATATCCGTCTGCTACATGGTCGTCGGCCGAGGCACAAAACTGCTTGACCGTTTGCAGAAGGGTGATAAAGTGCGGGTGCGGGGTCTTTTTGGTACGACGCTCCCCGTCAGCGAGAAAAAGATCCATCTGGCAAGCGGCGGCGTCGGCGTCGCGATTTTTATGCTCTACAACAAAATGTATCGCGAAAATATTGCGGGTTTCTACCTTGGTATTCCCGGCAAAGGATACGAGCGATGCGCGGGAAAAATTGCGGAGCTTGCGCCGAATGCGAAAATTTTTACAGATGACGGCACGTTCGGCGACGGAGATTCTATGTTCAAAGTGTTGCCCGAAAAAGTAGGCGGGAACGAAGAGGTTTGGACCTGCGGTCCGCTTGGCTTTTTTAAAGCCGCTAGGCGCCATTTTTCCGCACAGCCCGAAAAACTCTATTTCTCGCTGGAGAACCGTATGGCATGCGGCTACGGCGGCTGCATGGGATGTGTCGTCGAAACGTCCAACGGGCTGAAACGCGTTTGCGTCGACCAGTCTTTATTTCGCAGCGATGAGGTGAATCTCGATGAAACGCACTGATCTCACTGTAACGATAGGATCCATGGAACTCGAGACCCCGGTCGTCGTTGCTTCCGGCGTCTGGCCTTATGAACCCGAATTTTGGTCGTCCGAAAAACTAGAGGCGATCGGTGCCGTTTGTACGAAGGCGATCAGCCTACATGCGCGCCGCGGGAATAATGGTGTGCGCGTATGGGAGAGCACGGCAGGTATGATGAACAGCATCGGCCTGCAGAATGTCGGTGTGCAAGGTTTTATCGACAGATACCTTCCGCGCGTTGCGGCATGCGGAAAACCCGCGATTGCGAATGTCGTTATGGAGCGCGAGTTCGAGACGGAAGAGACGCTTGCGCGCCTGCAGGATGCAGGAGGCATCGCTGCCGCAGAACTGAATATTTCCTGTCCGAACGTGGACGGTGACGGAATGGCGTGGGGCGTCGAATGCGGCAGTGCGGCGCAAGCGGTACGTGCCACGCGAAAAATTTGGAAAGGTCCGCTCTGGGTCAAGATGACGCCACAGTCCCCCGATCCTGCTTCCGTTGCAAAAGCAATTGAAGCAGAAGGAGCAGACGCCCTTGTTGTTGCAAATACATGGCTTGGGATGGCGATGGATATGGCGAAGGGAAAACCAGCCTTTGACCGTGTCGTTGCGGGACTTTCAGGCCCGGCTGTTTTTCCGCTTGCTTTGCGTATGGTTTGGCAGGTATGCGGCGCAGTCAAGATCCCTGTCATTGGCTGCGGAGGCGTTACGACGGGAGAGGATTGTGCGGCAATGATGATGGCGGGGGCTGCTGCAGTTGAAGTCGGTACGGCTTTCTTCCGCGACGTAAAAGCAGGTGCAGCGATCTGCAGGGATCTGGCTGAGATCGTAAAAACGCAGAAGCTCGAAAGAGTGTCCGAACTGGTCGGAAAAGCAAGACCTTAGTTTTCTTTCGATATTGCATTGACAAGATTAAAACGTATATTTCGACAATGAGAAACGGGCGCGGCGTAAATAGACCGAGCCCGTTTTTGTTTGTGCAATAGTTCCCTGGGGGCGCAATCGTTTTTTTATTCTTTGATTTCCTGTTCTGCCCATGTTTCGCATAAGATTGCGTTCTCTAGGGCGTGGATCATGTTGCTTTTGATTTCAGGAATTTGCGCTTCGATTTGCGCTAAAATCTCCTTTGTCATTTTTCGTTTGGAATCGTCGCCGTACGGGCAGCAGGAACTTGTGACAGGCAAACCCAGACGCTGTGCTTCGATCGTGATTTTTTGCTCTTCGGTGTATATAAGAGGGCGGATCACGCGAATTTTAGAGCGGCTCATGAAAAGGTGCGGATGATAGCATTTGAAACGTCCGCCGTAAAAAAGGTTGAGCAGCACAGTTTCGACTGCGTCATCTTTATGGTGGCCGAGCGCGAGGACGTTGCAATCTGACTCGAGCGCTGCGTTTGCCAGTATGCCGCGGCGTAAGTTCGCGCATAGACTGCATGGCGACCTTTCGTCACGGATTTCCATAATTTTATAGGTCGGATGGTTTATAATCTTTAAGGGGATATCCAACGTTGCCATATATGTGGTAACGCCGGCGAGGTCCATCTGTCCGTCCGATTGATCGACAAGGCAGGCCGTAAGCTTGAATTTCACAGGGCTTTTACGGTGTAGCGTTGCGAGGACGAGCGACAGGAGCAGGCTGTCTTTGCCGCCGGAAAGCCCGATCATGATCCGGTCGCCTGATTCGATCATGGCGTATTTTTTTATGGATTCTCCAGCATGGCGGAGCATTTTTTGGGAAATCGGGTAACGCACTTCGAATTCGCTGCTCAGGGAAAGCCCTCCCTCTAATGTTTTTGCTTGTGCCGGCCTTTTGCCGGGATTATATCCTATCATATCCGGAGGCGCAGGAATGAAGAAACATTTGATTCTTCTCGCAGGGGAGAACAGGCTTTTCATCGATTCGATCAAGACGATCCTTGAACGCGAGGCTGATTTTACTGTGGCTGGCTGTGTCTCGTGCGGAGTGGATGCAATACGCACTGCGCGTATGGTCTCTCCCGACGTTATCGTTGCTGACCAGCAGATGCCGGATATCAATCTCCTCCAAATCGTGCGGGAAGTGCGCCTTTCGCTGAAGACCACGCGTTTTTTACTTCTCATCAAGGAGGAGACGAGCGAACTGCTCACCATCCTGAGTGAAACGAAGCAAGTCGGTATCGTGCAAAATTCATCGGACATCGCGGAATTGATTTCAGCTCTGCGTTCCGTCTCGCACGGAGAAAGTTATATCAACCCTGGTACGATCTCGAGTCTGCGTATGATCCCGCAAGAAGATCGAGAACACGAAGACCCGCTCGCTGAAATCACACAGCGCGAGAAAGAAGTCCTTTACTGGCTTGCGCGTGGTCTGACAAACCGGGAGATTTCCAAGACTTTGATCCTGTCGGAGAAGACGGTGAAGAATCACGTGAGCCATATTCTGCGCAAACTGGATCTTGCGGACCGCACGAAAGCGGCTGCACTTGCCTGGAAGGAAGGACTTCCTATGATGCCGGAGGAATTTTTTCTATAAGATCAAGATCTGTTTTTTTGCAGAAATATATAATGTATACGATTCCTGCAGTCCTCTGCGCGCGACAAAGCCGTCTGATTGTGCTAAGATGCCTAAGGCGGCGCGCACGCCGCTTATGACCGACAGCCTGATAGATATGTGTTCTTTTGGATTGGGGAGGCTGGATTTTTGACAGTACGCAAAAGTTTTACAATGTTTCTTTCCATCGTCGCTATTTCAGTCGTAGGCGTTCTTTTTTTCAGCACCGACGCGGCGACGTTCGATATCCTGAAAAATGCGGATCGCACCTATATCGCACTTGCAGCCCTTCTCGTGGTGAGTGCATGGTGTCTTGATTCGTTGAAATTTATCTTTCTTGCCCGCGCGGCAGGCGAACAAGTTTCGTTTAAACTTTCAATCTCCCTCGTCTGGATCAATTACTTCGGCAGCGCGATCACGCCGATGCAAAGCGGCGGCGGTCCTTTTCAGATCTATCTGCTCTATAAAAACGGCGTCTCAGTTGGAAAAGCCATTGCGATCACGCTAGTGCGGACACTGCAGGTATTATTTATCCTGGCGCTTGTTGTGCCCTTCGCGCTGATGGCCGAGCCGGACTTTGTGCGTGAACATTGGGTGATGCAGTGGTTTGTCGCCTACGTGATCCTCTTTATCGTCGTGGCTGGTTTCTTGCTCGTCGTGAGCGTTGTGCGTCCCGAGTGGATCAAACGCTGGAGCAGCGGTTTTCTAGTCAAGATCAGACGCTCGGGATTTATCAAGCCGCGCAAATTGATCAAAGCAGCGCGATGGGTCAATACGGAAATCGACAGCTATAACCTGAATATCAAACTTTTTCTTTCGTCAGGGCGCAAATGGTTTTTTCTTTCCGTTTTGATCGCGGTTCTGCATTTGTGGGCTTATCTTTCGATTATGCCGGTACTGATTGCTGCGCTTGGTTTTGACGTCGGCTATTTTGAATGTATTCTTGCCGAGGCGCTTCTGATTTTTCTGCTGTACTTCGTTCCGACGCCAGGCGGAAGCGGCGCGGCGGAGGGCGGCGCAGCCGTTGTTTTCGCCATTTTTGTACCGTGGAATCTGGCCGGCGTGATGGGCATTTTGTGGCGTATGCTTTCCGAATATACGGGTGTTGCAATGGGCACGCTCGTTGCACTGCGGATGCTTGGCTGGGGCGGTGCGGATGAAGTGATGTCGGTAGAGGATGGAATCGTAAACGATGAAGATCAATAAAAAAATCGGGCAGATCGTCTTCAAGTTGCGCGGCGCATTTTGGGGCGTATTTGCAGCAGGCGTTTTGATTTTTCCGGGGAAGTTCGAACTCTGCCGTTTCGTGATGGGATTTGCGATCCTGCTCGTGGGGCAGGGAGTCCGTCTTTGGGCGGCGGGGTATATCCCTAAATATCGCACGGAGGTGATCGGTGCACCTGTCCTTGTCACTTGGGGTCCTTATAAGTGGGTCCGCAACCCGCTCTATGCCGGAAATGGCATCATGGGGCTCGGATGGGCGCTCATGGTCGGATGGGGCTGGGTCATTGCATTTACGATCGCGTTCCTGCTGCTTTATTGCTTGATCGTGATCCCTGCCGAAGAAGAATTTCTCGAAGATAAATTTGGCGATACTTATCATGATTATAAAAAAAATGTGCCGGCATTGATCCCTTTCCCGCGGAACGGCTTTCCAGCGCCCTCTCCTGATGCGCAGCCTTTCGACTCCAAACGCGCGTGGGCGGAAGAGATTTATTCGATCCGTATGAACGTTTTTGTAACGGTCGCCATCATCGCCCGCCTTTATTTCGCCTGAGACGATACATACAGCGCTGGCGCGCGTGCCCTGTTTTTACTTTTTTTATAAAAAGCACCATTCGTTTTTCTTAAAAAATATAGAAAATAGCAATCCGGCGTTGCATGGTCCATATCGCGCGCCGGTATTTTTATGCGGTACTTTCACCCGCATAAGAGTTGTTATTTTAAAGGAAGATTTTATAAGAAAGGAAACAAAAGTCGCTACGAAATGATTTCGTACTGCGACGGTTGGAGCGGCGTTTTAATAGGCGACACGACGCTCAAATTTTCGAGGTCGATAACCATACCGTCACGTGCAGCAAGCACGCGTGTTTTTTCTGTCGAGATATCGCGTGCAAAATGTTCCGGATCCGCATCCTGCAGAATGATCATGCCCATGTGCGTCAGTGTTGCCAATTTGGGATGGATTTCAGTCAATAGCTCGGACACGTCTTCGATCGACATGTGATCGAGGCGCGGTTTTTTATCGGGAAAGGTTGCGTTGATCGAAATGTATTCGCATTCGCGATAACGCGACGCGAATATCTCAAGCGGTTTGGTGTCGCTGAGCAACCCCCACGTCGGCAGTCCCTTTTTACGAAAAATATATCCGAAACAGTTCACGCCATGATGTATATGTTTAACGGGTTCCACCGAGACGCCGTTTTCAAGTTCGATAGGGGAACCGTCTTCGCAGATGAAGATCTGTCCGACTTTTTTTGCGATATATTTTAAAAAGACAGGGTCATCTCCGTGGATTGCGTCATCAGGGAGCACTACCGTCCCCTGTTTTTCGAAACCGCCGCCTGTCATTGCTTCTGCAAGTACGTTGACGTCGTTGCTGTGATCGAGATGTTTGTGCGTGAGCAGGATCGCGCGTACGCGATGCGGGTCGAGTTCCGGCGAGGCTTCGCGAATGTGTACAAGCGCGCCGGGACCGGGATCTATCACGCCGGTCAGGTCGCCGTAGCGAAACCATATACCACCGGTCGCACGTGCCTGAAGCACCATGGTAAAACGTGCGCCGCCCGTGCCGATATATTTTATAAAATGTTCAGGATAGGCCTCTAGTGTGAACGTTGTCCTTCCTCCAAACCGATCATTCTGATAAAAATATACCCGTAGATTTTACCACCACTTGTATTTTTGCCCGTTTTTCCTCAATTTTGCTCTTCTTTCTTTATAGTCGGGAATATGGTTTTCAACTTCGCTCCAGAAAGCGGGGGAGTGGTTCATGTGGAGCAAATGGACGAGTTCGTGTACCACGACATAATTGAAAAGATCATCGGGGACAAGTGCAAGCCGCGTGCAGAATGTTATTCCCCCGATGGTGCTGCAGCTTCCCCAGAGCGTTTTCGTATTTTTTACGCTGATACGAACGGGTGCGACTTTAATGCGCTTTGTCCAGACTGGCAGGGTTTCGCGCAGTCGTTCGAAAAGACGTCTTGCGTACCATGCAGCGAACAGATCGATTTCCTTGCCGCGTGTGTCCTCGCGAATAAAAAATGCCTGCCCGTCAAAAGAGAGCAGTGGAGCGGTGGTGTCAGATATCCGGTGCAACGGGTAAGATTTGCCGCGAAAGTAAAGCGGCTCGCCTTCCTTGAACGCCCGAGCAGGCTGGACCTCACCGACCCGTTTTTCGACACGTTCGATCATATTTTCGATATCGGCGGCAAGCGCCTGCGTCAATTCTTTTGTTGAACAACGGGCGGGTGCACCGATGAAATATTTGCCGGAAGCATCGATCCCGACGGTGATACGCGTTCGGCGTGCATTTCTTCTGATTTCAAATTCTCTTCCTACAAGCGTGATTTTTTCTTCTTTCAAACTTCGACCCTCCCGTGGTGCGTTATACTATAGCAGTTAGAAAGCGCCGGCGAAACGTTTCTGTGAGATTTTGTTTTTATTTTGCAGAATATATTAGGAAAAAGAGGAATTGGATTGGATAAAGACAAAATAAAAAAAACGAAAAAAAATTTTACGACATCCAACGCTCGCGCGAGGTTTTTGCCTGTGAGCAGAGCGGACATGGACGCGCGGGGCTGGAATTTGCTGGATTTTTTGATCGTCTCCGGCGACGCTTATGTCGATCATCCGAGTTTTGGTCACGCAATTATTTCGCGCTGGCTTGAAAACCTCGGTTTTCGCGTCGGTGTGATCGCTCAGCCCGACTGGCGCAGTACAGAGGCATTCGCGCGCATGGGGAAACCGCGTCTTGGTGTTATGGTAGCGGCGGGCAATCTCGATTCTATGTTGAACCACTACACAGCATCGAAAAAAAAGCGGCGCCGTGACGATTATTCACCTGGGGGAAGGGCGGGCTTGCGTCCTGACCGCGCAACGGTCGTTTACTGCAACCGGATACGCGAACTTTGGAAAGACGTGCCGCTTATCATCGGCGGTATCGAGGCAAGTTTACGGCGTATCGCGCATTACGATTATTGGGCGGACGACGTGCGCCGTTCCATTCTTGCAGACAGTCGCGCCGATTTACTCGTTTACGGCATGGCGGAGTTGGCTGTAGCTGAGATCGCGCAGGCGCTCGCTAGCGGTGCACACGTTCGCGATATCACAAATATTGCGGGGTGCTGCTGGAAAACGCATGTTCCCGCGGATGTTCCGGAAGCAGTTATATTGCCATCTTTTGAAGAGGTAAAAAAAGATAAGCGTACCTTTGCGGAGGCTTTTGCACTTTACTATCGCGAGCAAAATCACAAACGGGGCAAAACGTTGATTCAGGATCAGGGAGCGTGGCATGTCGTACAAAATCCGCCCGCGCGTCCTCTTACGGAAGATGAAATGGACAAAATTTACGGGCTGCCTTACGTACGCACGTGGCATCCTGACTATGACGCGATGGGCGGCGTCCCGGCGCTCTCTGAAGTTAAATTCAGTATCACAAGTCACCGGGGCTGCTTCGGAGAATGCGGTTTTTGTGCGCTTGTTTCGCATCAAGGTCGTGTCATTCAGCGACGGAGCGACGATTCGATGCTTGCGGAGGCAGAACTTTTTTTGCGGGATAAAAGCTTCAAAGGTTACATACATGACGTCGGCGGCCCTACTGCGAACTTCACTGTACCGTCGTGCCGCGATCAGGAAGCGCGCGGTGCCTGCCAGCATCAAGCCTGTCTTTATCCTGCGCCTTGTAAGCGGCTTCAGTCTGATCACTCGGACTATATCGCGCTGCTTCGCAAATTACGCGCGCTGCCGGGGATAAAAAAAGTTTTTATCCGTTCTGGGCTGCGGTACGATTATATATTGGCAGACACAAAACATGATTTTTTAAATGAACTCTGCGAACATCATGTAAGCGGTCAGCTGAAGATTGCGCCCGAACACGTCAGTGCGAATGTACTTCGTTTTATGAAAAAACCGCCGCGCGCCGTAACGCGTTCCTTTATCGACGCCTATCGCACTATAAATGAAAAGCTGGAAAAGAAGCAGTATCTCGTTCCATATTTTATGTCGGCGCATCCGGGATCGGGGCTGCGCGAAGCAGTCGAACTTGCTGAGTTTATCCGAGACAGCGGGTTGCGTCCTGAGCAAGTGCAGGATTTTACGCCGACGCCCGGTTCTTTTTCATCCGCGATCTATTATTCGGGACTTGATCCTTTTACAGGTGAAGAAGTCCATGTGCCGCGGGATGCCAAGGAACGCAAACTCCAACGCGCGCTTTTGCAGTATTGGATACCGGAAAATGCAGCGTCCGTCCGCGAGGCATTGTTTGCGGCGGGGCGGACGGATCTGATCGGGACCGGGCCGAAATGCCTCGTAAAACCGGAGTCTGCCGGCGCGCAAAAAAGGAAAAATACTATGGACAAGAGCAGAAGCAGGATATAAAATGCTCTTTGGATTCGAAAAAGTAATTTTGGGAGGAACACGATGAAGAAGTTTGCAATTTTGATCGCAGTGGTTTTTGCGCTTATGGCAACCGGGACTGCCTTTGCCGCAGCAGAAAAGGTCGGATTCCTGGATGAGGCGTACGTGCTTTCCCAGTACGATAAATTCAGACAGGCGCAGGAACAGTTCGAACAGATCGGCAGAAGGAAATCTGAAACGGCTAAGGCAGCTTTCGACAAAGAAACCGACGAAACGAAGAAGGCGCGGATCGTGCAGAATATGCAGCTTGAGATGCGCGAAGAAGAGGCGAAGCTTCTGAGTCCGGTCTTTCAAGAACTGAATCGCATCGTTGAAAAAGTGGCGAAGTCGAAGGGCGTGACGATCGTCGTCAATAAGGGGCTTGTCTTTTACGGCGGTTTGGACCTCACGAACGATGTCATAACGGAACTGAAACGGAAGTAATCACTCAGTACAATATGAAAAAATGAAAAGCCGTCTCTAGAAGGGGCGGCTTTTTGCGTTGCGCCCCTTTTCGTGCACCGGCTGTTATATTACAATGAATCATGAAGACGAAGTGGAGGTGCTGGAAATGGCATTGATTTGGCTTATGTTGGGGTATCTTGCGGGATCGTCCCCGACTGGTTATCTTGTGGTCAAATATTTGAAAGGCGTTGATATCCGCGATCACGGTTCAGGCAACGTAGGCGCGACAAATGCAGGAAGGATCTTAGGGCGCAATTGGGGAATCGCCATCGCGCTTTTCGACATGCTGAAGGGTGGCATCATCGTCTGGATAGCATGGGCTGCTGGCGCTGGACATATGACGATGGCGCTGACTGGTGCGGCTGCTGTGCTCGGGCATAATTACCCCTTTTGGCTTCATTACAGAGGCGGCAAAGGTGTTGCTACGACTTTCGGCGTATTCGCCTTTTTTGATTTTTTTAACCCGTGGCCGGCTCTGATTGGCGGTGCAGTCTGGTATCTTATGCTTCGTTATGCGAAATATGTTTCGATCTCATCCATGATCGGTCTTTTTGCTGCGACGATCGCGATGCCAATCTTCGGTATGCCGCGGCCTTATTATATCGCCGCGCTTCTTCTTTCCTGCCTTTCCATCTGGCGTCATAGAAGCAATATCGTACGTATTCTTGAAGGCAGCGAAGTCAAGATCGACTGAACGAATACTTCTCCTATAAATCCTTTTATAACCTATTTCGTCAGGAAAAGTTAGACAGCTGCAGAAGCAGCAATTATTCTTGACTTTTATTGACCATTAATCTATAATCTGCCTAACGAAAGAGATAGCTGAAACGGAGTGGTCTATTATGGCATCGTCCAGTTTGACGAAAATCATCGAGGATTATATCGCGCAGCTTCTTGAAGAAAATGAGGACGGCACGATTTCCTTGAGAAGAAAAGATCTCGCTGAGCGTTTCGGCTGCGTACCGAGTCAGATCAACTACGTTCTGCGCAGCAGGTTTGCGCCGGAAAACGGATTTTTGGTGGAAAGCCAGCGCGGTGGACATGGATATATCCGCGTGGTCCAGCTGACGTTCAAAAATTGTGATGAAAAAGTGGATCACATTGCAGAACTCGTAGGGAGTGCGATCACGGAGCAGGAGGCGCGTAAATTGCTGGTCAACCTGCAGAACCGTGAGGTATTGTCACCGCGCGAACGGCTGATTATCGAAGTCGCGTTGCGGAATCAGGAAGAAAATGGACGGACTCTTTTCGATATCTCGCCGTACAGGCGGGATTTGATGCGGGCGGAGCTACTTAGGAAATTGCTCACGAGTCTTGTGTTGGGGTGAGGTGATCGGTCATGCTGTGTGAAAATTGCGGAGAACGCCGGGCGGAGGTTCATTTCGTGCGGGTCTTGAACGGGGAAAAGCGCGAGGAGCATATATGCAGGCAGTGCGCGGAACAACTATTGCCGTTCAACGAAGCTGCAAAAATGATGAAAATGTCCTTCTCGCTTGAAGGGATCATGAATGTGGAAGAAGCGCTGAAGAGTTTGCTTTTGCCGATGATCCCCGAGATATACGGATTGGACGACAAGGAGATCAAGTGTCCGCATTGCGGCGGATCTCTGGATACAGAAGCGCTGATGGATCTTTTTGCGGAAGGACTGCACAGGGACGAATCGCTTGAAGAATTGCACGATGTCCTGCCTGAGGCGGTCGCTTACGAAGAGGATGTCGAGAGGCGCAGACAGCAGTACAGGGAGCGACTCTTTGAAAAAGATGCTGGTGTTGAAGCTAAGCTTCCTGTGAAAGAGGAAACGCTTCCCGAAGATCCGGTAGAACGGGAGCTTGCAGGTCTGAAAAAAGAACTTGCATTTGTCCTGCGCGGCGAACGCTATGAGCGCGCGGCGGAGATCCGCGACCGTATCTTCGAACTTGAAAAAAATCTAACTGACAAATAGAAGGGGGCATGATGCTCCATGTGGCAAAATTTTACAGAACGGGGCAAGCGTGTTTTTCAGCTTGCTCAGCAAGAAGCCTTGCGTCTTGGTCACGACGTGATCGGGACAGAACATATCCTGTTGGGATTGCTTGAAGATAATGACGGCGTCGTGCCGCAGGTGATGACAGCTTTTGGCATAGAGCCGGGGAATCTCAAGATACAGATAGAAGAATATATCGGGCAGAATACGCCCAGGAGCATGCCGATCGATCTGCCATGGAGCCCGCGTGCAAAGCTGGTCATCGATCTCTCGATGCGCGAGGCGCGTAAGATCGGTTCTAACTACGTCGGAACGGAACACATCCTGCTTGGCTTGCTTGCGGAGGGTGAGGGCTTGGCCGCGCAGATTTTGGCAGGCAATGGAATGGACCTCCTGCGCGCACGTCAGGCAATTAAAAGTCTTTTCGGCGGGCGCATGGGTGATGCATCGAGGGCGCAGCAGCCTGGTGGTCAGCAGGGAGAGCGGCGACCGGACAGTGCTTCAAAAACGCCGACGCTCGACCAGCTTGCGATCGATCTTACAAATATGGCAAAGTCCGGAGAATTGGATCCTGTCATTGGCCGCAACAAGGAGATCCAGCGCGTCGTACAGATATTGTCGCGTCGGACAAAGAACAACCCGGTTTTGATTGGCGAACCCGGGGTCGGTAAAACGGCGATCGCGGAAGGCCTTGCGCAGCGAATTCTTTCGGGAGACATTCCAGAGATACTGAAAGGGAAGCGCGTCATGCAGCTTAACGTTGCAAATCTGGTTGCGGGTACGAAATATCGCGGCGAGTTCGAAGAGCGGATGCGCAAACTGGTGAAGGAGATCAAGGAGACGAAAAACGTCATCCTCTTCATTGACGAGATCCATACAATCGTCGGTGCTGGCGGCGCGGAGGGCGCTGTGGATGCCGCAAATATCTTGAAACCGAGTCTGGCTCGCGGAGAATTCCAAGTCGTCGGCGCGACAACGATCAACGAATATCGCAAGTATATTGAAAAAGATGCAGCTTTGGAGCGTCGTTTCCAGCCCGTTCAGGTCGACGAACCGAGTGAAGAGGATACGATCAGCATTTTGAAAGGCCTGCGTGACAACTATGAGGCGCATCACCGTGTTCGTATCACGGACGAAGCGCTTGTAGCGGCGGCAAAACTTTCGAAACGCTACATCACAGACCGTTTTCTGCCTGACAAGGCGATCGACCTGATCGACGAAGCTTCGGCGCGTGCGCGCATCCAGACACTTGAAACGCCGGATGACTTAAGGAGCCTTGAGAGAAAACTCGAGGAGCTGAACAAGGAAAAAGAAGAAGCGGTTGCGGCACAGCTTTACGAAAAAGCGGCCGAGCTTCGCGACAGGGAAAAAGAGCTCAAGGATCAAATCGCGGATTGGCGTAAAAATTGGACGGAATCACGCAACCAGTTCACGCCGGATGTCACTGCGGACGACATCGCGTCGATCGTTGCGGAATGGACCGGTGTTCCCGTGACGCAGCTTACAGAAGAAGAAAGTCACCGGCTTATGCGTATGGAAGAAGTAATCGCCAAGCGCATGGTTGGACAGGAAGACGCAATCAGCGCAGTCGCGCGTGCGATACGTCGCGCCCGCAGCGGTATGAAGGATCCAAAACGTCCCGTCGGCAGCTTTCTTTTCCTTGGTCCGACAGGTGTCGGCAAAACGGAACTTGCACGTTCTCTTGCAGAATTTATGTTCGGAAGCGATGATGCGATGATCCGCCTTGACATGAGCGAATACATGGAGCGGCACGAAGCTGCGAAATTGATCGGCGCACCTCCGGGCTACGTCGGCTACGAAGAAGGCGGAAAACTTACGGAAGCGATCCGCAGACGTCCTTACTCTGTCGTCCTCTTCGACGAGATCGAAAAGGCGCATCCCGATGTCTTTAACATGCTGCTTCAGCTTCTTGAAGACGGCAGGCTTACGGATGGCCAGGGGCATGTGACTGATTTCCGCAACGCAGTCATCATCATGACGAGCAACATAGGCGTCGGTGAAGTGATGAAGAACCGCGCAATGGGATTCGGCGACGGTGAAAAAGAGGAAAATGAGATCGATGTCGAGAGAATGAAAGGCACAATCATGGATGCGGCAAAACGTGCATTCCGGCCGGAGTTCCTAAATCGCGTCGACGAGATGCTGATTTTCCGTCCCCTTAGCAAAGTGGAATTGCTCAAGATCGTCGACATCATGATCGGAGAAGTGAAAAAGCGTACACTGGACGTGGGAATCACGCTCGAAGTGAGTGATGCAGCCAAGGAATTGCTGCTTGAAAAAGGCTACGATCCGCGTTATGGTGCGCGTCCCTTGCGTAGGGCGATCCAAAAGATGGTCGAAGACGCGCTCTCGAATATGATGCTCGAAGGTTCTCTCGTAGACGGAGATAAGGTATCGGTGTCTGCGGTGGATGGAGAACTCAAGTTCGATAAAACAGAATAAAAGAAAAAACTAGAAACTCCGTAATTGAGACTGGAAGCGGCATGTGTAAATTTGCCGCTTCCAGTTTTTTGTTTTTATGATAGGATTCTTACGTTGCCGAAAAAGTTCTAAAAATAACTGGGAGGTATCCTGATGTTCTCGAAAAAAATGTGCAGATCCATAATGCTTACGACGCTTTTTATTGTTGCGGCCGCGCTGCCGGCTTTTGCAGCGGAAAATAACCAGCAGGAGCCGATCATCGAAGTCGGCGCCACGACGATGAACGCGCAGGAAATTTTTCAAATGCTGATGTCGTCTGCGGGGGGCAACCAGATGATGGCTGCGATGATCCTCTCCCAGTCGACCGTTGAAGAGCGGATGGAAATGGTACAGCAGATGGCTGACGCACTTGTTTTTGCAGAAGCTGCGCGCACACTGGGCTATGAAAGAAAACCGGACGTTGCCTTCCAAATCAAATGGCAGACAATCCAGACGCTCGTCGGTGCCTATTTTGAAGAGGTAAGTTCAAAGTGGGATTTCAGCGTGGCAGCGATGCGCAAATATTACAACGCGCATAAAGACGAGTTTATTCAGGCACCGGCTGCAAGAACACGTCATATTCTCTCCCAGACGCAGGAAGAATCGCTGAACGTTGCGATGAAGCTTCTGGAAAAGGGAGATTTTGCGGCTGTTGCGATGGAATACAGCCGTGATCCGAACTCGGCGCGCAACGGCGGCGAACTCGGCTGGGTCGAGAAAGGGATGATGGTCGGTCCCGTTGAGGAAGCAATCGAAACAGCCGTAGTCGGCAGCGTTGTCGGACCTGTGCAAAGTGATTTCGGCTGGCATTTGATAAAAGTTGAAGCGCGTCGTCCCGAAAAGCAGCTTTCTTTTGAAGAGGCAGGAGACGAAGTGCCTCAGCGCATGCAGCGTTATTACATCGATCAGGAGGTCCGGAAGCTCCGTAAAGATTTTCCCGTCAAGATCGATGAAAAGGCGCTGGGGAATATCGGCGGCATTCCCGCGCCCTCTTCTTCAAACTAATTTTTGCGCATGGAAAAGCGGATCGAGGCATATCTCGGAAAACCGCTGCCGCGCTGGGTGAAATATACGGCGCTTGTCTTCGGGATCACAATGATCTCTGTCAGCATGGGGCGCCTTCTTACGGATGGCCTTGCACGTCATGTCTGGATACCGATGATCACCGGCTCGCTTCTTATCTATATTTCCGGTTTTGAGAAGCGTCTGTGGATCGACGACATGGGGGTTACACGAACGCTTTCCTTCTGGGGCTATCGGAACGAAGAAAATGTTTCGTGGAAAGATATCACGGATGCGCGCGTCATTTTGAACAAAGGACGGAGGCTTTACGTACTCCTTCATGGTACGAAAAAAATATGGCCTCTGACCTATCGTTTTGATCAGACGCAGGAGGTGCTGGCCTTTTTGCGTGGCCAGCTGGGCGACGCTGCACTGAAAATCGAGCAATAAATCCGTCCGTTTTTGATCGGACTTTTCTATAGGAGTGGGAATATAATGCAAGAGACAATGACGTTGATTCTAGAGCAGGTCGAAAAATTTTACTGGATCATAAAACCTTTAGTGCTTCTTTTCGTCTGGCTCATAGCAGACAAGATCGCGCAGAAATTTGTGCTGCGTCTTTGCAGAGCGACAGAAACCAGAATCAAACACCGCGTCCATGACAAACAAACGCAGACGCAGTTGGCGTTTCGGGCGCAGACGATCTGTCAGCTTTCAACACAGACAGCGCGCGGTTTGGTTGCGATCGTTATGGGGTTCTGGGTTATGGATTCGGTGGGGATCGATATGCGTCCGGTCGTTGCCGGCGTCGGGATTGTCGGTTTAGGACTTTCCCTTGCAGCGCAAAATATCATCCGCGACTATCTCAACGGTTTTTTGATTCTGTTTGAGGATCAGTTCAACGTGGGAGATTCCATCACGACGAACGGATTTACCGGGACGGTCGAGCATTTTTCTCTCCGTGCGACGCAGATTCGCGATATTTCAGGCAATCTGATTTCGATTCCCAACAGCGCGATCCAGACGGTGAGCAATGCTAATAAAAATTGGAGTGCGGCTATTATCGACCTCGGTATCACGTATGAATCTGACTACAAAAAGGCTATGGCAGTTGCGCAGCAAATCGCAGACGAACTTGCGGCGGATCCTGCGAACATGGTGATCGACAAACCTGCGGTCCAGGGGATCAATTCGTTTGGTGACAATTCCGTTGGATTGCGCGTTATTATTAAAACGCTTGCCGGGCAGCAGTGGGGGCTTGGAAGAGTTTTTCGTGCGAAGATCAAGGATCGTTATAATGCCGAAGGCATCGACCTTGCATATCCGCAGCTTGTTATCCATAAAAACAGCGCAGACTCGACAGAGGATACGAATGAAGAATCGCAGAACAATGCACAAAACGGTGATAAGGCGCAAAAAGAATCCGACGCAAACGATATCACTGCATCAAAATAGAATTTGTGTCGTTGCTGCAAATAGCAAAAATAAAAAAGAGAAGCGCTTAAAGCGCTTCTCTTTTTTATTGCGTCATAGGCAACGAAAAATCGAGATTTTTATGCGAATCCCCACGTCGATTTCAAGTCCATAAGACCTTCTGTTTTATCTGCAAGGATCATAAGAGTATCTCCTTCGGCAAGTTTTGTTTTGCCGGTCGGCATGATGCTGTTGTCGCCGCGTCGGATGACAAGGATACGTGCGAAATCCGGGAATTTCAGGTTTTGTACTTCTACGTCGATCGCGGGAGAACTGGAAACGACCCTCATTTCATAGAGCGCGCCGTGCAGATCGTCCTCATAGTCCGTAAAAGTTTTTGCGACGAGCGTGTGGTCTTCCGTATCGAGCTGGCCGAGCCAGCGTGCCATAGGTGCGAGCGTCGAACCTTGCAAAATAACAGAGGTCAGAGAAACGAAAAATATAATATTAAAGATCGTCTGCCCTGCGGGTATATTATTTGTCAGCGCGTAAGTCGCAAAAACGATGGAAGATGCACCCCGGAAGCCGACCCATGAGACTAAGACCTTGGCCTTTGTCGAGTAGTTGAAAAAGTGGAGGATCGGAAAAACAGCAAGCGGCCGCACGACAAACATCAAGGCGAGCGCGATCACCATGCCGGGCAGGAAAATAGAGGGCAGCTGCGATGGGAAGACAAGCAGTCCCAGCGTAACGAAGACCAATATCTGCATGAGCCAGGAAACGCCGTCGAAAAAACGAACAAGCGATGTCTTGTGTACCATACGGGCGTTGCCCATGACCATTCCCGCAAGATAGATCGCAAGCAATCCGTTGCCTCTGAGCATCTGCGTAAGTGAAAAAATGATCGCCGCAATTGCCACTGCCACAACGGGGTAGAGTCCGTCGCTGTTGAGTTTGATGCGGTTCATAAGACGATAGCCGATCCAGCCGAGGCCGAGGCCAAAAGCGGTGCCGATCGAAAACTGCATGACGAGCATCAGCAAAAAGTCGAAAAAAGTCTCGCCCTGGGTCCCCATCAGCCCGATCACCGTGATCGTGAGCATATAGGCAGTCGGGTCATTGCTGCTGCTTTCAAGTTCGAGCAGAGGTGCAAGCGTGCCTTTGAGATTCATCCCCTTTGAACGGAGGATGGAAAAAACGGAGGCTGCGTCCGTACAGGACACAACTGAGCCAAGCAAAAGGCCTTCAAGCATGGAAAATCCGAGCAACAGATAGGCGCAGACTGCAATCAAGGCCGCCGTCAGCATAACGCCGAACGTCGCGAGCAAAACGCCTGGTAACAGGACGGGTTTGACGGATTCCCAGCGTGTTGCAAGACCACCCGCAAAAAGAATATAGCAGATTGCGAAATTACCGATACTTGATGCGACGGAAGCCTGATCGAAATAGATGCCCCCTACGCCGTCCGAGCCTAAAAACATACCAGCCATAATAAAGAAAACAAGGACAGGGATGCCTGCGCGCGAAAGGAAGCGGCTGAAGGCAATACAAAATAAAAGCAGGATAGCAACAAACAGCATACCGTTTTCTGGTGTGATCATAAAGACGACCTCTCTTTCTAAGTCGAGATTACATTGACCTGATTGTATTCTATCCTATCGAAAAGGGAGGACGATGGAAACCGTGTTTTTGACGGGATGGACCTGCCGAGTTGACCTAGCGCCCCTTATGCACCTGTATCCTGACCGCCTCCGAATAGTTCGCTGCCGCATGGCTTTACGTCGTTTGCCTTCTGTGCGGCAACTGCTTTACGCGCATAGATCAGGCCCATGATCTGGATCGTAATAAGCGGCGTCATCGCAACCATTGCCACGATACCGAATGCGTCGGTCAGCACATCTCCACCGTAACTTTCGCACGCGCCCATCGCGAAGGGCAGCAAAAAGGTCGATGTCATGGGTCCGCTTGCTACGCCGCCAGAGTCGAAGGCGATACCCGTGAAAATTTTTGGAACGTAGAAAGTGATGGCAAGCGCAATCGCATAACCGGGGATCAGGAGCCAGAAAATCGAGATGCCTGTCAGGATGCGGATCATAGAAAGCGCGAGAGAACAGGCAATCCCGATAGAAAGCGCAAGCCGCATCGCTTTTTGCGATATTGCCCCGTTCGTTACCTCTTCGACCTGTTTGTTTAGTACGTGCACGGCTGGCTCAGCATTGACAATGTAATAACCGATGACCATGCCGAGCGGGATGAGTGCCCATGGATAATCCGAAGCTCCGATCTGTGCACCTAGCAGGTGCCCGACCGGGATAAATCCGACGTTGACCCCTGTCAGAAAAAGGACGAGCCCGACCAGCGTGTATACGAATCCGACTGCGATCCGAATGAGCTGGACTTTAGCGTATCGCTTTGTTATAAGCTGAAAAATCAGAAAGAAAATACAGATTGGAATGAGCGCCATCAAAACTTCTTTTATATATTCGGGACAGTGCAGAACGTACTGGATCGCGACATCGCGCGTTGTTTCGACGACGGGCTCCACAACGGATGCGTAGGAGTTATCCTGCGGGTCAAAGACGATACCAAGCAGCAAAACAGCGAGAATCGGGCCGATGCTGCAAAGCGAGATCAGGCCGAAGCTGTCCTCCTGTGAATTCCTGTCGCTGCGCACCGCAGCAAGCCCGAGTCCCATCGCCATGATAAAGGGTACTGTGATAGGCCCGGTCGTGACGCCTCCGGAATCGAAGGCCACGGGGATAAAATCCTTCGGCGCGAAGGCTGCGAGAGCAAAGAGGAGCAGATAAAAGAAAAATAACATCTTCGAAAGTGCGATGCGGAATAAAATACGCAGGATCGCAACCACTAGAAAAATACCGACGCCGAGTGCTATGGTTCCGATCAGCGTCATATTCGGAATCGAAGGAACCTGGCGAGCAAGTACCTGCAGGTCTGGTTCCGCGACGGTGATCAAAAAACCCATCAGAAAGCTGAGAATTATGATGATCCATAACTTGTGGATCTTAAAAAACTGTGCGCCGAGACCTTCTCCCATCGGCATCATCGCCATATCGGCACCCAACGAAAAAAAACCCATGCCGACGATGAGCATCACAGCACCGGCCAAAAACATGACCGTCGTTCCGATTGGAATCGGAACGAACGTAACGCTTAAAAGAAAGACGATGATCGTGATCGGCAGCACGGATGAAAGCGCTTCATTGATTTTTTCTTTGAGCTTCCTGTTCATCGCACTGCCTCTTTCCTTAAAGTATTCGCCCCAGTTTTAGGCATCGGGATAAAGAATAACACATC
>Ga0192237_1040_pt1 | contig 17190 bp, 19 predicted proteins | sample Koala_Koa27_E3_FD_131278 | JGI IMG/M metagenome (GOLD analysis project Ga0192237, IMG submission 131278) | Enriched cells from koala feces incubated with labeled cellulose particles, San Francisco Zoo, California, United States - Koala_Koa2-7_E3 ...
CTTCTGGCCTCCCATTAGTGGTGTCGGATGGAGTGCCGTTAGAAGTTGCCTTAACGAACGAAATCGCATTTCTCTCGTTGTCCTCTGGTGCCCGGTGTTGGGCAGAAACGATTTTAGGATTGAAAGCGATAGATAGAACGGAGAACGAATGTAATCAGGTAGAAGATATTTTTGGAATTCAAAAAAATGCAGTGTTGTTATCTGAGGTATATGAGCAGTTATATGAAAACACTACAAAAATTGAGCGAAATTAATCGCACTCAAATAGAAGGGGTTCGTTATTTTGGTTTCTGTATTAATGGCTACATACAATGGAGAGAAATATATAGCGGAACAAATTGACTCCTTGTTGAAGCAGACATATCAAGACATAAAGATTTATATCCTGGACGATAGTTCAACAGATAAAACTTGGCAAATTGTCTGTGAATATGCAGAACGCTATCCAACAAAAATCTTTGTACAAAGACAGCTAAGGAATACGGGTAATGCAAAGCATAATTTCTTCCAGCTTATGAAGACGATTCGCGATGACTATCTAATGCCGTGTGATCAGGATGACGTATGGTTGCCTGAAAAAATAGAAAAAACGTTGCGCAAAATGAAGGAAATAGAGGAAGCGCATGGTACAGATATGCCAATTTTAGTCCATACGGACTTCTGCACAACGGATCAAATGCTCAATATATTGGATTCATCCGCAAGGAATTCTGCAAAATTCAATTGTAATAGAACCGCATTGCATCAAATTCTAACACAAAATGTTGTGGCCGGCAGCACGGCGATGTATAACAGGGCACTGGCTGATTTGATATACGAAGAACCGAATTATTGTGTTATGCATGACTGGTGGCTTGCATTGTTAGCCTCTGCGTTGGGTACAATCTCTTATATAAATGAAAGTACAGTCTTGCATCGTTTGCACGAGAAAAATGTCTCTGGAGGAATTGCAGGTAGCACAATTCTTCGTAAGCTATATATTTTGACGCATCGTGACATTATGGTTACGCGTATATCGGAACTATACCTACAGGCGGCTAGTCTCCTCGAACAATATAAGGAAATACTTTCAGAGGATAAAATTGCTTTGTTAGAAGAATATTGTTCTCTTCCAAAACATAATAAATTTAAAAAATGGAAAATAATATTTAAGCTAAAATGCTATCATCAGGATTTTTATCGAGACATGATATATCTTTTGTTTGTATAATCATTATTTTATTATAATTAATTTCTGTTAATATTAAAATAAGATGTGAATTTTATATGGAGAATTATTTTCATGATTAAAATGTCAATTTATAAAATTTTAGAATTTGTTATTTTTCTTATTTTGTTAATTTTAGCAGGAATTATGAGTGACATTCCTGATTTTGAATCATATCAAAATATTTATATGCAAATATATAAATCACACGATTTTTTATTTGATATTATTTCTGGGTTTTTCTATGAAATTGGACTTCCATTTGTTTGGTTTAGATTTTTTTGGCTGCTGATTGGAATGCTACTGATAAGACATACTATGAAAAAATATTTAGGCCCAAGGTGGCAAGTTTTATTTTGGATTTGTTTTTTATTATTCCCATATTTTATAGAGATTATTCAAATGAGAAATTTTATGGTTATGTGTATATTGACATATAGTTTGCCGTTTTTATGGACGGGGGGTATGAAAAATACGAATAAATGTGCTATTTTGATTTTTTTTTGGCTAGTGGTATACATAAAATAGCATTATTTTATGTACCATTCTTTTTATTTTATAAATTTTTTAAATTGAAATATTTAAAATATTATTTATATTGCTTTATTTCGACAGTAACTGTTATTATTATAAATAAAAAAATATTATTTATGGCTATTGAATTTGCAAGAAAATATATAGGTATCGAATTCTACGATAAGTTATCAAGGTACTTTTTTCATAATAATATGAGATATGGATATATTCCAGTTTTGATAATGTGTTTTCTGATGGTGTTAATAATTTTTATTTTGAAAAATAAACTAAATTCATATAAATATAATAATTTAAACAAATTTTTGGCCAATTATTTAAATTTGTTCTCTTATACGATGATTGCATTACCTTTAATTATGATCGATTTAAATGCTTTGAGATTTCTTAGGAATATTATTCCTTTTTTTTACATCGTTGTTTTTTTTGTGCTTTCACATATCCCGCAAAATAGGCTAAGTATATATATACATATGGTTATTTTTATCATGATTTCTTTTTATATCGGAATTTATAGAGCTTTGCCGAATGAGTTCCTAGTATCTCTTTTTTAGATATAATAATCTAATGCTAATCGCCCTTTAGAAATCTAATTTTCCATTAATGCACCGTTTAAGTTGTTCATTCCATTCCGGGGCTTTGATTTGCTGAGCCCTATAGAGTTTTTGTCCAGATAGTACTGAGTATGCTGGTCTTGGCGCTGGAGTGGGGTACTCTTTTGTGCTTATTGGAACGATTCGCGCTAATCTGGTCGTAGGTTTTTCATTGTGGAGGGAGCGATAGATTGCGTCGGCAAAATTATACCAAGTTGTTTTTCCGGAATTCGTCAGGTTATAAATGCCAGATATTTTTCTTGTATCGACTCCCAACGTGATTGCTAGAGAAAGCTGTGCCAAAACTAAACTTGTCACATGTGCGATAGTCCCACACCACGTCGGCGTGCCATACTGGTCATTCACGACAGGGATCGCTTCTTTTTCAAGAAGCAATCGACGCATGGTTAAATAAAAATTCTTCCCTCGTGTACCATATACCCAGCTGGTGCGAAAGATGAGATGGTCACAGTCTGACGCTTGGATGTATTGATCTCCCTGTAGCTTTGTCTTGCCGTAAACATTTAACGGATTAGGTTTATCTTCCTCGGTGTAAGGTGTTTTTTTTGTGCCATCAAAAACATAATCTGTGGAATAATGTACCATCAACGCTTTATTGTCCGCTGCCCATTCTGCCATAGTTTTTGGTGCCAACGCATTAAGTTTTTCAGCGAGTTCTGGTTCTTCTTCTGCTTTATCTACCGCTGTATATGCAGCTGCGTTTGCAATAATATCCGGTTTGTAACGCGTCAGACTCTTAAGAATTGCGTTGCGGTCTGTCAGGTCACATTCGTCTACATCGACGGCAACAACTTTACCGAGATAGGATAACGAACGGCACAGCTCATAACCAACCTGCCCATTTTTCCCGAAAATCAAGATATTACGTTGTTCTGTCATATCTAAATTCACCATCAATCAAATAAAAGTTCGTTTGTTAGTTCTGCAAACATCGGCAGTTTTCTGTCTTTTTCCGAGGCGATGGGAGTATCGCTGGGCCATGAGATTTGGAGGGACTTATCATTCCATATAATTCCGCGCTCATTTTCAGGGGAATATTTATCGGTGCATTTGTATTGAAATTGCGCTGTCTCGGATAAAACATAGAAACCATGCGCGAACCCTTTGGGAACGAATAGCTGCTCTTTATTTTTAGAAGTTAGCGTAAATCCCTTCCATTTACCAAAAGTTGGGGAGCATTTACGAAGATCGACAACTACGTCCCAGACCTCCCCGTGTAATACAGAAACTAGTTTGCCTTGTGCGTAAGGTTTTTGGTAATGCAATCCACGCAGAACTCCTTTAGACGAAAAAGAAATGTTATCCTGCACAAAATTATCGTTGATTCCAATGCTTTTATAGCGTTCTTCATTCCATGATTCATAAAACCACCCGCGCTCATCCCCAAAAATTTGGGGTTTTATAAAAACGAGCCCTGGAAATTCTGTCCTCAATACTTCTATAATAACCAACTCCAATTATTTTAATCTGTTTAAAAGATATTGGCCGTAAGCTGTTTTGGAAAGAGGTATTGCGAGGAAGTTTAAATGTTCTGTCGTCACCCATCCCATACGCCACGCGATTTCTTCCAAACATGATATCATAAGCCCTTGGCGTTTTTGAACAATTTGTACAAAGTTTGCTGCCTCAAGCAGGCTGTCATGAGTGCCTGTGTCGAGCCATGTAAAACCACGGCCAAAAATCTCCACTCGCAGCTGTTTCTTTTCAAGATATAGCCTGTTAAGATCCGTAATTTCTAATTCGCCTCTTGCCGATGGCTTCATATTTTTCGCAAGTTCAACAACTTGGCTGTCATAAAAATACAATCCAACGACGGCGCAATTCGACTTTGGTTTTGCAGGCTTTTCTTCCAGTGAAATGGCATTGCCCTTTTCATCAAACTCTACTACACCGTAACGTTCAGGGTCATCAACCGGGTATCCGAACACGGTTGCCCCGGTTTCAAGCGAAGCTGCGTTCCGAAGCATTGTGGTGAGGCCTCGACCGTAGAAAATATTATCTCCAAGTACTAAGGCACATGCATCGCCATTAATAAATTTTTCTCCAATAATAAAGGCCTGCGCCAGCCCCTCCGGTTTTGGCTGGACAGCGTATGATATCTTTATACCCCATTGTGAGCCGTCCTTTAATAGCCGCTGAAATGAGATGCTGTCTTCTGGCGTTGTTATAATCAGGATATCGCGAATGCCGGCCAGCATAAGCGTAGAAAGAGGATAATAGATCATCGGCTTGTCGTATATAGGCATTAATTGTTTGCTGACTGGCAAGGTCAATGGCCATAAACGCGAACCGGATCCACCTGCGAGTACAATACCTTTCGTGATCATTCCTATTCTTCCCCCAGCCCTAAACGTTCGCACCTGTAATTACCACTTAGAATGTTTTCGACCCAATCCGGATGATCTAAGTACCATTTTATTGTTTTACGGATGCCGCTTTCAAATGTTTCTTTAGGCTCCCAGCCAAGTTCACGTTTTATTTTCGATGCATCTATTGCGTAACGACGGTCGTGTCCAGGGCGATCTTTTACAAATGCTATTTGCTCTTCGTATTTTGATCCGTCATTTTTAGGTCTTATATTGTCAAGAATGGCGCAGATGCTCTGTACGATTTGGATATTTTCTCTTTCGCAGTTACCACCGATGTTGTACGTCTCGCCAAGTTGACCGCTCTGCATAACTGTGTATAACGCACAGCAATGGTCCTCTACATACAACCAATCGCGGATATTTTTGCCATCCCCATATATTGGAAGTGGTTTTTCTTTCAGTGCATTATGGATAATCAACGGAATTAGTTTTTCAGGGAACTGTCGTGGCCCATAATTGTTAGAACAGTTTGTAGTTAGAACAGGGAATTCATATGTATGGAACCATGCTCGAACGAGGTGGTCGGATGCTGCTTTTGATGCAGAGTAGGGCGAATTCGGAGCATAAGCAGTTTCTTCCGTAAAATAGCCCCTATCCCCAAGGCTGCCATATACTTCGTCCGTCGATATGTGTAAAAATTTGAAATTATCCTTTTTTTGCTACACAAAGATTCGTAATACTGCCTCGACGCGTAAAGCATGGAAAACGTTCCGTTGATGTTTGTTTCAATAAACGCGGTTGGACCGTCTATAGAACGGTCCACATGGCTCTCTGCCGCAAGGTGAAAAACCGAGTCAATCTTATAATGTCTGAGCGTTTCAAATACAAATTTTGTGTTGCAGATATCGCCTTCTATTAACGTGAATATGTCTGGAGATATATCATCTATTGATGCTGTATTTCCGGCGTATGTTAATTTATCATAAGCAATAACACTATGACCTTTTTTTACAAGATAGTGAACAAGATTGCTACCGATAAAGCCGGCTGCGCCTGTCACGAGATATGTTTGGATTTTTGTCATTTTCGCGTCGCTCTATTCTTCTGGATTATTTATTTTTGTAAGTTTGAAAAAATAAAAGCGTAAATAATTTAGAAAATATCTTATTCTTAGGCGAAAAGGAAGTTTTTTATTGGAGAATAGACGCTTATATGTATATAAAGTTCCGTTTATATTTTTCTTTCTTAGCTCTAATGATTTATAAGATAATCCATCGTCCAAGTAATTTGCAACGTATATAATTTTATTGAAAAATCTAAGTTTTAAGCCATTGTTAGCAATTTCTGTCCAGACACATGCTTCGCTAATAAAATTTTCTCCTTCGAATTCAGGGAATTTATGTTTCAAAAGTACATCAGTATAAAAAATTTCAGCCTTATCTCCATAGATATTATGGAGGGTTCTGTCATAATATAAGATGTCCAGAGAATTGCCTTGAAATGTGGTTCCTATCATAGTTTTCTCATCGTAGCCTTTTAGGCCTACTACACCTGCAAAATCAGTGCCTGCCTTTATTGTATCAAACCAATCCGCCGCGGTAGAGAGCGCTTCAGGCAGTAAATAGTCGTCTGAATCTACTATGAATAATCTTTCTCCCAACGCAAATTTTGCTCCGACGTTGATTGCACGATGCTTACCACCATTTGGTGTAAAATGATACTTAATATCGATTTTAGCTTCCTGCTGAAAAGATTGGATCATTTCGCGTGTGTTATCAGTCGAGCCGTCGTCAATTACCAGCCATTCAAATCCATCCTTATAATCTTGCTTAACTAAAGAGTTATAAAGTATATGTAGACAATAGGCCCGATTGTATGTCGGCGTTAGAATCGTAAATTTCATACAAACCCCCATGCTTCCTTGCGTATTTTTGTATAGGAGACGCAGTAGTTCCAGATCAATGAATCCTTACATATGTATTTTTATGATACCTTATTTTGTCGTCATAAACCTTTCAGATCAATAGAATTTTTTCTGTCGATACCCAAATCGTCCGCTACGGCCTGGACGCCTCGGTCGTCAGCGTAACTCACCTTACCGCATCCTTTTGAAATCTTCGTGGTGATGTTTTTCTTTCTTGCCCACATGTATTCCTCGCTCTGTGGTAATTTTTCCCTCTACGTTATTTTAGCGTGTTCTCGATTCTATAACACCAAACGCATACAGCATGGGCTTGGTTATCTCAGTCCGATGCAATGGCTGGACTTCTGGCATGAAAACCAGAATGTCCGTGTGGCATAATTTCCTCTAAGTTCTCCTGTTGACGCCCCCAGTTGTGAACGAGATAAAGCACTAATGGAGGGTTTTATTTTTACGTATTTATGCGTAATTTTCGGCGCATTCTATAAAAATAAGAACATACATTTTTTGGTAAGATCCCGCTTGCATATGCATAATAAAATATTTTTTTATCCGTTCTTTTTTCATATCTCAAAACATAATTCCGTTGCAACATCTCCCGTTCTAAAATGTCTTTGTTAGGATTGCAGACGTTTGAAAAAAGATATTCGAAAGATGGGTAGAATTGGGCAAGGCTTAGTTTATTCATATAGGTAATAAAATTTTGATTGGTTATATCATTGCTAATTATGTGCGTAAATTCTTCTATATATATATAATCAATCGCTTTCATGTGGCTGAGGTATTTTCCCAACGAAGAAGTTGATGTAAGAGAACCTCGTCTCGCAAGTTTATAGTTGTAGAAAATATCATCAACAAACGTGACAGAGGCAGCGTGAAAAAATACACGGAGGATCCATTCACAGTCTTCACTTGCAATTAGCGGTTTGAAGAATAACTGTTTTTCTAAAATGAATTCTCGCCTATAAAAACGACTAAACACAATGATTTCGAAACAAGAGTTTTGGCTCAATAAGGGAAATATCTCTCGCCCTGTTCCCTTTGGAGGCACAAGGTGTATCTTTTGACTGCATACTTTTGTTACATTTGTTTCTGTGCTAATTACTTGATAGTAAAACTCAAAAACATCGGGAGCGTTTTGTTGCAGTTTTTCTAACAAAACGGATAGAACAGTAGGATTAATGTCGTCGTCTGAATCTACAAAACCAATATATAGCCCACGTGCCTCTCTTATTCCTAGATTTCTTGCTGCACTCACACCGCTATTGGGCTGTGAAAAAATACGAATGTTTGTAAAATTGTTGTATTGAGATAGAACTTGAGCAGAATTGTCAGTTGAACCGTCGTTGATGACGATAATTTCGCATTTGAAGGGGCATATTTTGATTCCCTCAATGATAGAGTCTAGGCATTTTTTGACGTAGATCTCTGTATTGTATACTGGTACGATAAAACTTAATAAAATGTTAGGCATTTTTATCAACTCCAAGCATTGTGTGACGTGTAATATCATAAATAATTTAATTGGATTTAAGAGCGCTATACTATTTTATCTTTTCGAAAACGTTGAAAGAGGGCTTCTGCTATAATACTTGGCCTCCAACGTGTAGGAATTTTTGCAAAAAAACCATATTTCTCGCAAAGGAGGTAATGTGCGATTCCGACACATATTACAAAGATTAGAGGCAAATAAATCCCGGAGCGAGTGAGAAAATAGAGGGGGATTCCCCACAACAAGGTAATTAGCATCTGCGGTGCGACTAGTTTAAGAAGCAGATGCAAGTAACTGCGGCAGAAAAAAAGCATGAGTCCTGTTGTAGATATATGCCACATGATTACAGTAGCCAAGCATAGACCGGCGGCCCCATACTTGCTGACCAGAGCCCAATTGAGGATGATATTTCCCAATACCCCGAAGTATTCCCATGTAATGAGTATTTTTAATTTTCCAAGAGCCATCGCGTGCTTGCTCAAAATCATGTTGCATATAAATACAGGTAATCCGAGGGCTAAGATTGCGAGACATGGATAAGTCATTTCTATAGCTTTTGCATCAAAAGCTCCGTGCCCTAGAAGAAGCGTAATGATTGGATTTGCCACGATCGCGAGTAAGATTGCTGCCGGAATAAAGTAGCTGAATACCATAAGTAGGGTTGTTGAAAGTAATTCACTATTATCTTTGTTCGATGCTACTGCTTCGTTTGCGCGCACGAAATAAATGGCAAATGCTACTGCCGTCAGTCCTGTTGGCTGCGTGAAAATCAAATATGCATAACTAATGGCAGAAACATTTCCTTCCGGTAATGAGGACGCAAAATAGCGGTCAATAATCGTGAATAAAAGTGCCGCGCCAGATGCGAATACTCTTAAAAGAAAATCGCGTGACACTCGATGCATCAACGAGAATGGCAATTTTTTCTGCGGATACAGTGGCAAGCCTCGAAGAACATACCATATAATAATGACAAGGAAAATATAGCCGACACTTTGGAATGCTGCAAGTGCTGTTTCTCCCATGATTGGGTAGAGCAAAAGAAGGGCTGTAATGATAAAAATATTGGCAAAAGCCATAACTGTGCTGACTGCTGCAAAGCGGTTCTCATAATTGGCCCATGTTGAAAAAAGGCCAACGAGTAGTATGCCCATTGCATACGGCAATAACCATTTGACCATGGCTGCCGCATATGCGATACGTGTGTCGTCAAAGGTACGTGCAAATAGTTTTATATATTCTGTCGGAAAGGTGAGCAACAAGAGCATAATAAGAAAAGTAATAATAGAAAAAGCCAGGAAAACGAAACCAAAAAGATCTCTAGCTGTTTGTTTGTCGTTCTGAATCATAGCAGGCAGGACTGCTGCTTCAATGGTAGTGTTCAAGGTGAATGGGACAAATGAAACTGCTCCCAATGCAACATAATAGGCATCTACAAAACCAGTCGCGCCAAATAGATACGCGATTAGTAGCGTTCGTCCGTAACCAAATACTCGGCTGATTAGCGATAGCGCGGTTGTTATAATTGTCGCATTTCTGGCCGAATGCTTACCGATAAGGAAAGCAAAAAAAGGGTTGATAGTTTTTTTCATTTTCACAACATTCCTTAATTTTTCTCGTCCTTCATACAATAGAGAGCAAGTCGTCTATCTCCGATCCTTATCAAAGGATAGGCCTCGACTGTTTTTACATGCACGCCAAGTCGTCTTGATTTTTTGTGAGCTATCTTTCTAGCATTGTAGCAATGTCATCGACTTGAACCCATCTAAGGAATTCTACCACGACTACTGCATTGTTTTGGCACCTGTAGGGGAGAATTTTATATTTAGGACTTCCCCAGAATACCGACATAAGGTACACTGAAAAAAGGGGAGTGCCAATGAAAAACAAGTACATGTATCGTGCACATATTTCCGAGCAAAAAACGCGGCAACTCATTAAGTGCTTTGCGCTGGATCTGACGGCTACACAAATAGCTGAAATGATCGGGTTGAACTTAAATACGGTTGACCGTTTTTTTCAAAACTCCGCGTTCGTATTTTTGAGAAGACACAAGCCAATCTCCCTGAACGAGGTGAGTTTGAGGCAGACGAAATTTACTTTGGCCCGCGTAGGGTCAAGGGAAAACGTGGCCGGGGCGCTGGTGGGAAAACCATCGTTTTCGGTATTTTCAAGCGCGATGGGAAAGTATACACCGAAATCGTTCCGGATGCCAAAGCCGTTACGCTGCAAGCCATTATTAGAGGTCAAGCCGACATAGAGAGCGTTATTCACACCGACGGCTGGCGTGGTTATGATGGCTTGGTCGACTTGGACTACGAGAAGCATTTTCGTGTCAACCACGGGAAGAGTGAATTTTCTACCGGTCTTGGCAACCATATTAACGGCATTGAGAGTTTCTGGGGCTACGCGAAGCATCGCCTGGCTAAATTTAAGGGCATACCAAAAAACAAGTTCGAACTCCATCTCAAAGAAACCGAGTTTCGTTTTAATTTACGAGGTCAAAATATCTACCTTATTTTGCTTAATGAGCTACAGGATAGACCTCTATTCTAGGGAAGTCCCTTATATTTTATAACCTGTTTGTAGCAATAGAGAACGCGCTAAAATAACGGGGCGTTCTTTTGTTACATTGTTCTCCCCGCAGTATAATAAATCCGCTGTAAACACAATACGGAGTTGATATCAATGGATTTGATCGGTATTTTTGAAAAATTAAAAGGACGCGGGCGGCAGTGGTATCCGGGGGCGGGGGATAACGAGCATCAGTTGGCCTATGGTTCGGATGATGCACCAAAAATGCCGAAGTGGCCGCGGTTTTCCAGACTGTGGATCGCGCTGTTGCTCTTTTTTGTCCTGTTTGTGATTGTTTTTCCGGCGCTGGCGAATTTTTTGACAGATCTTTACTGGTATGAGGCGATTGGTTTTGAGTCCGTTTTCTGGCGGCGCTTTACAGCGCGCTGGGAGCTTTTTCTCGTTTCTGTCGTTCCTGCTTTTCTTATCTATTTTCTCAACTGGCGTTTGGCGTTTAAAAATGGCGGGATTCTCTATCCGTATGAGGAAGAAACGTACGCATTCCGCAAATATGCAAAATGGGCAATTCTCGTTTCGTCGCTGCTTTTTGCGTTTTTGAATGCTTTTGGCGCGATGGGGGCATGGGGCGCTTTCCTGAAGTTTATGAATCCGGTTTCTTTCGGCGAAACAGACCCGCTTTTCGGGATTGATATTTCGTTTTATGTCTTTCGTCTGCCCTTTTTAGATTTCCTGCAGTCGTGGCTGCGCGGTGTGTTGATCGTTTCATTGCTTGGTACGGTCTTTATTTATTTTAAAACGCGCGCGCTCCTGTTTGGCGGAGGCACTTTTATTGTGCAGAGCAAAGCGAAGCTTCACCTGACGCTGCTTGCGGCCCTATTTCTGCTGCTGTGGGGGCTTGGATATTGGCTCGACCGTTATGAACTTCTTTTTTCGGCGACGGGCGTCGTTTTCGGGGCGGGCTATACGGATATGCATGTGCTTCTGCCGGCTCTGAATATCATGTGCGTGTCCGCGATCGTGGCGGTCCTATTGCTCTTCTTGAATTTTTTCAAGCCAATGTGGCGTCTTTCTGTCGTCGTGATCGGAGCGCTGCTTGTCTTGGGCTGGCTTACGCGTTCTTTTGTCCCGAGCCTTGTACAGCAGTATCGCGTCAAGCCGAATGAGTTCGAGCTGGAAAAACAATATATTGAATACCATCTCGATTATACGAGGCGCGGCTACGGACTGGATCAAGTGACAACGATCTCTGTCATGCCGGAGGAATCTGTCACAGCGCAGGAGCTGCTTGCGGAGCAGGAGACCGTGCAGAACATCCGCTTGTGGGATTACGAGCCGCTGCTTCGAACGTACAAGCAACTTCAGGCGATCCGAACATACTATGATTTTCCGGACGTCTTTATCGATCGATACACGATGAACGGACGTAACCGCCAGGTCATGCTTTCCGTGCGGGAACTGGATCTCTCACAACTGCAGAATCCGACGTGGGTGAACTCGCATCTTGAGTTTACGCACGGCTACGGCGTCGTGATGAACCCCGTGAACGAGGTCGCGCCCGGGGGGCTGCCGAACTTCTTCATGCAGGATCTTCCGACGCGCTCGATCGTCGACGTCGAACTGGATAGACCCGAGATTTATTACGGTACGAAGGAGGACTCCTACGTTCTTGTGAAGACGGCCGTGAAGGAATTCGATTATCCGATGGGGGATTCGAACGTCAGGACTTCCTATGAGGGCGACGGTGGGGTGGCGATCGGCTCCATGTGGAAGCGCCTGCTCTTCGCGCTTCGATACCGTGACTCCGAGATCCTGTTCACGGGGGCGCTGAATGAGGAAAGCTGCATCCTTTATCAGCGGAATGTGCGGGCTGCGATCGCGGAAGTTACGCCCTTTCTCGCGCTGGACGAGGATATCTATCCGATCCTTTACAACGGACGGATCCTCTGGGCGCAGGACTGTTTTACCTGGTCGCATCGCTATCCGTACTCGAAGCCTTTTACAACGGCGGATCAGTCGCTTCGGCGTTTCACCGGCATCAACTACCTGCGCAACAGCGTGAAGGTCACGGTGGACGCATATACGGGGGAGATGCGTTATTATGTCGTGGACGAGAGCGATCCGCTCGTGGTGAGCTGGCGCAAGATATTCCCCGGCCTTTTTGTGGCCGGCGAGGAGATGCCGCGCGATCTATGGAAACACATGCGCTATCCGGAAAACCTTTTTGAGGTACAGACCGAGATCTTCCGGACCTTCCACATGACGGACGCAAACACGTACTACAACCGCGAGGACGTATGGGAGGTCACGCCCGCGAATCGTTCGCGGCGGATTCAGCCGAACTACGTGACGATGAAACTGTGGGGGGAGAGCGATCCGGAATTCGCGATCATCGTACCCTACATGCCTCTGGGGAGAGACAACCTGATCGGTTGGATGGCAGGGCGCTGTGACCCGGAAAATTACGGCGAGCTCCTCGTTTACGAGTTCCCGAAACAGAAACTGATTTACGGGCCCGGGCAGATCGAAGCGCTGATCGACCAGAATCCGGATATCTCCGCGCAGCTGTCGCTGTGGGGGCAGCGCGGCTCCGATGTGATTCGGGGTGACCTTCTGGTCGTGCCGGTCGGAAAATCTCTGCTTTATGTGCAGCCGCTTTATTTGAAGGCGGAGCGGGGGGAACTTCCGGAGCTCAAACGCGTGATCGTTTCGACGGGGGGGCGCGTTGCGTGGGCGGAAACGTTTGCGGAAGCGCTCGAAATACTTGTGGGGCAGAAGGTGCTTGGGGTCGAGCAGCCCGCAGATGTAGATGTCGTCGAGCGTCAAGAGCGCCCGTCGAACACGGATGAAAAATCAGCCGTTTCTACGGATGCAGTTACGCTTTCCGCGCTTGCAAAGCGTGCGCTGGCATTATACGATTCTGCGCAGGATGCGCAGCGTCGTGGTGACTGGGCTGCGTACGGCGAACGGATCAAGGAACTCGGTCTGGTCTTGACGGAACTTGAAGAGAGGACGAACTAGGTTATGACGACTTTTTACGGCATCGGACTGCTTGCATGGCTCATTTTTCTTGTGCTGTCTATAGCGATCACGCTTGCGGTCTACCTCTTTGCTGTGTACGCGATGACGCGCATCGGCCGAAAGTTCGGTGTCGGAAATTTTTGGGAGTTTCTCGTGCCAATTTATAATATTATGCTGCTTTGTGATTGTGCGCGGATTTCCCGTTGGGCGACGATCGCAATTGCCGCGCCAGGATTTTTTCTTTTGCCGGGTTCTCTGCTTGGACTTGTCGTGACGGGAGGTGCGCTGGGCGGAGCCGTTGCGGTCATTTCTTTTTCGGCGAATGTGTGGCTATGGGGCAGCATCGCACAGCAGCTGGGTAAGAATTTTTGGTTCTGGGGCGTGATCACGCCGATTTTTCTATGGATACCCGCGCTGGTTTTTGCATTCGGCGAAGCTCGTCCGTCCGACACGACTTCGGGAGATTTTTCGGGCGATTGAGGAACCGCGAGATACATCGATATTTCTTAGTAGATTTTAAAAAGATCAAAATAAAGGGGTAATTTGATATGACAGAGGGATTTGTATTTTCTATCGCTATTTTGGTTTGGCTCTTTTTTATATTCGGGGTTTATTTTTTGGCCGCTTATATTTTGTGGCGGGTCGGACGTAAATTTGGAGTTGGCTCCTATCTTCAGTTCTTGATTCCGATATGGGATGTGATCCTGCTATGCGACTGCGCTAAAATCACGCGCTGGGTAACGGTTGCAGTCGTTGCGCCGGGGTTGATCCTATGGCCGTTGAATAAGCTGGGGATCCAGATCACGCCGCCTTTCTTTGACAATGCGGCTGCGTTCGTCACGTACTTGGGAACGGCTTATATCTGGGGCAACATCGCGGGGCGTATGGGAAAAAATCGTTTGCTTTGGGGCCTGTTCACGCCGATTCTGCTTTTCTTCCCGGTGCTGGTCCTTGCCTTCGGAAGTGCGATGCCCGTAGATGTTTTCAGAAATGGGAAAGATCGATATATCGATATTTAAATTGAATAGGATCTTCGTCCTGCTTACGCTCGTATCCTCGTGTTTCTCGGCCGTTCCTCTTTTTGCGGAGACATTCGGCATCGCGTCGGAGGATCGCTTTGTCTATCCAAGGCTTCAGGATATGGGTTTCGTCGACGTAAGGGCGAATGACGAAGTGCGCCGCAGCGACGCTTTTTCCCGGCTGCCTGCTGTATACGCAGGTGCGTTTGACGTCCTCTATCGCGGCGATCTGGCGAAAGCCGGTCCGCTCGTTGAGCGCGTGGACGACCTCCTTTTTCGCGCAAATCATGCCGAAGCGGCGCGCATGCTTGGTTCTGTTTTTAATCAGAGGTACGATGGGTCCAGGATCGTACTTGGAGAGCTGGCACGAACGCTGCAACCGCTCGCGGGCGATCTGGAGGAATTTGCATTTTTTATGTCGAACTTTTTGAAAGGCTATCCCAACAATGAGGTCCTATTTTTCACGACTGAGGGGCTCGATCGCCATGCATCCTACAGTCCCGGGAGACCTTTTCTGTGGGGCGAAGCACCCTATGATACAGAGGAAGTCGATATGCTCGATCGTGTTTTCAGCACGGAAGATGCCGCGATGATCCCATTCTTCGCGGTTGAAAAATTCGAAGTAGACCTTTGGGGCAGTGATGTGGAAAATGCACGGGGCGAACTCGTGGAAGTCGCACTATGGAAAGTAAAAGCGGGACACATCGTCAAAGAGGTGTGGGATGGCGGTCGGTGGCATCGGAACGTACTTGTCCTTGGTGATAAAATAAGATAAAAAGGACGGGAGGAATTGTCTTGAAAAAAATTGCTGTTATTTGCATGATACTCTCTTTTTGTGTTGTTTTTTCGGCAGGGCCGCTCTTTGCGGCGCAGACCTGGGATGACCTGGTCGCGGGGTTGGAACAACAGGAAGACATCAAGCAAAAGGGCGCTGGAATCATAGAGCAGCTGCGTAAAGAGGCGCCGACTGCGTCAGAGCAGCAGCTTTGGAATGCGCTTTGGACGGGCGACGTTCGCTCCCGTGCTGTTGCCGGTGTTGCGCTGATGGACAAAATCTTTCTAGGCGGTGACCCTGCGAAATGGGAAGAAGTACAGGGTTTTCTCTCGAACGGAAGTTACCAGCCGCGGCAACTCGCGGCTTTGGATGGGTTGTTTGTCGCGGTCGCATCGTTGAATTCTGTCCCGGGAGGCGAATGGGGTGCTGCGTGGCTGCTTTCTCAATTTGGCCGTTCGGGACGCGGTAAAGTTTATTTTATCGAACAGATGCCTGCGGAACTTCGTCCGGTGCTTGAATCTGTCATAGCGAAAACGGGGTTACGCGGAGATTGGTCAGTCGCCAAAACGCGCGGGAAAATGCCGTTGATGCCTGTTTATCGCGGGATCGTAACGCGAAACACAGCGGAGTCTAGGCAGATGCAATACTTCGACGGATGGGGTTCTCTGGCGAACAACGGTCGATATGCATGGGACCGGGACCGCGGATATTTTTACCAGGTTGTAGAGGATAGCAGCTTTTTTATGCCATCTTTCGGTTTTTAAAAAAGCTCAAATCGCGTCTATATAAAAAGCGGGAACGCTTTAGCGATCCCGCTTTTTATGTGATTCCGTTTAACTGGCTAGAATCACGCTCAATTTATCGAGCGCCACGTTGCCGCCGCTGATGACCGCGACGATTTTTTTACCACGTAAATCCTCCGGCAGTTTTTCGGAAAGGACAGCGGCCGTCGTCACAGCGCCTGTTGGTTCCGCTAGAAACTTTGTCCTTTCGAGGATCATTCGCAGCGCATGTACGATCTCTTCTTCCGAGACCTGTATCATCCCGTCGACGTATTTCTGGATCACGGGGAAAGTCAGTTCTCCGGGAATACTTGTCAATATCCCGTCCGCAATGCTGTCGTTCACCTCACGGCGCGTGCGCTTTTCTGCTGCGAAGGATAGTGATGTGCTGCATGCGCGTTCCGGTTCTACGCCGTATATCCTGACAGAGGGATTTATTTCCTTGACTGCCGTTGCAATGCCAGAAATGAGGCCGCCTCCGCCCGTTGGTACGAGCACAACCTCTGCATCTTGCAGATCTTCCATGATCTCAAGACCGATCGTACCCTGTCCTGCCATCACAAACGGATCGTCATAAGGATGTACGAAGGTCATGCCGCGTTTTTCCTGCATTTTATGCGCGAAATCCATACGTTCGTCGGATGTTTTTCCGCAGAAATAGAGCTCCGCATCGTAGTCTTTGATCGAGGCCGCTTTTGCTGCAGATCCGCCCTCCGGCATCACGACGACCGCTGGTACGTTTGCCATTGCTGCGCCGCATGCGACAGCCTGTCCGTGATTTCCGGATGATGCGGTGATGACGCCGCGTTTTAATTCTTCCTCCGTGAGGCTTCTGATTTTATTCAGCGCCCCGCGCAGTTTGAACGCCCCTGTTTTTTGCAGGCATTCCGCTTTCAAATATAATTCGCAGCCTGCCATCCTGCTAAGCGAACCGCTCTTACGGAGCGGCGTTCTGCGTACCGCGTCTGCAATACGCTCTCTTGC
>Ga0192237_1043_pt1 | contig 16499 bp, 25 predicted proteins | sample Koala_Koa27_E3_FD_131278 | JGI IMG/M metagenome (GOLD analysis project Ga0192237, IMG submission 131278) | Enriched cells from koala feces incubated with labeled cellulose particles, San Francisco Zoo, California, United States - Koala_Koa2-7_E3 ...
TAAGGATGGCATTTGTCCTGTGACTAGCATGAGTGTGCTGGAAGAGAGGGTAGAGGCTGTTGTCCGGAGCATTATATCAGGGAACAATGCGTGTGGCACATTGCTTGAGGCTGCGGCCAAAGGTGATGCTGAATATTTTAAGCCATGCATTAGGGCCACGCTGAGTGTGTATGATGATGAGCTGAAGCAAGCCAAGGCTGATAGGGATGCGGCCCTGAAAGATGCTGAACTGAAGAGGTACGCGTTGGAGACGGTGGTGAGTAATTGCGATGTCTCGAACCCACTGGTGAAGGAAGCCCTGAGGAATGCTTTGCCGAATCATCCGTTGCTGCGATAGGAGATGGGGATGGAAGTGGTTGAAACCGCTATACCGGTGATGGATAAGTTTTATGATTCAGGTGGATTGATAGGATTAATCCTGTCACTGCTATTCCTTCTTATTTTTGCGCTTTTAATTGGTAATTGGAAGAGAGATAAAGTATATCAAGAAGAACTAAAGCAGATTCGTGAAACTATTTCCGCTAACACATTGGCGATAAATAATCTATCTCAAATTCTTGACAAATATATCCTCCGCCGAGATTAACCCGGCGGAGGATATATTCTTCCTCAGTCCGCCCAGTTTAATCAATCTTCTTCGGCATCTCCCTCTCCCTTGTCTATCTCTGATTTCAAGACCTTTGTTAGGTGAACGGAATAGCTTTTCGAAATAACCAATCGAGCTACTACCTGCCCATATTTCAGATCAGCTCCCCCTGTCCCCATATTGTAAAGCAAGACTTCAATTTCATTGTGATTCCCATGCTCGATTATATCGGGCAAAGCCTGTACACCAGCTTCCCATGCCAAGTCAAAGCACGGCAGTATACGCGCATGATAATTCGGTGGTAACTGCAAGCGAACGCCCGTCTTCGCAAGACATCTGTGGCCGGGGAGAAGACGGAGACTGCCCGTAGACAGATCAGGTTCGCTCGCATCGATGTAGCACCTCGCCATCAAGTTATACGATATGTCAACCTCATGGGCTTTGACTGGCACCTTATCCGCGCAGCACGGAATCACAATTGTCGCATTTCCATTTCCTCTAGCCATCATCTTCCTCCTCTGTATCAGTAAACGTAACCCTCACTCCGCACATTATATCCTTTACTTGTTCATACTTCCATGCAACACGTGGGTCATTATCATTTATCTCCAATCCATCTGCTACACCGTCGCGGATTGCTTTCATCGATGAAGCTAAGTTGTCATCATCAAACTTTCTCCCTCCCTTCCCCATGAGCCTAGTAAATGTAACTGTAATTGGCTGCCCATCCCACTTGGGTTTTATCTGGCCACTTGTCATTAGCTTGCCCATAAACCGATGCTGCTTTCTCCGGTTAGCCGTCTTTGCCCAATGTTCATGGCCAGCTTTATTGAGTTCTGATACTACCTTGGTTGGCAAAATAAAATGTATGTTCATTTCCTCTCCAAATCACGTTCAGTCAGATAATCCACGCCTGGCTCGCTATGGGTATATTCTATAGGATTGCCCACAGGAGGCGTTTGCGTGGGCTGTGGTGCACGTTGCGGAGCAGGGGTAGGTTGAGGTACCTGCTTCACTTCAGCGGGCCGTGGTGCGGGGTTATCGCGGAGCATGACAGGTTGCGGTTCGTGTCTCCGTGTTCGGCCCTTCCTTTTGTTGCATCCCGTGCATGACGGGATGAGGCAGCATATCAAGAAAAACGTGAGCATATTTTTCATTCCTTTAACCCCCCTCAAATTCCTCAGGCAAACGTGTGTCCTCTATGTAGTCCATATACCTAACTGGATTAAATCCATTCATCTCTTTCATCTCCTTCATCTCTTCATACTCGCAATCAAAGCACATCATGCTATCTGCCGCGCCAGAGTCAATGTCATCCGGAAATACCCGCAGCTTCATTTTGCCACATGATGGGCAGCGGATAGTGACCATATCGCCTTCGTAGTATTCAGTGGTAGCGGCCATTATAATCTCCTTGCCAATTCGCGTCCACAACTCGTACCTTTATCCCCGCAAGTAATATCGCCTAGTAAATATTTTGCCGTCTGTATGCTTATTCCGAACAATAACCGGTCGATACATTTGCTATTACCATCGCATCCCCCGGAAAATAACACTTCCCATATTACATCATCTTTAATAGCTACCGCGATAACCTTACTACATACCGCAGGTGACGGCGCCCATACTTTCCATTTTATATCTTGAGGACCATACTTTTCCATTGTCTGTGCGAAGTTATAGAAGTGTGTATGTAAGCACACAATGGGAAGTATTTGGTTATAATATTCATACTGTATGCGCCATACTACACTCTCATCCTTACGCCAATCATCATGTACTTCAAGTATTTCTGGACTTACCCATGTTATTCTATTTATCCCTGATCCCTTTAGCTGTTTTACTAGCCTTTGTTCTAGCTTTCCATTCTGATTGCCAAGTATCTCCACTGCCATCGTCGTCCTCCTTTGCTATACCGTTTATCATCATTGCCGTTTGAATAGCGGCGATCCTATCTCTGGCCGCCAACAACTCCGCACGGCGAAGTTCTGTTATATCCGGGTCCTCCAGCCATACATCAATATCGGTTGTGTTAATTTGCGCTTGACGGACCTGTCGGCTCATTGGCTTGCCCTCTTTAGTTGTTCACTTATAGACTCGTGTGTTAAATGCGACATACGTTCAGCATAATTTGCCTTGCCCATCTTCTTCTCCAGTTTCGCCGCACTGACCGTGCATGCGTCGAGGAATTCCTCTTGTGTCAGTCCACTTGCCTCGAAGGCGGCAGGGATGTCAGAGATACTACGCCTAGTGACGCTGACGAAATGATATCCCGGGACTTCCGTGCCATCCTGTGCCTTCTGTTTTATTTGGCTTTTTACTCTGTCAGCGAAAGATTCAAGCCATGACAAAGCAAGGTACATCTGGCCCAGTTTATCGGGATTAGCATTCTCTACTTCCCAATCTACTATGCCAGCAATATCATAGTTTTCTGCCTTGGCTACAGACGTAACGATGGCTTGGGTTTGGGGGCAGGTGGGTTGATTCTTACAGTACTTGCAGAATTCATTGGCCTTCTTTTCCCCCAACTGGTCAGCATTGATTTGATTAATGATGTCAATAATGTAATTAGTTTCATTGTAGTTAACCCTAAAAGTTTCATCATGTCTATCCATACCGTAGAGGATATGGCATTCGCATCGATTGACCCCATGCCGTTGCATTGCCATACGTGCGTACATGTGGAGCTGTGGCCTGTACTCTTTGATACTCCCTGATTTATAGTCCACAACGACGAGCATATCGCCAGTCGCACGTGGCGTCATGGAGACTACATCGGCAGTGCCAAAAGTTACCTCTTGCCAGTCGTCATCCAGCAGCGTAAGTCCAGCCTCCACCTCCCGGTTTTCGGCGGAGGTACAGTTATTGATAACCTGCGCCGCCCACTCAACACAGGCCAAATCATTGGCGTCTACATCCTCCGGGATTGGCTGGTTCGTCAGGATTTTGGCCAAGAGCTCGTGTTGGCTTGTGCCACGTGTGGCGTTGGCTGATTCCGTGCCAGCGTTGCGGAAGTGACGGCAATGGACTAGGGCGGGGAATGTAGATGGTGCAAAGATTGGATGATGGTTAGTCATATTCCTCCTCCATATCATTCTCTTCTTCCTCTACCAAATATCGCGCATAGATATATCGGTGAAGCTCAAGCGCAATAATTATAATGCAGATTGGGTAACAGAAGTACTGGAAAAAGTAGGTTAGTAAGTAAAAGGCGTACATTACTCCTCCTTACGAAGATAAAAGGGAAGAAAGAGGATACTGAAAATAAGAAGGCCAAGCAGGAATGGCACAGCTACGGCACTGGTAAATGTAATATAATCACCACTATGCAAGCCACACCAATGCGGGTAATCATAGAATCGCCAGTCAGAAGCCCAGCAAAACCAGATAATTAATTGAGTGATGCAGTAAAAAATGTAATACTTAACCTGACGTTTAGTGGGATGCATTGGTTTTCCTCTCTTTAGTCCTGTTGCTCGAAGGACAGTACGTATTGTTTCGCCTTGGCAATAAAGCTATCAAGTTTAGCTTTAATCTTTTCCTTTTGGCCAGTGGAGAGATTACGCCACGTTTGATTCTCTTTAATCCAGCCAATCTTAGTTAAATACATATTCACCGGTTCTTCGTTGGCGAGCAAGACTTCTTCCATGCCAAGAGATGCCGATTCCGGTTCGGGTTCAGGTTCCGGCAGCGCCTGCACAGGCGCCTCCTTTTGGGTTATTGGCTTGGCTAGGTCGAGTGTGCGGGTAGGAGGCGCAATGTCTGATATAACTTCTTCTTCCACATAAAGCCCATGGATCAAGCCGGGAGCTATCATTCTAATAGAGTTAGATAAAAGACGCGCCCTCAACATATTTTTAGGGAATTTCACATAGGGGGAACGCATCCTGCCATTCGCGTCAACGGCAACTCCATTGTTAATTAACTCCTGCATTGTCACGCTTTGAACTAGGGGGTCCGGACACAGTTTTACATGGCTAAACTCCGCTTCAGCAACTTCACTATCACTACGAATCCACCGACAACGCCCACCGCTAGCGATGAAATCGGCGTATATCGCATCGGCCTTAACGCTTAGGCGGCCGCCTATAATATTATAACGGCGTGAGAAGGCGATAGGCGAGATATGCTCCATAGCACAGGTCATTGCCACGATGAGTCCGTCTGCAGGACTTGTAATGCCTAAAATATTGCTTTTAGAAAAGGCGGTCCCAAGTTCTTTAAGTGCCGTAAATGTGGATGCATCGTTAAGTTGGTTGTAAAGAGATGTTTCATTCATAGCCATTCCTCCTTCGCTTCGCTCAGATTCTCAAACCTTTCAGGTGTTGAGAACATTCTTAATTATTTACTTCTTATCATGCCCAAATAAAAAATCCCACCCGTGGCACCCCCAAACAAGTATTGTTATTAACCAAAGAATTGCATTAAACAAAGATCCTGCTTTCGCTTGATAACAGTATTCAAATTCCAAGCCTAAGATTATAATAAACGAAAGAAAATAGATTAGTTTTTTACCCATGACATTTCTCCGCTTCACTCAACTTCCGAAAAAAATCAGCCCTTTCGCGTGGTATATCCAACCGCCAAGGAGGGACACACCTCGTGTTGTATTCTTCCAGTAAAGTTCTGCAGTCTGAGATGTTCAAATTGAATTTCTTTCGCAAAACAATACAAACGCGCAGTAACTGCGTATGTCCAGCCTGCCCTTGGAATGCTGGCGCCATCCGCCCTACATACTTTCGTGCCTGCCAAACTTTATACTCATAATCTTCATTATCGTGCTGTACCACTGTCTTATTTCGAATTGGCATATCAATCTGCTTACTCGTGTTGCTGGCCAATCTAACAAGCCAATCGGGGGCTGGGACTATTGATGCATCTGCTATCACCTTATATTGCTTGCCATTAATAGTACTTGGTGGAATTAAGCAATAGCCATTAACTATCGTATCAATGTGTTTGGCAACAAAGCTAATTGTACGCTTAACCCGTGAATCGAATTTGAAATAAAAATGCATGCCACCTGATGGAGTCTGGACTATGTAGGTTGTTGGCAATTTACCATAAGCTATTTGCAATCGCTTTAAATTTTTCATACCAACAGGGCCATCCACATCTAAAACCCATACGCCTGATTCCACGCCAATCTTGACAGCTATATTAAACGGCCTCACCTTGCGTAGTTCCTCTATCCTTCTCCTGTCTACGCAATGATTGAGGCCGTGCCTCTGTAGTGGTTTCTTTCCTCCTTCCTCTATCCCTATGTAAATTGGTTCGTTAGAAAGGAATTTGATCGGCAGGGATGTCGTCCTGTCGAAAGTTTGCCTGTTGATTGCGGTTTTCATTCCCGCGAATCGCCTGCCTAAGATCGTTAAAACTCTTACTCCCAGCCCTTGCTGGCTTATTATCCTTATTGCCAGAGTAGGCTTTCACTTCGTTATCGTCTCCATACGTATCACTATGCCGGATAGCAACACGAGCAGACACACGACAGCCTATCATTTCGCTCGTATCGTCAAACCTCTCACGACCATTGGCTTTTGCAATAGCAGACAATGCCCTCATGCCTATCTCCACTGCTGTCTGACTTTCGCAGAGGACGTTGATCCTGTCGAATAGTACGTCACCATCATCAGTACGGAGCTTAAGCCAGACATATTTGCCTCCTGCCTTGGAGTCTCTGATAACGGCCTCCTCAACAGTAACCCAGTGCCAGCCGGGGCTTACGAGATTGCGCTTTGGTGCGGTATCGGCGTAGTTGACGCCTGTTGGTTGGACGTACTGTTGGTTGTTGTTGACGATGGAAGTAAGGTTTCCCATAGTGTGCTCCTTATGGCCATAAAAAGAGCCCATCTCTGGTAGCGGCAGAGATGGGCAGAAAATGTGGCATAATGCCACGATGGTGGTTATCTGTCGAATCCCCGCTACGGAATCGTTATGCTTACTACAGTATACCTTCCTCCGAGAGAGTTGTCAAGTTCGGTTCGTTGGAAATTTCATTCTGGTTCCCGGGCTCCTTAACGAGCTCATTGAGATCAAGGCCAAGCTCATTATGCAATACCGCCAAGATAGGGAGACTAGGCAATGCTGTGCCATTCAGGTAACCACGGATATGACTCCGGTGAATGTGTGTTTGGCGTTCAACGTCACGGAGGTCATGCACTGCAAAAAAGTCGTTAAGGTTTTTGGTGAGATACTCTTTTCTGTGGCGCCGTTCGTAGTGGTAACGTTTTTCAGTCATTTTTGTTGTAATCCTCCTCTCTATAGTTATCAGTTATAATGATCCAAATCACGCCACGTAGGCCACTTCCCAGTGCGCGTATGAAATTCACACTCTTGTCTGGAGCGCTTGCGCTTGGACCACTCGGCGCCAAGCCAATAAGCAATAAGAAAAATCCAGACAGCGCCCCAAAATGTTTCTCCCATTGTTGTTCTCCTCCTAAAATGATTCTCTAGTTGCTATGTTGGTAGTATAACTGATGGGTTAATGATTGTCAAGTTTTTTCTTGGAGTTTTTTTAGGAAAATTTAGAAGTTGTGATCTGATTTTTCCTTTTCCCGCATCCTGCTGCTAATATATGCTTTTGAGTCAAACAGGACGCCCTTGGATTTATTGATAGCGTCAATATATTCCTTGGCCTCTTCTATACTTATAGCTAATACCTTTTTCATGATCTCCTCTCCACGCTCACTCATGACGCCATCAATAATTATAGGATCATGTTCTTGTTCTTGGACAATCTTCGCGAGAAGGTTAGCCATTGCCTCCATATTTTTTAAAAAGGGCTCCCATACCGCTACTTCCCTAAAACGCTCGTTATACGGCGGCTGATGAAGGAGAGGCCTGTAAGGAAAGTGGTATGGGAGCACTGAATAACCAAGGTATCGTGCGGATAGATTATGGCCAATAATTCCGGCATTATACTCCATGACTGTCGGGACGCGGCCAAACTCTTTGTAAAGACGAATGGCCAATTCAGCCACATCAGAAGGTTCATTGACTACATCTGCCCCGTCCGCTGCAGCTGCATGAATGGACGTGGCAAGTAGAATAAATGCTATGATTAATGACAGTTTACGCATTGTGAGCTCCTTATTCCTGTTCTGCTATTATGTCACTAACTTCTTTTAGAGAAAAACCGGCTTTGCAAAGCCCCCATACCATTTTTATTTGGGCGTCTCTTTACTCCTCCCTATTCATCTTGTAAGCAATTGTATCTTTTAGGTTACCATACACCCTGATACGGTACACGCAACCATGACGGGGTTTGGGCTCACCTGTTTTCTTGTTTTTCTCAATGCTAACCTTAAGCAAGTTATTATCGTAAAGCAGGCGAGTAATAGAGGAGCGCTGTAGTCCAATATTGCGAGTAGCCTCGTCAAAAACAGTCGGGATAAAGCACATAAGCCCCTCGTCCTCTATTTCATACGCACCGCATAGCCAGTTTGATGCTGAGGAGGGGGTGTCTTTCGTTCTAACTGACTCGTGCTTGACAATTCGCGGGCGGTTAATGGCAATCCAGTCGTCAAGGGTTTCCTTAATAGTGCCAAGAGTAGTGCCACCATCATCACTATCGGTATCATCAATGTAAAGATACTTTGCAATAGCATCTATCTGTAATGGTGTATCTGGAGTTAGCTCACTGTATCCTTTAAAAGCATAGCGAGCCATCTGACAGGCAGCGAATATACCTGACATGTAATTCTGATGCTTGGGTGACCAGTCGGGGTATTTATCACAAATGTACTTATAATGCTGGGTATAATACGTATTGTAATCATCTTTATGCTGGAGGTAATATGCATAAAATATCGGAGCGGCAAAACCATAATTGTTATATAGCTTCTCACGGCGATAATTCATGTTGGCTAAATCATTGGCGAAAACGTCTTTTGTGAACTGAATAGGGATAAGGCGAACTTCCTCACCCATATGATTGCTGGTAAGTTCGTAATTACCAGAAAAGAAGTGAAGGCATTCCCACTCAGCCTCAGGAAGGGGATTGCCGTTACGGTCACAGCGACCCTTGCCAAGGCCTTGGGCTAATTTGATTAACTCAACCACGGCCTTCGTATTGGCATCGTTCGCTCCTGCCCTATTCTTATTGGATGCTTCGTCATAAATTACGGGAATGCGGCCATTATTGATACATTTGGCGTAAAAATTATTCTCAGTGCGGTTTGCCGTATGTTTAAATTTTTGAGGGCCAAAGAGGCTGGTGATAATCTCTAAAGCAATAGTTTTGCCACTATCGCGTTCTCCACGGAACAGGATAGTAGGGAGTGTGTGCCGAAACTGGACTTTGTCTGCTGCAACCATGGAAAAATACGCAGCACCACAAAGCACCTCGATAAGTGGGATGCTATCAATAAAAGAAAATATGGTTGCTAGCGACAAATTTTTATCGCCAGCGCGGAGAGGATGTAGCTCCATTGTGTAGCTGTTCGAATCGTAAAGCATGTAAGGGATGGCATTTAAATCTGTTTCATGCCATGCGGGGAGACCGATGTCGCTATGCCATCCAAAAGAAGCATAGGTGACAGGCACTTCGGGGGCGAAGGGAATCATGTCGGTGAGATATAGACGGAGATTATTTTCCTCTGCCCTGCCAGCGATAAGAAGACCATGATCGGCAAGTGTGGAGATAAAAGTGTCTTTACGGGCGGTAAGGCCAAGAGGAATAGTTAGATCTATAACTTGAGCCCCTGAAAGCCATGTTAATGTTACCCATTTTTTGCCAGTAACTATATCCCTATATACCTGCACGGGGTAAATAGGGGTGCAAATAACCTTTTTGTCCTTAAGGCCAAGGCAGAGCTTACCGTCCTCGTCGAGGACGTAGGAGTTACCTCCAACCGATATAGGAAAGCATGTGACTAGATGGGGGTACTTATCCGCTATCCGGAATGGTATCTCTAGCGAGCCATTTTCTCGGGCGGTACGCCGTTGCCGCAGGATGCGCGCCTTATCCTCCTCGCTGTCAGCGCCAGTAATAAGCGCCATCTCCTTACGTCTGGCCGCTATCTCAATCTCGCTGGCCAGATCGGGGTTATCTCGCCGCAAGATGCGCGTCTTGTCGAGCGCCTCGGCGAAGTCGAAGTCGTCAAAATCATGGGCGTCTGACACAATTAATCTCCCCAAAAAAAAAGACCGCAGCACCGTTGAGGTTGCATGCGGTCAAAGAAATCGTTAGGTGTGATATAACCTCCCCAACGGTGCCTGCGTCTTGTATATACTGTCGTTGTTTCTTTGCTGCATGCACTGGTTACTATAAGCCAAGCCAGCCGGTTTGTCAAGTGAAATTTCGGCGGCCGCAACTTTTTTTTTGGCGTGTGGCGCGGCGCGGGGATGGCTCCCTTGGGGACGGGGAATATTATTAGTGCCAGTATTAGTGCCAGAGAATTTATGCCAAGAGAGCCAGTGCTAGTTTAGGAAGGCCAGTGTGAGGAGTGGAGCAAGAGACGGGAAAAGTGGAACAGAGGGTGGAGCAAAAATGGATGCAAGGTGTAGTATACGGTCTCTTGTGTGGGGGTGAGTGGAGCAGACGCGTAATTTCGCTGCAACCTCTTTCAGCGCAACCGGTTACTCTGTTCCACACCAGGGTGGAACAGAGAGTGGAATAGGTAGTAGTAGTAGTAGTAGTAGTAGTAGTAGTTCCACTCATTCCACTCATTCCACTCATATTATGCATGTGGTTCTCCTTTTTTACTCGTAAAAAAGTCTCTCTTATCAACGAGGGGGTGTGGAACACGGAACGCCAACACGAAAGTGGTGGCGTTAAAGGAGTTACAGCGAAAAAACTGTTCCGCGCACCGTGTGGAACGTGGAATGTGTGGAACAATTGAGTGGCAGATTGGGAGGTGGTGATGTGGCCTATGTACAGATCGGAGAGACATACGTTGCAACTAACAATCAAGCTAATGATTAGCTTGATTGTGATTGGGATAGACGGTTGGGATGGTTGTGGTCATTGGCTATAGGCGGTTAGCGATGGAGGTGGCTAGAGGGTGTACTGGCATGGTAGCCTGTGCACTGGCTAGCAGGTGGGAGAGATAGATAGGCCCCGCGCCCGATGGGGGGATAACAAGGGGGCGCGTGAGGAGTTAAGATGTTAAGTATGGGAATGTGAGGGTTAATACCAGCAAAAGCCATTAGAGGCGATTTAAGGCACGTTGATGGGGAGGGGGTATAAAAGTATGCCCGTGACCACGAAATGCAGCTACGGGCCTAGAAATGGGATTAAAGGGGCATATGAAATTGGCTTCCCTACAGGAATAAGGAGTTTCCAATGTGCAACCTAAATTCCCAAATAAAAACTCCAAAAACCTCTTGACAATCACTAACCCATCAGTTATACTACCAACATAGCACTTAAATAAGAGAGAACGTGATGAGCGAAGCATTTTGGGACGCTATCTTGTTTTTTGGCATCGGTTGCTTAATTGGCAATGAATTGATTAGGCACAAGCGATCTCGGTAAGGACAGAACATAGGAGGAGTAATAATGGCTGAAAAACGCTATCAGTACGAACGCCGTCAACGCAAGGACTATCTCACCAAGCGACTCAATGATTTTTTCGCAATCCACGATCTTCGTGACATTGAGCGCCAAACACACATCCACCGGAGCCACATCCGCAATTACCTGACTGGCACAGCACTTCCCAGCCTGCCTATCTTGGCTGTATTGCATAATCAGCTTGGCCTTGATCTCAATGAGCTTGTTAAGGAGCCTGAGTCTAACGAGACTGCGAATGAGTTCGAAATGAGCAGTTCCAGCTTGACAACGCTCTCGGAGGCAGGTATACTGTAATAGACATACGATTCCGTCACGGGGATTCGACAGACATCAATATCATGGCGCTACACCATGATTCTGCCCATCCGCTACCGTGACTAGCTGGATGGGCATCTTTTTATAACTGTAAGGAGCATGCTATGGGAAACATCTCATCTCTTATTACTAAGGAACAGCAGTACATCCGGCCCAGTGGCGTGGATTACAACAACGCCACGAACAAAAATCTTCTTCCTGCCGGTTGGATGAATGGTTACATTGAATCAGCCGAAATCCGTGACACAAGGTCAGGCACTGGCCAATATATCTACATTGCTTGGCGTACTTTGGATGGCCAGCATCTGGTCCATGACCACATCAACATCAAAAATGACAATCCTGTGGCTGTGGATATTGGTCTTCGTACCCTTGGTACTATCGCCCGCGCGCTTGGCATGGAGTCCATTGATGATACGGAGCAGCTGAATGGCCGTGAGATTGCTGTCAGGCTGGCTATAGAGGAGGCTGGCGAGTGGCCTGCACGCAATGTGATCAAGGCGTACGCCAAAACCTCTACCACTCGCCCTAAGCGCGCCAGTGATCTTGATAAGACACGCCACCAGATTCGTGGCAATGAAAACCGTAATCAGCAGGTAAACTTTCGACAGGACGACATCTCTGCCGATCAAATTCCGTTCTAGTGAACCAATTTACATAGGGATAGAGGAGGGAGGAAAGAAACCACTACAGAGGCACGGCCTCAATCATTGCGTAGACAGGAGAAGGATAGAGGAACTACGCAAGGTGAGGCCGTGTAATATTGCTGTCAAGATTGGCATAGAATCAAGCGTATGGGTTTTAGACGTGGACGGACCAGCTGGCATGACTAATCTTAAGCGGCTACAGAAGGCTTATGGTAAATTACCAACTACCTACACAATCCAAACCCCATCAGGTGGCATGCATTATTACTTCAAATTTGATCCACAGGTTAAACGTACAATAAGTTTTATTGCCAAACACATTGATACGATAGTTAATGGCTATTGCTTGATTCCACCAAGCATTATCAATGGCAAGCAGTATAAGGTGATAGCAGATGCATCAATAGTCCCCGCGCCCGATTGGCTTGTTAGATTGGCCAGCAACACGAGTAAGCAAATCGATACGCCAGCCAAAAATAAGACAGTAGCACAGTACGATGGCGAGGACTACGAGTTCACAATCTGGCGAGCACGGAAGTACGTGGAGAAGATGTCACCAGCAATCCAAGGACAGGGTGGCCATTCGCAATTGCTCCGTGTGTGCCATGTTTTGCGCAAGAAATTCAACCTAAACATCCATGATTGCAGAGACATTTTGTGCGAATATAACACTAGGTGTGTCCCTCCATGGCGGCTGGATGTGCCCCGCGAAAGGTATGACTTCTTCCGGAAACTGAGTGAAGCGGAGAAATGGCAATGAATAAACATAATAGTTAGGAGGAATGGCTATGAATGAAATATCTCTTTACAACCAAATCCTTAATCCAAATGGTTTCCAGCAAGTCAAGGAACTAGCTAAAGAATTAGCTAAAAGCCAACTGCTTGGTGTCAATTCTGAGTCACAGGGCATTGTCTTACTTTTGGCGTGTATCTCGCAAGGCATTGATCCACTTACTTTTAATAACCGTTATAACATCATTCAAGGCAAGGTGGCAATCAAAACTGATTACCTTCACAGTTGTTTCCTGAGGTCGGGTGGGTCGGTGAGCTGGAAAATTACAACGAACGAAAAATGCACTGCTGAATTTAAACACAAAACTTATTGCCCAAATGGTATGACAATAACAATAACACTTAAGGAGTTAATTGATTCCGGTGTTGCCTTGGACCGTAGTGGTAACCTTAAAACCAACTACAAAATGCACTGCGCGGCCATGTTACGGGCGAGGGTTTTGTCTACTGGTATTCGTGCAATCGCGCCCATGATTACAGATGGTTATTATGTGGAGAGCGAAGTGGTAGACTTCACTCCTACTGACAGGGTGCTGGATTTGGGGAGCGTGCCTACGGTACAGGGAACTACACAGGCGCTGCCTGAGCCTGAGCCTGAGCCTGAGCCTGAACCGGAACCGGAATCGACAGCGCCTGACATGGAAGAAGTCTTGCTGGAATACGAGGAAACAGTGAACCTCTATCTCAGGCATATAGGCTGGCTCTCAAAAGAGGACTCAACGTGGCGTAACTTGTCCACTGGCCAGAAGAATAAGATCACAGCTAAGCTTGACAGCTTTATTGCCAAAGCACAACAATATGTCATGTCTCTCGAGCAGGAGGAGGAAAACTAATGCATCCCACTAAACGTCAGATTAAGTATTACATTTTTTACTGCATCACTCAAGTAATCGTTTGGTTTCTTTGGGCTTCTGACTGGCATTTCTATAGTCACTCGCGTTGGTGTGGCTTGCATATTAGTGATTATATTACATTCACCAGCGCCGTAGCTATTCCATTCTTGCTTGGCCTTCTTATTTTCAGCATTATTTTTCTCCCCTTTTACATTCGTCGTGAGGATGACTAATGGACATCTATGATTTGATTCGCAATCTGTTGGTTTATGTTGTCTATCCAATTTGCATCATCATTATCGCCAATGAAGTTTACCGGCGTATTTTTTGGAAGTACATGATGGAAGAAGAGGAGGAAGATGATGATGGCGATCGCGAGTTCCACGAACCCAGCATCGAGATGTGTTCTCGTTGCCGCAACCCCAACTGCAGCCACAGGTTGGCTGATTATACGGAGGACTAATATGGCTAACCATCATCCCATCTTCGCCCCATCTGCATTCCCTGCCCTTGTTTATTGCCGCCATTTCCGCAATGCTGGCACAGAATCAGCCAACGCTACACGGGGAACTAGTCAACACGAGCTCTTGGCCAAAATCCTCACCAACCAGCCAATCCCAGAGGACGTGGACGCCAACGACTTGGCTTGCGTTGAGTGGGCGGCGCAGATTATCAATAACTGTACATCCGCCGAAAACAGGGAGGTAGAGGTAGGACTAATGCTGCTTAACGAGGATTGGCAAGAGTTAACTTTCGGTACTGCCGATGTAGTCTCCATGACGCCACGTGCGACTGGCGATATGCTCGTCGTTGTGGACTATAAATCAGGGAGTATCAAAGAGTACAGGCCACAGCTCCACATGTACGCACGTATGGCAATGCAACGGCATGGGGTCAATCGATGCGAATGCCATATCCTCTACGGTATGGATAGGCATGATGAAACTTTTAGGGTTAACTACAATGAAACTAATTACATTATTGACATCATTAATCAAATCAATGCTGACCAGTTGGGGGAAAAGAAGATCAATGAATTCTGCCAGTACTGTTCGCATCAACCCACCTGCCCACAAACCCAAGCAATCATTACGGCTATAACGAAGTCAGAGAATTACGACATCACTGACATAGGCATAGTAGATTGGGAAGTAGAGAATGCTAGCCCCGATAAACTGGGCCAGATGTACCTTGCTTTGTCATGGATTGAGTGTTTCGCTGACAGAGTAAAAAACCAAATAAAACAGAAGGCACAGGACGGCATGGAAATTCCCGGATTCAAACGCGTTATTACAACCAAGCGGTCAATTAAGGATTTACCGGCAGCTTTTACAGTGTCAGGATTATCATCTGAGGATTTTTTGGATTGCTGTTCCGTCAGCGTATCAAAACTACAGAAAAAACTCGGACGTGATACAATGGATTCTATTTTAGGCGATCTGATTACTACTGCAGAGGTAGTGCAGTTGCGGAGGGTAGGGGAATGAGGAAAAAGAGAGACTTAGCAGGTCAGAGGTTTGGCAGGTTATTGGTGCTATATGACACCGGTGAACGGAAAAATGGATGCGTCATTTGGCACTGTCAGTGTGATTGCGGGTGCGAAGTGGATGTCAGAAGCAGCAATCTTATTTCCGGCCGCACGACGTCCTGCGGGTGCTATCGGAGAGAGCGCCTGGCTGAAGTATGTACCGTGCACGGAATGAACAGGCGGGGGAAACAGCATCCTGTGTATGGAGTATGGGTGACGATGCTTGCCCGGTGCGAAAATCCAAACTGTAAATAGTATAAAGGCTACGGCGGTCGTGGTATCACTGTTTGCGATGAGTGGCACAACCCTGTGATTTTTATCGACTGGGCTCTAGCCAATGGTTGGCAAAAAGGACTGTCTCTCGACCGTATCGATAACGACGGCAATTATGAGCCTGATAACTGCCATTGGGTAACATGGAAGGAACAAGCGAGGAATAGACGTTCCAATCGACTTATTACCTTTAACGACAAAACCCAAACCATGGCGGAATGGGCAGAAGAAATAAATATTTCTTATCATACACTTAAAAGCCGAATTAATAATTATCATTGGCCAATCGAACGCGTGCTAACGGAGCCAGTGAATAGCTGAAAAGGGTAGGCAAATGAGTCGAGCTAGATATACGAGCCCAATTGAGACGCTAAGCAATATCGACACATGGTTGGATGACCCGGGGATTACAGAACTCAGAAGGGCGGAGTTACTGGCAGCCAGAGATAGAGTTGCAGCGATTCGAACGGCGATGATAATGAACGGCATGGGTAAGGAGGAAGACGATGGCAGTGGAGATATTGGGAGACCAGAACGGACGGCTGGAGCAAAGACTGGTAAAGCAACTAAAAGAAGCAGGACTGAACGAAATAACATGGGTAAGTCCAGACACGCTCGAAGTGCATGATGGTTGGCGTGAAGATGGGAGTGCGGTGTGGCGCATGCAGTATGAATATTACCATCTAATCCTCCCTATTGCTTGCATTCACACGTACTTTTATAATTTTAAGCAGGCGATGGAGAAGTTCGGACCAAAGGGTGTGGAGTGGAAAGTATGGACGCCGTCACCGGCAGTATGCTCTAAGGCCATTGCTGTGGCTATTAAGGATGACGTGATACAGGAGGTTATCATGGAAGGGTCCTGCATGGGCTTCTCTAATGCGTTAAACATTTTGGTTAAAGGCATGGAGGTTTCACGAGTTGTACAATTATTGCAAAATGTACCTTGCCAAACACGTGGAACGAGTTGCCCGCAAGAATTAGCAAGGGGATTATAATGGACAGT
>Ga0192237_1044_pt1 | contig 16423 bp, 19 predicted proteins | sample Koala_Koa27_E3_FD_131278 | JGI IMG/M metagenome (GOLD analysis project Ga0192237, IMG submission 131278) | Enriched cells from koala feces incubated with labeled cellulose particles, San Francisco Zoo, California, United States - Koala_Koa2-7_E3 ...
CGGCGGCATTTGCGTTTTTGATTGCGCTGAGAGCGGGGGATGACGTCAGGAGCCTGGTGGCCCACAATCATTTGAATGTAAAGCTGGCGGGAAGCTACTGCGGATTGTCGGATTTTGCGGATGGGTCCAGTCATCAGTCGGTGTCGGATGTGGGTGTGATCCGTTCGATTCCGGGGATCGTGATACTGACTCCGTCGGATGTGGTTACCACGAGGGCGGCGGTGAAGGCCATGCTGGATTACGAGGGACCGGTGTATATCCGGCTTTCCAGGGAAGCGGTAGGAAGCTTTCACGAGGAACATATGAACTTTGAGATCGGCCGGGCGTACCGGTTGAGAGAGGGGACGGATATCACGATCGCGGCTTCGGGGGCGCCTCTGGAGGCGGCATTGGAGGCGGCGAAGCTTCTGGAGGAGGAAGGGATATCGGCGGAGGTGCTGGATTTTACCACGGTGAAGCCGTTAGATGCCGAAACTCTGATTGAATCGGTGAAAAAGACGGGAGCTCTCGTGACCATGGAGGAGCACAATATCTGCGGCGGTCTTGGAAGCGCGGCTGCGGAGGTGCTGGGTGAGCATTATCCGGTGAGGATGAAGCGGATCGGCATGGAGGACTGTTTTGGGGAAAGCGGGACTTATAAAGCGCTTTTGGAAAAATACGGCATCTGCTCCGCACAGGCGGTGCAGGCGGCGAAGGTGCTGCTGGATAAGGAGATTGGGGGATGAGCGATATGAGAGACACCCTTTTATATAAAAAGATTTACGGCTGTCTGCTGGGGGATTGATCGGGGATGCCATGGGAGCGCCCACGGAGGATCTGACTTACCAGGAGATCGAGGAGAGGTTTGGTTTTGTATCGGAATTTGAGGGATCGGGAACCGACGACTCGGCGATCAAGCTGGTGCTGTGTGACGCTGTGCTGGCCAGTGAGGGCTATGTGACGGCGGATGAATTTGCGGAGGCATTTTTAAGGAATAAGGACAGGTATTATGACCTGTTCTTTATCCCGGTTAAGAATATGTTTCACAAGGTTGAGAGCAAGCTGGAGCTGCCGGTTTACGCGGGACTTGGCAATATGCAGAGCAGTTCCAGCGCCATGTCGATCTCGCCCATGGGCATGATCAATGCCTGCGATCCCAGGCGGGCGGCCCAGGAGACCTTTGATGTGGCGGGACTGATCCATGGCGGGGTATCCACCTTCTGCCGGGACGGCGCATGCGCTATGGCGGCGGCTGTGGCGGAGGCCATGAATCCGGGGACGGATGTGGAGAAGGTTGTGGACGCGGCCTCCCGATATCTGCATAAAACCAGTTCCTGGGAGATGCGGGAGAATATTGAGGCCGGTCTCTCCATGGCGAGGGCAGCAGGCAGCTATGAGAAGTTCCGGGAGGAGTTCTACCGGAAGATGCTGCGGAATATCGTCAGCGATTCCAGGGAGACGGTGCCCTGTGTTCTGGCATTGTTTTATCTGGCCGGAGGGGACCCGGTTACTGCGATCCGGTATGCGGCCAACTTCGGACGGGACGCGGATACCATCGGAGCCATGGTGGGCGCGCTGGCCGGAGCCTATGCGGGCGTAGACGGGCTGAATCCGGACTGGGTGGAGAAGGTGGAGAGCACCTACGGGCAGAAACAGGAGAACAGCAAGGCGGTCAAAACCGATGTGGAGATGCCGGATCAGAGAGTGCTGGCGGAACAGCTGATGGGGATTATCGAGAAGCGCAGGTGGGATGCGGCGGCGGTTCAGTGCGGTGTGGACAGGCTGATGGCCGGCTGTGAAAAGTAAATTCGGGAAGCCGAAAAGAGAGGATGGATGACAGATGAGACAACCGATACAGAAATATTTTCAGATAGGTACGATACAGTGGATGAGCCATCCGCCGGATCAGTATGACCTGGTGGATTCCATTAAGACGCTGGCCTGCGACGAATATTTTTCTGCTGTGGAGATCACGCACATAGCGGACGATGAGACCAGGGAGAAGGTAAAGAGGATGCTGGAGCAGTCCCACATGAAGGTGTGCTATGGGGCGCAGCCGAAGCTTTTGGGACCGAAGTTAAATCCCAATGACATCGACGAGGAAGGCAGAAAGAAGGCGGAAGCCACGCTGTTGGAGGCGATTGACGAGGCCGAATATCTGGGAGCGAAGGGGATCGCTTTTCTGGCGGGCAAATGGGAGCCGGAGACGAAGGACCAGGCATACGCCCAGCTTTTAAAAACCACCCGCACCCTCTGCGATTATGCGGCGGGGAAGGGGATGATGGTGGAACTGGAGGTCTTTGACTTTGACATGGATAAGGCCGCCCTGATCGGCCCCGCGCCCTATGCGGCCCGGTTTGCGGCTGATATGAGGATAACTCATTCTAACTTTGGACTGCTGGTGGATCTTTCTCACTTCCCAACCACCTATGAGACGTCCAGATTTGTCATTCAGACATTGAGACCCTATATCACCCATCTGCATATCGGTAACGCGGTGGTGAAGAAGGGGTGTGAGGCATACGGTGATCAGCATCCGAGATTTGGATTCCCGGACAGCGCCAATGATGTGGAGCAACTGATTGACTTCTTTACGGTTTTGAAGGAGGAAGGATTTTTCAGAGCGGAGGCGCCTTATGTCCTGTCCCTGGAGGTGAAGCCGTGGAAGGATGAGGACGGAGATATCATACTGGCTAACACGAAACGGGTGATCAACCGGGCGTGGGCGATGGTGGAAGATTAGACGATTTGGAAAGAGGAGGCAGAGAGACGGATGAAGATTGTAATACTGGATGGTTATACGGAGAATCCCGGTGATTTGAGCTGGAAGGGGCTGGAGGATTTAGGTGAGCTGAGAGTCTATGACAGAACCACAGGCGGAGATTCCCAGGTGATAGAGAGAATCGGAGATGCGGAAATCGTCTACACGAATAAAACGCCGGTTAGCAGGGCGGCCCTGGAGGCTTGCTCCAACGTGCGGTTTATCGGCGTGCTGGCGACTGGCTACAACATTGTGGATGTGGCTGCGGCCAGGGAACGGGGGATTCCGGTCTGCAATATCCCGACTTACGGCACAGATGCGGTGGGACAGTTTGCAATAGGGCTTTTGCTGGAGATCTGCCATCACATCGGACACCACAGCGCGGCCGTGCGCGACGGGCGCTGGACGACCAACCCAGACTGGTGCTTCTGGGATTACCCGCTCATCGAGCTGGCGGGAAAGACCATGGGCATCATCGGATACGGCCGGATCGGCCAGGCCACCGGAAGGATCGCACAGGCGCTGGGCATGAAGGTTCTGGCCTACGATGCCTATGAGAATCCTGATCTGGTCAATGAGAACTGCCATTACACGGATTTAGAGACGCTGTTTGCGGAGTCGGACGTGATCAGCCTCCACTGCCCGCCGTTCCCGGATACGGAGGGAATCATCAACAGAGAGAACATAGCCAAGATGAAGGATGGAGTTATCCTTCTAAATAATTCCAGAGGTCCGCTGATTGCGGAAAAAGACCTAGCCGAGGCCCTCGAAAGTGGAAAAGTCTACGCCGCCGGTCTGGATGTGGTATCCACGGAGCCGATCAAGGAGGACAATCCACTGTTGAAGGCTCCGAGATGTATTATCACCCCTCATATATCCTGGGCTCCGAAGGAGAGCAGGCAGAGGCTGATGGATATAGCGGTGGATAATCTGGTGCAGTTTTTGGATGGGAATGCGGTTAATGTGGTAAATCTGTAATAAAATAGGGGTTGAAAACTGATTTGACAGCCGTGAATAATTGGGATACTATAAGTATAGAATTATGTTGTGATGTCAGATATTGCAATTTGGGCTGGCCGGAAGGCCCTGGTCCACCGAATGGCGGGGAGTTTCCCCGCCTCAATGGCATCAACCAGTTGCATATCATGTACCTATGCCTGCCGAAAAATATCGGCAGGCATATTTTTATAGTTTCATTGTAGTATAGTATTTATACAATTAAAGCTTTTATTTATAGCATTTTTATGTTATTTTTGTAGTATGGAAAGGAGGCTCTTATGTTCATTAAAGTCGTACCAAACACAAAAGGTGCTAAAGGCACCTGTTTCTGCTACCTTGTGGAATCTTACCGCGAAAACGGCAAGATAAAGCACCGTACCCTTAAGAATTTCGGCCTTCTTGAGGATGACCAGGTGCCTTTCCTGAAAGCCATGTATGCCAAAAAGAAGCCCCGCCTCGTTTATGAGGATGAGGCGTAGTATAGAAATGGGCCGCGTGAAAAGAGCACTGGACGATTTCGTTTCGGTCCTCAGCCATGACGAAATCGCCAGTGCCGCCAGAATTACGGCGCGGGGATTCACCCAGACACGGAAAATCACACTGACCGACGTACTTCTGTTTTATACGTTCCGGTTCGCTGAGACCACCAATAAAGACATTTCAGCCTTCTACTCGAAGCTGGAAAGGCCAAAGGTCTCCAAGCAGGCAATGTTCAAGGCACTGGATAAGACAAACCCGGACGTATTCCCACTTATTATAAACCGTATGGCTGATAAATTCTACAGTTACCATGATTATGATACCTTGAATGGCTATATCGTCCTTGCCTGCGATGGGACAAAAATGGACCTGCCCCCGACGCCGGAACTAAAGGAGAAGTTTGGCGGATACCTCAACGGCTCAATCAGGGCTTATGACCAGGTAAAAAAGCCTATGGCAAACTGCTCTGTTCTGCTTGATGTCCTAAACCGTGTGGTCCTGGATGCATCCATCCAGCCCTGCATGACCTCTGAGCTCCCCATGTTGTTCCAGCACCTTGAAAACTGCGAGGAGCTGCTGCGCGGGAAGAAGGTAATTCTCCTCTGTGACCGTTACTATGCCTCGGCAGAGCTCTTCCTTTACTGCATGCTCCACGGATACCGTTTTATTGTCCGGAACAAATCTTATGTCTATAAGGATTATACCTGTACGGTTGAACAGGACGGGGACATCTGCGTCCCGTTCAGCCGGGCATGGTACCGGCGGATGAAGAGGGACGACTGCAGGTCGTTTGCCGAAGGGCTACCTGCCCTTCCCCTGCGCGTGGTGAAGAATCGGTATGAATATATTTTAACCGGTAGAAAGAAAAAGCAGGAGCCAGCCGTAGTGGAGGCCATGTACCTTACAAATCTTGACCGGGACAGCTTCCCAGCCGACAGGGTCGTGCAACTTTACCATGAACAGCGCTGGGACCATGAGACCGCCTATTTTGATATCAAAAACCATCTTGAGGCGGAGCGGTTCAATTCGGGGAAGTATAACATCGTGGTTAACGAGATATACGGGAAGATCCTCTGTTTCGTGCTATGCGGACGGTTTTATGAAGCGGCAGATAAGGAGAATATCAGTAGGCGTCCGGAAACTGGGCAGATGACGCAGTATGATTATATACCGAACATGAAATATATTGCGGATACCATTCGGGTGGAGCATCGGCTGCTTCAGTATTTAGGGGATAGCAATGATACCGGCATGGAAATTTACCTGTCCGATCTGGTCAACGATTTTTCCAGATGTGTCGTTCCAGTCCGTCCAGGGCGTCACTACAAGCGGTGGGGAAGATGGATGTCGCGCATGCCGACTTATAAATTCCGTGTTGATGGGAGAAGGAATCCAGCGATCAAAAAATGCTTTAATATGAATGGCTACATGACAGTACAGAAGTAGTAGTATAGGCCGAACAGACAATAAAATTATTTGAAGTTGCATTTATAGGCTCCAGGGACATTTTGCGCTTTTTTAGAGCAAAAAAACCAGTCCACCATGATGATGAACTGGTTGATACCATTGGAAAGATTGTTGATAAACAAACTCCTTCTTTGTTCATAATTTCTGTAAATCTTTCTTCCACATTTGCTTTAATTTCAATATACGGGATTTCTAATAACTTTACACAATACAAAAAATTTTTCTTATCTTTTAAAACAAAAAATCTTTCTTCATCCTTAAACACCCATTTTCCAGCTTTAGAGATACCCAAAATTTCTTTTTTTCTAGTCTCATCAAAAATAATAATCCATTGTATATCGTTTGTTTGTTGTACTCTTTCATTATAACTTACTGCTATTTCAAAAAAAGTCTCTAACTTATAAGGTGTATCATTACCATGCTCCATGAATCACCTCTGGGTCGTAACTTGTCATAGTCTCTGCAAAACGATCCCTCTACTCTTGAGTCCAATTTTACTCTATTCTCTGTTATATATTTCTGTTTGTGGCCCTTTGAAAAGCTCCTAATATTGTACTACCCCCTTGATCAACATTTATGCATACCGCATTCCTGTTTCTTCACACATTCCATGGCCTTCACCTCATCACACCAGGCTTGGCTTCCTCTTAAGTGTACAGGTAAGGAATTATTCTAAATAACAACATAAATCCTTTGGACATCACTTACAGAGCCAAGTAATAGTAGATGATTCTTTTTTAAATTTTTCTCATAAATGCAGATATAGTAAAACACTCAGATAAATCTTCGCCTTCGCATGACCAATAAGTTACCGTATCCTTATGAATATAATAATCTCTATTTAAAATTTCTTCTATTGATTTTCCATATATATCTTCTTGACTTTCCAGACTAATATAATCATTATATGCCTCTAGTATTATACGCATCAAAGTTGATTTCTCATTTAAACTAAGTTCGTTGCTTATATAATATTTTATATAATCTGGTAATTGATTAATGTTTGCGACTTCACATTCCCAGTCTTGAGTATATTCATTGGCACCTTTCAAATTTAATTCTTTCGTTAATTTTTCAATAGTTTTTTTTGATGGAAATTTTAATTCTTTCACCTTAAGTTCACCCTTTCTTTCACTATTAAGCAGGCAACTTAACAATTTTTTTCTTATAAGTTATCAATTCCACCAGTTCTTCGTTCCTTTAAGCCTATGTATAACTATTGATTAGGCCGCCCGTACCTGATATGAAGATCTCTGAATGTTTGTTGTTGATCTCTTTTTTCATGCAAAAATATTATCTCAAATTGTTCTCGACAACTTTTTGTATCAAAGCCTAATTCCGTGTAATATTTATCTGCTATCATCTTCCAATTTTCTCTTAGGAATTGATTGCTTTGCAGTGTTGGGCGCTCATTTGTTGAAGGAATACTAAGTTGTTCTAGCGCCTGTAAACCACAGTCTAACAATAAATTCCACATCTCTGTCAAAATTTCCGAGAACCGTTTGTATAATATTATTAATTGTTTTTAAAAAGTGCCAATATCTATTATTTTTTCTGCTTTGCCTGATTCAATTACAATATTGTTATCCATCAAAATTGGCCAGATTATCTCCCTGATTAACTGATCTCTTTTTCAAAATATCTTCTATTCTTTTAATCATGGCGGCATACTCGCTATCACGAATTGGTCAAATTCCCACTTAGGTTTATATTATTTAATGGACTATTCTTCATATAAACCTAACGAATTTAATGTCAGCGGATCAATAATCTCCCCTTATTAGGATTATAATACCTGGCCCTCAGATACTCAAGACCAGCATTCGGGTTATAGCTCTCCGCATTATAGCCATAGAACTCCGTATGCTTTGTGCTTTTCAACGCCACCTACTTTCAAGTTCCCTGCCAAACTTTTTAATTATTTCTTCTTTTGTAAATATGTTTAGGGATTATATCCGCTTCAATATGGATTTCCTCACCATTTAGTTTTAATAGTGATAGGCTGTTATCAGCATTTTTAATTACCGGATAATATTCCCATTCCTCCATTTCTAATTTATAACAAAGAATGCCATCGCAATCTACCCATAAATCATCACTATACTTTCCCCATTCAAAACCATAATAATCTCTTGCTCGAAAGGAGCCGATAGAATAAAAGGTACCCTCTTTAAGATCCCATACAATAATTTTTATTCCGCTCATACAAATCGAACTATTGGTCCATGCATAAGGAATTTCTGTTGGTATTGATAATCCTATAAACCGTCTGCTTGATGAAATTTTAATTCTAAATCCCATCCAAAATAGCGCCAGTGTACCAAATAACAAAATTACACAAATAGCTTTTACTATTTTTCGAGATTTCTCTTTTTTCATCTAATTTTCCCTTTCACTTAACAAAAATAGTATTCTAAATGTTCTACTTTCAACATAATGGATCTCTTAATTGTAGCTGTTTTCTTTAAATTATGTTATTATAAAAAGAAACAAATCAAGAAAAGAGAGATACTATGGGCACGACAAGAACTTTCTACAGTATCAAAAGAGATCAATTAATCGTGGATGACATCAAATCAAAAATTAGTGAGCTGGCAGATATATGTATGGATTCCTGTACAGCATATTTTAGTGAACATCTCCGCTGGATTCCCATATTTTCATCCACCCTCTGTGAAGGAAATTGTTATGCGGAGAACTTTACTTTGATAGAGATTGAAAAACTGTTTGGAACCCCTGTAATTGTCTTATCAGTCTCTGACAGTGATGTAGGATTAGTTAATATCTGTGAAAATGGAATAGTCAGCCGCTTCTCATTTTCGGATGAATCGCGTTTAAAAGATAATGGCTTTGGTGAATACTCGACTGCTTTCCCAGAAGCCTTATGTTCTTATACCACTGACAAAGAAAAACTACAAGAGCTCTGGAATTCAGTTAATTACATATTTGCTGAAGATTTAATTTCTGAAATCTCAGACTTAATAGGGACAATGATGGTATTCGACTTTGATGAAGAATACACGGACACACTACTGATCTGCAGCGAATAAAAAGATGACTTTTACCAGTTACCAATATACAGCTACTAAACCGTCAAATTTCCAAGTAACACCACTCTATTGGAAGCATTATAACTGTTTATCTGTGAAGCCATAAAGAAATGGTAGGTATAGCTTATAAAGAAGATAACCGGGCTGACCGTGGACACCATCAGCCTGTCCCAAGTTTCCGGTTACTTTGGCACCTGGGAACTTCTAACATAAACAGAAGGTGCCCGCTCGTAAAACGTCCTTTTAAGTTAAATAGTATTTAATCTGCTCTCACTGCCTCATTTATTACAAATCTCTAGGCAACGTACCATTTTCAAAATTTTTGATGGCATTTTCTGCAGAAAAGCTTATAAAAAGTGGATGTACCTCTTTACTTACAGATAAATCCAGTAATACTTTTTTTGCCCGATCATAGGCTTCTGGAAATTGTAACAATCTCCCTGCAACATGTAATCTTACACCGGCATCATCATCGTCTAACAGCTTTATCAAATCGTAGCTTTTTCCTTCTGCTTTTATCTGTAGAAATATCTTCGACAAGACAGGATGCAACTTATTTGCCTTTTTTATACTCGCCGCACTTCTCTCCCTTTAAAAAGCATATATTTGTTTAGCGGTATCTCTAAATTTACTAACCAAATCATCATTATCATACATTATAAATCATCTCCTAATATATAATTTAATATTGAGTATAAATACGTTTTTAACTCTATAGTGGTTCCACAAATGTATTCAAATATTTAATAAGGCAATTCCATTTTCTATGGATTACTACAACCCCTGCAAAGAAAAACCTCTTTACGGAGTTCTATAGACACCTGTTATTTTCTGATAAATTACTCAAATGCTGTTATATTCTAAAATCCAATTAATTTTAGAACAAATGCAGCCAACATTGTCAGAGCAAAAAGAGAACTATAGAACAGTAATTCAACTACATATTCATCAATACTTCTTCCTAAAATCATAGCTCTGATAAATAATCCTGAGGCTGCTATAATATACATTAATATTCCAAAGGCTATTTTTAATAACATGGACAATTCTCCCTCATCAATCAGCCTTCCCTGGCATCCAGACCATTTCTTTTTCATTCAAAATCAGGCTTTTTCCGGGTGACAAAGGCTAATTAGACTCAAGTCCGTAATAGATTTCAACCAAATATGGAAATAACTTATCTACTTTTTTACGATTTTAGCTGTTATATTTGCGGAGCTCAATTTGAAGGAGCTGTTCTGGTACATGAAAACCACTTACAGCCTGAGGCAATCCATTTTTTTCTCCAATTTTTAATTTGTTCTTCCTTCTCCGGGAAATCATCACATCCAAACTGAAAACCACAGCAAGGACAAATTTCATCAGAACCGACACCATCTTCATCATATGGTTCTTCAAATAACTCATCATATTGACATATAGGACAGATATGTTTCACTCTTTTGCGCCTTCTTTCATTTTGTACTATTTTCCCAGGTTGAGAATCAAAATATGCTTGCCCTCGTGTTGGAGAAAACAAAGTTTTTGTCGTTCCCTCTGCATTATATGAGCCGAAAATATTATTCTGATCATCATATACTCATATTACTCCTTTTGAATCTACTTTCACCTGATAGTTAGTTCTATTATTATAAAAATCGTTGGCCCTTTTAGCATAATCAAGTTTATCCGTTGCACCTATATTGCCTTCCTGACAAATATAATGATCATCTAATATATCTTTGTTTCCCTATTTATAATTGTCTTATCCTCTTATTCTATATGGGGCTGATTTAATATAATCTTTTCCGAAATCAAACCCGTTTGACTCTCTGTAATAAAGGAATGAAATGTTGGCGATAATAAACCATTTATTCTTGACAATCTAATAAGCTCCCATATTTCTTCATCTGAATTATCTTGAACTAATATCTGGAATATTAACTCAATATCACTGCGCCCTTGCTTCTCTTCAATAGATTCTATCAAGTAATTTTGTTGATTATTCCAGAATTTCTGCTTAAAGGTTAATTTATCATGTTTTACCGAATCTGATATTGTCAAAACAATAGATTCAACATTTTCCCGATAATTTTTTATATAATCTAATAGTTTATTTGATTTTGGTACACTCCATACTTCCAATTCTTCATTTGTATCTAAATCAAAATAATCATTGGCTGTCAGAGGTACGCTTAACCAGATATCACTTTGTATCATTTTATATTTGAAACTTAATTCTAATATGTTAATTCCCCTCCCCTTTCTTTTCTAAAGCCGTTGGATAAGTAACATTTTTGATTTTCATAAACACACTTATTCATATACTTATACGTTTTCCACCAGTAACTGTTGTAAGCGCTTAAGCAAATCTATTGATTCCAAATCCTCCTGCATTGCCCAAACAGTATTCACTTTTACTTCAACTTGTTTTGCAGCATACAATCTCCTAATATCTAATGAGAATACTGTATCTGAACTCACACCTTACTGACTTAAATTTTTCCGAAATAGTAATATTCTGCATTTAAAATCCGATTGACGATTGGGCCTTCTACCTTCTCTTCAAGAAGATTGTTCCATAACGGTGGAAGCGCTATCCCGACTCCCAGATAGCCCATATAATAGCTCATCTCTTTGGACATCGTTTGACATTTCCAATCGAACAATGTTAACAACCAACTATATCTGGACCTAAAAACGTCACTTAGCAAATTCAAATACAACCCAAATTACCATCGCCAATATTCAGCACCATTACATATAAAAAGTTGATTCATAAAAATCCTGAAATCCCCATATATAAGTTTCCACTCATCAGTCGGGATACCTGCTATTCCGTCAATTATGTATTTATTACTATTCACCTTACTAAGATCAAATAGTAACATGTCTGAGCTAAACAGAGGCAGCATAAATATAAACCATTCATCTGTTAAACTGTAACCAACTTCCCTCATTTCTTTAGTCAAATCTATTGCCTCTTCAAGTGAAAGCAACTTATATCCAGCACCTTCAATATTATTATATAAAATTGCCCCATTAGCCTTTAACAAAAAATTATTATATTCTTTAGGCAATTTCAATTGATATTTATCAATCAATGTCTTTGGTTTTTCTGGCTCAATTGGTGGGTTCCAATTGAATGTATATTTGGTGACATTGCCAAGTAAATCTATATATTCTAACTCCTCCTTTGCTTGTGATTTTACATATAATTCTTCTAATGCATTAAAATTTTTAAACATGATTATCCTCCATAAGATACCCACCAATTCCCGCTCTCTAATTACTTTATCCCCCACATCATAGGTGAAGCTCCGCTCATAGCCTAACGGGGTTGTAATGCCGGTCAATCGGTGCACTGCGTCGTAAGTATAACTGTATTTTCCGCCGTTCTTCTGCGTCATTTCAGTTACCATACGATTTAAATCTACCTGGTAAGAGGTCACATTCCCCTGGGTATCCATAATACTGGTCGGTTCATCATGTTTATCGTAGGTGTAGTTGGTTCTTGCGCCCCGCGGTGAAATCTCGGTCACCAGGCTTCTGGACGTAGTGTTGCTCAAGGGACCTTTATTCCATCATAAGCAAAACTAGGGACAGAGAATAGTAAATTACTTTCTGGCCCCAATAAATAATTGCTAATTAACGTCTAATTTTTTTACCTCCTTCCATAAAGCCTTTCCCGTTCGATCGATTTCCGCTATCTTTACTAAGCTTACTTTTGATCTTCCGACATTCTTTTTACCGGATTCATCCCAATATGATTTTAATAGCATCGTTCCACCATGTTCGAACTCCCCAGTTTCTATCTCTCCCTCTGGGTCCATTGGGATCTCTAACGGTTCTTTTTCCAATTTATGGGCAACTGTGCCGATTCCTATCTTCTCGCGAAATGCTAATTGTATTTTTCTATTATCGTTTGAAATTATTACTGATGCTGATTCAAATTTAAGTTCCTCTTTCAGGACCTGAGCAAATTTTCACCTTGATAAGACTTAATACTTCATTCTTCTCAGGCGTTCTCTTGTCCCTGTGACGCACTGTGACGGCACGTGTACCGATTTAACCCCATCTTCGGAAAAATTACCATGATGCGGGTATTTCAGCACGTCGGACCGATTTGAGACAAAAGCATTTTCCCTCAAAGAAGCAAAATAGTCAGGATCGAAATGTGTGCTGGGTAAAGGCTGGACAGCCTGATACCGAACAGCTGAAGGACATCGCCCGGCAAAGCCGGGCGGTATCTTTTTTCAGTTATTCTCAAAAAATTAGCAAGTCATAATTTGAGGCCGTTTCTATGACTACATATCCGAACGAGAAATTATCTAACCGGTCTCCCTCTTTTAATATAATACTTGAAAATATAGGAAAACTTTTTAAAATTTCAAGAGACTCTTTCCTGTTAGTTGGTTTGTACCAAATAGCACCTCCATCATCATAGACCTTTCCTCTTTCATCAAGAATCCACTTGCTCTTTCCATATGTTCTCTCATCAATATACTTATATAATTGATTATTTTTATTATACTTGACTAATTTATAAAAAACCATTCTTTTTATAGCTGTTATACTTTTTTCCGCAATATTTGTATACTCACCTCTTTTCATTTGATTATATAAATTTTTTGCTTCCTCTTTTTTCTTCTATCATCTGTTTCTCCCCAAAACTCCACATTTTTTATTAACTCACATAAAACAGCTTGATTTATATCCACTTGAAGCCTTGGATTATAATAGTGAATAATATCATCACAATAATCTTCAAAATATTCATTTATACGCTCTTGTGACTCTATAACTTCACTACTTTTCTCATAGAATTGGAATAATAACACCTCCCCGCTTACCAGCTTTGCTTCAAGTAAATCCAATTGTTGATTGACTGATAACTTGCCGAACTCTGCAATGCACTCCACGATCCCCTCCTAAGTTTAGCCATTAAACCAATGATGGACATTACCCAGCAAAGTTGAAGGAATTATCTATGCTCGATATTATCTATACTCCTACTATATAGTAAATAACTCTCCATTTTTGCTTCAATGTCATTTCTCTTGTTCATTAAAAAAATAGTTCTCCTATTAACAAAAGAATACTAAACAATTCGAACCAAAGCAGTGCAAATATATACCATGTTTTCCTCTATTCAAATAAAATTGCCCTAATACCTAAAAAGATAGGGAAAATAACCATCATAATTAAAATAAAATAAATATTATGCATATTTTCCTCACCTTTCAAATCATTTTATGGGAACAATTCCAATATTTTTTCAACGCTAAAGCCTAAATTCTTTGTCATTTGGTTGAACGCTTCCATATCTGTAATCATAATGCTTGATTCATCTACTTTTCCACATAATGCCAGATCATAGGTTAATATGTCCCAATTAATCAATGTTTCAATATAGGTTTTAAATATGGCATATCTCCCTAATATATTATCTCTCGTATCAACATATTGCATATAGTCGCCGAACCAATAATATATTATTTGACTTATATCTGGATCAATATCTGTGTATGTTATATATGTACTAAGCCCCGATAGTGTCCACGAAGTTTTTGATATCACTCCGCTAATACTGTCCGCCATTTTAATGAAGTCACTCAAAAAGCTAATCGTAGTTGCTGAAAATGATAAATCGGAAACTGTTTTTTGGGTAGGAACAGTTTCATAATCTATAAATTCTATATTTGTTATATAATCAGGTGCCGATGTTTCAATTCCTTTTTTATATGCCTCATTTCCTAAAATATCAATAAACGGCATAAATAGTGATGCCCCTCCAGTCAAGGTTCTAATACCCTTCCCTGTATCAGGCAAAAACATATAACCTGAACGATCAACTTCAAAGATCATAAATTCATGTCCGCTCGGGTCCATATAATTCAACGGGCTATTCTTCGTATACGCATACCGATTCAACGTCAACGGATCAGTAATATTCCCCAGATAACCATCTTCCTGGAAGAATCTTCCCTTATTAGGATTATAATACCTGGCCCTCAGATACTCAAGCCCTGTATTCGGGTTATAGCTCTCCGCATTATATCCATAGAATTCCGTATGCTTTGTGCTTCCCAATGTCACTTTCCCATAGGGGTCGTACTGGTACACATCCGTCAACATACCGTTATGCCAGGTGTTCCCGGTGACGCTTCCCCGGCCATCGTACAGGTAATAGCTCATCTCGTTATGGGTGACGTCCCGTGCCTCGATCCAATAGTTATTCCTCGACACTCTTCCGTTTCCATACGTATAAGCTTCTGTCGCCGCACTGTTGATCGTATAAGCCTCCAGTACCTGCGTGTACTCCTGGGTGGTGTCGTTCACATACTCGATCAGGTCATAGGACCTTCCGGTTTCTGAGCAAATATAGGAGAACAACTCTCCCTCAGCAGTCAGACTTCCGTCCTCGTTCTTGTTGTGAACCGGAATATAAACTTCTCCGCTCATGTTCTTTCCATACCCGCAGACTGCCCCCGTATTATAATTCAACTGGAACGCACGGTTTCCGTCGCCGTCGTAGACGGCGGCCATCAGCAGTTCATGTGCGTTGCTGACTGCTTTCAGGCGGTTCTCCGTATCATACTGATAAGTGGTCTCCGGCCAGGTGTGGAAGCATTTTTTGGTCAGATTTCCGTTGGCGTCATAGGTAAACTTATATGGCTTTGTGGTGTTGCTCTCGCAGACCATGGCGCTTACCATCTGGTTGTCTGCATTGTACTCATATGTTGTTGCATCAGGATTCTTGAAGCTGGCATTATCCTGTTTCTTCGCCTTGGTTCGGTTCCCTACCGTGTCATACTCGTAGGTATAGGTGTACTTCCAGAACTGACCGTCCTCCTGGCGTTTGTTCTCCACGCACTTTATCAGCTGGCCGTTGTCATCATACTCGAAGGTACGATTGGTCGTCTGGTGTTGTGGATTCTGGTTCATCCATGGATTCACCTGCTTGTGGGCGCACTGGTCATTGGAACCACCTACATGCGCATAATCCTTATTCGTAGTCTCCAGGCATTCCACGGCTTTCTCTGCCACAATCAGTCCTGCATCGTCATAGGTGTACTCGTAAGCCGAAATTGAGAATCCGCACTCACAGAAATTCTCCACCCTCGTGATCTGGTTCCTTGCGTTATATACAAACTCACTGTATCCCCCATCTGCACGACGGCCACGGGCACGTAACGTCCAGGACAGCAACCAATGGTGTGACGACCAGATTCAGCTACAATCTGCTGGATAACCTACTGTCCGTTACCGATCCGATGAATAACGTGACCCGGTATAACTACGACAGCATGGGAAATATCACCAGTATGACCGATGCGAAGTTAAATGTGACAGAGTATACTTATGACTTAGAAAACAACATGACGTCACTGAAAACTCCGCTAGGACGCACTGAGCAGTATACCTATGATGTGGCAGGACGTTTAAGCAGCAAGCCGACACCCAAGGGAGATACCATTCATTATGACTACGACAAGCTGAATGGACTGGCGGAAAAGACGTATGAGGATAGCGACGGGAAGGAAACAGACCGCCCGGTACAGTTTGTCTATAACGTCATGGGCCAGAGAATCACCATGGAGGATATCACCGGGGAGAGCAGCTATACCTATGATTCCCTGGAGAGACTGAAAACCGCAACCAACGGTTCCGGAAAAGTGGTGGAGTATTCCCATGACGGTGCCAA
>Ga0192237_1045_pt1 | contig 16125 bp, 10 predicted proteins | sample Koala_Koa27_E3_FD_131278 | JGI IMG/M metagenome (GOLD analysis project Ga0192237, IMG submission 131278) | Enriched cells from koala feces incubated with labeled cellulose particles, San Francisco Zoo, California, United States - Koala_Koa2-7_E3 ...
TGAGTTTCAACAAGCGATGACCGACGCGATCAACGAAGGGTCGAAAGTGCTTGTGCCGACTTTTGTCGTCGACCGGGCGCAGCGTATCCTCTACGAACTGTCGCTGTTGCAGAAGAAGATGCCCGACAAGAAAATGCCGCCGATTTTCCTGGATTCGCCCATGGGCGTCAAGACTACGGAGATCTACGGCAAGTATATCAATCTGCTTTCAAAAGATTTGAAGGACATGTTTGCGCGAGGCGAGGACCCCTTTTCACCGGAGGGTTTCAGCTATGTCCGCACCCCCGACGAATCGAAGGCAATCAACGATCTCGACAGCGCAATCGTGCTCGCGGGCAGCGGCATGGTCACAGGGGGCCGAATCGTGCACCATTTGAAGCATAACCTGTACAAACCCAGTACGCATGTCTTTTTTGTTGGTTACCAGGCGCAGGGAACCCTTGGAAGACGTCTTGTAGACGGAGCGAAAGAAGTCCGTATTGCAGGAGAGGACGTCCTTGTAAAGGCGCATTTCCATACGTTGAACGGATTTTCTGCGCACGCGGACCGCGATGACCTGCTCTACTGGGCGTCACACTTCCCGCAGAAGGCGAGTTTTATCGTCGTACACGGCGAACCGAAGTCGGCTGAGGCGCTAGCCCGCTCGTTGAAAGAACAGGGACGCGCGGCACATGTGCCTGCGATTGGGGAAGAGATCGACCTGCTTGCAAGTGAACAGCAGGCTACCGAAACGCCGATCGTCTCCCCGCGCCTGCTTGAACGCGCCGCAGTTTCCGAAGACGACATGCAGCGTACCTTAGACGCGATTTTGAGTAAGGCCGGCGATATGAAAAAGATGCGTCTTGAGACGAGCGAATTCGCGAAGATCGTACCGCTTCTGATTTCAGCCCGGACATTGCTTGAAACGGCTGATGCCGTCAATAGCAAAAAAGTTTCCAAAGAATCGTAAGTGTTTGAGCACTCAGTAGTACAGTGCGCCAGACCCATTTTAGGAGGAACTAGATTATGTCGAAAAGGAATTTATGCGTTGGCACAGTTGCGCTTATTCTTGTCATGTGTGCAGCGCTGTTCTTCCTTTTCAAGCCTGCCGCCTCGAAAAGGGACGACCTTCTCGCAGCATTGCCTGCTGTGCCGGATTCCCGTGCTTACGTACTCCTTGAAACAAAGGAGGGAAATTATCCCGCGGCCCTCTCGTCACTTTTGACGGAGGGGCCGTGGGCGTTGCTGCACAAAGGCACATCTCGTAATGCACTTTTGCAGCTTGCACCTCTTGCGAAAGACGTTGCTGTGTTGATAACGGACGGTGAAACGGGATATACGGACGTGTATGCAGCGATGCGTTTTGCTCCGCACGAAATGAAGAAACTGGAGCAGGGCATACTGCCGGAATCCTGGAAAAGTTTGTTAGGCGCATCATCAGACGGTAACACAACTGTTGAAAAAGGCGATGAGCCAGCCTCATGGAAAATATGGAGCGCCGCCATTGATGCGCCTCTTTTCTACTATTTTGAGGGCGATGTCGTAGTACTAGCGGGAGACGAAGAAACCTTTGCTCGTTTGCTTGCACTGTGCGACGATCAGGACATCGACAAGCGCAAGCACGTCTGGCGTGATGAGCCGCACTGGCATTCGCATATCGAGATCGGCAGCGGGCATCTTTTGTCTCAAGGTGATACTACGTCCCCGTTGCGCCTACAGGTTGCCTGGAATTATCTATCGGCGGAGGAGTCAGGGGATCGTGCGGGGGAAGCTCGATGGTCCATTTCAGGACTTACGGCGTCGCACAAAGCCGGACTATTCTTAGCTGCGAAGCCGCGGGAGTGGGTGATATCGAACTGTATCGTTCCCGAGCCGCTTATGCTGACCATCACGCTCAATATTCCGGAGTTTAAAGAGCCGCTTGATGCATGGCCCTTCCCTTTGAGTTTGCTTGTGCAGGTCGGAAAAAACATAGGTCTGAACGACACGCAGATCATAGAGGCTCTTTCCGGGCGAACACTTTTCTCGCTTGGCGGACAGAATCGTATCCTTTGGTTTTCGTTGCCCGGTGTGCTTAGCGAGTTCACGGGTGATGCGCACATCATGCGAGAAATGATCGATGCTTTTTGGGGCAAATTTTTCTTTGGTTCGAATCCGCGGCCGATCGAAGGCTTTGAATACGGCGGTTGGCTCAATATTCCCTTTTCTGTCATGGGTGCAGGCAGGGGAGATCTCGCGGTGTTCGGTCTGATTTCGCCCGAATCCGTTCGCTCTGGCGGAGACCTTGCCAAATATTTGAACGATCGTGAAAGGGCGATTGGTTGGTTCGTCGCGGACCTGCCAAAACTTGGAGACGCACTCGGTGATATGTCTCGCATGCGTTCGCTGCTCATGTTCGAAGACGGCGAAGGCCCCGGTTTTATCAGCGGTTCGAATGAGACCGGAGGATCGGGCTATTTCTTCTCCGAGCTTGATCAAAGCGTTTCCGATTCGTTCGCGCGCATCCTGCGAAAATTTGGTAAAGTTGCAGTCATATGGGAAAAATGCGAGTCGGGCAGGATGACCTGGTATAAATAAGTGAAGCTGGACATCTTGCGGATTTCACATACAATATTGCACTAAGCCCCAAAATATGGAAGGAGCAGATTGATGCATTGTAACGCGCTAAAGGTACTCAGGGAACGTGGTTTTGTCGAGTGGAGCAGCCACACGGAAGAGCTTGAGGAACACTTTATCAACAATATGGTCACCGGTTATATCGGCTTCGACCCGAGCGCTGACAGCCTGCATGTTGGAAATCTCGTGGCGATCATGGGACTAGCCTGGCTGCAGAAGCTTGGACACAAACCGATTGCGATCGCCGGTGGCGGGACTGGTCGGATCGGAGACCCTTCCGGTAAAAGTTCAGAGCGGAACCTGCTGAGCGAAGAAAAGATTACGTCAAACGTTGCCTGTATTGCCGAGCAGCTCAAACAGTTTCTGGATTTCGACAGCGGTGTAAACAGCGCGACGCTGCTCAATAACAATGACTGGCTGCGCGAAGAACGCTACATCGAATTTTTGCGTGACACGGGTAAATATTTCACGGTCAATTTTCTCATCAACCGTGAGTACGTACGGAGCCGCGTTATGGACCCCGACAAATCGATTACCTACACGGAGCTTTCTTATATTCTGCTTCAGGCGTTCGACTTCAACCATCTCTACAATAACTATGGCTGCACGCTCCAGATGGGCGGGAACGACCAGCAGGTCAACATCATGGCTGGAATGGACTTGACGCGTAAAAAATCCGGCGGACAGTGCTACGGTATCACTTTCCCGTTGCTTTTGAACGCGCAGGGTCAAAAATTCGGAAAATCGGAAAGCGGTGCAATCTACCTTTCCTCTAAGTGCACGAGCATCTATAAGTTCTACCAGTTCTGGATCAATGTTGATGACAGCGATCTTGAAAAGCTCTATAAACTCTTCACCTTTATGGAACTCGATGAAATCGAAGCGCTTCTTGCCGCGCATAACGAAAAACCGCATTTGCGGGAAGCGCAAAAAAGCCTCGCGTGGAATCTCACGACCCGCGTCCACGGTGAAGAAGCTGCGCGTCGCGCGAAGGACGCAAGCGCAGTTCTTTTCGGTGAAATGCACATCAAGGAAGCGGACCAAGCACTTCTGGACATGCTAGCGGAAGAAATTCCGTTCGCGGAGATCAAAGGTATTGCGGACGGCGCACTGACGGACCTTCTTGTCGTGTCGGGCGGATGTGCCTCAAAAGGTGAGGCAAAGCGTAAGATCAAAGAGGGCGGCGTTTACCTCAACGGTGAAAAAGTGGCCGATGAGGGGCGTCAGATAACTACAGAAGATTTACTCGACGGCGGTTATGTGCAGCTTCGCGTCGGGAAAAAGGATTTCAGGCTCGTTCGTTTCGGAAACTGAGAACCATCTTGAAGGAAGTCAAGGGGAGGGATTCCTCCCCTTGTTTTTTAGGAGGCGTCCTTTGGATAAAGTCCAATTTGTAAAAAAAATCATGAGCCATATACAACCGGGATGGCGCGCCAATGCGATTGCTTGTCCGCTGATTGGTGCGCTGAAGTTGGCAAAGCCGCGCGGCGAAGTTGCAGCGCAAAATATCACAATCGCTTTCCCGGAAAAAAACGAACAAGAACGCCGAGACATCCTCATGGACTCCTACGAAAGCATGGTCTGGACCGGGATTGAGTTTTTTGCGTCACAAAAAGATCCCACTCTCGTAAAAAAATGGGTCGTTGAGGTCGAAGGAGAGAAATATCTCTCGGAGGCGCGTGAAAACGGAAAAGGCGTAATCATTATTGCGCCGCATCTCGGCAACTGGGAACTTGCTGCTTCGTGGCTTGCGCAGTTGCACGGCCCCGTCACGGCGATCGTTCGTCACTCCGACGACCCTTTTCAGCGTGAATTGATCGCAGCGCTTCGGGAGAGCTCGGGGCTTTTGACGCTTGATAAGAATGCGCCAATGACACGAGGCGTCGGCATATTACGGCGCAATGAGCTCTTTGGGATCTTGCCGGACCAGCATGGAGGCAGCGAAGGGATCGTCGTGCCTTTTTTCGGCGTTGAAACTTCGACTGTGATCGGACCGGCCGTTTTTGCGGTGCTTACGGGCGCGCCTATCATCTCGATCCAATTGATCCGGCTCGCGCCTTTTCGTTTTAAAATCGTACTTGACGCGCCTCTCGAATGGAAGAAAGGCCCCGACCGTGATACAACGATTCGGGACCTTACGATTATCGTAAACAGGCAAATAGAAAAAATGGTTCGCCGTGCGCCCGGGCAATGGCTTTGGCAACACCGGCGCTTTAAGGAGCTGGACGACTAATCTTTTTTCAATTGTTTTGACGGATCGTCGCAGACAAGGGTTCCGGCGATTGCAAAATGCTCGTTCTGCATCTCGTTGATGATGATACGCACGGAAGTTTTTGGCACGTTCACAGTTTCGGTCATGACTTTCGTGATTCCTTCCACCATTGCGCGTTTTTGGTCCAGCGTGCGGCCCTCTTTCAAGTTAACGACGATGATCGGCATAGAAATACCTCCTGATAGAGTGTACAATGTTTGTTGCGACTATTGTAATCCCAGAGGGCGGAGGCGTCTATGCGAAGCGTATGATTGAACAAAACGTTTTTTTATTTGTGCTCTATCTTTTTTTGGGCTTTATGGCTGGCGCTTCGATCGCTTCTTTTGCGGACGCCGCGGCTTCTCGTACTGTGGCGGAAAAAAAATGGTGGGGTGATGCACGCTCCCTTTGTGGAGCATGCGGACGCACCCTCTCTCTTGCCGATCTTGTCCCCTTTTTTTCTTTTTTATGGTTACGCGGTTGCTGCCGAACATGTCGAACGATTATTCCCGCACGGCACTTTTATATCGAATGCGTTGCAGGAATTTTTGGCGCCGCCTTCGTTTGGAAATGGGGAGTGTCGCCTGCGCTTCTATTTTCATTTGTCGCGCTTCTTTTTCTTCTCTTTCACGCGGTTACGGACTTTTTATGCGGCTACATCTACGATGCATGGGTCATCGCGATGGCGATCTGCGCCATTGTGCTGCGTTTTCTTTTTGGAAACGTTTCTGCCGTATTTGATGGTATGCTTGGCGCAGGACTTGGTTTCTGCGTGATTTATCTGATTGTCTTGCTCAGCCGGGGCGGCATGGGAAGCGGTGACGCGATGCTCATGCTCGGCACAGGTGCGATGCTCGGCTGGAAAATGACGATCGTTGCGCTATATTTAGGGTTTTTATGCGGGGGTGTCGTCGTGATCCCCTTGCTTGTGATGAAAAAAGTGTCTCGCAAAGATATTCTTCCGCTCGGGCCGTTTTTAGCGTTCGGTGCGTTATTAAGTCTTTTTGCAGCGGGACCGCTTTTGGCACTGTTCGGCCTCTCGCAGAGCTGGCCGTGGAATTGATGAGGAGGTCCTGAAATGGAAATCAGCAGTCCATATGTCGGCGCGTTCAAACCTTTTAATTTTCGAATGCCGCGCGATATCGTCTTTGGTTCCGGCGCGTCCGGTTTGCTCGTGGAAAAAGTTTTAGGCCTCGGTGCAAAAAAACCGCTTTTCATGACCGGCGAAACAATGGGAAAGAACAAAAGAATGCTAACGCTTTCCGATTCGCTTTCTGACGTGGGTATGGAGCCCGGGCACTGGGGCAAGATCGCGCCGGAACCGCCTGTCGAGCTTTTGCACGAGGCTGTCACTTTTATTCGGGAGGGCGGATACGATGCGTTGATTGCCTTTGGCGGCGGCAGCACGATGGATTTTACGAAAATGGCCGCTGTGCTCGCAAAATATCCGGACAGCGATGTGGAAACAATGATCGGGATCGAAAAAACGCCCGGGCGCGGTCTGCCGACCGTGATGATCCCGACGACGGCGGGCAGCGGTTCCGAAGTTGCGTCAGGCGCAATTTTTCTTTTTGAAAAATTAAAAGCAAAAAAGGGTATTTTAAGTTCGCACATGATTGCTGACATTGTTCTGGTCGATCCGGCGCTTACGCTTGCGTTGCCGCCCGGTATTACAGCTTCTTCGGGAATGGATGCATTGACCCACGGGGTAGAGTCCTATCTTTCCAAAAATGCAAGCACACTTTCACAGGAACTGGCCCTCTCATCTATTAAATGGATATCGCAGAGTTTGTCCGCCTGCGTAAATGACGGCAGTGATCTTGAAGCACGTGAGGGGCAGGCGTATGGAAGTTTACTGGCCGGCATGGCCTTTTCAATGTCGGGCACATGCGGCGTGCACGCGCTTGCGCATGCGCTAGGTGCCCAATACCATGTGCCGCACGGTGAGGCATGTACGGCATTGCTGCGTGCGGTTACGGAATTTAATATCGATGGGTGCGAAGAAAAATTTGTAGAAGTCGCCCGCGTAATGGGTGTCTATCAAAGCGATATGGACGAAAAACAAGCAGCGAAAGCCGCGCTGGACGCGATGATCAAACTGGGTGAAGATATCGGAGTGAAAACAAAGACGCGTAATTTCGGCGTGCCCAAAGATGCGTCAGCCAAACTGGCAAAGGATGCAATGAGCGAAACACGTCTGCTTGGCAATAATCCGCGCAAAATGGACGAAGATACGATTCGCGAGATTTTTGACAGAGCATGGTAAACGAAAAAATAGAGGAGGTTGTAAGGTCATGACGAAAAAAATATTTTTTCTCTCATTTCTATTTGTGTTTTTTGCAGTAGGTTATGCGCTTGCTGCAGATATCACGCTCCCTTCGCCGGAGAAAACTGGAGGTCTGCCGGTATTCGACACGCTTGCAAACCGCTCTTCGGCAAAACAGGATATATTTGAAAATAAGGAAATTCCACTGAAAGACCTTTCTACGTTGCTATGGGCAGCGACGGGGAAAAATCGCGACAAAGGATGGACTGTGCCGATGGGAATGGGTTCGGAACCTTACCTCATCGTGAACGTATTGCTCAAAGAGGGAATATACGAGTACGACTGGGACAAAAACAGGCTCCTGCAGGTCAGCGAACGTAATATGCTGAGTCGCGCGGGGCGGCAGGAATTTCTCCAGACTGCGCCCTGTATTCTTGTTTTTGCTACAAAAGGCGCAGGTCCCCGCGTCGACAACTGGGCGGAAATTGCCGCAGGTGCGATGTCGCAGAACGTATACCTTGCAAGCGAAGCGCTCGGTTTAAAAGCGCGCTACATGGCAAGTTTCAACAACGAGTCGCTTCTTTCCGCGATGGAGATGAATCCGTTGGCGCGTATCATCGCGATCATGCCCATCGGCTATCAAAATTAAATTATTGTCTGCATAAAACAGGGAAATACAATGGCTCCGGCTGTAGGCCCCGAGTTTCACAAGAGACTCCGGTGGTTTAGCCGGAGTTATTTTTGTCTCTAAAATTGGCACTGTTTTTAATTTTAATAAGAAGTTTTAGACACGATTTTTTGTTGCTGGAACGGCTTCCGCAATGATGACGCCCGCCAGGATCAGTGCGGACGCGATGAAAATGCGCAGCGTCATCGGCTCGCCCAGAAAAATCACGCCAAGTCCGCTGCCGAAAAGGCTTGAAGTCGAAAGCAGGATCGCCGCATGCGTCGCGGTCGTATATTTTTGCGCAATGTTTTGTAGAACAAGCGTGAAAGCAAAGCCAAGGGTCGCGGCGTAGAGGATCGCAATCCAGGCGGCTTTCGGGATATTTGCCGGAAAAGGTTCAAAAATCAATGCACAGGCGAGCGCAAGCATCATACCTCCAAGTGCCTGCCAGCATGCGAGCGCATAAGGATCAACGTCCTGCACGAACTTTTGGACGAGAAGGATATAGGCCGCAACAAAAAGCATTGAAGCGAAACAAAGCGCGTCTCCCATGTTGATCGAAAAAGAAGAATCCAGCATCAGACCGGCCATTCCTGCTGTACAAAGCAGGACGGAGATGACGATATGCCAGCCGGGGAATTTTTTCGTCATAAACCAGACCGAGAGCGGCACAAAGACAACAGACATAGAGATAATAAAGGATTGATTGCCCGCCGTTGTATAGAGCAATGCGACAGCCCCTACGAGATAGGCGCAAATGAAGACCATGCCGATTGCCGTTCCCGCAATGCGCATTTTGTTAGGGAGGCGGAAAGCGCGTTTACCGAACAGCAGCATCACAGTAAGATAGGCGAATAAAAAACGAAGCGCACAAAACCAAAATGGCGTGATTCCCGATAATGCGTCGCGGATCACTACGTTTGTTGCTCCCCAGATAAAGGCGACGGTCAGGATGCCCAGATCGCCCCAAAACATAGAAAATCGTTTTTTCTCCATTATTAAATCCTCACCTGATTTTTGGTCTTATATCTTCGGTTTACTCTTCACAAAAAAGATTGCCGCTGCTACGCCCATGAGCAAAAATGCAAAGAAATAATAACAGTATTGCAGCGGGATTGTACGTCCCGCAAGTCCGCAAACGATTGGGCCGAAGAAATAACCAGCGCCCCAGAAGAGGTAATAGGTGCCGGAGATCGTACCTTTCAGATGATCCGGTGCCTGTTCGTTCATAAATGCCATCGACGCGACAAAAAATCCGCCGAGTGCGCCGGATGCGATTGCGAGCAGTGCGATCGTTGCTGCCTTCGACGCGCCGGGGAATAAAAACCAGCCGAGCATCGAGACAAGAAGGCCCAATACCATGAAACGTTTTCTGCCGTAACGGTCTGAAAGAGGCCCGAATAGGAACTGCGCCGCAGCATAACAGAAAAAATAGGCAGAAAAGAGCGCGCCAATCTCCATCTTCGTATAATTTTTAACAGTTGTGAGCCAACCAGGGATGATGCTGAGGATGATGCCGAGCCCTGCGCCGTAGAGCAGGATGCCGAGCAACGCAACGCGAACCGGCGCGTCTGCAAGAAGTGCAAGCGCTTTTTTAACTTCGAACGACTCCTTTTCTATCCGTGCTTCAGGCGTACGATTTTCTTGCGTGAAAAAAATAATCAAAACGGAAACGACACTCAAAGCGCTGAAAAATAAAAATCCGCCCGTCTCACCGAAAAGATGCGGCATCGCAGGCACGAGCATCGGCCCGACCGCGAGCATGATGTAGATTACGGCGGTATAGATGCCAATCATTTTCCCTTTATTCTCGGGATATTCAATCGAAATCAATGCGGCTGTCATAGAAAGTACGGGAATTTCGCCTGTGCCCTGTACGGCGCGCCCCAAAAACATCATTGACGGCGTCTTGCCGAAATAAAAAATCAGGCCGGAAAGCACGGCGAGCATATAGCCGATTAAAAGAAAAGGTTTGAAACCATAGCGATCCGCAAGATTTCCAAACGGAATCTGGAAAAGAACGAAAGGAAGCGCATAACAAGACGCGACTAGCCCTACAAGAGAGCTGTCTCCGCCGCTTAGGACGATGACACGGCCGGGAATGCCGGACGTGACGATACCGACGCCCAGCATCGAAATGGCGACTGCGGCAGTCAATCCTCCATAAATTCGTGTTCTTCTTGTCAGCACATACAGGCCCCCACGAAAAACAAAATCCCCTATTGCTGATTGTAACAGATGAGGAAGAATCACATACGGCAAAATGTATGCAAAAGAGAGAAGCGCGTCATGCACTTTGTACAACTGTGCTAAAATTCGCTTGATGATGAAATATGCTGCACCCATCTTTCTTTTACTCGTATCAAATATATTTATGACCTATGCGTGGTACGACATTTAAAGTATGTGGGCTCAAAACCACTGCTTTTTGCGATCCATGCGAGCTGGGGCGTTGCTTTTTTCGAATATTGTTTTCAAGTCCCGGCGAATCGTCTCGGTAGTCAGATCTATACACTGCCGCAGCTAAAAATCATGCAAGAAGTTATTACGATGTGCGTATTTGCCAGTTTTTCCTTTTTTATCATGAAAGAGAAATTAACGTTGAACTTTTTATGGGCGTCTTTCTGTATGGTTGGGGCGGTCTTTTTTATCTTTTGTGCCAGATAAGAAGCGTTGGAAAATACGCTTTCGTATGTAAAATTTTGAAAGTGTACGCGAAAAAGCTGAGGATGGAATCTGGATTTATAGTCATAAAAACTGTTCACGAGTCCGTGTGTCCTATTGAAAAAAATCGAAAAAAGTTAAAAAAATGCTTGACGAAAAGGGGGAAGGGTAATATACTACCCCTCGTTGCGCTTCCGACAAGGCCATTTCGGCGCAAATCGCGAAGGCAACAGCACCCTGACAGTTGAATAGAGGGCAAGAGGACCGGAAGCGGAGATAGAGGGAATAAAGCGGCGGCAATGCGGCTAGATTTTCTCGAAGGAAGCGCCCGGTAAAGAGAAGAAAGAACGCGAGAAGTAAGAGCGACCAAGCGTTAACAAGCGTAAGTTTGTCAGCGAAAAGCACGAGCAGAATCAAACGGAGAGTTTGATCCTGGCTCAGGACGAACGCTGGCGGCGTGCTTAACACATGCAAGTCGAACGGGATTTTGCTATAGAAGTGGAATAGTTTACTATGAAGCGGAAGGGTAAAATTTAGTGGCGGACGGGTGAGTAACGCGTGAGGACCTATCCAGTACAGGGGGACAACAGCTGGAAACGGCTGCTAATACCGCATAAGCCTACGGGTAAAAGGAGCAATCCGGTACAGGAGGGACTCGCGTCCTATCAGCTAGTAGGTGAGGTAACGGCTCACCTAGGCGAAGACGGGTAGCCGGCCTGAGAGGGCGCACGGCCACACTGGAACTGAGACACGGTCCAGACTCCTACGGGAGGCAGCAGTGGGGAATATTGGGCAATGGGCGAAAGCCTGACCCAGCGACGCCGCGTGAATGAAGAAATCCTTCGGGATGTAAAGTTCTGTTGTATGGGAAGAGAAGAAGACGGTACCATACGAGGAAGCCCCGGCAAACTACGTGCCAGCAGCCGCGGTAATACGTAGGGGGCAAGCGTTGTCCGGAATTACTGGGCGTAAAGCGCACGCAGGCGGATAGATAAGTCAGATGTAAAAGGCTGAGGCTCAACCTTGGTTCGTCATCTGATACTGTCAGTCTAGAGTATGTGAGAGGGAAGTGGAACTCCCGGTGTAGCGGTGAAATGCGTAGATATCGGGAAGAACACCAGTGGCGAAGGCGGCTTCCTGGCACACTACTGACGCTCATGTGCGAAAGCTAGGGTAGCGAACGGGATTAGATACCCCGGTAGTCCTAGCCGTAAACGATGGATACTAGGTGTGGGTGTCGCAGGGCATCCGTGCCGCAGTTAACGCGTTAAGTATCCCGCCTGGGGACTACGGTCGCAAGACTGAAACTCAAAGGAATTGACGGGGGCCCGCACAAGCGGTGGAGCACGTGGTTTAATTCGATGCAAACCGAAGAACCTTACCTGGATTTGACATGTATGTGGTAAGAACCTGAAAGGGAGATGACGCTAGCTTGCTAGCGAGCATACACAGGTGCTGCATGGCTGTCGTCAGCTCGTGTCGTGAGATGTTGGGTTAAGTCCCGCAACGAGCGCAACCCCTATTGTCAGTTGCTAACAGGAGAGCTGAGCACTCTGGCGAGACTGCCGCCGACAAGGCGGAGGAAGGTGGGGACGACGTCAAGTCATCATGGCCTTTATGTCCAGGGCGACACACGTGCTACAATGGCCGGCACAGACGGCAGCTTACCCGCGAGGGTTGGCGAATCCTCAAAAGCCGGTCCCAGTTCGGATTGTAGTCTGCAACCCGACTACATGAAGCCGGAATCGCTAGTAATCGCAGATCAGCCAAGCTGCGGTGAATACGTTCCCGGGCCTTGTACACACCGCCCGTCACACCACCCGAGTTGGGGGCACCCGAAGCCGCAGGCTCAACCGTAAGGAGAGATGCGTCTAAGGTGCGCCGAGTAAGGGGGGTGAAGTCGTAACAAGGTAGCCGTACCGGAAGGTGCGGCTGGATCACCTCCTTTCTAAGGAGTAACACAAAAATTTTTCTCGAACGCAAAAAATTCCTTATGTACTGTTAAGTGGGCCGATAGCTCAGTTGGTTAGAGCACACGGCTGATAACCGTGAGGTCGGAAGTTCGAATCTTCCTCGGCCCACCACTTTTAAATGATAGTTGGGGATGTAGCTCAGTGGGAGAGCGCCTGCCTTGCACGCAGGAAGTCGTCGGTTCAAATCCGATCATCTCCACCATTATATTGCCCACTATTTGGCGACAGCACCCTGACAAGCCTCAGATATAGGCCACCAGAAAGACTTAGACAGAACCATAGTAAGCGCCACCCCAAGAAGGCGCTTTAATAAGGACTGTGGAGAGTTTTTCACCCGAGCGGCACTACAGTAAGGGAACCGGAGACTATATCAGCTATCAGAGAGGTCAATAAAGGAATTATGAGGTTAAGGTATAAAGGGCACGCGGGGGATGCCTTGGCGCCAGATGCCGACGAAAGACGCAGCAAGCTGCGAAAAGCCACGGGGAGAAGCAAGCATTCCGAGATCCGTGGATGTCTGAATGGGGGAACCCACCGTCCCAAACGACGGTACCTTCGAATGAAGGGGACAACCCGGTGAAGTGAAACATCTCAGTAACCGGAGGAAAAGAAATCGAAAGAGATACCCCAAGTAGTGGTGAGCGAAAGGGGCATAGCCTAAACCGAACGTATGCCAATCCTGCAGGAGTTGTGCGTTCGGGGTAGCGGGAGTTCTCGGGTTGGGACTGCAGTCCTGACATAGAGTTACAAAATTTTTCTATAGCGGAATTGTGTTGGGAAAGCAAACCGCAGAGGGTGAAAGTCCCGTACGCGAAATAGAAAAGTCTCTAAGAGAGCCACCCAAGTAGTGCGGAGCACGTGAAATTCCGTATGAATCCGGGCCGACCACGGTCCAAGGCTAAACACATCTGGCGACCGATAGCGAAGCAGTACCGAGAGGGAAAGGTGAAAAGCACCCCTGGCGGGGAGTGAAATAGACCTGAAACCGCGTGCTTACAAGCAGTCGGAGCTTCTTAATGAAGTGACGGCGTGCCTCTTGGAAAATGAGCCGTCGAGTTATGGTATGTGGCGAGGTTAAGCACTCCAAAGTGCGAAGCCGCAGGGAAACCGAGTCTGAACAGGGCGCAAGTCGCATGCTATAGACCCGAAGCCATACGATCTATCCATGTCCAGGTTGAAGACCGGGTAACACCGGTTGGAGGACCGAACCATAGCCTGTTGAAAAAGGCCTGGATGAGGTGTGGATAGGAGTGAAAAGCTAATCGAGTATGGTGATAGCTGGTTCTCCCCGAAATGCATTGAGGTGCAGCCTTGTTCTATTAAATTTGTGGGGGTAGAGCACTGGATGGATGAGGGGGTCGCAGGACCTACCGAGTTCAACCAAACTCCGAATACCGCAAATGAGGAACGGGAGTGAGACTACGGGTGCGAAGATCCGTGGTCGAAAGGGAAACAGCCCAGCCCGACAGCTAAGGTCCCAAAGCGTATGCTAAGTGTTACAAGGATGTGGGAAATCCAAGACAGCCAGGAGGTTGGCTCAGAAGCAGCCATCCTTGAAAGAGTGCGTAACAGCTCACTGGTCGAGAGTTCCTGCGCCAAAAATGTGGGGGGCTAAGCATACCGCCGAAGCTTCGGATTCAGTGGAAAAATCCACTGTCTGGTAGGGGAGCGTTCCATATAGGACGAAGCATGACTGTGAGGTTATGTGGACAGTATGGAAGTGAGAATGACGGCATGAGTAGCGAGAAGTGAGCGAGAAACTCACTCGCCGAAAACCCAAGGATTCCTGGGGAAGGCTCATCCACCCAGGGTTAGGCGGGCCCTAAGCTGAGGCCGAAAGGCGTAGGCGATGGACAACAGGTAGACAATCCTGTCCTGCAACAGTGTGTTTGACAGATGGAGTGACGCAGAAAGCTATGTACGCCGGCAGATGGACGCCGGTCTAAGGATGTAGGGAGGAAAGCGAGGCAAATCCCGTTTTCTACAATCCTGAGATCTGATGGGGAAGTGAATTGCCACGAGAAGGTACAAATGCTCGGCTGCCAAGAAAAGCTTCTATGGAATACTGTTGTACCCGTACTGAAAACCGACACAGGTGGGTTGGCTTAGCAGGCTAAGGCGAACGGGATAACCATTGTTAAGGAACTCTGCAAGTTGACTCCGTAACTTCGGGAGAAGGAGTGGCTTTGGATGTGAATATCACGCATAGTAAGCATCTGAGGCTCGCAGAAACCAGGCTCAGGCGACTGTTTAACTAAAACACAGGACTCTGCTAAAGGCGTAAGCCGAAGTATAGGGTCTGACACCTGCCCGGTGCTGGAAGGTTAAAGGGAGATGTTAGTCTTCGGGCGAAGCATTGAACTGAAGCCCCAGTAAACGGCGGCCGTAACTATAACGGTCCTAAGGTAGCGAAATTCCTTGTCGGGTAAGTTCCGACCTGCACGAATGGTGTAACGATCTGAGCGCTGTCTCGACAGTGGTCCCGGTGAAATTGTGGTACTGGTAAAGACGCCAGTTACCCGCAGTAGGACGGAAAGACCCCGTGGAGCTTTACTGTAACTTGATATTGGATTTCGGTACACTCTGTATAGGATAGGTGGGAGACATAGAAGTAAGGGCGCCAGCTCTTACGGAGTCGTCCTTGGAATACCACCCTTGGTGTGCTGGGATTCTAACTGCGCATACTGAATCGTATCGCAGGACATTGTCAGGCGGGCAGTTTGACTGGGGCGGTCGCCTCCCAAAGAGTAACGGAGGCGCGCGAAGGTCACCTCATGGCGAATGGAAATCGCCAGTTGAGCGTAAGGGTATAAGGTGGCTTAACTGTGAGACTGACAGATCGAGCAGAAACGAAAGTTGGTCCTAGTGATCCGGTGGTCCTGAGTGGAAAGGCCATCGCTCATCGGATAAAAGCTACCCCGGGGATAACAGGCTGATGCCGCCCGAGAGTTCCTATCGACGGCGGCGTTTGGCACCTCGATGTCGGCTCATCGCATCCTGGGGCTGAAGCAGGTCCCAAGGGTTGGTCTGTTCGCCCATTAAAGCGGTACGTGAGCTGGGTTCAGAACGTCGTGAGACAGTTCGGTCCCTATCCACTGTGGGCGCAGGGTATTTGAGAGGATCTGTCCCTAGTACGAGAGGACCGGGATGGACGAACCGCTAGTGTACCGGTTGTTCCGCCAGGAGCAGAAGCCGGGTAGCCATGTTCGGATCGGATAACCGCTGAAGGCATCTAAGCGGGAAGCCGGCCTCGAGATGAGATACCCCATTGCATAAGCAAGTAAGGTGTCCGGAAGACTACCGGTTAGATAGGTTGGGGGTGTAAGTGGGTAACGCCCATTGAGCTGACCAATACTAATACACCGAGGCCTTAACCTCATAATTCCTTATTGACCTGTAAGGGGCAATAGAAAGATTTCCGGTGATCATAGAGGAAGGGTCACACCCGGTCACATGCCGAACCCGGCAGTTAAGCCTTCCATCGCCGATGGTACTGCAGAGGGTATCTGTGGGAGAGTAGGTCGTCGCCGGAATAAAAGTGAAGCAGAGCGTTGCATTCTTTGAATGTTACGCTCTGCTTTTTTCTTTGTATTGTAAAAAAAACCATCCCTCTTCTCCTTCTGCATCAGGGGAGAGGATGCTAAAATAGGACTATGACAAACAAAAATAAATATGTGAATCGTGCTAAAATTTCAGAAGCTAAGTTTCG
>Ga0192237_1048_pt1 | contig 14683 bp, 10 predicted proteins | sample Koala_Koa27_E3_FD_131278 | JGI IMG/M metagenome (GOLD analysis project Ga0192237, IMG submission 131278) | Enriched cells from koala feces incubated with labeled cellulose particles, San Francisco Zoo, California, United States - Koala_Koa2-7_E3 ...
CATGGTATCGTGCAGTCAGCACGGAACAACAGGCTTTCGATGCTAACAATCGCAGGGATGATCGCGGCCGCTGCAGCCGGCGCGCCGGAAGCGATGGTTATGGCAAGTGCGATCCAAACAGCAGCTATCAATTCATATAGCATCGACCTTGAAAAAGAGGCGGACGCGAAGGGCATCGATGTCCTAACAAAAGCGGGTTATAATCCTGCCGCAATGTTGACGATGATCGAACGCTTTAAAGTCCTGCGTATGCGGCGCGCCTACTACGACCCAGGCATTTTTCAGACACACCCTGATGACGACGATCGTGCAGAAGCGGCAATCAAATATATGAAGGATCGCGGTATTCAAATCCAGCGTAAGGATGTTCTCAACGCATTGATCCTCACAGTTGAAGAAGAATCGGGAGACGTCCGGCTCAAAGTCGACGGCGCGACGATGCTTGCTCTGCCGGATAATGAAGAAAATAAAAAATTTATGCACGATTTCATGGGGCGTCTTGATGCTGTGCTTGAAATGGAACTTGCTCCTTATGACGTACAAGTGCACGGTGAGGGAGAACGTCAATCTCTCATTATAAAAGGGAAATTCATCCTGCGCGAAGAAGAACGTCCGAACGCGTTGCCAGCGCTTTCGGAAATCAGAAACCGTATCGTTTCGGCGATCCAAAACGCGCGTCGTGGAAATCCGTTAACAGATTACTATCAATAAGAGGGACGCTTCTTGTAAAATAGAGAGGATCAGGAGGGCTTTTCATGTATATATCTCTATATCGTAAGTATAGGCCGCAGACCTTTTCCGACATGGTCGGACAGAGCGCAGCGGTCAGCGTCCTGCAACGTTCCCTGAAAGAGGACAAACTGGGGCACGCATATCTTTTTTCCGGTCCTCGTGGCTGCGGCAAGACTTCCGCAGCTCGGCTCGTGGCAAAAACCCTGAACTGTTCCAATCCGACGGACGATTGCGAACCCTGCGGTACATGCGCCAATTGCGTTTCGATCGCGATGGGGGAGCACCTCGACGTTATTGAGATCGACGGCGCGTCAAATCGCGGCATCGGTGAGATCCGCGACCTTAAAAGCCACGTCAATTTAAAGCCGCTCAGTTCTCCGCATAAGGTTTATATCATAGACGAAGTTCACATGCTCACAGAAGCGGCTTTTAACGCGCTGCTCAAAACGTTGGAAGAACCTCCCGCAAATGTCGTGTTTTTGCTCGCGACTACGGAGCCGCACAAAGTGCCCGTAACGATTCGTTCGCGCTGCCAGCATATTCCCTTTCACCGTATCTCGATCGAAGACATGGTCGCACGGATCCGTTTCGTAGCGGCTGGTGAAGAGCTCACGGTCGAAGATGAAGCGCTCTGGGAAATTGCAAGACAGGCAGACGGTGCATTGCGCGACGCCCTTTCTCTCATGGAACAGGCAGTTGCGCTTGGAAAAGGCAGTCTGACACTCTTGGCAGTCACAGACCTGATGGGCGGGAGCAGTCGTGGCGAACTGGAAAAATGGGTCACCCAACTCCGCACGGAACCACAACAAGCGGCTTCCACGCTTGCGGAAATGCTAGCGCGCGGCGTTTCTCTGGAACGTATCACGGAATCGTTCTTTGTTGTTTTTCGTGATCTTTGGATCTATCGTGCGTGGGGGGAGAAAGGTGCGGAAGCAGTAGAGGCTTCGAACGCGGAACTTTCTTTTCTGCAGCAAGAGTCGAAGCACTGGAATGTCGAACAACTCAGATCTGCCTGTTCTTTCTTCGCGAAACTCCTGCCGCGTACACGTTACGGTTTGCGCCAGGAAGTCTTTTCGGGGCTCGTCATGATCACTCTGACGAATATTTTGGAGGGCAGAGCCGAAAGTTCTGTTCAATCCGGCCACGCGCAGCCGGCGCCCCCAAAACAGCCTCCTTCGCCTCCGCGCGAATCGCGTCCAAGTCCTGCGCCCGCACAAACTATGCGGCGTCCTGTACAGGCAGGATCCCTGCCCTGGGATGAAGGTTTTGACGATCTTGTTGCGCGTCCACAAAATCGCACGCAGAATTCTGAGAAGACAACGACAGGTCCAGACAGGCCGTCTCCACTGATTGATATCGCTTCGGAACTTGGTGAAGACGTTTTTTCAAAACTTATCGCAGAGACGGGCCCCAAAGCGCTGGCGTTCGGTGCCGCGCTGCTCCATGCAGAAATATTGTCCGACGAAGAGAAAGTCTGGCGCTTCGTATTTGAAAAAAGCCCTTCTTATGCAGAAAGTTTCCTGAATACACCCCAAAACCGTAAAATTTTTGCGGCAGCCGCACATAAAATATGGGGCATCGGTGCACCCGAAGAAACAGAAGTGCAGGATGAACCGCAAAACGCCGTTGTGCAGTCACGTTTGCCGCAACATGATCTCGGTGCAAAAAAAGAAATCAAGGGGGACCTTGGAACGCTTTTGAAACGGATGGGAGCAGAAGTTCTCTATGTACAGGATAAGCACAGTCAGGAAGATCAGTCAGAGGAGCACGAAGCATAAATGGAAAAGCCTTTTGTACATCTTCACGTTCATAGTGAATACAGCCTGTTGGACGGTGCCAATCGATGCGCCGATCTGGCATCTGCTACGAAAGATATGGGCATGAATGCTGTTGCGCTCACGGACCATGGTGTCATGTACGGCGCGGTGGAATTTTTCAATAAATGTACCGCGCGGGGCGTCAAACCCATTATCGGTTGCGAAGTATACGTGGATCCCAACGGCCATACCTGCCGTGAAGGAAAAAATCAATACCACCTTGTTCTGCTTGCTGAGAATGAAGAGGGGTATCATAATCTCGTTAAGCTCGTATCCATCGCGAATACAGACGGTTTTTACTATAAACCGCGGATTGACCATGAACTGCTCGCAAAATATAACAAGGGCATTATCGGATCTTCGGCCTGCCTTGGCGGAGAAATCCCCAACTTTATCCTGAAGGGTGACTTGGAAGCGGCGGCATCTCGTGCACAGCTTTATCGCGATATCTTAGGCAAAGATAATTTCTTTTTGGAAATACAACCGAACAGTATGCCGGAGCAGGCTCTCGTCAACAAATCGCTTGTTGACCTCGCCCGCAGGGAAGATTTTGAATTGATCGCGACCAATGACGCCCACTATATGCGTCGAGAGGACGCTGAATGGCACGACGTGCTGCTCTGTACGCAAACGCAGAGTAAAATCAACGACCCGAGCCGATATCGTTTTACTGGAGATGATTATTATTTTAGATCGCCGGAGGAAATGTGGAATATATTTGGGCAAGAACTGCCCGATTCTCTTCTCAATACGCAAAAGATCGCGGATCGGTGCGAGTTGGATTTGCATAAGAACGGATATTTCCTTCCGGATTTCTCTCTCCCAGAAGACGAAACGCTTGACACATTCTTGGAAAAGCAATCTTATGGCGGTCTGAAACGCCGACTCAAAACGGAGAATCCGCCCGAGGAATATGTAAACCGCCTGCAGTACGAACTGGGCGTCATCAAACAAATGGGATTCCCGGGCTATTTCTGTATAGTGGCGGATATCATAGAGGCAGCAAAGAGTAAAGGAATCCCCGTAGGTCCGGGGCGTGGTTCAGCGGCTGGTTCTGTCGTCGCATGGTCACTTGGTATCACAGACCTTGATCCATTGCGTTATAATCTGCTTTTTGAACGTTTTCTGAACCCAGAACGAATCAGTATGCCTGATATCGACACTGATGTTTCGGACAAACGCCGTGACGAAGTGATCAGCTATATCGTTGAAAAATACGGGAGTGACAAAGTTGCGCAGATCATCACTTTCGGTCGTATGAAAAGCAAAATGGCTGTCGCGGATATCGGCCGCGCGATGGGGATGCCTGTTTCCGATGTGCGCGAAGTGACAAAACTGATACCGGATTCTTTGAAGTCCGGCATCAAAAGCATTCCGGAAGCGATCGAAAGCGTTCCTGATCTCAAAAATTTATATAACGCGAATCAAGAGGTCCATAAACTACTCGATTATGCGAAGAATATGGAAGGCATTGCGCGTCACTGCTCGCAGCATGCGGCCGGAATCGTTATTACTCCGAAGCCGATCATGGAAATGGTACCCGTTCGAAAATTTGGAGATAACCAGATCGCGACGCAATATTCGATGGAACCTGTGGAACAGCTCGGCCTCGTCAAGATGGATTTTCTCGGTCTAAAGACGCTTTCCGTACTGGAAGGTGCGCTTGAAAATATAGAAGCAAGCGGCAAGGGCAAGATTGACTTGAGCGATATTCCGATGGATGACCCTGAAACTTTTGAATTGTTACAGCGCGGAGACACACTGGGTATATTTCAGCTTGAATCTCCCGGCATGACGGCACTCGTAAAACGAATGAAACCGGACTGCTTCGAAGACATGATCGCCCTTGTGGCGCTATACCGCCCAGGTCCGCTTGAAAGCGGCATGGTCGATCAATATGTTCGCAGGAAGCATAAAGAAGAAACAGTCAGCTATCCACATCCTGCGCTTGAAAATTCCCTTAAAGAAACGTATGGCGTTATCCTTTATCAAGAACAGGTCATGCAGAGCGCATCCGAACTCGCCGGTTATACGCTTGGTCAGGCGGACCTTTTGCGTAAGGCGATGGGTAAGAAAAAAGTTGAAGAAATGGAAAAACAGCGGGAAAAATTTGTTGCCGGAGCCGAAGAAAAAGGCGTGCCCAGCGGCAAAGCTGCCGAGATCTTCAACGTGATAGAAAAGTTTGCCGGCTATGGTTTCAATAAGTCCCATAGCGCCGCGTATGGTTTGATCAGCTATCGGACAGCGTGGCTTAAAGCAAACTACGGCGCCGAGTTTCTCGCGGCGTATCTCTCGAGTTTGATCGGCTCCAAAATGGATGAACTCGGGCAGTATATCCGAAAAGTTCGAGATGCTGGCTATCAGGTTTTGCCGCCGGACATCAATGAGTCAAAAGCAACATTCACTGTCACCGGTGAAAAAGAGATACGTCTCGGCCTTTCCGCCGTTGGAAAAGTTGGGCATGCGGCTGTGGAAAATATTGTTGTGACGCGTCAAACAGAAGGCAAGTTCAAATCTTTCTGGGACTTCCTTAAAAAAGTAGACTTGCGTGTCGTCAATAAAGGCGTCGTAGAAAATCTCATAAAATCGGGGGCGTTCGACAGTATTTCCTGCAACCGCAAACAATTGCTCGACGCTGTTTCTCGATTCATGGACCTTGCCGCAAAGCAGACCAAGGATACGAACCAGGCGTCCCTTTTTGCGGATACAGAGGATGCCGCTCTGGAACCGGAACTTCCAGAGTGCCCGGACTTCTCGGAACGTGAAAAACTGGATTGCGAGAAAGAGAGCATGGGACTCTATATTTCTGCACATCCTTTTGACGCATATAAGACTGTCGCAGCTTGTTACGCCACATGTCCGATCTGTGAACTGCCGGGATGGCGTCCTTCACAGCTTCCTACAACGGTTGCGGGATTAATTTCCGGCGTTAAGGAACGTTTTACGAAAAAAGGCGATCCGATGGGCATCGCAGAACTCGAAGATTCGGACGGCACCGTGGAGATCGTAATCTATCCGCGCCAATGGGAAAAATTTAAGCCGTATATTACGGTTGGCAATTTTTACTTTATACGCGGCCAGGTGCGCGAAGATCGCGGAATGTCTATCATTGCGGATGAAATTTTTGCGGAAGATGAATTCAGGGAAAAAATCGAGCCGCATGTGGTTTTGACGCTTGACGCATCCGGTCTCGACAGGGATTATTATGAAGAATTGTTCCGGCTGTTACAGACCAAGCCGGGGAAAACGCGAGTCATGCTGAAAGTCATTAATGGAGAGCAGACGGCCGTCGCGATGCTAAACGGAATGGGGGTACATGCGAATGAAGAATTATTTGGAGCAATTGAAAAGTACTCTGGCGGGAGAATCACAGTCGAGTACAATCTCTGACGTCAGTCAGTCGGAAAGTGCAGGCGAAACGAAGCCTGCGGAGCCTGAAAAAGAGAGGAGAGCAAATAGGATGAACACAAACGGTGAAAAAAATCATGAACAGGGAAACGGAGATTACATTGTTGTAAAGGCGTTGGAAAACGGTGTTACGGTGATCGGCGTCACACGCGGTCCTGAAAACAGGTTTTTACATACGGAAAAATTGGATGAGGGCGAAGTCTGGATCGCGCAATTCACAGAGCATGTCTCCGCGATGAAGATTCGTGGTGCCGCCAAGATCTACACCAAACATGGAGAGCTCGAGAGTGATAAAAAACGTGCAGATGCATACGACCGCTATGAAAAGAACTATGACAAGTCAAGTGAAAGGTCATTCGCGCTAGACAAAGATTATGAAAAATAAGGGGCGCAAAGTAAAAATCGTCTGCACGATGGGACCTCCGTCGTGGGATTACGACAACATGCTTGCTATAGCAGAGGCTGGTATGGATGTTGCACGCCTTAATTTTTCGCATGGCAATTATGAAACGCATACTTCCACGATCGAAACAGTGCGTGAGGTAGAACGTGCTTTAAAACGTCCTATCGCAACATTGCTTGATACAAAAGGTCCTGAGATCCGCACGGGGATGTTGCAGAATCACGAAAAAATCCAGTTATCTTCAGGTGATATTTTTGCGTTGCATTTGCAAGATAGGAGCCAGGGAAATACAAAGGGCGTTTTTGTCGATCACGCGGCGCTTGCAAATGAGGTGGGCGTTGGGCAGGATATTTTTATAGATGATGGCAGCATCCATTTGCGTGTCGAAGCGCTCTTGACCGATGAAATAATCTGCCGTGTCATTGTCGGCGGTGAACTGGGCGAGCGTAAGGGGATCAATGTCCCGGGCGCTTCTCTCTCTGTTCCGACACTGACAGAAAAGGATATTCAGGATATTCGATGGGGCGTCGAGCAGCTGGTGGATTATGTCGCGGTCTCTTTTGTGCGGACAAAAGAAGACATAATCGGTGTGCGGCGGGTGCTTGAGCAGGAAGGGGGCCGTGCCCGAATCATTGCTAAAATCGAGACGCGCCAATCTGTCGAAAATTTTGACGAGATCCTTGAAGTGGTCGACGGCGTTATGGTCGCGCGCGGCGATCTAGGCGTAGAGATTCAGACGGAAGAAGTCCCGATCATTCAGAAAGAGATCATACTGAAATGTCGCACACAAGGGAAATTTGTGATTGTTGCGACTCAAATGCTCGATTCAATGATTCGAAATCCGCGTCCTACGCGCGCAGAGGCAAGCGACGTTGCAAATGCTGTATTAGATGGAACAGATGCAGTTATGCTATCCGGTGAGACCGCAGGGGGAAAATATCCTCTTGCATCAGTCCAGATGATGGATCGGATCGTCGAGCGAACGGAACGTGAATTCTTTGAACTGGAACGAAAAAGACCTAAATACCGAGAGTGCGAGGAGGTTGCAGATGCCGTAAGTCATGCTGCTGGAAGCATCGCGCATAACGTTGGTGCGTCTGCGATCCTAACACTTACAAGAAGCGGTGCGACTGCGCGCATGGTCAGCAAATACAGGCCTGATTGCCGTATTATTGCGCTTACGCCTTCCGTTGGGACGTGGCGTACGCTCGCGATGATATGGGGCGTTGTGCCCATGATGACGACGCTTTTTGAAGACCTCGAAATGTCTGTGAAAGATGCCCTGCAGGTGGTTCAAAAAAGTGGTTATGTCGAGCCCGGCGAGAAGGTCGTTTTCACTTCGGGCGTGCCGCTGGGTGTCCCGGGGACGACCAACACAGTCCATGTCCATACAGTGGGTAAAGTTCTTGGCAGCGGCAGCACTTTGGTACGCAGCCGCGTGACTGGATACGTGCTCAAGGTAGAAGATCCTTCGCGTGCAGTTGGTGCGGTTACGAAAGATACAGTTGTTGTTGTCAAAGAATCTGCCCGTCACCTTGCCGCAATAATAGAACAAGCCGCAGCCGTTATTTCAGAGGAAGAAGGTTTGACGAACTTTGCCAGTATCGCTTCACTCGAACATGGCATCCCGGCTATCGTCGGCGTAGAAGGGATTTTTGACCGTGTCGAGGACGGTATGCTTGTTACAGTGGACGGCATACACGGGTTGATTTATCTAGGGCGGTCGAACTAGTTGCCGTTGATCGGTGCGCACGTATCTGCTGCAGGAGGTCTTTTTAAGTCTTTTGCAAGGGCTGATGAAAATGACTGCGAGTCTATGCAGATATTTACGCGAAACCAGCGTCAATGGCAGGCAAAAGTACTGTCGATGGTGGAAATTGAATCGTTTTTTCGGGCCTGGCAGCAGAGCACGGTGCAGCGTGTCGTCTCGCACGCTGCATACTTGATAAATCTGGCCGGCAGCGACGATATTAGAAAACGAAGTGAACTCGGCCTGCTTGCGGAGATAGAACGCTGCAGTCAGCTCAATATAACTGACATTGTTTTGCATCCCGGTTTTGCGGGGGATTTGTCGCGTGAGGTAGCAATCGACAGAATTTCCGAATCACTTCTCCGCGTGTTCGATCGTTGTGAGGGTGCCAATGTCCGTGTTCTTTTAGAAACGATGGCCGGCCAAGGCAGTGTGATCGGCGGAGAAGTGCGCGACCTGGAGGATATCCTGGAACGCACGAATTGGCATAAAGATCTTGGTGTGTGCGTAGATATCTGCCATATCTTTGCCGCAGGTTATGATATTCGAAGCGCAGAGGAATATAATCGATTTGTTGATACGCTGGATCGTCACGTGACGATCGAGCGTGTGCATTGTTGGCATTTGAGCGACAGCAAAACGGAAAAGGGGAGCAAAAAGGACCGCCATGCACATATAGGTCAGGGGAAGATCGGCTTGACTGCTTTTTCTATGCTCATGAATGACGAACGCTTTAAAGATGTTCCCGCCGTGCTTGAGACACCGAAAGAGGGGTGGGGCGATGCTGGAAATCTGACAGTGCTGCGAAAATTACGAGGTGGCTAGGCATCGTTTTTTAGAGGAATCAAAACAAGTAAGGAGGTGGCGTATTGTCTTTTTTTAATATCAGATGGCAGGATGTTCCAGACATTTTGATCGTTGCATATATTATTTACAAAGTTTTGATGTTGCTGGTTGGAACACGTGCTATGCAGCTGATTCGCGGCATTCTCATCATCGGCCTTTTTGCTGTTATTGCTAATGTACTGGAGCTGCGAAGCCTTTCATGGATCATCGGGAAAATTCTGGGTGCCTTTATTATCGTTATACCAATCCTTTTCCAGCCGGAGTTGCGACACATGCTAGAAGAACTTGGCAAAGGTCGCATGTGGAGACATTCAAAAGATGAGGGCAAAGCGGAAGATCGAGCGGAGCAGCTTTCAAAGGCTCTTTTTTACTGCAAATCTCAGCGGATCGGTGCGATTTGCGTGTTGCAGCGCAACACGAGTTTAAAAGAGGTGTGGCGCACTGCAGTTTTGCTTGACGCGGAACTTACGGAAGAACTTTTGGTGTCGATTTTCTGGCCTGGAACGCCTCTTCACGACGGCGCTGTCGTGATCGATCAGAGCCGGGTGATCGCGGCTGGTTCCTACCTCCCGTTGACAGAAAAAACGGATATATCCCGCTGGTACGGTACGCGGCATCGAGCTGCGCTCGGTGTCTCGGAAATGTCGGATGCCCTGACTCTCGTCGTTTCGGAAGAACGCGGTGAAATTACGATTGCGGTCAGCGGACGCCTTTCAAAGCCCCTAACGGATGAGCAGGTACGGAGTATCTGCGTGCATTACTTCACGCACGACGATAGAGAGGGCAATTTTATGAAGCGTTTCCGTGAAGAGCTTCTCATTCAGTGGCCGGGAGGTGCTGCGGATGCGTAAAATCACAGCGTATTTAAAAACACGCTTTGAGGCCTTGCTCCAAACGATACAGGAAAAGCAACGTAAATTTAAAAAGTGGGCAAAGGCAAGTGGCGGTTTTCTCAATACGAAACTTTTTATTGCAGGCGTCTCTATTCTTATCTCACTCATCCTCTGGCTTTTTGTCGCGTGGGACGGCAATACCGAAGGTTCGCGTTCGCTTGAGATCCCTCTTCAATATACGAATCTCAGCAGGGGATATACGATTTACGAGGGCACCAAAACGGTGGAAGTTCGTATGCTTGGGCGTATGAATATGCTTTCACGTGTAACGCCCTCCGAACTTAAAGCAGAAGTGGATCTGCAAGGGCTGCAATCTGGGAATTACAAGCTGCCGATCCGTATCGAATCGCCGCAGTACGTGCGTGTGCGAAACTGGCAGCCTTCTACTGCTGAAGTGGAGCTTTACAGGCAGGTCGAGCGGACCTTGCCGATTTCATGGACGCTGGACGGTACGCTGCCTGATGGTAAAATCGTCTCAGTTGTGGAAATTAGCCCGTCGGAAATCACACTGACTGGTCCTGAAGTAGATGTACTTGCTCTTCAACATGTCCAGGTTGTTATCCCCGCATCAAAATTGGATGATGAATCTGTCTTAAAACTGCCCGTCCATATTTCGGATAAGGCGCTTGAATCGGAGCGTCTGTTGCTTTCACCGACGACCGTCAACGTCAAGGTGTCACTCGAAAATGAGATCGTAGGTGAGCAGATTCCCGTTCAAATCTCTGTTGTGGGAGTACCGTCGGAAGGACTCGAAGTCGATCGCATTACTGTGATTCCGGAACGCGTAACGATACGCGGCAGAGGCGAAACTGTTCGCAATATGACTTCTCTCGTGCTCTCTCCAATCGATATAACGGGGCTTGATCAGAATTTGCAGCTTATGTTGCCGTTGCAGCCGGAGGAGGACCTTGGCGTGGAGATTTTGGGGCCCGAACGTGCGCGTGTCGAAATATCATTACGCAAAAAAATGGCGACGCGGACCTATAACTCTGTTCCTGTCCTCGTTGCCGGGGCACTGCCCGATAGCGAGTGGCGCGTTTCGCCGGAGTCAGTGAACCTCACAATCGAAGGGACACAGATGGCGATTGACGCCCTTCAAGCGGGGCAGGTCCCCTGTGAGCTTTATGTAGATGTTACGAATATCGTAAGCAGTCAGCTGACGCTGCCTGTACTCGTACGGAATCTGAAACGCGAGTTTGAGGTCGTACAGATCGACCCGCCGCAGGTGACAGTTACAAAAGCAGAATAATTTTTTACGGAGGTCTGCGGATGTCTTTGGAAAAATCGAAAAAAAGAAAAATGTTCGGAACAGATGGGGTGCGTGATATAGCAGGCGAAGGCAACATGACGCAAGAAGCTGTTCGGACGCTTGGCGCTGCTTATATCGCATATTTGAAAAAAAAAGGCGTAGATAGGCCGAAGATCACGGTCGGACGTGATACGCGTATTTCGGGATCGAAGCTTGAACAAGCGCTTGCCTCCGGCGTTTTTGCGGCCGGTGGAGAATGCGTTTCGCTGGGCGTCATTCCGACGCCCGGCGTCAGCTATGTCGTTGCGAAAAATGATTTTGACGGCGGCGCCGTTATCAGTGCTTCGCACAACCCCGCCGAGTATAACGGCGTAAAATTTCTCGATCATGCAGGTTTTAAACTAACGGACGCCGACGAACTGATGATCGAAGAATTTTACGAAGCGCTTTTGCCTGATGCTATATCCGGGCAGGGAATTGTGGCAGCGGAAGACATTTCTTACCGCACGCAATATCTTTTGCATTTGGAGCACCTGATCGCCCAAATCGATGACCGAAGTTATCCGCTTGTTATCGATGCTGCCCATGGCGCCGCGTATGAATATGCAGTGAAGCTATTTGCACACTGGGACGGTCCAGTACATTTTTATGGCGTAGAACCGGACGGTCTCAATATCAACGAGGGTGTCGGCGTCACGCACACAGATTTTCTCTCGCATAAAGTACTCGAACATGGAGCAAAGCTTGGTATCGCATACGATGGCGATACGGACCGGGTTTTGATTGCCGATGAAAAGGGGCGTATTCTGGACGGCGACATCATGCTTTGGGTGATCGCACGCTGGTTTTACACCGAAAATAAACTTGGTTCCGGCCTCGTTGCGACAATTATGTCGAACATGGGACTGGAAGACTTGCTTGTGCACGAAGAGATCCGCGTCTTCCGTTGTGATGTCGGCGACCGCTACGTACTCGACAAAATGCGCGAAAAGGATAGCCTGCTTGGCGGCGAGCAATCTGGACACATTATCGCGCTTGATTATGCAAACACAGGTGACGGACTTGCGTCCGGTATATTGTTCCTGAAGGCACTCTCAGCGCTTGGGGAAGATCCCTCTACCTTGAGTGACCGCTTTATTCGCTATCCCCAGACGTTGCGGAACATTCGCGTGAAGGACAAAAATGCTGTCATGAGTGCACCAGAGATTGTGGCACTCTTAGCGAAGGCTGAGGAATTGTTAGCGGGCAAAGGGAGGCTTTCATTGCGCCAGTCAGGCACAGAGCCGCTGGTTCGTATTTTTGTCGAGGCAAAGGAGCAGGAACTGCTGAATCACGTTGCTGGTTTTATGGAGACAAAGATTAGGGAGATCGCTTCGGAGGGCGTATAACGCTGCCGCATGTTGCGAAGGTAGACAATATTATTTTCATTTTCTATTCAGCGGCTCCTCTGTGATCGGGTAATAGATGCGCAGGTGGGTGACCTCTTTTAGTGCGTCGTCCGATTTCCCTGCGGCAGGCGGGACGTATTGCCAGTCGCCTCCCTTTGTGCGCGCTAAGATCAGTGATTTTCTACCATAGGTCGCCCATATATCCCATAAAACTTCTCCTTCAAATGGGCCCGGCACGAGTCCGTTCCCAAAAAGAGGATATGTCCCGCCCATCTTGGATTTCCCGTCAATCGGTCCTAATATCATCCATTGTGTTGCATTCCACGCGTGCTGCATCTCTTTTGACGTAAGCGCGTGATCCCACGGCATGATCTGAAAACCTCCGATGAGCCCCGCTTCTGACGTGCTTATGTCAATCACGCCCGGATGATTTGCGCGCAGCGCACTTTGCCTTTGAAACAATGTTCCCTCAAAACGCCCGACGCCGCCCACGGGTTTGATCACACGCCCGATCTGTGTGATGTCGCCTTGATGCCATGCGATAATTCGTCCGCCGGGCCGGTTTTCAAACTCAACGTAATAGGGCAGATCCTTTTCATATACCGGTATTCTCAGAAGATCGCCTCTTTTGGGTAAATTTTTTGGTCCGAGCAATGCAGCAGCTCCACCGGGTTTTTTGACGTAAACATTTGTACCTGCAGGCGGCGCCCATGCCCCAAAAAGGCCGTTTCCTGCTTTTGTGGAAATTACAAGAGAGGCGCCTGCGCCTGCAGCAGGTGCGATCGTTTCCTGCGGGATGATGCTCATCGTCCGTCCTTTTCCTTTCTCGACAGAAACGAGCATATGGATCGCGTTCACCGCAGAAGCGCAAACTTCTCCCTCTTTGCCCCATGCGCTTGCCGTATAACTGGGCCATCGTGTCGTCGTCGGCAATTTGTTGACATGCCCGATAATATATTTTTTTTCTGCTGTATCTCTCGCAATCACAGGAGCGCCTGGCTCAAAAAGAATTTCGATTCGAAAAATTTCCCTGCTTTCGTTGGCAAAAAGTGCCCGCGGTATCAAAAGGGAAATGAGAAAAAATAAAAAAAAGAAAAAATTTTTTTTCGAAAAGTGAAGAGATTCTACAAAAAACATGCGAAAAACTCCTTCTGTATCACGATCGTGTTACATACGCCTCATTGCCAGACATTATATTGCATATGTTTTCAAATGCAAAAAACGGTTGATTCTTGAAAGTTTTATGTTGGCGGCAAAAACGCAGCAAGATCGATCTGTAAAAAAATTTACATCGCGGAGGGATAAAGCCATATCGCCCAGATGTTGCCCAAACAGTGGAAAAGGATCGCTGGAAAAATATTGTCATATTTTTCGCGAAGCGCACCCATCACAAGCCCGGGAAAAAACGTAAGTAGAGACATCGGATGCGGGTGCACGATCAGGTGGATCGGCGCAAAGATCAAATTGACGAAAATGATCGCGGTGATCGCGGACATTCGCCTGCGGAAGAGCGTCTGGAGCCAACCGCGAAAAAACGTTTCTTCTATAACAGCTGCTGCGATCCCGGAAGCGCCCATTTTGACAATAAACTCGAATGAACGGTAGTGCGGCGCGTTTGAACCAGGCCAAATGATCGCCACTGGCGTCAGCAGACCGAGCAAAATTGCAGAAATGAGGAGCGTCTCGCGTATATCTTTTTTATTCAGATCCCATTGCAACCCATACGACACGGGGCTCTCCTTTCTGTACCAGCACCAGAAATATGGCCAGTAAAGAAGGAAAGCCCCTGCCAGAAAAGCTGTTATCTCAACTTGTAACGGAGACATTTCCGTTTAGATTTTAAGACAGTCCGAGCACATTCCGTAAAAGAAAATCTCTGCGACCTCGATCTGCGCGATATTATTCTTTGATGCCGCCGCCGAGCGGAAGAGTGACGTTTCGTCGATTTCAAAGTCGGAGACTTTTTTGCAGCATTTGCACAGAAAATGACCGTGCGTTGCCGTGTTCGGGTCGAAATAAACGCGTTTGTCGTCGATGCTGAGTATCTTAATCAATCCCGCGTCTGCGAGAAGCTGTGCCGTACTGTAAACGGTTGCTACCGACATTGTGGGATAATCTACGGACAGTTCCTTGTAAATCGTATCGACAGAAGGATGGTCCGTCCTGCCCTGTAGATTCCTCATGATTGCGATGCGCT
>Ga0192237_1049_pt1 | contig 13516 bp, 11 predicted proteins | sample Koala_Koa27_E3_FD_131278 | JGI IMG/M metagenome (GOLD analysis project Ga0192237, IMG submission 131278) | Enriched cells from koala feces incubated with labeled cellulose particles, San Francisco Zoo, California, United States - Koala_Koa2-7_E3 ...
GTCGAGGGGGTTCATCGAGTTGCCGTCCCCCGCAAGGCGTTGTTTCCCGAGAAACGCCGTCAATTCCGGCGTGCCGCGCCCCTGTTTATGGCCCGGCACGTCAAACGGCACCACCCGATTTACGCGGTAGGCTTCAAGCGCATCGAGCAGCGGCGCGGTATCCTGTGAGAGGATTTTTTTCTGTGACATATTCCGTACCTGTTTAATAGACGTTCATGCCGTAATAGATTTCAAGCATTTCCTTGTTGATCTGCTCGCGGATATCCAGGCGCTCTTCGGGCGGAAGTTCCCGCGGATCGACGTTGAAGAGGTAGTCCGCGAGCCGGATCTCCTTGAGCATCATCTTTGTGTGGAAAATATTTGACTGGTAGACGTTTACATCGATCGCGTCATATTTTTTCAGCGTTTTGGCGTCGATGTAATTTTGAATGGAGTTGATCTCGTGATCTTTATAGTATTTTTTGCCGTCCACGTCGCGCGTGAAACCCGATCAGATAGTCGAGTGCGGTCAGCGGCGTGATCTTTCCGCAGGTCGATACGTCTATATCTACGCGAAAAGAACTGATTTCGTTGTTCGGATGAAATTCCGGGTAGGTGTGGACAGTCACGTGGCTTTTATCCAAATGCGCAACGACTGTCTCTTTTTCGGGCAAAAAGCCGAGCCCGCGATTGCAGGATGCGTCGATTTGTTTCGGCGGAACAGATTCCTCCGAAATCAAGATCGTAACGCTGGCTCCTTCCGGGTCGTAGTCCTGTTTTGAGATATTCAGGACGCAAGCGCCGATGATTTCAGTAACGCCACATAATATCTTCGTGAGCCGTTCGGAGTTGTACTGCTCATCGATATAGGCGATATAATCTTTTTTTTCTCGATCCGTCTTTGCATAGCAAATATCGTAGATGTTGAAACTCAACGTCTTCGTCAGGTTGTTGAACCCGTAAAGCTGGATCTTGTCTTTCAACCCTATCCCCACGTCCCTTCCAAGGCCTGCGCCATAACAAAATCATCCGCCGCAAAGGGCGGATTGGCCTATTACTATACAGTGCGCGTGAGGAAATGTCAAAGAAAAATTAAAATGAAAAACGTTGTTTCGTCAGAGGAAAAGCTAGATTAAATAAGCAAAAAAAGGCACGACAACAACAGTAAAAAGCCCGGTCAAGACGATCGCGAGTCCGCTCATCGCGCCTTCGACCTCTCCCAGTTGAAAGGCTTTTGCCGTTCCCACAGCGTGTGCGGAAGTCCCGATCGCGATGCCGCGCGCAACAGGTTCCGTGATACGAAAAAGGCGGCATACCAGTTCGGCCACGACATTACCGAAAATACCCGTGACCACGATCGAAGCTACCGTGATCGTCACGATACCGCCGAGTTCTTCGGACATGCCGACCCCGATAGGAGAAGTGACGGACTTTGGAAGCAGCGTCACATACAGCTCGTGTGAAAAACCGAAAAACCGTGAAAAGAACCATACCGCAAACAGGTTTACGAACACGCCCGTAGCAACTCCGGCACAAATCGCCCGATAATTTTTTCTGAGCGCCTCAAGCTGCCGGTACAACGGGATTGCAAGGCAGACAGTGGCTGGTGTCAATAACATTTCGAGGAAACGTGCGGAACGCGCATAGTCGACGTACTCGACGCGGAAGGTCAGCAGCGTCGCAACAACGATGATATCGGCGATCAGCATCGGGTTAAGCAGCGCATATTTCCATTTTTCATAAACATACACGCCTACGACATAGCCAAATATCGTAATAAAAATACCGAAATAAAGCGAGCCTTCGAAAAAAGCGGGCATTATTCCACGCCTCGTTTTCTGCGAATGACCCACTGCACGGCACGGCCAGTGGCGCCCATTACCAGGATCGTAGAAAAAATACATAGAAAGAGGAAGCGTCCTGCGATCGCACTGAACATGCCCCAGTGATCCAAAATCGCCATTGCCGGCGGAATAAAAATCAACGGCATGATCTCTATGAAAAAAAGCGAGATGTCCGAAACGTGGTGGAGCTTGACAACGCCGGAAATAAGCAGACAGAGCATGAGGACGAGTCCATAAACGCTAGAAGGTACGGGGAAGGGCAGGATATGGCGAACCAGTTCGGCTGCAAGGCAGACGGCTAGGATGATCAAGAATTGTCGAACGTACTTCAAGCAACGGCCTCCAGAATATTGATGTGGCTAATATTATATGGAAGGCGCATACAGGTCAATATAAGGAATGAAAAAGTACGGGCATTTTTGCCGCGCAAAGAATGTGAGAAAAATAAAAAGATTCTAAATCGAGAAACATGATTCATTGTGAATAACATTTTGTTTTTTTGAGGATATCTTGGGGGATATATCTGTGGAAAAGTGACTCCTCGCTTAGGTTTGAAGACACAAGATATAGTGCTATAATTCAATCGTTCGCCTGTATATAGGGTTTGGAGTGGTATAAATGAGATGTCCCGTATGTGGCGTGATGGATAGTCGCGTGATCGAAACAAGAAGTACGGAGGAGGGCCGCATCAACAGGCGCCGCCGCGAATGTCCGGAGTGCCAGACGCGCTTTACGACGTACGAACGGCTTGAGGAAAAAAATTATCTTTGGGTCGTCAAAAAGGACGGCAGGCGCGAAGCGTTCAGCCGGGAAAAATTGTTGCGTGGGCTCCAGATTGCCTGTGACAAGCTGCCTGTTTCGCTTGAACGTCTCGAAGAGGCCGTTTCCCACATCGAAGCCGAACTCAAAGGTTCGAGGCAGGGGGAAATAGCCGCCTCCGTGATCGGCGACAAAGCGTCTGAAGAACTGCGCAAGATCAACAAAGTTGCATATGTGCGTTTTGCTTCGGTTTACCGTGAATTTACAGATATTTCTAATTTTACAAATGAAATAGCCCGGCTTTTAGAGGACAAGGAGGCGCACAGAAATGGCAAATGACGCCAAGCATGAAACAGAATCATATTTTGGTAAACAAGGGCAATTATTCAAGGAAGCAGGTGAATCGACCGACCTTGCGTTGATGGTCGACGCGCTCGCCCAGGAAGAAAGCTCTCCCTGGGACGCGGGACGCATCCGCGATGCGTTGCTCATCGAAACAGGCGTGGATCCTACAACTGCGGAGAGTATCGCACTCGAGGTCGAAGAAGACCTTCTGAAATATAACAGAAGCCGCGTTACGACGACGATCATCCGCGAGATGGTCAACGTGAAACTTTTTCAGCGCGGGCTGGAAGCGAAACTTGCTGATCACAGCCGTATCGGTCTTCCCGTCCATGACCTTGAGAAAATGATGCTTACGAAAAATAAAGAAAACAGCAACACCAGCCACAACCCGGAATCAATCAACCTTTCGATCGCCGAGATGGTTCTCAAGGAATACGCCCTGACAAAGGTCTTCACAAAAGATGTTGCGGAGGCGCACCTGAAAGGTGATATCCATCTGCACGACCTCGGCATGGTCAACCGGCCCTACTGCTCCGGGCAGAGCGTTGCCTATGTTGCGCGTTACGGCCTTAATATTCCTTCGATCACGAGTGTTTCAGCGCCCGCGAAACATGCAGACGTTCTGCTCGCACATATGCTGAAGATGACCTCCGTGCTGCAAAATCACTTTGCCGGTGCGATCGGTTGGGATGCAATCAATATGTACTTTGCCCCCTACACGGTCGGGTGGGACTACGATCAGTATTTGCAGCTTGCGCAGCAGTTGATTTTTGAGTTCAACCAGCTGGCCGGCGGTCGTGGCGGTCAAGTCGCGTTCACGGATATCAACCTTTACTATGAGATCCCCAACCACTTCCGTGACGTGCCTGCGATCGGCCGCGGGGGAAAGTTCACGGGCAAAGTCTATGCGGATTACGACAAAGAATCGAAAATGTTCCTCTACGCGCTCTTTGACGTCTATATGCATGGTGACAGCAGGGGACAGCCATTTTTCTTCCCGAAGCCCCTTCTGCACATGACAGATTATTTTTTCCAGGAAGAGGGCTGGGAGGAGTGTCTCCAGCGCGCTTGCGAACTGGCTTCGGTCAAGGGCAATACGTATTTTGTCTTCGATCGTGGCGGTGTGGCAAAGCTGTCTGAGTGTTGCCGTCTTTCCTTCGAACTGACGCCGGAAGATCTTGACGAGGCAAAGCATCCTTGGAAGATGCGTTACTGTGCGTTGCAGAACGTCACGCTGAACCTTCCGCGCGCCGCGTATAAGAGCGCTGGCAGTGACGAGATGCTCTTCGATATCATCGATGCGGAGATGGAGCTCGCTGCAAAAGCACACCTTCAGAAAAGAGCTTTCATCAAAAGCATCCTTGATCTCGGTGTAGAAGGCCCCCTCGCCGCCCTTTGCGTTTCGCACGACGACGAAAGCTATCTGCGCATGCGCAAGGCGAGCCACCTGATCGGTATTCTTGGCCTCAACGAGGCTGTGCAGGCCATCACAGGAGAGCAGCTTCACGAAAGCGAGGAAGCGGCTCAACTTGGCAGAGCGATCATACAGTATATGGATTTGAAATGTCAGCAGCTGTCGGAACGTTACGACCTGAAAATCGTGCTGGAGCAAACGCCAGCCGAAAGTACCGCGCTGCGTTTTGCGAAGCTGGACCTGCGCGCATATCCCGAGATTGCACGCCGTTTTATAAAGGGAAACATGGAGAACGGCGAGATCTACTATACGAATAGCACGCATCTCGACTATAAACTTGTACAGGATCCGATCGAGAAGGTAACGCGCGAGGGCGAGCTGCACCCCATGATTAAGGCGGGAGCGATCACGCACGTGTGGATGGGAGAGCACAAGCCCGATCCGCAGGCGTTGGCCTCGTTCGTGATCAAGACTTTCAAACATACGGAGAATGCACAGGTTGCGTTCAGTCCCGAGTTCACGATTTGTAACGAGTGCGATCACATGGTGCGCGGTCTTCTCGATACATGTCCGCGCTGCGGATCGATGGATGTGGACGGAATCACGCGCGTCACTGGATACTTCACGCGGACCTCTTCGTGGAATGCGGGGAAGCGCGGTGAACTTCACGATCGTTGCCGTACGCCGGTGAAAAACGCATAAAAAATATGACAGAACTGAAGGAACTGCAGGTGGGGGGATATCTCCCCACCTCTTTTTTAGACTGGGACGGCCATGTTGCTGCGGTGATTTTTACTGCGGGCTGTAATTTTCGTTGTCCATGGTGCCACAACGGCGATCTTGTCCACGCGAGTACAACATCGATCCCTCTTCAGGAAGTACTCACGGATATCGAACGCCGGAAAAAATTTCTTGACGGTGTTGTCGTGACTGGCGGGGAGCCTACTCTTTGGACGGGATTGTTTCCGTTGCTCGGCGTATTAAAGGAAATAGGACTTCCCGTCAAGCTGGATACGAATGGTTCAGGTCCCCGTATATTACGTCGCGCGCTTGATGCAGAACTTGTGCAGCATATCGCGATGGATGTCAAGGCGCCTTTTGACGAGGGATCTTACAATGAGATGGCTGGCGTCCCCGTGCAGGAAGACGATCTAAAAAAAAGCCTGAATCTGTTAAAACGATATGCGCCCTCTTATGAGCTTCGCACAACTTGGTCTCCTGATCTGCTGTCAGAGGAGCAGCTTCTTAAAATCCAGGCGCAGATTGACTTTGACAAAAATTGGGTTGTGCAGGCCTTTTTGCCGGACAACGCGATGGATTCTGCGTATCAGACGCTGGCTGCTACGGACTCGACGCAAATTCGCGCATTGCTGCCCGCTGTTAGGGTGCGCGGATAGTTCTTAAGCAACTTCACCTTTCAGCTATTTTCTCGTATTCCATCTGTAAGCGGGTGTAAAAGCAGCGACTCTGTTATAAAATAGTACGGAATTGTAATACGCTCCTTATTTATGAACGAACGGAGGCGCTCCAATGCCGGATATAAAATTGCCGAAGGCGCTTAATCTTCCGAATATATTAAGCATCTCCAGAGTTTTTCTTGTGCCGATCGTCATGGTCTTCCTTACGATGCGCACGCAGTTCGGTTTTATCGAAGGTGTGAACATCGGTGACCTTCTCGCCGGTCTTGTCTTTATCATTGCTTCTCTAACTGATGCTGCTGACGGCTATATCGCGCGTAGGCACGGAATGGTAACGAATCTTGGAAAGTTTATCGATCCGCTTGCGGATAAGATCATGGTCGTTGCGGCCTTGGTTGCACTTGTCGAACTGCACCGCGTTCCTGCCTGGATGGTCGTGATTATTATCGCACGCGAGTTTATTGTGACAGGCCTTCGCATGATTGCTGCTTCCGAGGGTGTTGTAATCGCAGCTTCGAGCGGCGGAAAACTGAAAACGGTGAGTCAGATTGTCGGCATCTCGCTGCTTATTTTCAATATCCCTTACGGTATGCTCGTGATGTGGCTTGCAATGTTCCTGACGCTTTGGTCGGGGATGGATTATCTGATCAAATCAAAAAGTTTGCTCGAAAAATAAGCGCCGGAAAGGTACGTATTAATGAAAGAAAAAATTTTTGACGCAATCGATGCGCTTGAGCCGCAGATGATCGATATACTGGCTGGCTTGATCGCGATTCCCGCTATCAGCCCTTTGGATGGGGGCGAAGGCGAGTATGACAAAGCGCAATATCTTGCGAAAAAAATTGAAGCACTTGGCCTGGGAAAATTGGAGGTTTATAATTCGCCTGACACCAGCGCAAAAAATGGCGTGCGGCCGAATCTGATTGTGCGCATACCAGGCAAAAACAGCCAGCGCCTTTGGATCATGACGCATATGGACGTCGTACCCGTAGGGGAACGTGCGCTTTGGGATACGGATCCATTTGAAGCTGTTGTCAAAGATGGGCGCATATATGGTCGTGGTTCGAACGACAACTGCCAGGAACTCGTGGCTTCACTTTTTGCAGCCGTTGCGCTCAAAACGCTCGATCTGACTCCGTTGCGGGAGATTTGTCTTGCTTTTGTCGCGGATGAAGAAGTCGGCAGTAAGCATGGCATTCAATTTTTGCTCAAAGAAAAGCTTTTTCGTGTAAATGACCTTGTTGTTGTGCCCGATGGTGGGAATGAAAACGGCGATTTTATCGAAGTGGCGGAAAAAAGTATCGCGTGGCTGGAATTCGAAGTGACGGGCAAGCAAGTACATGCGAGTATGCCGCAGCTTGGTAGAAACGCCTGTCGTGCAGCAAACGAATTATCCGTCAGGCTGGACGCGGCTTTTCACAACGCTTTTCCTGACGCGGACGATCTGTTCTCGCCGCCTATTTCGACTTTCGAGCCGACGCGTCGCGGCAAAAATGTCGATAACGTCAATACTGTGCCAGGTCGTGAGGTATTTTGTTTCGACTGCCGCGTGCTGCCGCATATTTCTCTTCCCGCAGTCATGAAAGTTGCAGAGGCAGAAGCAAAAAAAATCGAAGAAAAATATGGCGTGCAAGTCAATATTCGAACGTTACAGTATGAACAGGCACCTATTCCGACCGCGCAGGACGCGCCTGTCGTAGAACTTTTAAAAAAGGCTCTGCCGCAGGTTTTAGATGCGAATCCGATGATCGGTGGTATCGGCGGAGGCACGTGCGCCGCTTATTTGAGGCAGAACGATATTCCGACGGTCGTATGGGCGCAGGAAGCGGATACGGCGCATATGCCCAACGAGTATAGCGTTATCGAACATATGAAAAATGAGAGCAAGGTCTTTGCGCTCATGATGACAGACGATTCAACTTGCTGACGGAATGGAAAGTGTCGCGTATACGCGGCACTTTTTTATATGTTAAGAAAAACGTGTCCCCGCTTAACTACGCTTTGACCGCTTCTATCAGAAGATATATAATCTTTTGATACGAACAGCTCCGTATAAAGAGCTGCAGTTGTTTTGTGTTTCGACACTCTGAAAGGTGGAGTCATCAGTGGGAATTTTAAGCGGAGTCGTTAAGGCTCTGGGCTTTGACCCGAACGACAGAGCGCTTGCAAAATATGAAGAGCGCGTGAAAATCATAGATTCGTATGAGGCGGAAGTACAAGAGCTTTCGGACGAAGAACTCGCCCGGACGAAAGAAATTTTTCAAAGGCGGCTGGAGAACGGCGAAACGCTTGACGATATCCTGCCGGAAGTTTTTGCCCGTGTACGTGAAGTATCTGTGCGAACGCTGGGGCTGCGCCACTTTAAAGAGCAGCTTATGGGCGGTATGGCTTTGCACGAGGGGAAAATCGCGGAAATGAAGACGGGGGAAGGCAAAACGCTTGTGGCGACGCTGGCAGTCGCGCTTAATGCGATTACAGGCGAAGGTGTTCACGTTATCACGGTCAACGATTATCTGGCGCGCCGTGACGCAGAGTGGATGGCTCCCGTTTATAACGGACTTGGTCTGACGGTAGGCGTCATTTCACCCTTTATGGAACAAGATGATCGTTTTGCCGCATATCGCAGCGATATCACATACGGAACGAATAGCGAATTTGGTTTTGACTACCTGCGCGACAACATGGCGATCCAGAAAGATCAGCAGGTGCAGCGCGGACACGTATTTTGCATTGTCGACGAGGTTGACTCTATCTTGATCGACGAAGCGAGGACACCGCTCATTATCTCCGGTCCTTCGGAGGATGACACGGAGCCTTATCGGGTCGCGGATAGCGTAGCGCGCGAATTGAAAAAAGGTATCGACTTCGAGGTTGAAGAAAAAGAGCGGAACTTGGCGCTTACGGAAGCGGGGATCGAGAAGGCGGAGCGTATCCTGAAACTGCCTGATCTATTCACTGATTTCGCGAAATCATCCCTCTCGCATAAAATCGTACAGTCGTTGAAAGCACACAATCTTTTCCAGCGGGACGTGCACTATGTCGTAAAAGACGGAGAAATCGTCATCGTCGACGAGTTTACCGGACGTCTCATGTTTGGGCGTCGCTACTCAGAAGGATTGCATCAGGCGATCGAGGCGAAAGAACGCGTGAAAGTCGGGCGAGAAAATCAGACGCTCGCGACCATCACGCTGCAAAACTATTTCCGAATGTATCGTAAACTTGCTGGTATGACCGGTACCGCTTTGACCGAAGCGGAAGAGTTTAAAGAGATCTACGCTTTGCAGGTCATTGTTGTCCCGACGCATAGGCCGATGATTCGCAAAGATCACCCGGATGCGATATACAGAACCGCGCCGGAAAAATATCATGCCGCGGTTGATGAGGCCGCAGAAAGTTACGGCAAAGGGCAGCCCGTGCTGATGGGCACGACTTCGATCGAGCACTCCGAGCTTGTCAGTAAATTATTGCGTGTCAGAAAGATCCCGCACAACGTGCTCAATGCGAAAGTCCACGATAAAGAAGCCTCGATCGTCGCACAGGCCGGGCGTCTCGGTGCTGTTACCGTCGCCACAAATATGGCGGGGCGAGGTACGGACATCGTGCTTGGCGGTAACCCTGAATTCCTTGCGCGCGAAGAAATGCAAAAACGCGGGGTTGATATCAAAGATAATCCGGAACAATATGCCGAAGTTCTCGAAGAATTTCGCACCATCTGCGCAGCGGAGCACGATCAGGTCATCGAAGCGGGAGGGCTGCGCATCATTGGTACAGAACGTCATGAATCGCGCCGCATCGACAACCAGCTTCGCGGTCGTTCGGGGCGGCAGGGTGATCCGGGCGAAAGCCGTTTTTACATCTCGCTTCAGGACGATCTGATCCGCCTTTTCGGCGGTGAACGCGTACAGGCGATCATGGAGAAACTTGGTATGGAGGAAGGGGAGTGTATCGAACACAACCTGCTCTCCAAAGCAATCGAAAACGCACAGAAAAAGGTCGAGGAGATGCACTTCGATATCAGAAAGCAGCTTCTCTCCTACGACAACGTCATGAATCAGCAACGGGAAGCTGTCTATAAAGAACGCAGCGAAATTCTGGACGACACGGACATTCTCGGACGTACGCTCGGTGTGATCGAAGATACTGCCCAGACGCAGCTTGAAAAACTTTTTCAAAATCAGGAGGCCGACGGAGCAGATATTGAATCTGTTGCGATCAAACTGAACGCGCTTTTTTGGCCGGGCATATCGAAGCATGTAGAAAAGATCGAGACGCAAGAAGATGTCGCTCCGGTGACCGAAGCGCTGCTTTCGGAAATTCGTGAATGTTTTGCGCAAAAAGTCACCGAGCTTGGTGAAGAGATGGCTGAAAAACTATACCGTTACATCTTCCTGCAGGTATTGGATACGAGTTGGAAAGAGCACCTGCTCTCGATGGACGAATTACGCCGCGGAATCGGTCTGCGCGCGATTGGACAAAAGGATCCGCTGCTTGAGTATCAGTTTGAGTCATTCAATCTCTTCCAGGAAATGCTCGTTCAAATCAGGGAAGGCATTACTGAGTTTGCGTTCCGCGTTTCCATTGTTACGCAGGAGCAGGACGACCGGAAAAAACGATGGGTGGAAAGCCGTGATGCGTTTGATATGCCTGCACCGCAGGCCTTAACCTATGACGACGGCGCGGAGAATCCAGGCGCGCGTATGACTGCGCAGAAGACGCAGCCGCTCGTAAACGAGCGCAAAACTGGAAGAAACGAACCTTGTCCCTGCGGCAGCGGGAAAAAACATAAGCAGTGCTGCGGGAAATAAAGCGGAAGGGGCTATCTGAATGAAAAGACAAAAAACTTTAGCAAGAATCGCCGCAGCTCTTTTGCTAGTCATTGTGCTGGCTTCATGTGCTCTTGCCGCTGACATTGCCTCCGAAGTGCGTCGATTGAATCGCGAAGCGCCTTCTTTGGATGGGTTCAGCGGTGCTGACGCACTGGTTTGGCTGAAAAGCCATGAGTTCAAGATGCTCGTTGACGGTGCAATGGAAGAGTATGTGTTGCAAATCGTTATGATTGGTGAGAATATCCCGGATTCTTGGAAGGAATTCCGGATTCCCGTCCCGTCGAATGGTACCTTGCAAATAGAAGAAGCAAGCTGGTATAACCCGATGCTCGTCATGAAAGAGGGAGACCTCAGTGTAAGGCAGGAACGACTTGCAGGCGGTGCTTTAGTCTACGTTGTCCAGACTCCTGTCGACGCGATCGGCCGCGTCTTGGTCCTTGCAACGCGCACGACTTATCCGCGTCGGTTTGGTGCTGATGCGATGATCCCGATGGCTGGATCTCTGCCGATTTGGGAGCAGAATGTGACCGTCGAGGTGCCCGGAGCACTTAACCTGATTTGGGAAGGGCGTTTTGTCACAGAGCCCGTCATCCGTAAATATGACGACGGAAGGTCCGAATATAGATGGAATATTATGAATCAGGAGCCGTGGCATGGCGAAGGATTTGTCGAGTTCAAGCGGCCCTTTGTCGCCTTCAGCTTCAAGCACGGAATTTTGCAAAGCCTGTCGGAGATGGATGCCTATGCGCGTGCTTTCCCGAGTCTGTCTCTGCCGACCGTTGCAAGTGGTGCTGATAAGAACAAGGCTGGCGTCAGGCTGATGCAGTGGCTTTCGGATCCGATGCGTTCGCTTTCAGGATTCCCGAAAGATTACATCCGTGCACCGGAAGAGATACCGCCGATCGGCCCGTGGTCGCAGTGGGAGCAGACGCTTCTGCTGAATAAATGGCTCACAGCGCTCGGCTGGGAGACGCGCGTTTGGTGGCAGGCGCTCACGGACCTCAGTGATGAAAGCCCTGCTACGAAAGACTTGTGGGCGGCACCGGTACTTGAGCTTACTACGCCCGCGAACAAAAAAGTGTGGTATCAGGCCGGTCAGACGTCTGATTTTGGTGTGACGGCACCCTCGGTTGCAGGTTCGACTCTTTATACGCGTGGCGAGGATGCCTATGAGAAACAGACAGTAAGTGCCGGATCGGCGTCCAATCATAAACTTGCGTTACTTTGGGTGCTCACGCTCGAAGATACTGGTGGTGCCGAAGGGACCCTGACCGTCGATGTGACGGGTGGATGGACGGAGCTGCTCTCTAACGGTGTACTCCCGCCCAAGAAGGGCTTGAGCGATTTTTTACGACGACGCATTAATTTTGCGTTGCCGGGGATGGTGCTGACTCCAAAGGAGGTTATTTCTACACGGACGGGCTATAAATTATTCTTCGATGTCCGTTGTGCCCCCGGAATTGTCCTTGGCGACAGCATGCTGCTCCGTTTGCCGGGGAGTATCCCTTCGCGTGTCGGTGAGATGATCGGGCGGGAATCGACTTATACCTTCCGCTTTCCCTTCATCATCGACCAGAAGGTGCGTATGAAAATGCCGGCAGGGTACAGGTTGCTTCAGTCCCCGCCGCTTAAAAACATTGGCGAAGGAACAAAAGCAGTTCTTAAAGAGTCGATTACGCATTGGCCTAAAAAAGCGGAATTGGTTGCGGATAGTACATGGACGGTCAAGACGCGCAATGTGGACGAAATGCTTGCGATGATCTTGCGTGAAGAGCTAGCCGCAAGTTTGAGATGGCCGGTCCTGGACCTGCCTTTTAGGAAATAGACCGGGAATGAGGAGTGTGTTTTGATATGCAAACAATGACGGAGGCCTTAAAACAGGCCCTTGAAGGGGCCCTTATCTCTATCGCAAAGGAAAAGGAATTGGAGATACCGGAAGGGTTCATTGTCCGATTAGAGCGTCCCCGCCAAGAGGGACACGGCGACTGGGCGACGAATATTGCGATGCAGCTTGCAAAACCCTTTGGAATGAGTCCTCGTGACCTTGCAGCGTTAATAGTCGAGCGCCTGGAAAAGGGTGACGTCGTTGAAAAGGTCGAGGTTGCGGGCCCCGGTTTCATGAATTTTACACTCTCGGCGCGCTGGATAGCAGAGGCAGTCGGAGAGGCGATCGAAAAGAAAGAAAATTATGGACGCGTCGATATTGGAAGAGGGCGCAGGATACAAGTCGAATATGTGAGCGCAAACCCGACAGGACCCTTGCATATGGGGCATGGCCGCGGCGCTGCGGTAGGGTCCATTATGGCGTCTATCCTGGACTTCGCCGGGTGGGATGTCGAACGCGAATATTATATCAACGATGCGGGACTCCAGATGGAGCTTTTAGGGAAATCAGCACAGGCGCGTTATTTTGAAGAGTTGGGCCGTGCGAACGAAGCGCCTTTTCCTGAAGACGGTTATCAGGGAGATTATATGGCGGACATCGCCAAAAAGTTCGTCGAAAAATATGGTGCATCCTTAGCAGATAAGCCGCTTGAAGAGACGGTAGAATTTTTTATGCGTGAAACGAGTTGTTACGTACTCGATATCATACGTAAAGACCTTGAAGAGTTTGGCGTTACTTTCGATGTCTGGTTTTCCGAACAGTCCCTCTACGATAACAATTTAGTAGAGCCGGCCATGCAAGCGCTCAAGGATCGTGATTATGCGTATGAGGCAGACGGTGCGCTTTGGTTCCGTTCGACGATGTTCGGCGATGACAAAGACAGGGTCCTGATTCGTTCGAATGGCATGCCTACCTATTTTACCTCGGATGTTGCTTATCTTAAGAACAAGTATGACCGCGGATTCGAAAAGCTGATTTACGTCTGGGGTGCGGACCATCATGGATATGTGCCGCGTCTGAAGTCTGTTAATAAAGCCTTTGGCTAT
>Ga0192237_1050_pt1 | contig 12714 bp, 14 predicted proteins | sample Koala_Koa27_E3_FD_131278 | JGI IMG/M metagenome (GOLD analysis project Ga0192237, IMG submission 131278) | Enriched cells from koala feces incubated with labeled cellulose particles, San Francisco Zoo, California, United States - Koala_Koa2-7_E3 ...
CATATCAACACAACTAGCATTAACACCTGTAGATGAAACAAAGCATAGTGTATGGACAGGTCCCCAATAACAGTATTCATCTGCGCAGCAAGTATGATACGCAGTATCAAGTCCGTGATTACTATTGCCGGGGCCCAATGTTACACCGCGCAAAGATGAAGTCTGGCTACCATAGCCGATAGTTACACCACCACCTAATGGATATGAACGTGCTTCATTACCAATAACAATTGATTGATCGTTGCAGACGCAAGCTTTGCCGGTTACGTCGCCACAACACCAGCATGATATATGAAATCCACAGGCGCAAGAATGGCATCCAATGACTATATTTGCACAACCGCATCCGGCCATAGAACAGTTACCGATAACAATAGTGTCACGGTTATCTTCGGTTACAGTAACGCAGCAACCAATAGATATACCGCCTTTGCTAATACTACATACTCCAATAGCAATTGAAGCATTACATAGAGCATATGCGCCGGACCCTATAGCAATCGCTTGGGTACCTTCGGTACAAGCGCCTATGGTTTCTCGTTCGCCCGAACCTTCACCTTCACATGTTGAAGTATGCCGACATGGGCCAATCGCTATTGAGGCCGGGGCCAAAGCACAAGCACCGGAGCCTATTGCCAGAGCTGCAGCATCACCAGTACACGCATATGTACCAATCGCAATAGCATCGCGACTTGTCGTGTGCGCATACGGCATCAAGGCGAGAGAATCATTAGCGCCACATTCAGTATATGTGCCATAACCAATAGCAAGGCTTCCCGAACCATAGGCACAGGCGCAACAATGGCAGACAGCTTGTTGATTCGCGCTATTCAATTCTTCCTGTTCCGTTACTCCGGAGCCAATAGCTATGCTATAAGGAGCACCCGCTACAGCTCGCGCGCCTATAGCCAATGCTCTTTGGTTTATTGAGCAAGCGCATGGGCCAATCGTAATACCTCCCCAGCAATCAGCACATGAATGCCCGCCAATAGAGATACCGCATTCACCATTGGCTCGAATGTGCGCTCCAATAGCTACGGACATTACACCGCCATGCGTACCGGACTGGGGACCAAAAGCTACAGCGCAATTAGCAGCCTCGATATGCGCTCCCTGTCCAATAGCGACTGCACCCGCAGAATTACAAGCAACACAAGAACAGCATCCAATATCGATGGCATTACAACCCAAAGCACGAGCGCAAAGGCCAATAGCAACGCCATCTCCTAAACATGTCGCATTGCCCGGCGCACCTAATTTATAATTACCACCTTTTGCGCTAAGTGACATATCTTATTCCTTTTGTTTAGTAGTATCGCCGTCAACGCTTTCTGATTCCGAGTCAGAACCTGTTCCCGAGTCCTCTTCCTCGTCCTCAGAATCTGTTCCCGAGTCCTCTTCCTCGTCCTCAGAATCTGTTCCCGAGTCCTCTTCCTCGTCCTCCTCGGAGTCGCCACCAGACCCTATTTCCTGTTTTAGTTCTTCATATTTTTGCCTTATGTCTTCCCTAAATGTATCGCACTCCTGTTTTAGTTCTTCATATTCTTGCCTTATGTCTTCCCTAAATGTATCGCACTCCTGTTTCGGTTCTTCATATTGCCGTCTTAGCTCTTCGTGCGTTCCGTTTATGTCTGCCCTGAATGTATCGCACTCTTGTTTCAGTTCTTCGTATTGTCTTTCTATTTCTTCAACAGTACCCTGCGCATAAGCTCGAATATTATCGTAAATCCCTTTAAGGGCACTATCTAACTTCTGCATAAACTCTTCATACTCTGGAGTACCAAGAAATGAAGCTGTAAGGTGAATATGTTGACCTTGTTTTATGCCTGTATTATTAAACTTAAATTGAGTGCTATATGTATAATAATCGCCAACCTCTGTATAATAGTCTTGTTCAACTACAATACCATCAACTACAATTTGAAGATGGTGGGCGCCAACTACATAATGGAAACCGTTGGGAATATCAATAACTGTGTCGGGGTCTATATCACTCGCAACATACCACCCTGTTTCAGCAGCCATAAAATAGCTTGCTGCTAACAGCTTTAGTTCATCTATATAACTAGATACATGATTTTCTATATGTACATCCAAAGTTGAAGTTACGTTATGCAGGAATTCTTCATATTCAGGAACACCAAGGAATTCAGCGACTACATGAATAATTTGACCTTTATAAAGCGGTACAGCAAAACTAATTTTATTACTCCAGTCAGCGTAATAGCCAATCTCTGTATATTCGCTCGGAGCAGCAGTAACGCCATCAACCATGATACGAAGATGATTAAGGCCGACAATATATTGAAAGCCATTGGGAATAGTAACAGTTATACCGGCGTTAGTGTTGGCGCTGAGCTCCCACTCGGTTTCCTGTCGATTGGAATACAATAGTTGATTAGGGGGAGGAGGTGGAGGCGCAAAACGAGGCACAGAATTGCTGCCTATAACCCGATTCCCATATACAGTATTTAGATGCGGTTTACCCATTTGTTTACCTTTAAGTACGCGACATTAACCAATCATCAGTCGCATCAGCGTAACGCCGTTCTTCATCCATCCGCCGCAAATCTTCATGCAGGTCATTCTGAATAACACGATCGGTAGCTTTCTGAAGCGCAGCATTATATAAAGCCTCTGCTCGTGTTGCACTTTCACCATTATCATTTGCTTGAGCGGTAGAATAACAAGCCATCTTATATGTCACCAGTTGTGTAAACAGTGGATCGTGCACTTCCTCGTCCACGACATCAACAATACATTCAGCCCACGCGTCAGGTACATCGCAAAGTATTATCTGTTTAGTTGAACCTAAATGTGATTCGCCAAAGATATTTCGTGTAACAAAAGGAACGCTACCTTCTTCCCGTTCTATGGTAGCATGAACTGACCGTATTTGCAACGCTTCTTTGGGCCATTTATAGCAATATCCCCAGCCGCCACCATATATAATGCCATGCTTTGCTAAAAGTATTCTGTCACGCGCGAGTTCAGGTTCCAGCTTTATATACCGCAGAGAGAATGGCCACGGATGGTCCTTCGGGTACTCGCAGAGAACGGCACGGCGGGCGACGCCCTTCAGGTTCTCCTGCACCACTCTGTCGTTGGCTCGCTGTAGCGCAGCGTTGTAGATGTTCTCTGCCTGCGCCGCGTTCTCGCCATTGTCAGGGACAGCGTTGGCAGAGAGGCAGGCCAGCTTATAGGTGACCAGCTGCGTAAACAGCGGGTCGTGCACCTGCTCGTCGACAACGTCGACAATGCACTCGGCCTGCGCATTCTCCACGTCGCAGAGAATCACCTGCTCGGAGGAGCCGTAATACACCTCATGCTCAATGTTGCGGACAACGTACGGTACCACCCTGCCTTCGCGGCCAACGCCGGGAGCGTGGACAGCGCAGACGCGGAGCGCATCCTCTGGCCACTGATAGCAGAACTTCCAATCGCCAGCATACTTCTCCGGCGGTTGGGTTACTGGCGTCAGCGGTATTCGCTTGAGCGCAAATGGCCACGGATGGTCCTTCGGGTACTCGCAGAGAACGGCACGGCGGGCGACCTCCCAAGTTACCGGGCCACGTATAGCCTGCTCGTTCGCTTTCTGGAATGCTACGTCATATAGTTGTTCGATTTCCTGAACTTTGTTTTGATTATTTTTAAGAAGTGGTACAGCCAGATAACAAGCCAATTTACGAATAAGGAGCTGATAGAATAACGGGTCACAGGCATCACCTTCTTGAATATCAATAATGTATTCTGCTTGTGCATTTTCTAAATCACAGAAGATAACTTGTGTGGCAGTAGTTGTATTGTTACTAGTTGTCCTGATATTACGAACCAAAAAAGGAACGCTTCTATCCACGCGCTCGCGACCAACGCCATGAACAGCGCAGATACGAAGCGCATCATCCGGCCACTGATAACAATATTTCCAGTCCTTGTATTCAGTAGCAATATTTGTACCCGCCGTTGCTAACGTCTTGCGTTGTAAAGCAAAAGACCATGGATGTCCACGTGGATAATCACAGAGCACGGCACGCCGTGCTCTATCCCAATACAAACTACATTGAATGGCTTCTACTGAACCTTCATTAAGATCGCCAATAGTGCGCGTTCCAATGAATCCCAAAGCCATATTGCATACGTCAAGCGTATTTAGCGTAGCAACGGACATTTATTATTCCTGCGTAGTAGTCCCCATCGCCGCTTCCTTGGCTTCCCATTCATTCCGGCCAGCGTTGATGTAGAGCAGCTTATCATACTCAAACAGGTCCTCACGGACGACTGCGGCGAAGACGGTGAGGTCGGTGGCTTTGTGGCTGCCGCTGGTGTCGCTGGTGTCGCCAACCTGCAACCGGAGCCACTGCTTGGTGACACTGCGGGGGAGGAACCGCCAGCCAATACGGCAGCCCTTCTTCATCGGGCCAGAGGCAGTGAAGGTGCCGATCTCTTCCCAGTCGGCCTCGCTGCCGCTGCTGTTGTTGGCTTCGGCTTCGGTATCACCTTGGAACAGTTTAAAGGTGATAGTTTCGCTATCAACCAAGCCATCGCTCAGCTGCACCACGATCGGAATCGGGCCCTGACGGCCGGGTTCGAGAAAGGAGGTGAGAGGGACGGCACGAGACATGTTTTGTCCAGCACTGCCAATTTCGTCTTTGGTAAGATGATCAATGAGTACAAGGTTCGAGTCGATAATCATTTTTTTGTCCTTATTGTGTGTAACACTTCAAAATTTCACCAAGGTCATAACACCCTATTTTAACACAGGTAATATCACCACTGCCTATGCAAATACTATTAGAGCAGGAACAAACGCAGTAACCCATCGCGAGGGAGCAGTCACTAGCGCATGTGCCGGGACCAACTGCCATCGAACAGCTGGTTCCAGCACACGCGCCAAGACCACCAATACCAGATGAAGATGAACCACCAGCACCAGCCATGGTTGCTTCTTTCTGTTAATTATTACTAACTATTTTTTTTCAGGATACGACCCACCAGCTGTAACTCGTTCCTCGTTGTTCGTGATGCACTCACACTCAAACACAGGGCGGCTATGAATAGCAGGGACGTTCTTGACGCCAAAGTACTCACCATAATGAAGGTGAACGTTTTTGACATCGCTGGACTGGATTTCAAGGCCAGCTAGGACCTGCGGGTTACAGTACCAGACAGCACGGTTGCGCATGCCGGTAGGAAGTTTGGATTTGGCGATAATAGTGATATCCTTCAGGTTAATCCAGCCATCTTCGCGGGACGGCGCAGCACTAGTAGTTTCTTCACCGCCTTTAATATTGGCGATAGAGCCAGTAATAGTGTTGGCAAGGAGTCGAGTCTTGATATTACAGACGCGGACAACAGCTCGCCAGTCGCGAACAGCAAGACCAAGGTTCCAGCTAAACAGATCAGAATAAACCTCAAACTTACGGCCTTCACTATCAATAGTGGTATGAACGCCAAGATCGCTATGTTTAAGGCCACCAATAGACTCCTTGGGGAAAATGCCATGAACGGTATCAGGACCCCAAGCCACAAGATACATAGAGGTCAGGCCGGTTTCGCCTTCCTCTTCCTCTTCTTCATCCTTGGCACCGTAGGTAAAGTCCATCGCGTCAATAACGTGCGGATTACCAAGATCGCTATAGCGGGTAGCAAGGCCATCAAACTCATCGGCCAGTTTAGCGTGATCGCCATAGAAGAACAGCTGGGCAGCCTTCTGGCGAAGGGCTTCCATAAACGCCTTGGCTTCAGATGCACGAAACGCACCAAAGGTCGCGCCGTACAATTCCTTTTCCTTGACGTCAAGCTCCATACGAGCTTCCAGCATACCCACGCCTTCAACCACACGGCTATACTGTGATTTGGAAATCGGAGTACCACGATAGAGCTGACGGAAGTAGACTTCAGGAAGACCAGTACGAAGTCTTGTTTCATGGCCCTTTGTCGTGTTTGCCTCACGGAAAGGGACATGGTCAAGGATGTCATTGGTCTGGTTCATTAACTCAATGATGGTTGTGTCCACTTTTTGGGAACGGTAAAACTCCTGAATTTCAGCAAGCGTTCCCACATTACCGGGTTGATACATAATTATTTCCTTTCGCTAACTAATCCAACGGATGTTTTATCTCCGTTCCACTTTTCCCGTACATCCTTTCAGCCAACGAGGTCTGTGACGCACTTCCCAAACCTCCGCCTGTCACATATTCATGCTCACCCATGGCACGACCGACGCGAGCGGCATAGCGTATCACTGCCGGATGAAATTGACCATGAGTATCCCGCAACAACTCGCGGAGACTGCCGTCAGGGTCAAAGGCAGCCAACGCCTTACGGGCATCCGCGATAGTGCGGGTGTAATTACTGCCGCCAAAGTCGCTGTCGGATTTAACCTCGTCATCCCATGCCTTGAGGGCCTGCGCAGTTTCGCGTTGCTGAATACGGTCAACTTCGGCAAGACGAGATGTTTGCCACTGCATAACAGCCTTGGCCTGCGCTTCAGTCATGCCATTAGTACGACATGCCTCGCTAAAAGAGGCGAGACTTTCTTTTAAAAGTGGCGGAGTTGCCTCATCGCCGGTCAACGTATAAGGTTGAGAGCTCGGAGGTTGGAGCCCCGCCGGAGAATGAGCACCAGCGACAGGAGATGGCTGGCTCCCTTCTTCGGAGGCAATCCCCGCCGGAACAGTATCAACAGTAGGTGCCGTATCAGCAATAGCTACAGGTTCACTTCCAGCTACAGCATCCATTCCAATTGCATCTTCTTCAGCCATTTTCTTTCCTCCGCACTCTCTCGTTTATATTCTCTACACGCCGTCTCTGGATATTTGGTTTAACAATACCCTTACTTGCTGGCATATGTTCAACAGGTCCCGGATCACTTTCTATTTCCATAGCTGCTGCTATGCGTTCTAATGCATTTGCTATACGGACCTGAGTGCTTTCTTCGTCACTCATTCCCTACTACCTCTTTTGTCAATATATGTTGTAAAACATTTGCTTCTGAACACAAGGATAAAATCTCAAGCCCTACTGTACGAAGTCCCGCATTCCATGCCACAAGGGTTAGGTCTTTTGGAAACTCCTGTTCAAATACCTTGGTCTTTTCCATAAGCCAACGAAGGAATTCACGACCAACATATTCCTTACCCATCTTCTGGATGGCTGTAACAAGCATGCCGTGCTGGTTTTCATCCTGTTTAGTATCAGGAAATTCATAGTCGTCAAAATAGCTAATATCTGATACAGACATTACCGTATCGCCCCCAATCCAGAGGTCAAGGCTTCAAGCGCATTTCGGCCGGAGATATTAGTATTCGACATATTCTCCATGGCCTTGGTAGCATCAACCAACTGATCAACACCTTGGTTCATCGTTTCCATTTGCTGCTGCCGCGCCGCCGCTTGCGCCCGCTGTTCGCGGATTTCCTCGACAGCAGACTCCTCGCGGATGACAGAGGACGGCATATTGATACGGTCAAGATATGCACGGCCCATGGCATCAGTATCGACAATATCGAGAATCTCTGGAACAGCGGCAGCGGCTTGACCAATAAATGCAAACCCAGCTTCAATATTGCTAGTTGTCACCTGACGCTGAGCTTGGGCAAGGGCGGACTCAAATGACACATCCACGTCAAGCGCATCAACCCCTTCCGGAGGCGTAGGCATTGCGCCCCATTCCTGCATAAGTGCAAAGGTACGGCGAATAATAGGGTCGAATAATTCCTTGTGCAGCCGCTCGACAACAGGGCCAAGCATAACAATACGTTCACGCTCCTTAGCATTGACTTCTGTTGCTGTTATGCGTGAACGCTGGTCTTCCAGCATCATCCGGAATAAACCAACATACAAACCATCATCAATATTCTGCTCGACCTCCTGTATAGCAGTCATGACCGTCTGAAGCGCTGCTGCTTCAGGCTGGTGAATCGGCGCGACAGGAGTTGTGCCGGTACGGGTAGAATCAAAAAATGACAGGCCGCCGGGGATTAGTTTCACACCAGTCGCGCGAAGGGATTGGTCTGCTACAAGCGGCGGGTCGGCGATTTTATGCTGCGTTTTCCGTAACGTGGTAGTCATAGCCTGTAGCATCTTGCAGTCTGGCAAAACATCCATCGCTGGTGACCTGCCGTACACATCGGAACCCGACACATCCCAGCGCGGAGCAAACGCCGGGAACATGTCGAATCCCCCTTCTTCCAAAATACACGCCTTGCCAGTGCCGTGACCAGAACTCCCCCCCGGGCAAATAATAGACACTAGCAAAAGGTTTGGATTCAGCTGTCAGTCGTTTGGCAGGCTTAAAATCGGTACGAGGAAATACAGCGTGAATAACATCATAGCGTTCTGTTGTCATAACTTTACGTTCGCGTGAACGCTTAATAAAATCGGGGAGGTCTGGCGCGTTTTCCCATCTGTCCAGTATTTGACGTGGTGTCATATACAAACGACGAAAGAAGGTATCCACTTCATTATTGCCATTAATATCAAGGACATACTCGCCGCAACGGACAAGGTGAAAATAAATGCCATTTTCATCCGCTGTTTCAACCAAAAGACCAGTGCCAAAGGTGCCGATGTCCGAGTAAAGTGTGTGCGTCGCGTTGTAAAAGTTAGATTGGTGAAGAACCGCCGTCATAACTTGAGTAACACGGTCAAGCCATGCGTTAACGCCGTCAGGGATAAATTGCGGGTCACCTTTAGCAACCAGTCGGAACCACGGACGGACAGGGGAAGCCATGCCGCCCTGCATACCAGATGCCATGGAACGCATGGCAAGGATACCTTTGGAGTTTACAAGTTTTGGATTGACTAATGGTATGCGGTGTGCGTTCGTTTCAGTGTCATCACGATAACGGCCGGGATTAAACAGTTCGGCACATTCGCGCCATGTGGATTCCCAGTTGGCGCGTTCAGAACGCAATTCTTCGTATCGATAAGCCAGTTTATCTACATCGATAGCCATCGATTACCCAAGAGTGCGATTGCCCGTAGAACTGGCAGTCATCGCACCAGAACCAGTTGACTGGTTGCGGTTAGTCAGGATGCTCGCCGCAACGCCACGAGCACGGGCCGCCCGTTCCTGCTGCGCCGCCGCTGCCGCATTCACGCCAGAAGATACACTTTTTACTGCTTTTTTCTCGGGAGTTGATTCGACGTCTGGCGCAATATACACAGTTTCGTAGCCCCCACCTTTGCCGCCGCCCCCCATGTCAGCCTCCTTCCGTTAAATAGACAATGCTCGTTCAATAGGCCAGTGAAGTTTATTAATTCGATCATAAAGCATTTGCCACCCTACTCCTACCTCTTCTGCCCATTCCGCTATGGTTTGCGTCTTTTCATTGAAGGTGATGAGATGATTATTCCGTTTATTCCGCTGTTGTTCTTTCCACGTTGCCCAACGGCAGTTATCTGGGCTATAGCCCTTGTCATTATCAATGCGATCAAGCGTCAATCCTTTTCCCCAGCCACTAGTTAAAGCCCACTCGATAAATACTTTAGCGTCGTGCCACTCTTCACAGACCGTAATACCGCGAGCGCCGTAGTTTTTGTAACTATGGTTATTTGGATTCTCGCAACGCTGAATCATTGCACTCCATATATAATACACGGGATGACGTTCCCTCTGCTGAGCCATTCCGTGCGTAATGCTTCTTTTAATTGTGCATTCTCTACTATAACAACCACAAGAGCTTGTATGGCCTGTAGTAAGACTACTAGTTATTACATCAACCTCATTCCCGCAGTCACAACGACAATGCCAGACAATACAACTATTCCTACGTTCACCTGTGGGATATAGCGCAACCAATCTGCCAAACCTCTGCCCGGTCAAATCCTTTATCTTCGCCATTTTTTCTGCCCTTTCAAAAAATAGCCGCCGACGAAGAATCGGAAAGGGCAAGAAACGTCATCCCCGCCGACGGCCGAATAATATCTTACGTTTTATCTAATTGTTTCCTCGCCTTCAACAAACTCTGTCGTGTAGCAACAGAAATCACACAGCTAGTAAACTTCTGTTTCCGCACGTACCAGCATGCCTCTGGTAATTCAGCTATCCTATTATACCCACACGCATTCAGTATGTCAAGCATATGTCTGTTCGGTTTTGGTGTAAAACCAACACAACATACACCGCCCAAATTGTCGAGACAAAATAAACTGCCGCCTATAAACAATTCCTTGCCAAATTGGAAATATTCACGCCAAAGGCAGGGCGACACCTTAATTGCTCGCGACTGTAAATTATACCCTGATACTTCAGCGAATCCAGCCAATTGGTTATCAATATAAAAACCAAACGGCAATACTAACTTATTGTCATATATATGCAATACTTCTTCGTCTGTCAAGTCATTTTGTTCACGCATATATGCGTATGCCCATGCCATGTTTTGTTCTTTGATACGATGCCAAGAGTAGAGGATTTCGTCTCGGGATAAGACTAGTTTATATGTCAAGGTCGGCATCTGACTTGGCTTTCCTTAGTGATTCAGGTGTACATACAACAATGGATGCGTTTACAAACTTCTGTTTAGCATCACTCCAATATAGTTCAGGAATACTACCTTGTTTTTCAAAGCCAGTCTTCTGGAGAAGGTTTATGACGTGACGGTTGGTACTGGGGACTTCGCCAAACATGCAGGCGCAATCAATGGAAGCAAATACCCAATCAGCAGCTCCACGCATCATGACAGGCGCAATCTTTGCGTATTCACGGAAGGCGATAACGGCGATACGCATGGCGCGGGAAGCGTCGGAGAAGGCAATGCCCTGAAGAAGACCAGCGGGGGCATTATCGACAAAACAGCCTAGGGAGAGGACGTTTTCATTGCCACAATAGGCATTCCAGTCGCAAGCAGAGAGTTGGCCAAGGGAAGGACTGAAAGCCCACCAACTGTCGTCTTGGTTGATGAGCTCGTAAAAGATATTGTATTCTGCCGGCTGAATGATTCTGTAGGTGATTTCCATGCCATCCTCCTAATATGCTAGTGGTTCGTAGTCTTCGACGCCTTCGGCTATGGTTTTATAAGAGCCAGCCATTAGTTCCAATTCTTTTCTGGAAAGAATAATCTCAGAAAATCCAATACAAAGTGCATCTGCACGATCTGTTGAACGCTTAATCCTTTTACGAATCGCCTTCTTTGATTCTACTTGCAATTGCCCTGTTAACGTATATTCAAACATTGGCGTTGCTAATTCAAGTGCTAAATCCTCGTCTGGAGGCAACACGCCATCTTTTTCAATCCAATCACGACAGCGTATCCACATTTCGGCACGCTTATTGTAGAACCGGTCGCTATCCATTGCCCTACCGCCCGGCTCGACACCTATCACGGGGACTTGCAATTGAACCAGCCTATCTACAATTGGACCACCAACTCCTGTGGTCTCTACTAGTATACCATCGGGCTTGCGTTCATGCCACAACTTTGTCAAATAAGAAACTATATCCATTGTTGACTCGGAAGTCAATACTATTAGTGGTTCAACATATACACCTTGGCGAACACAAATTACTGTGTTATCACTCCCGCGCCTCGCGACATCAGCAGACACAATTAAAGGGCTGCCTTCATAGTCTTGTTTATTCAGACGTCTTCCTTGGGCTGCATATATCGATTGTAGGCTGATAAGTTGCTCCTCTGCACTCACATCAAATGAGCATTCCATTTCGCGAGCGAATGCGTCTTTACCCATTGTATTACGGAGCTGTTCGATTTCTTCATCAGACAATGCGGTCGTTTCGTGGACGGATAACTTAAGGGCATAGTAATCTGGATTGCCAGCATCCATCTCCTTTTTGGCATTCATGTACTCATCTCTTAACTGATTCGGTCCGGCCGGAGTTCCGCAAATGACCAATTGGCCATGCTTATCAGCAAGAGCGGGACGGATAACGTCGCGAAGAAGACCTTCGCGCATTTGAGCCATTTCATCAAGAATGGCCATATCAAGGCCAAGGCCTCTCAGGGCATCGATATTGTCCGCGCCAAACAATCGGCACTGCGCCATTCCGTTGCGGCTCGGCACCTTGATGGACAAATGCGATTCACTTACTACACGGCCGGGAATATCAGCCGTGTAGAATTTGAGATAATCCCATGCCACAGAACGCGCTTGGGTTTTAAGGGGGGCCACGTAGGCAAACAAGCCAAAAGGAGTTTCGCAAAGAAGTGCAGATTTTATTAAATGGTTTAGGAGACTAACCGTCTTACCTGCCCTGCGGTGCGCGATAATAACGCAATAACGATGGCTCTCGAGTTCCTTGTGAAGCCAAGGATAGCGTGGACGATAACGGAGGGTTATCTTGCGGGCGGGCTCACGAGGCATTGGTGTGACCCCTAGCCGACTCCGTTAGCGCGCGTTCGATGGGCCAGTGAAGCCTATCGATGCGATAAAAAAGCGTGCGTCCGTTTATACCTAACTCCGTAGCCCAGTCGGTTAGGCACTGCGTCTTACCGTTAAATGTGACTAAGTGATTACTCCGCCTATTTTGCGCCTGTTCTTTCCGTGTTGCCCATCGGCAGTTATCGGGCTCATAATTACCATTATTATTGATACGGTCGAGTGTTAATCCTTCCCGCCAGCCGTTGGCCAGAGCCCAATCGATAAAAACCACAGGGTCATGCCATTCTTCACAAACTTTAATTCCGCGACCACCGTAGTCTTTATACTGCTTATAGTTTGGATTTTCGCAACGCCAAAGCATTGATTTCC
>Ga0192237_1054_pt1 | contig 11360 bp, 9 predicted proteins | sample Koala_Koa27_E3_FD_131278 | JGI IMG/M metagenome (GOLD analysis project Ga0192237, IMG submission 131278) | Enriched cells from koala feces incubated with labeled cellulose particles, San Francisco Zoo, California, United States - Koala_Koa2-7_E3 ...
CCCCGGCATGGAGACCCCGCGCAACGCCAGAAGTTTTTCTCTCGTCGTCGCGCGCTCCCCCGGCGGCAATGCAGGGCAGAGATTCTTGTTGATCAGACCGCGGATGAGTATGTATGCTGCATAAATAAAGGTCAACAGCAAACCGCAGGTAATGCCTCCCGCAAAGAGTCCGCCTATAGAAACACTTGTTACAGCCCCGTAAACGACCATGTTCGTGCTGGGCGGAATCAGCTGGCCAAGCGTTCCTCCAGCCATAACGGAACCGATGCCGAGTTTACGGTCATAACCATATTTCATCATTTGCGGCAGTCCGATCAAGCCGAGACCGATTACGCCGGCTGCAACGACACCGGATATTGCACCGAGCATCGCTCCAACAAGAATCGTAGCAACCGCAAGACCTCCCCGGATCGGGCCGGACCATTTGTAGAAGGCATCATAGAGATCTTCCACAACTCTTGCCTTCTGCAGGACCAAAGCCATAAAGATAAAAAGCGGGATCGCAATCAGGGTAAAATTATTCATCGCGCCCCACGCAGCTGAAATCGCCAGGCTGACACCGCCCGCGCCCCACAAAACGGTTCCGAAGAGCAAAGCCGTAACAAGCAGGGAGAACGCGATTGGGATTCCGATAGAAAGACAGAACAAGAGCAAGAGGAACATATAGAACGGCGTAAAATCCATCAGTTATCCCTCCGAAGACGATGATTTGTTGGAAATGAGTTTGATCACGTTAGAAAGAGACTGCAAAGCGACGAACAAAAAAGAAACTGGAACAAACCACTTAAACCACCAGATCGAGGGGTTGAATTGTGTCTGATGCACAGATTTCTCATTGATCAGCGTAGACTCCCAGGCCCATCCAGTCGAATAGACCACAACGACCAAACAAGCGAGAAAAACAACACAGTTTGAAAAGGCGCTTAAACGCCTCTGTGTTTTTTCAGAGACAAATTTATTGATGATATCAACGTTCACATGCTTCCCGCTGTATTGCGTCCATGCACCGCCTAACATAAAGTGTGCACCGTAGAGGAAAATCGGGATATCGTAACCCCACCCCGGCATATTACTAAAGAAATAACGTTTGCAGGTCGCATATGCGATCAAAAAAATCATCGGAAGTACAACGTAGCTATCCAGCCGCCCTACTGTACAGGAGATTTTGTCAACGATTCTAGAAAACCCAAACATTCCGGGTATACCTCCATTCTTAAAAAACGCCGCACCCCGGTTATACAGTCGGGACGCGGCGCCTGATTTCCTTAACAGTTAGACTAAAAACCCAGCGCCTTCGCTTGTTCCTCGTACCCCAGTTCCTTCAGGACACCGGCGTAGATCTGGATGAACTCTTTTCCTTCGACCGTTTTGCCGGCGGTCTCGACGATGACGTTTGCGCCGATCTCGCGCGCCTTATTTACATCTGCGTCGGAAAGCGTGATGATTTCCACACCTTTTTTGATCCATTCCTGTTTTGCGATGATGCTTTCAGGCGGATTGGTCACACCGGAACGATATCTCGCATGGTCCCGCGCGGCAAGAACGATCGCTTTCAGGTCTGCGGGAAGTTCGTTCCATGCTTTCGTATTGATGATAAACCCCTTGTCCTCATTCGATCCCAAGTGGAGGCAAGGTTCAATTGCATATTTCGTTACTTCATGGAGCCCCATATCCATATTCTCTTTCCAGTCGGAAAATTCAGCAGCATCGATCGTTTTCATCTGAAGCGCCGTATAAATTTCAGGCGAGGCGAGGCTCACTGTATTTGCGCCAAGCGCCTTGTAAAACGCCGCTCCGATCCCGCCTGCGCGGATATTTTTCCCTTTAAAATCTTCCAGCTTTCGAATTGGAACGACGGAACAGAGCATTTCCGGGGGCATGAAATCCAACGTTCCAAGGTAGGTTACACCATATTTCGCGTAAATTTTCTCCTTAACCGGCATCAATTTTTCTTCGAGATACATCTCTTCGCTGAACTGCGTAATCGGGCATCCCGGGCGGTTGCCAAGGACTGCAAAGGTGGGGTCTTTACTAGCCCAATATCCGGACCATACTAGACCGACCTGTACGATTCCGTTTTTGACGGAGTCAAACGAGTCATACACGGGGAATAGGACGCCTGCACCGTAGGGCTCGATGACCAGACGACCGTTGGAGGCCTGGTTGACCACATTACAGAAATCGACAACAGTTTCATAGCGTTCGGTGCCGACCATCGAATGCGTAACGAGGCGCCACTTATACACCTTGTCAGCAGCCATAGAAGGTGCGGCTAACACCAATAGACAAAAAACGATCTGGAACAGCGATACGATTGCGGTTTTTTTTCTGTTGCGGTACATCCCGATTCCTCCTTAAGTATTTTGATTAAATTGGTATTACTTTGGTATTACTATGCTACTATTCTAAAAATAAATAACGGTGCAGTCATTAGCCCGCCTGCACAAACTATTGTTTATTCAATATGATTCATATGTGCGTAATGCACAAAAGTTTGTGTAGATTCTCCTTAATCTAAATGCATTATCGAATGGCCGTTGCAAACAGAAAACCTGCAGATTGTTCGTGATACTATTCAGAGGATCAATGCTATATAATTATGTGCAAGCCAGCAATCGAACACATCATGGAGGTCCAGTTTTGCTTTCTTTTTTCAGACGCACGATATGCTCCGTCATTTTAATCTGCACCATCATGACCATGCCTGCATGCGCTGCGAGCGAGGCAAGGAATGCGGCTATGGTTAAGCATATGGAGGAGTGGGGGTTTTACCATAAGGCTGGTGTCGTGCTCGTTCTGTCTGGCGGAGGCACGAAAGGACTTTCACACATCGGCGTGCTCGAGGTACTTGAGCGCGAAAATATCCCCGTGTCGGCAATCGTTGGCACAAGTATGGGCTCTATCATAGGCGGGATCTACGCATGTGGATACAGTTCAGCAGAGATGCGTGCTATTTTAGAAAAGAGCGACCTCATGGAAATCATTTCCGGCCGCGCGGGAAACGGCCCTTTTTCGGACACCGGTTTTAATCGGCCGCGTCCGAGCGGCAGCAATCCCGTGACCCTCTACTTGAATGAGGACGGCGCAACGCAGGGCCGCACCGGTTTGCTCCGCGCGAAAGACCTATATACCTTCCTTTCGGGTGTTACATCCCGCGTTTCCGTCACAGATTTCGATGAACTTCCAATTCCTTTCGCGGCAGTTGCAACAAACTTGGAAAATGGTGATACTGTGCTCCTGCGCGACGGGAATCTCGCGTCTGCATTGCGCGCGTCGATGTCGATCCCGATCGTCTTTGAGCCATGGGAGATGGACGGGATGCTTCTTGTCGACGGCGGGCTCAAAGCAAATCTACCCGTCATAGAAGCGAAGAAAATGTTCCCCGGTCATCCTGTCGTCGCGGTCAACCTCTCGCCGGAGGATATCACAAGACCCAAGGGCACGCTCAATAAAATCACGGAAATCGCTGGACAAACGCTCGAGATCCTAATGGTGGAACAGGTGCGGCAAAATGCCGCCGAAGCGGATCTCGTCATCACGCCGCACGTAAGCGACTTCGGCGTTCTTGACTCCAGCGGCTACGAAGAGATTATCCAAAGGGGCGTTGTCGCGGCACAAGCAAAAGTAAACGACCTGCACGCACTTATGAATGCCCATCAGTTTCTCGAACACAACATCCCGAGACCGCCGGAGTTCGCGGCGCGTGAACTCATCATTGCGGAAATTCGTGTGGAGGGCGTCCCGGACGGCATCGCCGAAGAGCTGTACGAAAAATTCGAGGACTGGATCGGACGTCCGCTTGACATGGAAAAAGTGGCAGACGCAGTCGAGTTGCTTTCAGCGCGTGAGGAATTCCTCTCCGTCGAGGCAAAAACGCACAATATCAGCAGAGACAAAGTTTCAGTCGCGTTCTCGATCGAGCGTCCGCCGAAGTACGAATTCGGGATCAACGGTTACGCGAGCAACATGCACCCCGACAGATGGCTCGCGCTCTCCTTCAGCATGCGCGACACCTTCTTCGACGGTGATACGACCTCCCTTGAATATCGCTTCAGTGAACATTGGGGGGCCATGCTCCGTTACTTCTCGCCGCTGGACGAACGAGAACAGCAGTACGGACTCCTGCTCTCCGCGCGTAAAGAGGATATGACGCCGCGTAACTACGGCGATTTCGCGCTGGAACGCTACACGGCGCGCGCAGCATGGTACAAGAGTTTCAGTTCAAGGGTCCGGCTCGGCGTAGGCTATATGGCAGAACGTGCGACCTACGGCAACGAAGACTGGGAGAACGGCCCCTATCTCAGCTTCAACTACAACAACCTCGACGATCCAATCATGCCGACGCGCGGCATCGCGTTCGCGACGGACATCTGGTATCCCTTCGGCGAAACCTTGACGACCCGCACGAAGTTTGAACTCCACCTTCCCATCTGGGAGCAGCGGAAGGTCATTTTCTCCGGCGGTCTCAAGACTGGTGACGGCGACAATCCCGCTTATGCAGCGCTGCTCGGCAACCACGAAGAGCTCTACAGCCTTTCGAAAAAGCCACTCTTGGGCGACCAGGCATACTGGCTACATCTCGGTGCAGGTCTAACGGTCATGAAATCATGGTGGGGCGGGGTCAACGTGGAGCTTTTCGGGAATTACGGGCAGGTCCTCCGCGACTGGGACAACGACGGAAGCTGGTGGGAAGTCGGTCTCGGTTTCACCGTGCCGACGAATTACCTCAGCGGAAAACTAATTGTTGTCTACGATCAAGACGGAGATTTCACATTCGGTTACTCGATCGGAATCCCGCTCTTCTGGAACGGCGCGCTGCCGTAGACTCAAGCACCTTACGCAAAGACATAGAAAAAGCGGCGGCCTCCTTTTCGAGACCGCCGCTTTTTCTGCAATATTGAAAGAACAGGGAGACGCGCTAAATATGCTTCCAGCGCTTGAATCCGTTTCCCAAGACCTCTGATGCGTCTGTGATCACCATGAAAGCGCGCGGATGGGTCTGCGCAAGATGACGTTTCAAAACCATCGTCTGACGCGGATTCATCAGACACATCACAGTTGTGTAGTTTCCGCCTGAATAGCCTCCGCTGCTATGCAGCAAAGTCGAGCCGCGATGCAGATACAACGTGATATATTCCGAAATTTCGTGTGGCTGCTGCGTCACGATGAAAACGAGACGGCGCTTGTCGAACGAAGTGAGCACGCTGTCCGTGACCTGCCCCACAACGTAGCTCGCGACAAAACCGTAGAGCATCTTTTCGAAACCCACAAACCCCGCCGATGCGATTAAAATAAACATATTGAAATAGAAACTCATCTGTCCTACTTCGACGCCAAGGCGCTTACGCAGCACAGCGACGACGACGTCAAGGCCGCCCATCGAAGCCCCCGTCCGGAAAACCATGCCGCATCCGATCCCCTTAATCACGCCGCCTGCGATCGCGACAAGGAACATGTCCTGCAATATCGGATAGGTGAACCCATCCAGCATTTGAAGAAATAGCGAAATCAAAAGCACGTTATAGATCGTCCAGGCGACAAAACGCTTCGAAAGTTCGCGCCCGCCCCACAGTAAAAGCATCACGTTCGCTGCAAGAGAAACGATCGACGGTGCCAGCCCGATGGTATATTTCAAAATAACGGCAACCCCCATAACGCCCGAATCAGGGAAATGATAGGGCAGTGTGAACGCCGTCACGCCGATCGAATAGAGGAACGAACCGATCGTGGAAATCAGAAGCGTCGACCACTCGCCGAGATAAAAAAGTTCTATTCTGTGTTTGATTCTTTTGATTTGCTGTTTGCGCGTCAATTGCCACACTCCTACAGACGATCTGTTGACACGCGCAAAGATAACGCTTTCCCGCGATTAACGCAATAGGCAATTCCACGATAAGCGCACCCATGTGATTTGACGATACGTAACTTTTACATCCTATGATAAAATCTAGCACAGATTTTCACATATTAGGAGGAATTACGATGGCTGCACCCATGCAGATCAGTCTCGAAGAGATCATCACCATGCTGCTCACGCGCGTCGAATCGCTTTCGGCGAACGAGGAGAACAGCAAGACAAAAGCAAATATTTTGAACCGCGTGCTCTATAAAAAGGGCATTCTGACGGAGGCGGACATTCTCGACTCAGTTAAGGAAGAGTACCGCATGCTCAAAGAACTCGGCGTCATCCAGACAGAACCCGGCGAAGAAGTCTACAAAACCGTCACCGATGGCATCGTTCAGTGGATCAAGGGCGACGTTGAAGGCATCAAGAAGACGATGGAAGAATATGAGCAAAAATTGCAGGAATACGCACGCGAAGAGGCCGCGAAAAAACCGAAGATCGAAGTTGCAAGCGCGAACGTACTCAGCCAGCTCGACCAAGCTTCAAAAGGCTCAAAGCTGATTCGCTAGAACGTATTTTTTGACTCTGCTCCATTGAAATAAAATCAGGACCGTGTGACCGAAAGCATATGCTTGCGGCTACACGGCCCTGATTTTATATATGCGCGTTTCTTATACATTTATATATCGGTCCGTTTGCAGACGTAAAGTTGGAATCAGGAGCATGCGAATAAAAAAACGAGGAATCCGGACGTATGATCTCATACGCCGAACCCTCTCGCTTTCACGGTTACGATTAGACGATTCTTAGAAGCTCTTTAATCCTGAGGACGGTAGATGAGGACTGAGCAGGGCGCATAACGCGAAACTTTGGTCGCCGTGCTGCCTACCAGAAGACGCTCAATCGTGCTGTAACTCTTATATCCGATCACGATCAGGTCGAAGTCGTTTTCCTTTGCGTATTCGACAATCACCTCACCCGCGTCGCCGATCGCTACGTATTCGTCGATTTTTATCTTCTCGCTCACGCCATGTTCGGAGAGCACGTCTTCCATTACTTTGTTGAGCTTCTGCGTTGCCACCTGTTTCAAATTATCTGTTTCAATCCGGCTCGTCGGCGAAACGAAGGCCTTGATGTCATATCCCTCAAAAAAGCGTGAAGTCATCGGTGCGCAATGAAAAAACGTCGGGTTCATCCCCATGCGCTGCGCGATCTGATATCCCGCGTGCGCCACCTCACGTCCAATCGGACTGAAGTCTACTGCGATCAATACTTTCATGGTATATGAGAACCTCCTCCTGATTTGCACAAAATGAAGATTACCGTATAATTTTACCATCTAAACATGGTGAAATACGCAGGAGGTTTTGCGCATTGAAATATACGTTCGACGTAGCATTCCTGCCGTCCGAGAAGCTCAAAGAGCATGATTGCAGGCTTGTGGTGGATCTGCTTCGAGCATCCACACAGATCGTGACCTTTTTCGACGCTGGCGGACGCGTGCTGCTGCCCGTTTCCGAAATCGACGAGGCGCTCGCGCTCCGTGACCTCCTTGGACCGGATTGGAAAGTTATGGGCGAGCACGGTGGAAAAATGCCGCGCGGGTTCGATTACGGCAATTCACCGCTCGAACTGAACCAGCAGGGGGCGCCGGAGCAAGCCGTTATCACGACGACAAACGGAACACGCGCGATCTTGCGGGCTGCCACGGAATGTGCGGAGGTACGCATCGCTTGTGCAAGAAATGCTGAAGCCGTTTGCTGGGACTCACTCTGTACCGGAACGCGGGTAGGCATCCTCACGTCCGGTCGGGGCGGCGAATTTTCCATCGAAGACACGGCTTGCGCCGGCATGCTCGTTGAAAAGCTGCTTGCGCTCGCGCCGAAAAACGGTGCAAGCGAAATGGAGCTCACGGACGGCGCGATCGCCGCAATGTCGCTCTGGCATCACATGGGGTCCGATCTTACACCGCTCGCGATGGAGTCCGAGCATGGACGTATCTTGCAGGGGCTTGGTTTTACAAACGATATTTTCTTTTGTACGGAACCGGATATGACGGCCGTTGTGCCAGCTCTCTCCTACATGGAGGGAATACCGGCGATCGTTGCGCACTGATTTCGAGGAGGAAACGGGAATGGAGAAGCGTCAGTTCCAAAAAACGGGAGAAGAAATTTCACTACTGGGCTTCGGTTGTATGCGCCTGCCGCGCACGAACGCCGACACGCAGGAGATCGATTTTGAAAAAGCGGCCGAAATGATTGACTACGCATATAAAAACGGCGTAAACTACTTCGACACGGCCTACCCTTATCACGAAGGACTTTCCGAACCATTTCTGGGGCAGGTGCTGCCAAATTATCCGCGGGAGTCCTACAAACTTGCGACAAAAATGCCCGTATGGCTGTTGCAAACGGCGGCGGACATCGAGCGTATCTTTGAAGAACAGCTCGCACGCTGCAGGGCTGATTACTTTGACTTCTACCTCGTGCACGGCCTGAATCGCGACCGCATCGAGATCACAAAGAACCTCGAGGTCATCGCCTATCTGGAAAAAGAACGCGAACGCGGCCGCATCCGCCGCCTCGGGTTTTCCTTCCACGACGAACCCCGCCTGCTCGAACGCGTGCTCGACATGCATGAATGGGATTTTGCGCAGATCCAGCTCAACTATATGGATTGGGAACTTCAGGACGCGCGCGGACAGTATGAGCTGCTCACGTCGCGCGGCATCCCGGTCGTCGTGATGGAACCTGTACGCGGCGGTGCGCTCGCAAATCTTTCTCTCGAAGCAAGAGACATCCTTATCGACGCAGAACCGCAGTCCTCACTTGCCTCGTGGGCGATGCGTTTTGTCGGCGAACTGCCGAACGTTCTTACGGTCCTGAGCGGAATGTCGACCTTCGAGCATGTCAAAGACAATGTAAAAACGTACTCTCCGCTTGTGCCGCTCTGGAAAGAAAAACAGGATGTCCTAGCGCGCGCGCTTACAGCATACAGAAAATCGGGCGCCGTTCCCTGCACGGGCTGCGCTTACTGCATGGACTGCCCTTTCGGCGTGGACATCCCAAAAGTTTTCGCCGTCTACAACCAGCACAAGATCGCAAATTACCGCATCGCATTTGAGATCGGTTACCGCGTCCTCGGCGAAGCACACAACGCACACCGCTGCACTTCCTGCGGACGCTGTCTGCCGCTCTGCCCGCAGTACATCGACATTCCGGCGCGTATGCGGGAAGTGGCTGCCGAGATCGATAACAAATAACAAAATTCCGCCCTCTGATAGAGGCAGACACAAAAAAGCGGGGCTCGCGACATCACAGAGATACGTCGGGAGCCCCGCTTAACTTTTTCTAAACCATTATGCGGCTAGGGCTGCGCCTGGCCCATTTCCTCCACCAGATCTTTGAATACTGCGAGCGCTTTGCTGAAGTCCTTGCGCCCGAGGCCGACGCGGAAGTGGTTGTTGTTGAGGTCGAAGACGCGGTCGGGCAAGATCATTAGATCCTTCTCGTTCATCGCGCGTTCGGTCATCTCCATGACGTCATAGGGTTCCAGAAGCTTCGGGAATGCAGTGCTTCCGCCGTTCGGCTGAATCCACTGGAACATCTTCTTATACTTTTTAAAGAACGCCTCCGCGATCTTCAGGTTTTCAAGGACGATCTTGTGATTGCGCAGCAGAAGTTCCGGTGCGTTTCGCATCGCGATTGTCGCGAGGATCTCTCCGGGGCCGTTGTTGCACAGCGTCGTGTAATCTTTGTATGCGGCGCTCTCCGCCAGGACCTGTCTGTTGCGCGTCACGAGCCAGCCCATGCGCGTGCCCGGCAGCCCGTATTTATTGAGCCCGCCGACGACTGTCGCACGCGAATAGAGGTCCGCAAGCGAGGGAAGCGCCGCCGCAGGGTCGTGTTCCATGCCGCGGTAGGTCTCTTCGCAAAAAACGTACGTCCCCATACGGTCCGCCATACCGAGGATCCGGTCCATCTCCGTGCGGACGGGGATGTATCCCGTCGGGTTGTTCGGAATGTTCATGACAAGCAGCTTTGTCTTCGGTGAAATATTTTCCGCAAGGAAGTTCAGATCGAGCCTCCAGCCCCAGCTCGTGATCTCAAGCGGCCAGCGGATAACCTTACAGCCAAGCGCGCGCGGCAGCTCGTAGAGCGAGGGCAGGCAGGGCTGCATAACGATTACTTCATCACCTGGGTCAAGCAGCGTGTTCATGAAGATAAAAATACCCTCTTCCGGCACCAGTTCGAGGATGTCGTTTGGACGGATCGACTGGTAGCGCTCTGCAACGGCTTCGCGCAACAGGATGCAGCCCTTCGGATCCGTGTAGCCGAGACGCATGTTCTCCCACAGGTCCTTGCACTCTTTGTCCGCCATCTCCACGATCTCTTTCATCGAGACGCTCTCGCAGGACGACTGACTCAACATGAATTTCGTGCGCTGACGGTAGCGTGCAAAAAGACGCTCCAATTGAAATTCCTTAAGTTTCATTCCATATCTCCTCCTATGAACGGGGAAAATTATCTGCTAATATATACCTTTAAAAGTATAACGCCTTTTTGAAGCATGAGAAACTGTGCGGCCTCAAATTTTTTTATATACGCCAAATTGTTTGAAAATTCTTGTGATATTTTAGCAATTAGATCTTCGCGCAAAAATTCCTAAAAAAGACAAAGCAAATAGCTGGCATATATCTGTAATATAACAGAATAATTTAGGTTTTTACATCGAATGCCTTCTGAAATATTTCCTTGCAATCTGATATATCTGTGATACAATTTATATATACTCCATATAGGAGGAAAGATATGCCGAACGGACAGCATGTAACGTTAAAATCTCTCAGAGAACAAGTTTACGACTACCTTCGCGAGCAGATGAACGAAGGCCGTTTGCGTCCGGGTGCATTTCTGAACCTGAACGACATCAGCAAGGAGCTGGGCATGAGCAGGACACCGCTGCGCGATGCGCTTTTCCAGCTTGAGTCGGAGGGCTTTGTCACAATCTTCCCGCGGCGCGGCGTCATCGTGAATCAACTGACGCTTGAAAAAATCAAACATATCTACGAAATATTGGGCGCACTCGAGTCCGCAGTGATCGTACAGACGGCGCTGCGTTTCCGTGACGCGGACGCAGACCTCATGGAAAAGCACAATGAACAGATGCGGAAGGCGCTCGATCGCGATAATTTTTCCGCTTTCTACGATGCGAACCTCAAATTCCACAATGTCTATCTCGATATGTCAGACAACCTCGAAATGCTGCATTATATCAAGATCCACAAGGAGCGCCTCTATGACTTCCCGCGCAACAAAGCGTTCGTAAAGGAATGGGAGCTGCACTCCCTGGAGGAGCACATGGAACTGATCGCGCTCATGCGCAAACCAGACTTCAACGCCGTCGCGGAAGAATATCTCGTCGCGCTTCAACTCCTCCATCAGTTCGGCAACGGTCATTTTTTTGCCGCAAAGCTCATGCGCCATAGGCGGGCACGCGCTCTCGCAAGCGCCGC
>Ga0192237_1055_pt1 | contig 10965 bp, 15 predicted proteins | sample Koala_Koa27_E3_FD_131278 | JGI IMG/M metagenome (GOLD analysis project Ga0192237, IMG submission 131278) | Enriched cells from koala feces incubated with labeled cellulose particles, San Francisco Zoo, California, United States - Koala_Koa2-7_E3 ...
GATTTCCGCAGGATTATTTTCAGGACATCGTTGTGGATGAGGCGCATCACGCTTTGTCGGATTCCTACCAGCGTGTGCTGGAGCATTTTCCGGATGCCAATGTCCTCGGTGTGACTGCAACACCAGACCGAGGTGATATGAAAAACCTCGGAGAATACTTCGACACCAAAGCCTATGAATACACCATGCCGGAGGCAATCAGGGACGGTTACCTGTGTCCCATTAAGGCACAGATGATACCGCTGGAACTGGACATCCAGAATGTTGGACTGTCGAGTGGTGATTTCAGTGCCGGAGAAATCGGCTGTGCATTGGAGCCGTACCTCGTGCAGATAGCAAACGAGATGGCACATTACTGCGAAGGTCGAAAAACCGTGGTGTTCCTGCCGCTTATCGCTACCTCCCAGAAATTTTGCAAAATGATGAACGACGTAGGATTACGGGCTGTAGAGGTCAATGGAAACAGTGATGACCGTGCGCAGGTGTTGGCAGACTTCGAGAGTGGAAAATATGATGTTCTCTGCAACAGTATGCTGCTCACCGAAGGCTGGGACTGCCCAAGCGTGGACTGCATTGTCATACTCCGTCCTACCAAAATTCGCAGCCTTTATCAGCAGATGGTGGGCAGAGGGATGCGGCTTTCACCGGGTAAAGACCATTTGCTCCTGCTGGATTTCCTGTGGATGACGGCAAGGCATGACCTTTGCAGACCGTCTGCTCTTATCAGCAAGGATGAGAAAATTGCCTCCATGATTGACGAGCAGATGCAGACCGACGAGGATGGCGTGGATTTGATTGAAGCCGAGGAACAGGCAGAACGGGATGTGCTGGCAGAGCGTGAGGCGGCGCTTGCAAGGGAACTTTCAGAAATGCGTCAACGCAAACGAAAGCTGGTGGATCCACTCCAATATGCACTCTCCATCGCTGCGGAAGACCTGACCAATTATGTACCGACCTTTGCATGGGAAATGGCACCTCCATCGGAAAAGCAGTTGCAGTTTCTGGAGCGGCGCGGCATTTTCCCTGACAGCGTGAGCAATGCCGGACTTGCGTCCCTGCTCATCGACCGTCTGAAACGTAGACAGGACATGGGGCTTGCCACACCAAAGCAGATACGCTGCTTGGAGCGTTACGGTTTCAGGCAGATTGGGACATGGCAGTTTGACGATGCCAGCAGGCTCATTTCTCAGCTTGCAGACAATCGCTGGAGGGTGCCTTACGGGATTACCCCGTCATTATACAGACCATAAACGGAGGATTTTTACATGGAAAATAACAATATTTTATCGGCTTTGAAAGCCATAGATGTGGAATCTCTTTCCCGTGCTGACTGGATTGCAGTCGGCATGGCCTTAAAGGAGGAGGGCTACCCCTGCTCTATCTGGGATGACTGGAGCCGCAACGACAGCCGCTACCACCCCGGTGAATGCGAAAATAAATGGAACAGCTTTCACGGAAGCGGTTCTCCTGTCAAGGGCGGCACCATCGTCCAGATGGCAAAGGACAGAGGCTGGACACTCTTTGGAGAAGACGGCTGCATGAACTGGGATGACACCATCGAATATGACGGCGAGGACGGTTTTAACGGTTTCACTCCTCCCGATGCGTGGAACCCCACGGAAGACCTGATTGCTTACCTCGAACTGCTCTTTGATAAGGATGACCGTGTCGGTTATGTCACTGGCGATGTATGGCAAGACGGTGATGGCAAGTGGCTGCCGAGCAAGGGTGTGTATGACCGCACTGCCGGTGAACTTATCGCATCTCTCCAAAAGCACCCGGATGACATCGGGGCTACTGTCGGCGACTGGAAACAGCCTGCTGGTGCATGGATTCGTTTTAATCCGCTCGATGGGGACGGCGTCAAAAACGACAACGTGACCAAGTTCCGATATGCCCTGGTGGAATCGGATTCACTTCCCATCGCCGAGCAGGATGCGGCATTCCGCAAGCTGGAGCTTCCCATTGCCGCACTGGTACACAGCGGCGGCAAGTCCCTCCACGCAATCGTCCACATTGATGCGGACGACTATGAGGAATACAGAAAACGGGTGGAATTTCTCTATGATTTTCTGGAGAAAAACGGCGTGTCCATTGACAAGCAGAACCGCAACCCCTCTCGTCTTTCCCGTATGCCGGGTATTACGAGGAATGGCAACAGACAGTATCTTGTGGCGACCAACCTCGGACGAAAGTCATGGAACGACTGGATGGATTATGCGGAGGGTGTATCTGACGAGCTGCCGGACATGGTGTCTCTCGATACTTACAAGGAGAACCCTCCTGAAACTGCCGGAGGAACTTATCGAGGGCATCCTTCGCAGGGGACACAAGATGCTGATTTCCGGCTCATCCAAGGCAGGAAAGTCGTTTCTGCTCATGGAGCTTTGTATCGCTATCGCCGAGGGCAGGAAGTGGCTCGGTTTCCCCTGCAAAAAGGGACGGGTGCTGTATGTCAACCTGGAAATCGACCCTGCCAGCGCAATCTGCAGGTTTTTGAAGATTTACGATGCACTCGGCCTGAAAATGCAGAATACAGAAAACATCGTGGTATGGAACTTGCGCGGTCATGCCGTCCCGCTCGACCAACTTGTTCCAAAGCTCATCCGGCGTGTGCGTGACCAGCACTTTGATGCTATCGTGATCGACCCCATCTACAAAGTCATCACAGGTGACGAGAACAACGCTTCCGAGATGGGCGCATTCTGTAACCAGTTCGACAAAATCTGCACGGAGACGGGCTGCTCGACAATCTACTGCCATCACCATTCAAAAGGTGCGCAGGGTGCCAAGCGCGCAATGGACAGAGCCAGCGGTTCTGGTGTATTTGCACGAGACCCGGATGCGCAGCTTGATATGATTCAGCTGGAGCTTACGGATGATTTGAAAAACAACGTCCGGGACGGTCATGCCACAGCATGGCGGCTGGAATCGAGCCTCAGAGAATTTGAGAATATCGACCCCGTCAACTTCTGGTTCGAGTATCCCATCCACAGGCTGGATACGACCGGTGACTTAAGCGGATGCGGCGCAGAAGGAAGTTGGCAGGTGAACTTATCAAAGAGCAGTAAACGCACAACTCCGGAAGAACGTAAACGGTCACTGGATAATGCCTATGATATTTGCGCCAACAACGGAATGGCAAGTATCGCAGACATGGCGGAATATATCGGTCTCTCCGAGAAATCCATCCGGCGTTATCTGAAGGAATATGAAGCGGATTATATCTGCAAAGGCGGTGCCGCAATCCGCAGGACAAACTGACGGACAAAGGAATTTTCACCTATGGCAGAACAGGGACAGACACAGGATTTTTTATCCTATGTCAAAAGGCGGTCAAAGGCTTTATATATAGGGACTGTCTGTCCCCGCTGTCGCGGGCTGGCACAAGGGCTTGCAAGCCTGCCCTTGTGCCCAGCACCGAACAGTGACTCTGCCTTTGTCAAAATAAAATTATGAGGTGCAGACAATGGAATTTTTTATACCAATGAATCCACCAACCGTAACCGCTCAGATGAAGCAGGTGCGGGTGGTCGGAAATAAACCGATATTTTATGACCCACCGAAGGTCAAAGAAGCAAGGCAGTCACTTAGCGGACATCTTGCGAAATATAAGCCGCTCTCGCCGATTACAGGTGCTGTTTCACTCCGTGTGATATGGCTGTTCCCGAAGGGCAAGAGCCACAAGAATGGTGAATGGCGGATAACCCGTCCCGATACCGACAATCTTGAAAAGCTCTTAAAAGACTGCATGACGGCGGTCGGCTTTTGGAAAGATGATGCCCAGGTAGTCAGGGAGTACGTTGAAAAACGCTGGTCGGACAAGCCGTGCGGCATCTACATCGAAATTGAAGAATTGGAGGATAACAATCATGTATAAAAACTCTGAAGGATACAACGACCCGACCGCTGGCGAGGCAATGGGTAAACTCACAGGTGAGGAGAAAAAAGCACGTTCTGACAGACGCAAGGCGCAGCGAAAAAGAACCGCCAGGCTCGTGGACGGAATACACGGGAGCATAAGGATAAGCCGCTCCGCCATAAAGAGGAGGCGGATGAATGACCCCATATGAGAATTTAGCGAACGCTATTGTGATCCAGGCAGCACAGGATTATCTGACCGCAACAAGGGCTCTGAAGAAACTGCTCTCTCACGAACCTCCGCCCGCCCCTCCAAAGCCACCGGAACAGGATGGCGATGAAGAGGAGCGGAAAAAGAAAGGCATCCATGAAAAATGGGAAGATAAATGCAACGGACATCGGTTTGAGCTTGCATCCATAGAGCGGTTCTTCCATTCACAGTGGTATCAGATGCTGACGGATGCAGATGGAGACGCAATCTTCCAGAAATTGAAACAGGAGGCGGATCAGATATGACGGCAAAAGAGTATTTATCCCAGGCATACCGCTTGGATCAGAGGATCAACTCTGACATTGCGGAATTGGGCAGGCTCCGTCTGATGTCGCAGAATATTTCCTCTCCTGGTTTCGAGGAGCATTATAACGCGACCAGAAACACGGATGCTCCGTTTGTGAAGCAGATTGAGAAAATCATGGAGACGGAAAAGACCATCAACGAGGAAATTGACCGCCTGGTCAATTTGAAAGCACAGATTCGCCTTACTATTGACTCCGCGAAGAATACAGACGAGCGGATGGTGCTTCGCTACCGCTATGTGGACCATATGACGTGGGAACAGATCGGAATGACGCTATATGCCGACCCTCGCACGGTCAGACGCTGGCACGGGAATGCACTCAATCATGTGGCGATGCCTGAGAACCCTATTCAGATTTAGCAAGCGCCCGAAATGCCCAGCTTTGTCCACCTTTGTCCCGTTGTGCCTGAGTAGCTGGCATGATATGATATACTCAGCGAAAATATAGAGACGAGCCTTTGCGGGAGTGATCCTGCAAGGGCTTTTCTTATGCCATAAAGGAGGGGCGGCACCATGCCAAGGATGCCGAAGAAACCGTGTTCCTACCCCGGCTGTCCAAGGCTGACGGATGGCACCTATTGTGAGGAGCATGGAAAGCTGGTGTCACAGCAGTATGAACAGAATGGACGGGATGCCAAGCACGGCAAACGCTACGGGCGCAACTGGCAGTCCATCCGCCGCGCCTACGTCCAAGCTCACCCGTTGTGTGAGCGGTGCATGAAAGCTAGGCGCTATGTCAAGGTCGAGGAGGTTCATCACATAAGGCCCCTGGCTGACGGCGGCACCAACGATGAGAGCAACCTGATGAGTCTCTGCCGCAAGTGCCATGCAGAGATACACGCCCAGATGGGGACACGCTCCCACAACGAGACGGTCTACTCCTATGACGGGAACCGTCACGCTTGAGGGAGGGGTGGGTCAAATCTCTACGAGCTTTCTGCAGAAGACCGGCGCCCCCTCAAACGCGCAAAATCGCAAAAGTTTTTAGGGGAATAGCCCCCCCCCTGCAATGCCCCCCCGGCAAGCCGCAGGCTTGTTGGGGAGAGGACGAGCAGCGAAGTGAATGAGCTTTCGGCTTTAGACGGAAGTGAATGATACGGAGCTTGCGAGGACGAGGAGGTGTTGAAAATGGGACAGCGAGGACCAAATCCAGGCAGCGGCGGCAGGCCGAAAAAGGCAATCGCAGATAAAATCGCGGACGGAAATACGGGACACAGACCACTGACGGTCATCGACTTCGGTGACAGCGCCGCTGACCTGGAAGGTCAGGCAATGCCGAAGCCGTCCGAGTTCCTGTCCGCTCCCCAGAAGGACGGCTCCACGCTCTGCGCTGCGGAAATATATGAAACCACATGGCAGTGGCTCTCGGAGCGCGGCTGTGCCTCGCTTGTCTCTCCGCAGCTCATCGAACGCTTTGCCATGGCGAGCGCCCGCTGGATACAGTGTGAAAGCATCAACAGCCAGCTCGGTTTTTTTAGCGAAGCACCCCACCACGGGAGCGGCTATCCAGTCTCCCTATGTGGCGATTGCAGATAAATACATGACGCAGGCAAACCGCCTGTGGTCGGAAATATATCAAATTGTCCGGGAGAACTGTACCGGCGAATACGCGGGAGCCAGTCCCCAGGATGATGTGATGGAACGGCTGCTCCGGGCAAGGAAAGGACAGAACTGATCATGATAGAAAAAGTGAATCCTGCGCATCCCGATAAATGTACGGATAGAATAGCCGGTGCTATCGTGGATATGGCTTACCGGCTGGAGGACGATCCAAAGATAGCAGTCGAAGTTCTGCTCGGTCACAGCTACCGCAAAATTATCATGGAGACGAGCCTGTCAAATGACACTGTCTCTGAACATCTGCAGGACATCTACGATGCTGTTGATCGCATCAACGGATACCCCACCAAGACTGAAATTATTTACACTGGGCAGGATGAGCATCTGGCTCAGAACCAATCGGGCGGCATCCGCTGCGGCGACAACGGCATCTTCAAAGGCGTGCCGCTGACTGCAGAGCAGAAAACACTCTCCCAGTTCGCCCGAAAAATGTATACCACCCACCCATTTGACGGAAAGTACATTCTGGATGGCGAACGGCTCATCATCTGCCAGAGTAATGCCTCATCCGAGGAACTGCTGAAACTGTATCCCAACGCCGTGGTCAATCCCCTGGGTGATTGGACAGGCGGCACGGACGTGGATACCGGTGCCACAAACCGTAAGCTCGGTTCTGATATGGCGGACTCCGCCACTGGTGGTGGTCTGCACGGGAAAGACCTATCCAAAGCCGACGTAAGTGTAAATATACATGCTTTCCTGAAAGCGCAAAAATTGTCGAGACCTGTCGAACTGTGCTGTGCCATCGGTGATGATACCGTGGATGGGCTGCCCTACTCCGAGATTGTGGAGGAGGCTCGTGAATACATCCGCTCGGTAGGCGGATTTGAGAAATTTGCGGAATGGGGGCTGTACTGATATGTGCTCCCATAGTGAAGAAGCACTGGCTTTTATAGAGACCGAGCTCAAGAAGTGTGGTATCGATGATTATCGTTTTTGTGCCGAAAATGACTGTTATGTCTGCGACCGATTTGGAAATTTCTACGCTGTGTGCAGGCGGCAGTATTCCAAAATTGGAAATCTAATAGAGAAATATGAGGTGCATCGGATAACAGGTTCAATAGATAAGTACGGCTATATTACTTATCGAATGACGATTGATGGCATCAAGAAACACGTAAAAGCTCATCGAGTGATGTTAAATGCGTGGATTGGAGAAAAGCCGGATATGTCGGTTAATCACAAAGACGGCAATAAGAAAAATAATGCACTGGAGAATTTAGAGTGGTGTACGGTTGCAGAAAACAATGCCCACGCAATTGAGACCGGGCTTTTTGACCCGCATAATCAAAAAGGACATCTCAGGAAAATTCCATCCGTTGATTGGATGACTCTGTATGTTTTGTATAAGCACTGTGGGTATTCACTGAGCGAGTTGGGGAGAATGAACGGTTGCTCCCACGATACTGTAAAAAAGGTTGTAGAAAAAATCGGTAGGATGCTCCCGAAGGAGGCCATTCATGAACAATAAGCAAACACAATATTATTTGGCGGACATAAATGACCTAATTCCGTATATCAATAATGCTCGTACACATGATGATAAACAGGTAGCGCAGATAGCTGCTTCTATTAAAGAATTCGGCTTTTTAGCTCCTGTCATCATATCAGGTGATAACGGTATTCTGTGTGGCCACGGCAGATATTATGCGGCACAGAAGCTGGGATTAAAAAAAATCCCCTGTATCAAAGAAGAGTACCTCACTGAATCTCAGCGGAAAGCGTATATAATTGCAGATAATAAACTATCCCTCAATGCAGGCTGGGACGAAGAACTTCTGCGTGTCGAGATTGAAGCCCTGCAGGGCGAGGACTTCGATGTCTCCCTGACCGGCTTTGACGAAAAGGAAATCGCCGCCCTCTTTGATGACGGCGGCAAGGTCAAAGAGGATGATTTTGATGTCGATGCGGAACTGGAAAAGCCCGCTTTCTCAAAGGCAGGAGACATCTGGACGCTGGGCAGGCACAGGCTTGTCTGCGGTGATTCGACAAATCCCAACACCTTTGCCGCTCTGATGGGCGGCATCAAAGCAAACCTTGTGATTACGGACCCGCCGTACAACGTCAACTACGAGGGTACGGCGGGGAAACTAAAAAATGACAACATGGCGGATACGGCCTTCTATGAGTTCCTGCTCTCGGCGTTTAAAAATACCGAAGCAGTCATGGCGGAGGATGCGTCCATCTATGTTTTCCACGCCGACACTGAGGGGCTGAATTTCAGGCGGGCCTTTGTGGATGCCGGCTTTTATTTGTCCGGCTGCTGTATCTGGAAGAAGGAGTCCCTGGTGCTAGGGCGCTCCCCGTACCAGTGGCAGCATGAGCCTGTTCTGTACGGCTGGAAGAAGAAGGGCAAGCACCAGTGGTACACAGGCAGGAAGGAAACGACCATCTGGGAGTTCGACAAGCCGAAGAAAAGCGGCGACCACCCCACGATGAAGCCGATCCCCCTGCTCGCCTATCCCGTCACCAATTCCTCCATGAGCAATTCCGTGGTGCTGGACCCCTTCGGGGGTTCCGGCTCTACGCTCATTGCCTGCGAGCAGACAGACCGCATCTGTTACGCCATCGAGCTGGACGAGAAGTTCTGCGATGTCATCGTAAACCGCTATGTGAAACAGGTCGGCTCGGCAGACGGGGTGTCTGTGGAGCGTGATGGGCAGACGCTACAATACGTGGAGGCGGTTGCGGATGGATAAACTGACGCTTGGCAGTCTTTTTGACGGGAGCGGCGGCCACCCTTAAGATCTCGGCCGGCCACACTCAGACGCGCCCTGACGTGGGCATAAAAAAAGGACACAAGGGAAGAGGGGTACAAAGAAACTAAAAAGCGAACACAGCGCAACTGTGTGGCAACGGCGTGGCGCTCCCGTGCGTGGCATTCGTACTCTCAGGCATTGTGTATTACTCACAGTTTCCTGCGGAATTATTCGGTACATATTCTCCGCCCGAACCGCTTGCTATTTCTGCGGTTTAGAGTGATATATGTACTACCGAAAAACAAAGGAGGCAAACACAATGACATTTGAATTCCATGTGAGCGGCGCTGACCGCAAGGAACTGGTAAAGGCGATGGGCGAGATTCTGGAGGTTAAACCGAAATACCTCGGAATGCCCACTGCCGTCTATAAAGTAGACTACTTCACCATTGATAAAGCAGGAACGGTCAGCTTTGATGACCGAGCCGATTCCGAGGAGATTGAAAATCTGCTCGACAGGCTTGCGGAAAGGGGCTTCACGCCAGAGAACGGCAGCGCCGAGGAAGCATCCGAAGAAGCCGAGAAAAGCGAACACGGCGCGGCTGTTGGGCTTACGGTGGCGGTTCCGCTCGATAAGGTTTCGGTCGGAAACCTCACCAAGCTGTTGGACGCCAAGGGCGGCCTCATCAAAAAGGCGCTGGGGATCGATGCTGCTCCGATCGAGATCAGCGAAGAGGCTGTTTCCTTCCCCTGGTTCTCTGAGATGCCCAATGCCGATACGGTGCAGGCCTACACCCACTTCATTTCGGCGCTCTGCCGGATGAGCAAAGAGCAGAAACGCATCACGGCAACCGAGAAAAATGTCAAAAATGAGAAGTACGCTTTCCGCTGCTTTCTCCTGCGGCTGGGCTTCATCGGCGCGGAATTCAAAACCGAACGCAAAATCCTGCTGAAGAACCTGACAGGCTCCTCAGCTTTCAAGAACGGAGGTGGTGACCATGCGGTTTCCAAGTAAAGAGATCGTGGAGCGGATACGGAAACAGTACCCTGCCGGAACACGGGTGGAGCTTGTGCAGATGGATGATGTTCAGGCTCCTCCTGTGGGGACAATGGGAACAGTCACTGCCGTGGACGACACGGGCAGCCTGCTGATGCACTGGGATAACGGTTCCCACCTGAACGTAGTCTACGGCGAGGATGTTGTTCGGAGGGTTTCTGAGCCGTCATAAAATACACGACTTCTAAGCGGATATGACACAAAAAGATTGACTTGCTACTATTTGCTTTTAGAGCGAATATATGTACTGCCAAAAGGAAAAATGCTCTAAAACAAAACATGGAGGTACATACCATGAAGGAAGATACCATTACAACTGGCTTTAGGATTTGCCCGAAGTGCGGCAAGCACTACCACGGCGCGCCTGCCCTTTCCAGGGAGGACAATGAGACGCTCATCTGCCCTGACTGCGGAACGCGGGAGGCATTGGAAGGCATCGGTGTTGACAGTGCCGAGCAGGAACAGATTCTGGACACCATTCATCGGTGCGAACAAACAGAGTAACAGCATGAATGAACGTGGGATACGGAGCCTGAAACGGCTCTGTTTCCCGTTACAGATATATATATTTTGAAGTCGCTCACGGGCGGCTATTTTTATTGCCTGGGAGGTGGTTCAAGTGGCAATACGGAGGCTGAAAAAATACAAGCCAACCAAGTTCAAGGCAAAGGGCTCCCGCTACGACGAGGACGCCGCCGACTACGCGGTCGGCTTTATCGAGTGCCTCTGCCATACGAAAGGCACTTGGGCAGGAAAGCCCTTTGAACTCATTGACTGACAGGAACAGATCATCCGGGACATCTTTGGCATTCTGAAGCCCAACGACTACCGGCAGTTCAACACGGCCTATGTGGAAATACCGAAAAAGCAGGGCAAGTCCGAGCTTGCCGCTGCGGTCGCTCTGCTCCTCACCTGCGGGGACGGTGAAGAACGCGCCGAGGTATACGGCTGCGCCGCCGACCGCCAGCAGGCAACGATCGTGTTTGATGTGGCTGCGGATATGGTGCGGATGTGTCCGGCGCTGTCGAAGCGTGTCAAAATCCTAACCTCACAGAAGCGGATTATCTACCAGCCCACAAACTCATTCTATCAGGTGCTGTCCGCCGAGGCTTACTCCAAGCACGGCTTTAATATACACGGCGTGGTGTTC
>Ga0192237_1058_pt1 | contig 10722 bp, 8 predicted proteins | sample Koala_Koa27_E3_FD_131278 | JGI IMG/M metagenome (GOLD analysis project Ga0192237, IMG submission 131278) | Enriched cells from koala feces incubated with labeled cellulose particles, San Francisco Zoo, California, United States - Koala_Koa2-7_E3 ...
AAATGGCCGCAATGTAAATAGAATGAAAAATGCGTTTTTTTGCAATGGCATACCTGTATAATTGGGTGAGAAAGGCTTATGGAGGTGCACAGGACGGTGAAGGTCTTACAGACGATCTTCCATTTTCCATCTTCTTTGATTAGATGAAAGAAATCCTCTACGCAGGCAACGTCGAAAAAGTTATCGACGATGATCGACGCGGACGCGATATTTCCAGCCACGGAAAGATCCTTTAAAACATAGCGATAGTCGATGTCTTGTGACGCCATCGAAGGCTTGGATGCAAGATCCGCAAGAAACATTTCCGGCGTACCAATCACTTTGTCGTTCCCGAGAAAACCGTACATCGACGCGTCCGGGTGAAAAATTTCTTTCAGCGCATCGATATCCGCGTTGTATCCCGCATCCACATAGCGCGCAATCAGATCTTTAATCGCCTCATGTTCTGCAAAAAGTACGTTCATGGCAATTCCTCCCGCGATTTGGTCTGGCGTGACTCTAGCATAAAAAACGGGCGGCTTCAACGACCGTGTATGAGACTAAGTCCAGTTCGGCCCTTGAAAAACGCCTGCTATCCGTTCTTCGGATCAAACAGAGAAAGATACGCGCCATAGCCCTCGCGTTCCATCTCGGAATGGGGGATAAAACGAAGTGCAGCGCTGTTGATACAATAGCGCTGTCCACCTTTTTCGCGCGGCCCGTCCGGAAAAACGTGCCCGAGATGCGCGTCGCCGCGTTTGCTGCGTACCTCGACACGGCGCATACCGAGCGACCGGTCTTCGATCTCCGTGATTTCCTCTTCTTCGATCGGCCTGCTGAAAGCTGGCCAGCCGCACCCGGATTCGAACTTATCCGTTGAAGCGAAAAGCGGCGTCCCCGTCGTGACGTCTACGTAGATCCCTTTTTCGAAGTGATCAAAATACGCATTGTCGAACGGCGGTTCCGTCGCGCTCTCCTGCGTCACGCGATACTGCATTTCCGTCAGTTTTTTCTTGAGCGTTTCTTTCTCCGGCTTCATCCGTCTGCTCCCTCCGGCCTTGCATTTCTCGCGCGGTCGAATTTTGAGGCGCCGATATGACAATAACCGCCGGGATTTTTATCGAGATATTTTTGGTGATATGCTTCGGCGGGGTAGTAGTTCCGCAATTCTTCCAACTCCACGACGACCGGCTTCTCATATTTTTTCTGTAATTCTTCAAGCGCGGAAGCGATAACGGAGCGGTCCGCCTCGTCCGTGTAATAAATACCTGTACGGTACTGCCGCCCGATATCATGGCCCTGGCGGTCCGGCGTCGTCGGATCGATCACAAAGAAATACATTTCGAGCAGAAAGGGAAGCGATATCTTTTCCGGATCATATGAGACGCGTACCGTTTCCGCGTACCCTGTATCATAGCGGCAGACTTCTTCGTAAGTGGGGCATTCTGTCTCTCCGTTCGCGTAACCGACATCTGTCGAAAGAACGCCTTCGATAAGCGAAAATATTTTTCGACGCCCCAGAAGCAACCGCCCGCGAAATAAATTTCTTTTTGCATCTAGACATCTCTCCTTTTATATATTCCCATTACATTTTATATCGTCTTATTTTTCATGCCTGCGCAAATCGGCGCAAAAAACTTTTCCAATCTGTTGCACAATTTTTATTTTTATAGTATATTATGCATTAAGTCAAATATGGTCAAAAAACTATGCTGCATTTTTTGCGATATTGATCTTAAAAAAATGCCGTATGATATTAAGACTTGCAGCGGCTGTATTTTTCTGAAGTATATGATAGAATTACAAGGTTATCGCCAAAGAAAGGTATTTGAAAGGGGTCATTCACTTGAAGACAGAGGTTCTTTCACAGGAAAAGAATATCGTTGTCGTGAAAGCGGATTTTGAAACAGAAGAGGTAAATAAAGCCGTCGCGAAGACGATCAAAACTCTTTCCATGAAGGCAAACATCAAAGGATTCCGCAAAGGACACGTCCCGCGCAAAACGATCGAGCTCTACTTCGGTATGCAGGGCATCTACGGAGAAACGCTCGAGAATTTGCTGCAGGAAGCCATCGAAAAAATGGTGGAGGAATACGACCTCGACCTGATCGCAGAACCCGATGTCAAGCCGGGAGAACTCGAAGAAGGAAAACCCTTTACGGTCGAAGCGACATTTGAAGTAACGCCCGAAGTGACGCTGCCGGAACTTGACAAGATCACGGCAGAAAAAACGATCTACACCGCAACGGAGGACATGGTCAAGGAAAATATCGACCGCATCCTTGAGGCACACAGCGACATCGTGCCGCTCTACGAAGAGCGCACGCTCAAAGAGGACGACTACGTTTCAGTCCAGTACACCTCCAGCAGGGAGGAAGAGGACGGAACGCTGGTGCCCGTAGAGAAGGACGTCAAAACAGAGATTTTCCTCGGAGAGCCGAATATGCGCCCGCAGATCAAAGAGGCGCTCGTCGGCAAAAAACCGGGCGATAAGGCGACGTTCCAGTTCCCGATCGAAAGCGATTTCGAAAATAAGGACCTCGCGGGCAAAAATATGCACTATGAGATCGAAGTACTGGGACTCATGGAGAAAAAGATTCCCGAGCTGACGGACGGAACGGTCGAAGAAATCACAAACGGCCGCCATAAGACGGTAGAGGAGTTCAAGGCAAACGTGATGGAGCAGCTTCAGGCATCCGCTCAGCGCGAAAGCGACGAAAGCCTTCGCAATTCCGCTGTTATGAAGCTTGTCGAAGCATCCGAAGTCGAAGTCCCGGAATCCCTTGTCGCACGTCAGAAAGAGGCGATGCGTCAGGAGCAGGAGCAGTATATCAAACGTGACTCCGGCCTTTCTATGGAAGAATTTTTTGAAAAGAGCGGCATGGACAAAGAAAGCTACGACGCGGAGCTGGAATCTTCCGCAAGGGAGATCGTAAAACGTTCGCTTGTTCTGGAAGCGCTTGCAAACCGTCAGGATATCCAGACGATGCCGGAGGAACTCAACGCGGAGATTCGCCGCATGGCGATGGCATCGCGCGTCGAACCGGATAAATTCCAGAAGTTCGTCTACTCGGACCGCGACCGGATGTATGAAATCGCCGCAAAGATCCGTAATCGCAAAGCGATCGATTATCTTGCAGGCGAAGTGAAGGTCGAAGAAGTTGCCGAAAGCAAGCCGGAGACCGCGCAGTCGGAAAAGGAAGAAAAAGAGGCCAAACCGAAGAAGCCTCGCGCCAAAAAAGAGGGCGAAACGAAAGAGCCTAAAGAAAAAACGGCGAAAGAGCAAAAAACACCAAAGGCTTCGAAAGAGCCCAAGAAAAAGGACACGAAATAACCCCGACGGAACGGGGTAGCGAAGACAAAAACGATTCGTCTTCGAAATAAACAGAGGAGGGGATATCATGTCCTACTACGTACCGATTGTTGTGGAGCAAAGCGGAAGAGGTGAACGCTCCTTCGACATTTACAGCAGACTTTTGAGGGACAGGATTATCTTTCTTGGTACCGCAATAGATGATACCGTAGCTAATCTTGTCGTCGCCCAGATGCTCTTTTTGGAGAGCGAGGATCCGGAAAAAGATATTTATCTCTATATCAACAGTCCCGGAGGTTCCGTCACGGCCGGATTCGCCATCTACGACACGATGCAGTATATCAAACCGCAAGTCTCAACGATCTGTACCGGACTGGCGGCAAGTATGGGCGCATTTCTGCTCGCGGCCGGCGCGGAGGGAAAACGCATATCGCTCCCGAACGCGAAGATCATGATCCATCAGCCCTTAGGCGGTGTGCAGGGACAGGCGACTGATATCGAGATCCACGCGAAAGAGATCCTCAAGACCAAGGAAAAGCTCAACAGTATCCTTGCAAAGCACACGAAGCAACCGATCGAACGCATACAGGCCGACACAGACAGAGACTTTTTTATGTCGGCGGAGGAAGCGATTCAATATGGTCTCGTGGACAAAGTGATCGAAAAGAGATAAAAAACGCACGCATTCGGCGGGGAGTCCTAGGACTTCTCGCCGTATCATCATAGTAAACGCAATAGAACTGTGAGGGAAATAAATGTACGAAAAGGATTCCATCAAGGGAGAAGGCCGCACCAGACGCAAGCCGCGCTGTTCCTTCTGCGGCAAGAGCCAGGACGAAGTCGCAAAACTCATTGCCGGCCCGTCTAATGTCTTTATCTGCACTGACTGCATCCAGTTGTGCAACGTCATCATGCGCGACGAGCAGATAGATAGGACGCTGGATGACTCTTTCTCCAAAGAAAAGAACCAAAAACCAGATTATCAATCAATCACAAGCAATGAAAAACTACCCAAGCCATCTGAGATCAAAAAATTCCTCGATCAATATGTGATCGGACAGGATCAGGCGAAAAAAGTACTTTCTGTCGCCGTATACAACCACTACCAGCGTATCCGCGACGATGCCGCGAATAATGGAGATGTTGAACTCCCCAAGAGCAACGTCCTGCTCGTCGGGCCGACAGGCAGCGGAAAAACGCTGCTGGCACAGACGCTCGCAAAGATGCTCAATGTTCCTTTTGCCATGGCAGATGCAACGACACTGACAGAAGCTGGGTACGTCGGCGAAGATGTGGAAAATATTCTTTTGCGGCTGCTCCAGGCCGCGGACTTTGACGTGGACGCGGCACAGCGCGGCATCATCTATATCGACGAAGTCGACAAGATCTCGCGTAAATCGGAATCCGTCTCTATTACGCGCGACGTTTCGGGTGAAGGCGTTCAGCAGGCATTGCTCAAAATCATTGAAGGCACAGTTGCCAATATACCGCCCAAAGGCGGGCGCAAACACCCGAACCAGCAGATGATCCCGATCGATACGCGCAATATCCTCTTTATATGCGGAGGCGCATTCGATGGTCTTGAAAAGATCATTGCACGGCGAACGAAAGAAAAATCACTTGGTTTCGGCGGGGAAATCACAGCGGACACAAAAGAACGTTCTCCTTATGAACTCTTGAAACGGGTAGAACCCGATGACCTGCGGATGTATGGCTTCATCCCCGAATTCATCGGACGTCTTCCTGTGCTCGTCGCGTTGGAATCGCTTTCGCACGAAGCGCTCGTTAAAATCCTGACGGAGCCGAAAAATGCACCCGTCAAACAATACAAAAAATTATTCTCGCTCGAAGGCGTTGAACTTGAATTTACTGACGGAGCGATCGACGCGATCGCGCGCAAAGGTGAAAAATTGAACACTGGCGCACGCGGACTGCGCACCATCTTAGAATCCCTGATGCTCGATCTGCAGTACGAACTTCCAGAAAAGTGCGACACGATCTCACACATGACGATCACGGAGGAAGTTGTCGGCGGCTCAGGAGAACCGATCATTTCCTGTAAAGAAAAAAAATCTCGTAATCTAGACAAGGTTGTGTGATACCATGTCTTTGCATCCAGTCCTGCCTGTGCGCGATATGGTCATTTTCCCGGGCGTGATAACGCCCGTTTTTATCACTCGTCAAAGTTCAGCCAAGGCCGTTGAAGAGGCAGCGGCAAACGGCGAGTTGATTTTTATCGTGGCACAGAAACATCCTACGCTGGAGGATCCGGGGCCAAACGACCTCTATATGTCAGGTACGCTATGCAGGTTGTTGCGCAGTATTCGCCTGCCGGACGGCACGACGAAGGCAATGATCGAAGGCGGATGGCGCTGTAGAGTCTTGCGTTATGTCGAGGGCATGGAATTTATAAAAGCGGATGTCAAGAAGATCAGAACGACAAACAACATTCGCACGAAAGAGGTAGAAGCGCTTCGCAGGAGCATCCTTTCCGCCTTTGACTCTTATGCGAAGATGAATACGCGGATGCCGGACGGCGTGACATCCGCAGTCGACGATATAACGGACTATGAATCGATGGTCGACGTGATCTGTTCACAGGCACCTTTCAAAATTCCCGACAAACAATATATCCTGCAAACAGCAGACCTTATAGAACGTCTCTCGTTCCTGCTGCGTCTTTTAATCTCCGAAAATGAATATCTCGCATTAGAACACCAGATAGAGGAAAAAGTGCGCAGCGAGATCGACAAAGGACAGCGCGACTACTATTTACGTGAACAGCTCAAAGTGATCCAGGACGAATTGGATAATGGCGAGGGCGTAAGTGAGATAGAAGAACTTCGAAAAAAAGTGGAGCAGGCGTGCATGCCGGAAGAGACGGCGGAGCGTGTGCAACGTGAAATCACACGCTACTCGAAAATGGCGCCCATCTCGCCGGAAGCCACTGTTGCAAAAAATTATATTGAATGGCTGATCGATCTTCCGTGGAGTGTTTCCTCAGAGGAACATATCAACCTGAGGCATGCAAAAAAGATACTGAACGAAGATCATTACGGTCTGCAGGAAGTAAAGGAGCGCATCCTCGAATTTCTTGCGGTCAGAAAACTTGCAAGTGAGGACATGCGCGCGCAAGTCCTATGCTTCGTCGGACCTCCGGGCGTGGGAAAAACATCGCTCGGCAGGTCAATCGCACGCACGATAGGGCGTAAATTCGTCAGTATGTCGCTCGGCGGCATGCGTGATGAAGCGGAGATTCGCGGACACCGCAGAACATATGTAGGTGCGCTGCCAGGCCGCATCATCCAAAAAATCAAACAGGCAGGGACCAACAACCCAGTTCTTCTGATGGACGAGATCGATAAGATCGGCTCGGATTTCAGAGGAGATCCTGCCGCTGCTCTGCTCGAAGTCCTTGACCCGGAGCAGAACTGCAACTTCACGGACAACTATATAGAAGCTGCATTTGACCTGAGTAAGGTCATGTTTATCACGACTGCAAATTCAGTCGCGACGATCCCGCGTCCATTGCTTGACCGCATGGAGATGATATATCTGCCGGGATACGTCGCAGAAGAAAAAATAAAAATTGCAAAGAGACACTTGCTCCCGCGCATCTACAAGGAACACGGCTTGACAGAGTTTGATATCTCGATCCCCGACAATACATTAAAGCACGTTATCGCTTCGTACACGATGGAAGCAGGCGTGCGCGGATTGGACCGTCTGCTATCTAAAATTGCGCGTAAGGTTGCGGCAAATATCGTCATGCACAATGGCAAGCATGCGCAAAAGCAGGAAATCATCTCGTTGCAAACAATGCGAGAGATGCTTGGCGCACCGAAACTGCATCCGACGCACATTCCGAAGCGCGGCGCGATTGGCGCAGCAATTGGCTTGGCATGGACAGAGACGGGCGGATCGGTCCTCGTGATTGAATCAGCTGTTATGGAAGGAAGTGGACACGTTTCTTATACCGGCAATCTGGGCGATATCATGCAGGAATCTGCACAGACCGCTCTCGCATATCTGCGTTCACGTGCTTCTACCTATAACCTGACCAATTTTGAATGGCAAAAGAGGGACATTCATATCCACGTGCCGGAAGGTGCAGTTCCAAAAGACGGGCCTTCCGCAGGCATCACACTTGCGCTTTCGCTTTGTTCAGCGCTTACTGGCAGAGAAATCGACTCATCTTATGCAATGACGGGGGAGATGACGCTGCACGGCGAGGTTCTTCCAATCGGCGGCGCGCGAGAAAAAATCCTCGCAGCGAAACGAGCTGGAATAAAAAAACTGATCCTCCCTGAAGACAATCGCGCAGAGGTACAGGAACTGAGCGAGTGGATTCTGTCCGGCATCAAGATATACTATGTACAGTCCGTCGAAAAGGTCTTCGAACTAGCGCTTGCGCCGGAGGATACGTTATGAGCTTGACACAATGGGCTTCCGAGCTTTATTGTACTGCCTTTAATATGCAGCAGATACCGCCGGCGAAGGACTACGAGATCGTCTTCGTCGGGCGTTCTAACGTCGGAAAGTCGACCCTCATCAACGCGCTGCTAGGCAGAAAAATAGCAAAAGTAAGCTCCAAGCCGGGAAAGACCCGCAGCATCAATTTTTATAATGTCCGTACAGAACCGGCCTTCTCTCTTGTAGATTTGCCGGGCTACGGCTATGCGCAGCGCGGAAGGGAAGAACGCAAAACGTGGTGGAAGATGATAGACGGCTATTTTGCGTTAGACCGTCCAATTTCCTTCGTCATCCATCTCATGGATTTTCGTCACGGGCCGCTTTCGAACGACGACGAACTAACTGCTTGGCTGGATGGCATGGAGATGCCGCGTCTCGTTGTTTTCACAAAAGGAGATAAAATTTCTCGCGGCAAACAACGAGGTCTCTATCAACAATACATGAGAACGGGAATTGACTCTCTTCTGCCTCCTTTTATCACAAACGGAAAAAACGACGATGATATGGAAAAGCTGCGGCAGGGGATATTGCAGATTCTGGACGAAATGATTAAACTGGACCAGTCGGGACGTTAAGAAACACTTTTCATATAGTGACCTGTATACCCGAGGAGCCGGAACGGCCGGCCTGTCGGGATGGGAATAAATCCGGATCCGCCACCAGGCGCATCCATGAGGAGGAACATTTGATGGATCCCCAGAAAGTAACGTTAGGAAAGAGTTATGATCCCGTACCGATCGAAGACAAATGGTACGAGATTTGGAAAAACGAAGGGCTTTTCAAAGCGAACCCCGAATCGACAAAACCTGCCTTTTCAATTGTGATTCCACCGCCAAACGTAACGGGCTCTTTGCACGTAGGGCATGCGCTGGATAACACCTTGCAGGATATTCTCTGCAGGACGAAACGTATGCAGGGCTACGAGGTTCTCTGGATGCCGGGAACGGACCACGCAGGCATTGCGACGCAAAATGTCGTAGAACGCTCTCTCGCGGCGCAGGGTATTTCAAGGCACGACCTCGGCCGTGATGCCTTCGTAGAGAAGGTTTGGGAGTGGAAAGAGCAGTACGGCAGCACGATCATCAACCAGCTCAAAAAACTCGGAGCATCCTGTGATTGGGATCGCGAGCGTTTTACGATGGACGAAGGACTTTCCGCTGCGGTACGTAAGGTCTTCGTCGAGCTATACAATAAAGGACTCATCTATCGCGGCAAATATTTGATAAACTGGTGCCCCCGCTGCCACACTGCCCTTTCTGACCTCGAGGTCGAACATGAGGAGAAAACGGGAAAATTCTATGAGGTTGCCTATCGCATCGTTGGCGAAGATGGAAGCATCGTCGTCATGACCACGCGTCCGGAAACGATTTTAGGTGACACTGCGATCGCTGTCCACCCGCGTGACGAGCACAACAGGCACTTGATCGGCAAACAGGTGATCGTGCCTCTTGTTGACCGTGTAATCCCGATCATCGAGGACAACATGGTCGACCCAGAATTCGGAACTGGTTTTGTGAAAATCACGCCCGCACACGACCCGAACGACTTCCTCGTGGGCCAGCGCCATAATCTGGAGCAAATCCAGGTGATCGATGATAATGGCGTAATGAATGAATTTGCGGGCAAGTATCAAGGTCAGGATAGATTCGACGCGCGGGAAGCGATCGTCGAGGATCTGGAAAAAATTGGCGCACTCATGGGCGTACAGGAAAAAGTACACTCTGTTGGCGAATGCTATCGTTGCCACTCGGTGATTGAGCCCTATCTCTCCGAACAATGGTTCGTGAAGGCGAAACCGCTTGCAGACGCAGGCGTTGCAAAAACAAAATCCGGCGATATCCGCTTTGTCCCTGACCAGTGGACAAACGTCTATTATCAATGGATGGAAAATATACGAGACTGGTGCATCTCACGCCAGCTATGGTGGGGACATCGTATCCCTGCCTGGTACTGTCACACCTGTGGTGAGATCATCGTTGCAACAGAGGAACCAAAAAACTGCCCGAAATGCGGCGGAGATGATCTGCATCAAGACGAAGATGTCCTTGACACATGGTTTTCAAGCGCACTATGGCCTTTTTCAACGATGGGCTGGCCGGAACAGACGAAACTTCTTGAGAAGTTCTATCCGACCTCTGTGCTCGTGACCGGATTCGACATTATCTTCTTCTGGGTTGCTCGCATGATCATGTTCGGCCTCGAGTTCATGGAAGGAGAGGTGCCCTTCCACGATGTTTACATCCACGCCCCTGTACGCGATGAAAAAGGGCAAAAGATGAGCAAATCGAAGGGAAACGTCATCGATCCGCTTACGATCGTCAGCGAATATGGTGCAGACGCAATGCGCCTGACACTTGCAGCGCTTACAGTGCAGGGACGGGACATCTTCCTTTCTAAAGATCGAATCGGAACTTATCGCCTCTTCATGAACAAGCTTTGGAATGCAAGCCGCTTTGCGCTCATGAATCTGGAAGACGCGGAGGCTGGGCAGAAGTGGGATGAAAAAGATCTGTTGCTGCACGACAAGTGGATACTGAACAGGCTTTCTCAGGTCACAGAAGAAATAACACGCCTTCTGGACGGATATTTCTTCGGCGAATCAGCGCGCCTGATGTACGACTTTGTGTGGGGCGAAGTGTGCGACTGGTATCTAGAACTTTCAAAACCGGCGCTGCGCGGGGACGAGGGCGAAGCGCGGAGAAAATCGACACAGGCAGTCCTTCTCGCCGTTTTTGAGGACATCCTGAAACTGCTGCACCCAATCATTCCGTTCGTAACAGAAGAATTGTGGCACGCCTTCCCGTTCGGCACCGGCATCATTGAACGTGCGGCATGGCCGAAACCGCGTCTTGAAAAAATCGACGAAAAAGTGCTTTCGGAGATGGATTTCGTGATGGAGATTATCCGCGTTATCCGAAACCTCCGCGCTGAAGCGAGGATATCCCCGCAGCAGACGA
>Ga0192237_1061_pt1 | contig 10456 bp, 11 predicted proteins | sample Koala_Koa27_E3_FD_131278 | JGI IMG/M metagenome (GOLD analysis project Ga0192237, IMG submission 131278) | Enriched cells from koala feces incubated with labeled cellulose particles, San Francisco Zoo, California, United States - Koala_Koa2-7_E3 ...
TTGGAAGCCATTGAAATCATTGAAAAAGTTGGAATTTTTGATGTCACCCCCTCTATTTCGCACGAGAATGCCCTAGAATCGCCGGAACGCCTTTTCGTGAGTATTAAGTCATTTTTCAAAAAAAACGCGCTTAGAATCGATCCTCGCGCGTTTTTGAGGCAAGCCGCCCAGTTTTCTTTCCTTGGCTATTCTTCCCTTGCCCGCGGCAGGCCTAGGCGTTGGCACAGCAGCGACACCGTGCTGGGATACCACTTCTTCCCTTGGCTAGTCTGTATGTGCCGCGCGTTCAGCTCCCGCGCGATGCCGCTGTAGCTGACAATGTCATGCTTCGCGAGGTCGGCTAGGATTGGAGCAAGACTGGCCGCAAACGCGTCAGCTTTGGCTTTGCGGGCCGCCTCGGCTGAGGCTCTGTCTTCCTCTGTGAGGCCTCCAACGCCCTTGGGGTTCCCTAGTCTTACACCGCGCGCCTTTGCGGCAGCGAGGGCGGCGCGAGTTCGCTCGGATATCATTCTGGCCTCTTCCTCGGCTACAACCGCAAGGATTCCAATAGTCAGCTCGTTTGCTTCAGGCATGTCGGCGCAAACGAACTTTACGCCGGATTCCTTTAAGCCAAGAAGGAAGTGGGCATTGCGCGCCAGGCGGTCCAGTTTGGCTATCACCAGCGTAGCCCCGGTCAAGCGGCACTGTTGCAATGCCTTTAAAAGCTCGGGACGGACTCTCCTCCTCCCGCTTTCCGTTTCGGTATATTCCCCGATCAATTCTCCCTTTCCCTGAACATACGCACACACAGCCGCACGCTGTGCTTCCAAACCGAGACCTGAAACGGCTTGTCCTTTTGTCGATACGCGGTAATATGCAATGAAATACATGGCTTTTCTCCTTCTTTCTTTTTACTTGTGACGACCGTCACTGTATATGTAAGCCTAAGGTCAGACATTGTCAACCGCTTGCAGCGGGATCGCCTAGACGACGGGCATGCCCGCGGCAGGCGGAAAGCTTCGGGCCCCCTTTTTTCCTTGGCTTGATATTTTCCCGCGCGGCATGCCCCCCCCACCCCCAAAAAGTGGCGGCGGCTTTTCTCGTTACCACCCACCGCCTCCCACAAATTTTTCCATTTTTTTCAACCCTTTTCCTAACCCCCTGACATTTTTAGCAATCTTTTTTCATTTTTTCCCCAAAAAAACGCTTGACTTTTTCCTTGGCTGTTGTATCTTCTCTTTGCCGACTGAATGCGGTCCACCGGCCGTCAGCCAATTGGTACACAGGTGGAAGAGATTCGCGATGACGCACCGTTCCAGGGGGAGTGGCCACGAACCCTGGAACGCCCCTGGATAGGACGGGGGATAAACTCGCCTAGAACGAGGCCTTGGTTTGCGGCCTCGGTGGGACCACCCCTGAATTAAGTAAACCCCGCGCGGGCGGTTAAGCCGTGGAACCGTACCCCCTGGTGGACCAAGAGTCGATGGGAGGACCGCTCAGACCAGATGAGCCAAAACAGGGGACCGGCCTCGACCGTTGGGCCTTGTGTGAGACGGGAAGCCCGATACGTTTGGCGGGTGAAATGCGCATGCCGTGACAGGCTAAGCTGACAAAAGCCTCGAACCAAGCATGAGCCGTCCAAACACCCGCGTTGCTGAGCGGTGCAAATTCAGCCGGGAGGCGCCCGCCCTTCGGTCCATGGACGGAGGAAAGGGTTAAATCTCGAAACACTTCGGTGGGGGCTTTGCGCCCCCGCGGGAAGGGGTTAAAAAAGGGGCCCCACGCTTCAGCAGGGACCTGAGGCGGGCAGTCTCACCAGCTGCACAGGACCACCAGTGATGAACCGAAGTGAGTAAAGGCGATTAGTGATTAAAAAACCCCGGAATTCAATACCAAGAGTTCCGGGGTTTTTTTCCTTGGCTCGCCTGCCGCAGGCAGGGTTTTTTTTTCTTGGCTTGCCGCAGGCAGGGTTTTTTTCTTGGCTTGCCGCAGGCAAAGGAGTACGGTATGTCTCAGGTAACGTATATCATGATTGAGGGCGGCCTTGGTAAGGAGTGTGCATTCTCCGCGCTTCTCCCGAAGCTCAAGGAGCGATACGGCAAAATCGTCGTCGTTTCCCCTTATCCGCAACTTTTCTTTGGCTCCCCGCACATAGCGGGCGTGCATCACCCCGAGGATCCTTTTTACGATCGCATCCCGCGTGATGCCAATGTCATTCATCGCGAGCCCTATAAATCGCCGTATATCTTCGGAAAAACGCATCTCTGTTTCGAATGGGCCCGCCAGTTTGAGATAGAGTGGACCCCCGCCGACAAACCACAGTTTTTTGGTCTTCCGCAGTGGGAGATGGAGGCCGTGAATATCCGGCAGCAACGTCTTCCCCACGAATACATTCTCATCCAGTTCGCCGGTGGCCAGAGCCCATATGACGCCAACAAGCCGTATGTTTTCCGCCCTGGCGGCCAGCGGCGGGCATACCCCCTCAACATGGCGCAGGAATTCGTCAATGCTTTCCACAAGAAGTTCCCGGATGTGGGCATTGTCAACTATGCCATGATAAATGAGGAATACTTCAACCTCCAGGGTTGTATCACGCTCAACACGGCTTATTGGCACTACCCCTACCTGCTCCGTTCTTCCCTTGGCTTTATAGCGGTTGACTCCTCCCTGCATCATATGGCCGCCGCAACCGGCACGCCCGGCGTTGTCATTTGGGGGACAACCGGCCCTGACATGCTCGGCTGGGAAGGACAAACCAATCTTTCCAACACCACACGCCATGAAGGGCGGCCGCTCTGCCACCCGTTCGGTGACGTAAAGAATGCGGACGGCACTCTCTGGGTAGACAGGGACATCCTTTCCACTGCCGTGCCCACAAAGGATTTGCTTGCCGCGGTTGGCAACATTATCCACCGGCGGCGCAGCGAGCGGCAAAAGGCCGGAAAAAAGACGGCAGCGCACGCCTGCGGCACTTGCGGTACCTGTGGCACCCGCGGTAGGCAAACCTCAAACGCCGGTTCGGCTTAAGAGAGCCCTCGCGGCGATTGAGCAAGAGGAGAGGTGACAAATGTATTTGAATGACGTGAAACTGATAGGCGAGGTGCGCGACGACGCTCCGTTAAAAACGCTCGCCAATGGTGGCGCGATTTTAAGTTTCGCGCTTGTTACCGCGGAGAACTTTAAGAATCGCAACGGCGAGATGACGACAAGAAAGGAGGTGCATCGCGTGGCCGCGTTTAACAACGTGGCGGAAAGTGCCGCTCCCGAAGGTACACTTTTTGCAGGTACAGAGGTTCTTGTTGAGGGATTTCTGCGCTCGCGCGAAACCGGCGGGTTTCCCGCGACCGAGGTGATTGCGCGACGGATTCAAACAACCTCAAACGCCGGTTGGGCTTAAGAGAAAGCCAAGGAAAGAGATGACGCGCCTGTCTTTTTCCTTGGCTCAATTTTTTAAGGACTTGCAAGCCCAGCGGCGTTTGAGCTGTCATTCAAGCCCAGCGGCGTTTGAGCTGGGGAACCCGTCCCGCTCGAACATTTCTTTTTCCTTGGCTCTTCTTCTAACAAGCCCTGCGAGCTTCATTCCGCCCGCATAGACATAGTCGCCGAATCTCCCTGCTGCAGCGGCGTAATTCCCATTGTTCAGCTCCTTGAAAAGCGAGCAGGTTTTGCAGTAGCTTGCGCCTAGGTTGTAGCAAAAACTCGTTAGAGCCGCCGCCATTCCGTTCGTAAGAGGCACCGTCACCAACTTTCGCATGTCTTCATAATATGCCCTAGCATCTTCAGCGAGCATTTTGTCGGCTTCTTCTTGGCTTATGCTATCCCCTTCTTTGACACCCGCCGTGTGGCCCCAGCCGATTGTGTTGACGCCAGCGGAGCACTTGTAGGCCGTCAGGCGGCATCCCTCGAACTCCATGAGCAGCGCAAGGATATCGTCGCGAACGCTTTCGTATGTGGGAATTTTTTCTTGGCTCATGTTTCCCTCATTCTCAGACGCCGAAGGGCTTGAGCCTCCGGCAGGATTAAAGTTAGCCCGCTGCAGGCGTACCCCACCTTACGATAAGCGGCCCGTTGCTGGCCAGCTCCAGCCCGCCATCCATACCCCAGGCGGCGCGTTCGCCCTGCTGCTTCACGCGGATAGCTTCGCCCAGGAGCTTTGCCGTGCGCGCCTGTTTTTCTTCCTTGGCTTCTTTTGCCGGTCCAAGGATATCGTCTTCATACCGCAGCCACTCTGTGCGGTGCCGCTGGACAATGAGCGCCCGCCGCTCCGCTTCGTCTTCTAGCGCGGCCATCTTAGCTTCTAAATCCTTCGCCGTCTCTAGGCCTGGCACGAGCTTTTCTTCCACGCGGCACTGCAATGCAATAGGGTCTGCAGCCCAGTTTTCTCTTTTGGCTAAACTGAGGACGGCCTGTTCTTTCACGCCAAAATACTCAGCGATATCGCGGGTCTTTTCTCCGATGACGTATTTGCAGCGCATCTGCAGCCGTTCACCTGCATCCAGATCAGCGATGCCCCGTCGCTCAATCACCGGCTCAAACGCCGGCTCAGACGCCGCTGGGCTTAAGGGCTCCGCCGGGTTTAAGTGTGCCGCAGGCAGTTGATTATCAATATCAACGCGCGGATATTTGGGCGGGCGGCCGCGCCTCTTACTTTTTTCCTGGCTCATTCTCTTCCAGCCTTTCCTTATATTTTGTCAATCGTTTCACCAGGTGCTCTGGCACCGGCAGTCCGAATGCGGAGAGATGCGCCAGGCAAGAAAGCGCTTCGTTCACCCCAAGGTATGCTATGAGCAGGTTTGCTAGCGAAATTTCCACCGGCAACGCGTTTATGAGGGTTTTGTCCACCTGTACAAAGAGGGCGATAGCGGCCCAGTAGGTCACGAATTTATACGCTCCGTGGCGAATCTTATCTCCGCGAAGGGTGCAGTCCCGCCAGGCGCGGGCAAAGCCAAGGATAAAATCGGCGACAAGAAGGTAGACGAGGGCTTCAATGGCCGTTTCAGGATACCCCGCGCTCGTGAGGATAAACGACCAGAGGAGCCCGAGAGCGGCTTTAAGACCGCCCTCGGTGATGAGTTCGTTATAAAGGGTGGTGAGAAATTGCATATGCCCGCGGCAAGCAAGAGAGAGCCAAAGGAAGAGGCGGGGGCGCTTTCTTCCCTTGGCTTTTCCCTTGGCTTATTCTTAGGCAGTCGCCTGATACTGCGGCTTGCCCTTGTCAATAAGCAGGTCAGTGTTATCCTGGTAGCTGCCGGTCAGGTCTTCGCGGACAATCGCGGCGAAAACCGAGCCGGTGCTGGTCAGGTCATCCCCTTCCGTAAGTTCCAGCTTCAACCACGGCTTGGTCACGCCGCGCGGGATAAACCGCCAGGCGACCGTGCCGCCGGGCCTCACGGGACCTTTAACCTCCATAGAGCCGGCTTCTTCGCCTTCGTCTGTCGGCTTTTCCTTGCCGTCCGCCTGTTTCAAGGTGAAGGTGAGGCTTTCGCCATCTTGCAGCCCGCCCGACAAACAAATATGAATCGGGATGGGCCCCACCTGGCCGGGGTTCAGAAAGCCAGTCAGCGGCACCCAGTCGGACTTGCCGGCTTCGACCTGGCCGCCGCTGGTTGCGTTGTCTTTCGTCGCGCCGTCAAAGAATACCAAATTGCTATCGATAATCATTTCAGTACCTTATGTGTTATAGTTTGGATTAAACAGCCAATTAGCTACTGGCCTTTACCACTTTCTCCTCGGTGTTTTTGATTACATCACATTGCCGAATGGGTATTGAATGGACGTATGGTATGCTTTTCGAGTTAAAGAGGTCTCCGTAATGTAAGAAAACATTCTTGCTGTCCGACGCCTGCACTTCCAGCGCGGTCATGACCTCTTCGTTGCAGTACAGAATCGTGCGATTGCGGTACTGGTTCGGAATAAGGTTCTTCGCCTGGATGACGAGCTTTCTAAAGTCCACATAGTCGGGGTTCAGTAGCGCGCCGTTTGTGCTATCTTCATCTGCAATCACGCGGTCTTCATAGAGATGTTCCACGGGGATGTTGCAGATACGCACCACCGCGCGCCAGTCGCGAACGGCAAGTCCGACGTTCCAGCTCCAGAGGTCGCCGAAAACTTCAAACTTCCGCGCTTCCGAGTCGGTGGTCACATACATGCCCAGGTCGGTGTGCTTGAGGCCGCCGATGGATTCTTTGGGGAAAATGCCAGTCACTGTATCGGCTCCCCAGGCCACGAGGTACATGGAGGTGTTAGTGCTGCCTTCCCCACCGGCATCAATAACGTGCGGGTTGCCAAGGTCATTGTAGCGGGTAGCAAAGCCGTCGAATTCATCAGCAAGAGCGTTGTGGTCGCCGTAGAAGAAGAGCTCAGCGGCTTTCTGCCGCAGGGCTTCCATAAAGGCCTTGCCTTCCTGCAGGCGGTAGGCGTTGAAGGTCGCGCCGTAAAGACTTTTCTCCATCGCGTCTAACTCCATGCGGGCTTCCAGCATGCCGATGCCTTCCACAACGCGGCTGTACTGCGAGCGCGAAAGCGGGGTGCCGCGGTACAGACGCCTAAAGTAGACATCAGGAAGGCCTGTACGGACGCGGGTCTCGTGGCCCTTGATAGAGTTAGCTTCGCGGAAAGGAACATCCGAGAGAATGTCATTTACCTGGTTCATCAACTCAATGGTCGTGGTGTCTATCTTCATCGACCTATAGAATTCCTGGAGTTCAGCAAGAGTGCCGACCCCACCTGGTTCGTAAGCCATGTTATTTTCTCCTGTTATAATCTTGTTATATTGTTATTGCATTAAAGTTACAGCCGCTCTCTCGCGCGCCAAGTTATAATGCAGTGCTTTCTCTTGTATGTTGGTGTCTTCCCCTATTCATTGCCGGAGTTGTTAATGCTTTTTCAATGGGCCAATTGAACCGGCGTATCCTGTTCCAAAGGGTCGTCTCGCTAAGCCCTATTCTTTTAGCCCAGTCTTCCAAACACAAAGTCTCCCCTTTCCATGTAATATTTATATTCCGACTGGTGTTTCTCGCTTGCTCTTTACGCGTAGCCCCTCGGCAATTCCAAGGTGCATACGGGCCATTATTATCGATACGGTCTATTTGTTCGCCCTCGCCCACGTGACTTTCAAACCAATCGCGAAAAACAGGGAAGGAGTGCCATTCGTCGCAGACATAGATGCCGCGTCCGCCGTAATCTTTGTATCGGGAGAACTTAGGATTGTAGCAGCGGGCATGTATGTTACGGAATCTTTTGTACGCTCTTGTTTCTTTCCCATTTTTTGCCGCCCCATGAATAGTGTGAATTTCAGAGCTTCTTTGTTTACGATAACAGCCGCAACTTTGTGTATGCCCTTCTTTCAACGTTGCGCCATCCACAACACTATTATTGCCGCAATCGCATAAGCATGCCCAGAGGGCCCTATTCCTTCTATCCCTTCCCGCGAATTCCTTAACCGTCAACTGTCCGAACCGTTGCCCAACCAAGTCTGTTTTCGGATACCGGCATTCACTTGCGGGCTTGACAATTTTCTTTCCTTGGCTTATATTCTTTTCATCCATTGGGAAACTCCTTGTAGTTTCTCCTTCTTGCAGCTCCCGTTGCCCCCCCGCGCCAACGGGAGCCTTTCTCTTTACTGAGCCGCTCTTAAGCTCAACGGCGCTTGACATTAAATGCCATGCATTACGGTCGAGCCGTCGCGTCCATAAAACCGTTCCGCCAGCGGGGCCTGTTTCGGTTCCGGCCCTGCGTTTCCTTCGACAAATTTGTGTTCGGAAATCGCCCGTCCGACCCTGGCCGCAAAACGAATGACATCGGGGTGGTACTCGCCGTAGGTATCCTTCAAAAGCTGGCGAAGACTGCCGTCAGGGTCAAAGGTTGCGAGAGCTGCGCGAGCGTCGGCTATCGTGCGGGTATACCTGATACCGCCGAATTCAGCATCATTTCGAATTTCTGTGTTCCACTCACGCATAACCATTTCAGTGTTGCGCTGCGTTTCCGTTTCGGCCTCGCGCAGACGGTCTTTCTGCCAGGCCAATACCTGTTCCGCCTGGCTCTTTGAAAGGCCAAGCTCGCGGCAGGTGCCGGTGAAGCTTTCCAGCTGCTGCTTTAAAAGCGGCAAATCTTCGTCATTCATTTCAAGGGTATACGGCTCGCTGGCCGCGGGCTGGGGAGAGCTCAGCGGCGCTTGAGCATTCGATACCAGTCCTGCGCCTTCGGGGACGGCAGTGGTGGCAATCCCTTCGTTTGCCTCCGCCATACTGCCGACAATACTTTCTTCGGCCAAACCGGCGTTTGCGCCTTCCATTTCAGCCATGACTATTTTCTCCTGCTTAATGTAGTTTTACTTGTTACTTGCCGTCTGGGCGCCGTTACTTTAATCGGGGGCTTTGGCGTGACGCCGCTCGCGCTTATATCCCCGGAAATTTTGCCGGAACGGCCGGCCAAAGAGAAGCTCTCAAGCGCGGCCGCTATTCTGTCCAGGGCGTCGATTAATCTTGTCAGCTGCGCGTCAGTCATTTTCTTCTTCCTTGGCTTCCTGCGGCGCCTGCAGTGGGCTAGCGACGTCTGAGCTTTTTTCGTACAGAGCTTCGGCTATGAGCACCGTCCCGAGATTCCCAGCCCTGGCGCACAGTTCAAGAACCTGCAGTCCCAGCGCGCGACGGCCGGCTTGCCATGTAGTGCGTTTTTCGTTCTGTGGGAAGTCCGCCGTGAAGACCTCCGCTTCGTTGAGAAGCCAGAGAAGAAATTCCCGCCCTACGGAGCTTCTGCCGAGCTGGTCAACGGCGGTTATGAGATTTTCGCGTTTGTATCCTTCCATAGCTCAATCGCCGCTAGGCTCCCCTTGGCCTGCCGCAGGCATGGCTTTTCCCTTGGCTTGGCTTAAGCACCGCAGGTTTATTGTACTCCGCCGAGCAGGTTATCAAGCACGGACCCCTGGCCTAGTCTTGTCTCACCCATTGTTTTGGCCGCGTCAGCCAAGGCGCCGGCCTCCGCCAACGCCTGGTTTTCCATAGCCATTTGTTGTTGCTGCGCCTGTTGTTCAGCGCGCTGTTGCCGGATGGCCGTTACTTCGCTTTGCTCGCGGAGCATGCCCCCCGGAGCGGCGATTCTGTCAAGGTATGCACGGACCGTATTGTCGGCGTTAAGCAGATCAAGGGCTTCAGGAGCCATTTGCGCCAGATTCCCAACAAAAACAACACCTTGTTCAATATTTGCGCTAAGGCTCGCCCGCTGCGCTTGCGCCAGCACGCTTTCAAAGGCGACATCAACATTAATGATGTCTACGTTGTTCGGCGGAGGCGGGAGCGCGCCCCATTCGCGCATAAGGGCAAAAGTACGTTGAATGACCGGCTGCAAGAGTTCTTTGTGGAGCCGTTCCAGAACAGGGCCGAGCAGGACAAGTTTTTCCGATTGGCGCGCCGAGATTTCCGTGGCCGTGACGTTGTGGCGTTCGTCATCAAGGAAGGTGCGGAACAGTTCGACATACATTCCGTCGTTGATGATTTCTTCTACTTCCTGAATGGCCTGCATGGAATATTGCAGCGTTTGCGCGTCCGGCTGATGGATGGGCGCAACCGGTGTTACCCCCGTGCGGGTTGAGTCGAAATAGGAAAGGCCGCCAGGGGTTAAACGCACGCCGGTAGCGCGGAGCGATTGGTCTACTACTAGTGGCGGGTCGGCGGCCTTATGCTGGAGTTTTCGCAATGTCGTGGTCATCGCCTGGAGCATTTTGCAGTCAGGCAATACCTGCATGGCCGGGCTAATTCCGTAGCGGTCGGAATTCGAAATATCCCAGCGCGGCGCAAAGGCGGGGAACATGTCGTAGCCGCCTTCTTCGAGAATGGAAGGTTTCCCGCCAAGGCCGGTAAGTTCCCCTGTGCTGGAAGAAGATGAGCCAAGGAGAAAATACACGGACGCGTAGGGCTTGTCGGTTGATGCCACTCGCCCCAGTGTTTTAAACTCGTTCCTGGGAAAGACCGCGTGGATGACGTCATAGCGCGCGGTTACGTTGCGCGTATGTTCACACTGCCCCTTGATGAAGTCCGGTATGTTCTTGTTGTCAAACTTGTCGACAATCTGCCGCGCGGTCATGTGCATGCGGCGGTAGAAGGTATCGACTTCGTTGTTGCTATTGATATCTATTACGAATTCGCCGGGATTGCACAGATGAAAATGCACCCCGTCTTCATCGGCGGTTTCAACGAGTAGCCCCGTTCCGAATGCACCAAGGTCGGCATAAAGGCCGTGTACGGCCGAGTAAAAATTTGATTGGTGCAAAACGGCCTGCATGACCTGCGTGGTGAGGTCAAGCCAGGCATTAAGACCCTCGGGAACTTCGGCGGGGTCACCCTGCAAAACGAGACGGAACCAGGGGCGGACCGGACTTGTCATGCCGCCGTGGAGCCCTGCGGCCATTGCGCGCAAAGCGAGAACGCCGGTGGAGTTCACGAGCTTGGAGTCTATAGGGTATGGCCGGAGATGATAGTCA
>Ga0192237_1062_pt1 | contig 10263 bp, 14 predicted proteins | sample Koala_Koa27_E3_FD_131278 | JGI IMG/M metagenome (GOLD analysis project Ga0192237, IMG submission 131278) | Enriched cells from koala feces incubated with labeled cellulose particles, San Francisco Zoo, California, United States - Koala_Koa2-7_E3 ...
CCCGAACTTCCGTCTCCTCACCGGGACGATCATGGAAGGAAAGACCTTCTCCGTCGGCGGGGCGATCGTCTCCGTGCCGCAGTTCGTGACGGCGATCTTCGCTCTGATCGTCGTGCTCGCCGTTTACTGGCTCATCAAACGTACGCGCCTCGGCTGGGCGATCCAGGCGACGGCGATGGACCGCGAAGCCGCGGAGCTCATGGGGATCGACACGGAACGCATCTACGTCCTCGTCTTCGGCCTCGGCGGCGCGTGCGTCGGGATCGCGGGCGGCCTCATGACCACCTATCTCGCCGTGCACCCCGAAGTGGGCAGCCTCTTCAGCCTGATCGCGTTCGTCATCGTCGCGCTCGGAGGCTTCGGGAGCATCCCGGGCGCTCTCCTTGCCGCGCTTCTGATCGGGCTCGTCGAGTCCTTCGCAGGCTTCTACATTGCGGCGGTCGTCAAGTATGTGGCAGTTTTCGCGATCTATCTGGTCGTGATCATGTTCCGTCCTAAGGGACTCTTCGGGTGGTGACGGCGATGTTGGAAAACAATAAAAAATCGGACAAACTCTGGTATCTCTTCCTCGTGGTCGCCGCGGCTCTTCCCTTTATCCCCGGCGTGATCGGCAACTCCTTCTTCGGCCACGTTGCGACGATGGTGCTGCTCTACGCTGCGATGGCGCAGTCCTGGAACATCATCAGCGGATACTGCGGGCAAACCTCGTTCGGACACTCCGTCTTCTTCGGCATCGGCGCGTACGGGGCCGCGATGGCGGTCGTCACCTACGACAGCCTGCCATGGTTTGGCGCGCCCGTCGGGATGCTCATGGCCGCGATCGTCTCCGTGCTGATCAGCTATCCCTGCTTCAAATTGAAAGGGCACTATTTCGCGATCGCGACCTTCGCCATCGTCGAGATCTTCAACCGCCTCTTCATGATCTGGGACAGGGTCGGCGGGGCGCTCGGTCTCGACTATCCGATCCTGCCGGACGGCTGGAAAAACTTCTCCTGGTCCGACACGAAAAACGGATACTATCTCGGGGCGCTCGCGATCTTCGTGCTCGTCTTCGGCGTCGTACGCTGGATCGAACGGCACAGGCTCGGGTACTACCTGCTCGCCGTCCGCGAAGGGCAGGAGACGGCGGAATCGCTCGGCGTCAACAGCACCTTCGTCAAGCTCTCCGCGATGGCGCTCTCTGCGGGGCTCGCGGGGCTCTGCGGCGCGTTCTTCGCGCAGTATAACTACCGCGTCGACCCGCCCATGGTCATGTCCCTCGACATGTCCATGAAATTCGTGCTGATCACGATCCTGGGCGGCCTTGGGACCTTCTGGGGGCCCTTCCTCGGCGCCCTCGTCCTGATTCCGCTGCAAGAATACTCCCGCGCCTACCTGGCGCACCTCGGCCCCGGCGTCGACCTGATCCTCTTCGGCCTGATCATCATCATCGTCATGATCAAGCAGCCGCTCGGCATCATGGGCGTAATCCGGAGTTTCACGAAAAAAAGCGGGACGGAAAAGGAGGTCGATGCCTGATGGCACTGCTTGAAGTCAAAAACCTCACGATGAAATTCGGTTCGCTCGTCGCGAACAGCGACGTCTCCTTCGACGTCGAGCAGGGAAAGATCGTCGGACTCATCGGCCCGAACGGCGCGGGGAAGACGACGCTCTTCAACTGCATCGCCGGCCTCTACAAACCGGCGTTCGGACAGGTGCTCTTCGACGGGCATGACATCACAGGCCTGCCCTCGTGGAAGATCGCGCGCCTCGGCGTCGCGCGCACCTTTCAGGTCGTCCGCCCGCTCAAAGAGATGACCGTCTTCGAAAACATCCTGGTCGGCGCCTACATGCGCCACGCCAACCCCGACGTCGCGCACGAAGTCGCGGAGCGCTGCATGGACCTCTGCTTCCTGCGCGACCTGCGCGACAGGATCTCCGGCGGCATGACCATCGGCAACAAAAAACGCCTCGAAGTCGCGCGCGCCCTTGCAACGGAGCCGAAACTGCTCCTACTCGACGAAGCCGTCGCAGGCCTCACCTCCACCGAAGTCAAAGAAATGGTGGAAGTCATCCTGCGCCTGCGCGAAGAGGGCGTCACCATTCTCATGGTCGAACACATCATGGAGGCGATCATGCCCATCGCGGACAAGATCGTCGTCCTCAACAGCGGCGTCAAGATCGCGGAAGACGCGCCCTCCGTCGTCGTCAACGACCCCGTCGTCATCACCGCGTACTTCGGCGAAAAATACAGCAAACGCCTGCAGGAAGCCAGGGAGGGATAGGGATGGCCATACTCGAAGTCAAAAATATCCACTGCGCGTACGACAACGTGCCCGTCATCCACGGCGTTTCCCTCGAAGTCAACGAAGGCGAGATCGTCGCGATCGTCGGCGCGAACGGCGCGGGCAAATCGACCACCATGCGCACCATCGCGGGACTCATGCACCCCGTGCAGGGACAGATCATCTTCGACGGGCAGGACATCAGCGACGTCCCTGCCTCGCACACCATCCAACGCGGCCTGAGCTATGTGCCGGAAGGGCGGCGTCTTTTTGCCAAGCTCTCTGTCCGTGAGAACCTGGAACTCGGCGCCTTCTCGGAAAAAGACAAAACGGTCGTGGAGCAGCGCCTCGAAGAGATGTACGAGCTCTTTCCGATCCTGAAAGAACGCTCCGAGCAGACGGCGGAAACGATGAGCGGCGGCGAACAGCAGATGTGCGCGATCGCGCGCGGCCTCATGTCTAAGCCCAAGCTCATCATGCTCGACGAACTCTCGCTCGGCCTCATGCCCAGCCTCGTGGAACGCGTATTCGAAGCGGTCCTCGAGATCAACCGGCGCGGCGTCACCGTCCTGCTGGTCGAGCAGATGGTCCAGGAGGCGCTCGAGATCTCGAACCGCGGCTACGTCCTGCAAACAGGCCGGATTGTACACGCTGGCACGTCGCAGGAATTGCTGGATTCGGACGAGGTTCGCAAAGCCTATATGGGCATGTAGAAAAGGGAAAACGCGGCAATAACGCACCATCTACTTCGTAACGCTCGCCGGAGATTCCTCAACGCAACCGTACGCCTGCGGATCTCCGGCTTCTTATTACAAACGTTTTTTATATTTTGATAATTTGAAAGGAGCACATATTATATGGCAAGCAGGCATTTTCTGACAGGATACACTATAAAAATTCTTAATAAGAGTAATTATGTTGTATCTGACTTTAGTGAAATAGATTCTAAAAAATTAGAAATATTTGATTATTTGAAGGAAGCAATGTACGAGCATGCTACCATGAGCACCTTTGAAGATACGCAGAAGACTTTTCAAATACATCAACTTAACAGAATCAAGGATGAAAACGTGATGTTCGGCGTTATAAAAAGTGGTAATTATGGGGACGAAGGAGAACTGACACATATTCAGCGTGAAGAGGTTATTGCTAAGACTAGAGAGCATTCTGACGTTAGGAGATTTTATTTTGAAATCTATGCTCCTTCTGGCTACGATAAAGCAATTATACTCTTAGAATCAGTTGGGGTCTCGGGAATAAAGTCAATTTTTACTCAAGTTATAATCAATTATTTTAAGCAGAACTATAAGGACTACTCCGTAGCAATATTACCAATATACAGAGCAAAAAAATTTAAAGAAATGTTAGAAAATGCCAAAGCTGTGACACTCACTTTTAGAAAACTAGGGCTTCCCATTGATCCGGTTGATGTTCTTGATGCTGATCAAGAAAGAAAGGGGCGTAAATTACAAACAAAGTTGCAGATGCTAGGACTTAGCGGTAGCGGAATTTTAAGCTATCTTCGAAAACATAAGCTATTGAAATCTATCGGGTCTGAGTCAGACGAATTATTCCAGATAGAAAATATTCCGACAATGTACGATGAAGAGTGGCAGCGTATGGATGTTACTGTAGAGGAGGAAGGAAAAGACGGAAAAACAAAGCAAGAAACTTTTCCGCACTGGAATCTTGGCAATTGTTTGTACAAGGATACGATTAATCCTAATCTATACAAAAAAAGTGATAATGAGTACTATAAAAATTTACCCCCCATTGCGCATGGAAAATGCATTGAAATTGCACCAAAAATAGGTTTCTTAGGAGCAGTTCTTCGATTTCCTGAAGAAGCTTCGCATATAGAGGATTGTTTGTAAAGGTGCTGTTCTACTAGTGTAGATCGAATGAGACGGTATATACGTGGAAAAAATAAATGTATTGCAGATATTTGAGCAGAATCGTCAAATATTAGGTAAGGATTTACAAAGCGTGGATAATAAGATTTCCATGAAAGATGAGGCGATTTTTTATATATCACCTCTACTATGTTGGCTTGTGCTGATTTATTTGCAGGTCCACTGGGGGGTATTAAAATCTGTTCTCACTCCGCTAGTAGCTATTTTGTCAATATTCTCCAGCATGCTTTTTAGTTTTCAAGTAATGATTTGTGACCAGATATTTAAAGTCGCAGAAATAAGAGAAACGAGAACGGATCGTGATAGCGAATTGATTCCTATCATATGTGAGTTGTTGAAAGACACTTATGTGAATATTTCATATTGTATTCTGATAGCCCTATGTGCTTTGTTGCTTGCATTAGTTGCTTCGATCGATTATTTACAGCACCCATTCAAGATTTTGCTTCTTTCGACGACTATTGCGTTATTCCTGCATTTTGTGTTGTTTTTACTAATGATAATTAAAAGGAGTCAGAAACTGATTGGGAAGATTACTTCTCTTCGGATTGATGCCTATAGACGTGAATCGAGTTGACAATACAGATAGGATCGAAAAGCGGAATCAATAGGTGTGATGCAGCGAGATGAAGACTGGAAGTAGATCTAAATTAATGTGACATAGAGGTGCTGTGTGTAGGATGCTATTTTAATTTACAAAGAACATATAACCCTACTCAAAGTAAACACCAGCTATCATCTCGAGCGCACGGAGAAAAGAAACCTTTTATACAATTAGGATTTCGCACACAAATTTGTATATGTGATTTTTCTCTAAAACCAGATTTTTCGTAAATAGATTTCCCTTCCAGGAAAACACCCCGAACGGAATCAAAAGCGGATTCCTTGGATTGCACTCTTTCTGAATGCAAGCTCTCAATTACTGCGCAATCTAGATTTCTTAGCAAATAATCTTGATTAGAGCCTCTGTTTTCAGGTAGTTGTTTACCCTCCAGCTCCAGACTCTTTTTTAAGATTGTAAATTGATTCTTTAATAAAATAATGTTATGGCTATCCAAAAGATTCAAACAGTTACCTAAATCTATCACAGCTCCGATGACAGCGGGCCCCTCGATTTTTTTCGTATTCTCAGCCCACCTAAAAGCACGCTCAAGATTATGTTCCCAAAAATACATACCATTACCAAGCCAGTCGTATTCATTTTTGCTTGGTTTCAATGGTACATTTTTATGGAGCACTTTTTTGTATATTTTTTTATCACAACCATGAAAACCAATTATAAGATTAGGTAGTTTTTCGTACATTATGCATGTATCACTTGTTAATTCTATATATTGCTTTAATAGTATTACTTCTTAGTAAGGATACCAGCTTCTTGTAGTTTTTCTCGTATTCTATGTAGATCTTTTTTATCTATAGAGCCTGTTAGTTTCTTTTGTGTCTGTAGTTTTTCAAGCTCCTTTATGACTTTTTCTTGATGTTTGTGGAGGTCACTTTTTGTCTTAATTTGATCCTTAATCTCTTGCATTGTCGCTATCACCATGAATCACACTCCTCACAAGTCCTCGACACTGAACAAACTAATGGGCCCACATTTCTCATTACAATGAAAGTATAGCATGATTCCTTACTCAATTGTTGAATAACCCCTTTTATGGGATATGTGCAATGTCAAATTATGATATCGTTAAGGATTTGTAGTCAGGAAATAATTAATTCTTTAGAAATATGAACACAAAGTAGATTGGAAATAAAGAACGCGTCTGGGATTATGCAACAATATTTATGAAAAAGCGGAGATCAACAGAGGTAAGCCGGTAGGGACGGAAGAATGGTGGGCGCGAGACTTGCCCGCAAGTGTTAATCTTCTTTGGCCTTCTCTACCTGCCGCGCTTCGACGATCTCGCTGATCAGCGCGACGCGCAGGTCGCTTTCTGCAATCTCTTTGGGCGTGAATATCTCTTTTCTAAGGTCGGCCCAGCTTGTGCCTTTGCTGCTCTTGTGCATCCATGTCGCTCCTTTCGGTACTTCTCCAAGTAGAAATATACATAAAATTATAGAAGGATCAATAAATATATGCTTCATCATTATCATATATTTATCATATATAATAATGATGTTTTATAAGTTACGAGGTACATTTTTATGTTCGTTTCCTAAGGATTTAAATCTACCAACGAGGTGAGTTTATTGTATATACGAACCATCCATTTGAAAGAGTATAAGCGTTTTTTTTGATTTGACTATTGATTTGGGCGATTCACCTAAGCGGATTGTCGCTTTGGTTGGGCCCAATGGCTGCGGGAAGAGTAGTGTTTTTGATGCAATGCTTTTTAAAGTCAGCACATATGGGGGCGCCATTGGAGCTTTCGGCAATCACCGAGATTACAAATACCATTCATTGCTGCAAGAACCTAACTATCAGCCTTCTGGGAAAATCGACATTGTGTTTGGGGAAGATACCTTCGATGAGATCGTAGTTCGTCATTCACATACAAGAGAGAATAGGAGCCTTTTTAGCTTTCGTAGTTCATTCCGCTATAATAGCAATCTGCAAATTCGAGAAGCGAAGGCGATTAGTGATATTCTCATGAATAACGATGGTGCATCTACTGCATCAGACTTAGATCAGCGTATAGAGCAAGATTATAGACGCCTGTTTGGCAAATATAATACATATCTCGAAGAAAATGATTGCAAGCCTAGTGAGGCAAGGGCTCATATTATTGGAGAATTAAATGCGGCGCTGAAAAACTGCTTAGATTTAGAGATAGATAATCTCGGTAATATTGAAAAAAATCAAGGGACACTTTTCTTCAAGAAGCCAGATTCTGATAGGACATTTGAATATAATGTTCTTTCTGCTGGGGAAAAAGAGGTAATCGATATCCTTTTAGACTTGTACTTAAGAAAAGATAGTTACGTAGACTCTATCTATATCATTGATGAGCCGGAACTGCATCTTAATACATCGATTCAAAGATCACTTTTGATTGAGATAAATAAAATGGTTCCTTCAAATTGCCAAATATGGATTGCTACGCATAGCATTGGATTTCTACGAGCGTTGTAAAATGAGCTGAAAGAAGAATCTCAAGTCATTTACTTTGACCCCGAAAAACGCTGGGCATCAGAAGCATATAGGCTAACACCAATTGTGCCTAGTTGGCATATGTGGCAGGATATTTTTTCTACTGCGCTTGATGATCTTACAAATTTAGTATGTCCTCAGACAATCATTTATTGTGAAGGTCGAGCAGAACCCAAAGCGGATGGTAGCGAGGGAGGTTTAGACGCTATTGTACTAAACAAAATTTTTGCTCATAATTATCCAGATGTATTATTTGTATCAAGTGGAGGAAACACTGAACTTGATCAACGAAGTGATACCGCTATAGCTATTTTGGCCAAAGTATTTCCTAATTTACAAATATGGTTACTTAAGGATCGCGATGTTGCTTCGGGTAAGGAGACTAGTGAAGAAACCCGAAAACTATACCTGGAAAATAACCCTGAATCACATAGAATGTTGAAACGATTTGAATTAGAAAATTATTTATACGACAAAGAGGTCTTGAAAAAATATTGTGATAAAAATTCACTTGATTTCGATGAGGCTGCGTACGATAACAAAGTTACAGATATTTGCAATCAAAATCTTAAAGACCTGACTGGGATTATAAAGAGCTGTTGTAATCTCACTACAAGTATAAACCCGGAAATTTTTAAACAAAATTTGGCCGACTGTATTGACGAGACAATGGAAGTGTACACAGAGCTTGAAGACATCATTTTTAATCGAGCATAGAACTCGGCAACTGTTCAAAATGAAAGCAGAGCGATACGTTTAGATTTGCCATTGGACACGCACATAAAAAAATCCCCCGGCGGATGAAGGTGCCGGGGGATTTTAGATAGGTGTTATTCGTTATAAAAATCCGTCTTTGCGGGTTCGTTTGAGAAGGCCGGGGCCTTTGGGGCTAGATTTCCACATGTACGAAGCCTCGCTTTCCGTACAAGATAATTTTTGCGAATCCGCACGATGTCGCGAGCGTGCGGAAGGTTTCCTGTTCGTCGGGCGGGGCTTTTACGTCGACCGCCTTTCCTTCTATATGCCTGCTGCGGGGGACTCCGCCCACTTCCGAATTGTGTTTTTCGCAGCGGTAGCCGCTCGTGATGACGACGGGTTTCCCCCGCGCGTTTCGCAGATGTTCCAGTTTCTCCAAAAGCGCCGGGTACAGGCGTACGGTCTTGCAGCATGGGCATTCGAACTCCTTCAGTTTGAAATGTTCCGTCAGGCGGATGTTGTTCAGCACAGACACAGGATCTCTCCCAGCATCATCGAAGAGATCGCGACGAGGATCACTGCGCGGCCAAAGCGCGGTCTCTTTTTCAAGCATGTCATCATCGCTTCTTTTTTCCCTTCGTCTGCCCCAAGAGCGCCAAAACCAGCAGGACAGCGCGCCGGACGATGTTTTCTCTTTTTTTGCGTTTCACTGTTGCACACCTCCCGTTTCGATCTTTCCGGCGAGTACGCTCGCCAGCCGCAGGATCGCGTCTTTCAGTTCCTCCAGCCGTTTGTCGGTGCGGATGAGAAGAAAGGAAGCGACTGCGATCGCGAAACCGTTTTGCAGGGTTTTTTCCAAAAAACTTTCCATTTGATTCCTCCTTTTGATTTTCAAAGCCCGTCAGGCGGGCGGATGTATGAAGTTGTTGCTGTGTCAGAGACGACGAAAGGTAAAGCGCCGGAACCGGACGCGTATATGCGGTCACGCAGAGGATTCCGGCGCGAACCTTTCTAAGTCAACGTGGCACTAGTAATTCGTGCTAGATGATTTTGGTTACTTTGCGGTCGACGACTTCCACGCCCGTGCATTCGGCGATCCCGCGTTCGAAAGTCTGCGTTTCGAGCAGCGTATCGACTGCTTCCTGCGCGATTTCCGCGCCGCCCTCTTCTTCAAGCGCGGCGCTCGGATAGCCCATGCTGAGCGAGAATTTTTTGCCTTCGCTGTCGACGAATTTCAAGCGAATTGTTTTGTTCTCTATACTCATGCTTTCACCTCCTTTCTTTTAGGGTTCCGCAATATCTGTGCGGGGTCCTACTCCACGATAACGCCGGTGGAGTTCTTTTTCGTCACCGCGACGGGGTAGGCGAGCAGCGAACCGAGCGCCTCCGACACCGCGAGCAGCTTGTTCGCGTCGGCGTTGATGTCGATCTTCGGGACGGAGACGGATTTCGTGATCTCCTTGCCGTTGGCGTCGAGGCCGAGCGAGAGTACCAGCTGCATGGAACTGTTGACTGGGTTGACTATTGCCATGTTTTCACCTCCCTTCTGAATGCGGCAATTTCAGCGCATTGACTTCGCAACCGCCACGGGGTGAAGCCTCGACGTATGACGTATACGCCTGATGAAAAAACTAGGCGATCTCGCACGACTCGTACCTCGTCGGCTCCCTGCCTATACGTTTCCCGCCGTGGCGGTTGCTTGCGTCACTACACGAAACTTGCCGCATTCTATTTTCTGGTGCAGAGCATTTGCTTCGCGCACGCACCAATATCGCGTGTTTCTTCGTAATTTACATTGCGACGCAGTCCTCTATTCGCCTCGGGCGAATCGTTAAAAAACCCTAGAGGGCTGCTAGTGCAGGATGCGTCAGCCTGCCACTAAACTTGCCGCATTTTGCATGTGTTTGCGGCATCACCTCCTTTCGGATATGATCGATTTCGCGTAAATCTGCTCACATGGCATCGCCTCCTTTCGCTGTCTTCCCTTACGGACCGTTCGCAGAGCCTGGCTGCTCGCCGTAGATCAGGGGATCGAGGTCCTGGAACGGCGTCAAATATGACTTATGCGCGCTCGTATTCTGATGCGGCGACCACGAAAGCAGCTTATCCAGTTCCTCCGCCGTGATCGCATATCCGTTCGCGCGCGTCCGCGTCAGGAAATCGGGCGACGTTTTCGCCTGCTCTTCCGTCTGCCACGGCCTCGGTTTGCTCCAGTCCCAGTCGGCAACGAGATGCGAAAGGTCCGGAACTGCTTCCGTAGTTGCCTCTGCAACTTCGTCTTTCGCCTCTATAACTTTCT
>Ga0192237_1060_pt2 | contig 10080 bp, 9 predicted proteins | sample Koala_Koa27_E3_FD_131278 | JGI IMG/M metagenome (GOLD analysis project Ga0192237, IMG submission 131278) | Enriched cells from koala feces incubated with labeled cellulose particles, San Francisco Zoo, California, United States - Koala_Koa2-7_E3 ...
TATTTTAATAGAAAAAGCGGCGTGATCCCCCGCCGGATTTGAAGGAATGCCGCATACATGCAGCGGCTGTTGCGGCGGATGCGGTTCCTCGATCGACGAACACGAAGAAGAGCCTTTCGTGAGCGAAGACCATCGCGCGGCGGACTAAAATGGCCGGAAAAATCATCGCAGTTTGCTCAGCGCCTGAAAAAGGCATGATCAAGCATGATATCGGAGAGGGCGTTCTGATCGAGGAGATCGGACTCGAGGGCGACGCACACGCCGGATTCATGCACAGGCAGGTCAGCCTGATCGCTATGGAGGACATCCGCACAATGATGGAGAAATTGCCCACTCTCGTTCCGGGCAGCTTTGCCGAAAACCTGACGACGGAAGGGTTCGACCTCGCAGCCTTGAAAATCGGCGATAGGCTGCAGGTCGGCGAGACATTGCTTGAAGTATCGCAGATCGGCAAAGAGTGCCACACGAAGTGCGAAGTCTTCAAACAGTCTGGAGAGTGCATCATGCCGCAGAAGGGTATTTTTACTCGTGTAATCAAGGGCGGAAAAGTCAAAGTCGGAGACAAAATCGATTATGCAAAATGGGGCCGGTGACATCCGGCCCCATTTTAAGAGGAGGAAAAACAAATGCACGAACATCACAGCCACAACCACAGTCACAAACAAAATTGCAATGAACACGGACATCATCACGAACACGTCCATGCGGGCTCCGCATGCTGTGCCTGCTGTGGAACCGAACCGCACACGATGACATCCCAGACAGATCAGAAAACTTGCGAAAAGAACGAGGACACTGACGAAGACGACGGACCACAACCTTCCGCCTGTACCTCTTCGTGTGACGTAAGAAAAGACACCCCCTCCTGCGCTTGCTGCGGAGAGCATGACGTATTTTCCGAATGCGAGGAGGAAATCATCGAAGAAAACGACGAATTCAAAAAAGAGATTCGCTTCCTTTCCGCCATCGGCACCCTTTTCGCGTTTCTTCTAATTTTTGAAGGAAGAATCGAACATTTCACAGGTCCATATATTACGGGCGCTATTTTTCTGGCGTTGTATCTTGCGGTCGGATCATCCGTGCTGAAGGACGCGCTTAAACTCATTTCCAAATTTGATTTTTTCAATGAATTCACGCTAATGGGTGGCGCGACCGTCGCGGCGATCGGCATCGGCGAAATGTCGGAGGCAGTCGGGGTCATGCTTTTTTACCGACTAGGCGAGGCATTCCAGGAACGTGCCGCGTCGCAATCACGCAGATCGATCAAATCGCTGCTCGCACAAAAACCCATGACCGCCCGCGTGGTTCGTCAGGACATCGAGTACAGCGTGAGTCCGCAGGATATAAAAAAAGGCGATCTTATAAAAGTCCTGCCGGGCGAAACGATACCGATCGACGGTAAGATCGTAAGCGGCGTATCTCAGGTCGACACTTCCGCGATGACTGGGGAATCGGTCCCTGTTGCCGCAAAAGAGGGAGACACTGTGCGAGGCGGCACGCTTTCGCTCGATGGCTTGCTGATGATCGAAGCATCCGGCCCTTTTCAGGACTCTACGATCGCGAAGGTACTCGAAATGGTGCAGAGTGCAGTCGCTCGAAAATCGCCTACAGAGCGTTTCATTACCAGATTTTCCAAATGGTATACACCCGCTGTCTTTTTCATCGCGACAGCCGTCGCTGTGATTCCCCCGCTGCTTGGAAACGGCACCTTTCGCGATTGGCTCTACAAAGGGCTCGTTATGCTCGTTATTTCGTGTCCCTGTGCGCTCGTTATCTCGATTCCGCTCGGCTATTTCGACGGCATCGGCGCAGCTTCAAAACGCGGCATCCTTGTAAAGGGCGCAAATGTATTTGACGCGCTTGCAAAAATCACGACGGCAGTATTTGACAAAACCGGGACGTTGACGCATGGCGTATTCGAGGTCGATGCTATCGTTCCGGAAGCGGGCGTGGATGCAAAAACGCTGCTCCAGATGGCCGCGCTTCCAGAATCCGCATCCAGCCATCCGATTGCAAAATCCATCGTGCGAGCGGCTCCAACCATTACTTTTCCGAAGGAAGCGAAGGTCACGCAAATTCCCGGCAAAGGTATGCTCTATGAATATGCCGGAGACGTCATCCTGGTCGGAAACGCAGCACTGCTTGCTGATTACGGCATAAACGCCGGGAGCGAAAAAGCAGTTGATACGCTCGTCTATATCGCAAAAAATGGCGTATATCAAGGCTATATCACCGTTGCCGACAAAATCAGGAAAGACTCCAATGACGCGGTTCAGGAACTACGAACGCTTGGAATCGAAAAAACATACATGCTTACGGGAGACAACGAAGCGACTGCGCAAGTTGTCGCAAACCAGATCGGTCTCGACGGGTTCCGCGCGGGGCTTTTGCCGGACGGCAAAGTAGATGCGCTGGATGAAATTTCGGCGGGCAAAAGTGACCGGACAATTTTTGTAGGCGACGGTGTAAACGACGCACCGGTCCTCGTTTCCGCAGGCGTAGGCGTAGCAATGGGAGGACTGGGTTCACAGGTAGCAATTGAAGTTGCAGATGCGGTCATCCTAGACGATTCGCTTTGCAAAGTGGCGGATCTTCTAAAAATCGCAAAAAAAACACGCACGATCGTATGGCAGAATATAGTTCTCGCGCTAGGTGTCAAAACCCTCTTTATGGTATTCGGCATCGCGGGGATCGCCGGCCTGTGGGAAGCCGTCTTTGCAGATGTGGGCGTCGCGCTGCTTGCGATTTTGAACGCCGCGCGCGCCTCGAAAATTTAACATGCCTGTACATGGATCCTACATACCGCAAAATATGTAAAATGACGCATGTAACGACAGAGAGCAGCGATTACAATACATGAAAACACGTTGCCATTCAAGGCAATCAAAAATTAGGAGGCTACAAACATGCTGACAAGTTCAAGAAATAAATTCAAAGGAACGGTCCAATCCGTTAAAAAAGGCGCGGTCAACGATGAGATCGTGATCAAACTTGCGGGTGGTTCTGAAATCACTGCGATCATCACGGACACCAGCACGCAGAATCTGGGTATCAAAGAGGGCGTGGAAGCAATTGCGCTCATCAAGGCAAGCTGGGTCATTTTGGCGACCGATCTTGACGGCATCAAGCTGTCGGCGCGCAACCAGCTCAAAGGCAAAGTCAAAGAGGTCAAACACGGCGCAGTCAACGACGAAGTCGTCGTAGACTTGGACGGCGGCGACGAGCTCGTGGCGATCATCACGGGAGAAAGTGCGAAAAAGCTCGCGCTTGAAAAAGGGAAACCTGTCACAGCTCTGATCAAGGCATCGCATATCATCGTAGGCGTATCGGCGTAGTTTTTACGCCGTTTATATTCAGCAAAAGACGCACGGGAAGTTGCTGCGGTTCGCAAGAGCCGCAGCGGCTTCTCGTTTTTGATACCCTTCTGCACGCTGCGTTGGAAATCAAAAAGCCATCTTGCTGCCAAACCGGCACATCCTTCCTCTTCGTTAAGAAAACATAAAATTTACAAAAAAAATCATTAATAAACTTAATTTTATATATTGACAAAAATCGTCAGCCAATATAGGATGTCCAATATAATCCTATATTATTTTATATAAATCATATAGGTCATATTTGAGAAAGGAGGATTTTCAAAAATAAACCGGCTTACGGCCACACTAAGATTAGGGGGTTAAAACATGGAAGGCGTACAGTTCAGTTTTGCTTTTTACTGTGTCATCGGCTATTTGATTGTCATCACGCTTTTAGGCGTCTATTTTGCAAAAAAAGTTAAAAACCAGGAAGACTACGCCGTAGCAGGCAGATCTCTTCCAATCTACGTACTTGTCGGCACCCTGATTGCGACCTGGATGGGTTCGGGCACCGTTATGGGCGGCGCAAACTCTATGGGTTATCAGCTCGGCTTCGGGGTCGCGATCGTTTTCTCCCTTGCATCTCCGATCGGACAACTTGTTCTAACTTATATTTCAAAACGGATCCGCAGACAGAACGCGCAGACGGTTCCTGAAGTTATCGAACGCGTTTACGGTTCGCAGGCACGTCTCATCTCCACACTGATCATTCTGCTCGCGTATCTCGGGGTTGTCGCATATCAGTACCTCGGCGTCGGGATGCTGCTCAATTCGGTACTCGGTATCTCTATTCCCGTCGGAACGCTGATCGCTTTTGTGGTCATAATCGGTACTTCGCTTTTCGGCGGTCTTTACTCCGTGGCGTATACAGACTTCATCAGCTGTGTGATGATCCTCGCCGGACTGTTCATCGGCGTGCCGCTTGCCGTCACAAAAGCAGGCGGCCTCGGCTGGGTCGTAAACAATCTGCCGCCGGGACATATGGGTTTCGGAACGCTCAATTTCACGCAGGTCCTAGGTTTCTTCCTCCCCACTTTCGTCTATATCATGGGCGACCAAAATATGTACCAACGCTTCTTCGCTGCAAAAGACGAAAATACGGCGATGAAGGGCGGACTGTGGTGGTCAGCGCTCACGCTGCTTATCGGCGTCATCATTTCGATCGCCGCGATTACGTCACGCGCGCTCTTCCCTGATATCCAGCCGGCGCAAGCATTCATCCATCTCGCCATGCATCAGATGCCCACTGTGATCGGCGGACTTGCGATCGCCGCAGTTTCCGCATTTATCGTCACCACGGCGAATTCCTTTTTGCTTTCGATCGGGATCAATACGAGCTGGGACCTCTACGCACGCTATATCAATCCGCAGGCGGACCAGAAGAAGGTTCTTTTTGTCTCGCGCGTCTGTGTGCTCGGGCTTGGCATATTGGGCTATGTCATGATCAAATTCTTCCCGGAGATCCTTGCATTGCAGATGTACGCATACACGATGTACGGCGCTGCGATCTCCCCGGCTCTTGTGGCAGCTGTCGTATGGCCGGAACGTGTCACAAAAACGGGCGGTATGGCCTCGATCCTTGCAGGAAGCATCGTGACAATCGCGATGGAGGTCATGAAAAAACAGGGCGTCGCATTTGCTGTGACATATCCTTCCGTCCTGCCGGCAGTCGCATGTTCCATTCTGATGTTGGTCATTTTCCAGAAAAAGCAGGCGGACACGCTTGCATAATCGATTGTGAGGGGTTCCATTGACAACAAAAATTTTTGAAAACCTACTGCTTCTGGACTGCACCGGCAGAGAACCCGTAGACAACGGCTGGGTCGTGATAGAGAACGACCGGATCGTTGAAGCAGGCACAGGAAAAGCACCGGGCGGTACGGAACGCATCGATTGCAAAGGCATGACGCTCATGCCCGGTCTGATCGACGCGCACATCCATGTGAGTCTTTTCGACAACGATCTGACGAGCACACACCGCCGTTATTATCCGACGATGCACTATGTCAAAGCGCTCGCGATTTTGAAAGACACGCTCGATCAGGGATTCACGACAGTCCGGGACGCCGGAGGCGCTGACGCAGGCTTTCGCGTCGCGGTAGAGGAAGGTCTCGTGCCCGGGCCAAATATCACCATCTGCGGAAAGTCGATCAGTATGACGGGCGGGCATGCGGACATGCGTCTTTCGACAGAGCAAAATCCGCCTTCCGTCGCGCCCTTCGCGGCAACGATCGCCGACGGCGTCGATCAGGTCCGTAAGGCGGCGCGCGAACAACTCCGCCAGGGCGCGGATTACCTGAAAATCATGGCGGGGGGCGGTTGCGCAAGCCAGGCAGACGAACCGGACACCGTACAATATTCGCCGGAAGAAATCAGGGCGATCGTTTATGAAGCAGCGGCGGTGAACAAAAAAGTCCTCGCGCACTGTTACTCAAACAGCAGCATGCGCCTCTGTGCCGACGCAGGTGTCTACAGTCTGGAACACGGCAACTACCTTGACGCGGACACGGCGCGCCACCTAAAAGAAAAGGGCTGCTGGCTCGTCCCGACGCTTACAACCTACTTCTTTATGAGCGAAAACGGCGAACAGCTCGGCATCCCCAGCTTTTTCCTACGCAAAATGAAAGAGGTCAGAGAAAGTGCATTGGAGGCGGTACAACACGCGATGGACGCGGGGCTCGATATCGGCTCCGGCTCCGATGTTGTCGGAAGCGGCCAGCCGCACAAAAATATGGAGATCGCGCTCAAAGCGCGCGTCATGGGACCAATGAACGCGATCCTCTCGGCGACGCGGGAAAATGCGCGCCTTATCAAGCAGGACGATAAGATCGGCACGATCGAGCCGGGGAAATTCGCCGACATGATTTTGGTCGACGGAACACCACACGAAAATCCCTCCGCATTCGAAAATCGTGACAATATCAAACTGATCGTTCAGCGCGGCAAGCTTTACAAAAATATCCTGTAACACGCAAAGCGGGGACCGGCAGGCTCCCCGCTTTTTCACCGCCTTTTCTTTTTTCGTGTTGTGTTAAAATACCATCTGTACTGTTATTTTTTATCCTACGGAGGAATCCGCTTGAAAAAAGCCTCTTTGGCCGACAACGCCGCGAATCAAATACGGGAACTGATCTTTTCCGGCGATCTAAAGCCGGGAGAGCACGCGAACATCGACGTACTTGCAAAACGTTTCGCGATCAGCCAGACACCTGTGCGGGAGGCGCTCAAAAAGCTCATTTCGGAGGGGCTCGTCGTTTACGAGCCGAAAGTCGGTTATGCGGTACGCAACCTGACGTTGCACGAATATCTGCAAGTCTCCGAGATCCACCAGATCATCGAAGTCTATTTAGTGCGCGAGCTCGCAAAAAACAAAACGCTCGTCGATTTTGACGCGCTTGAAAAAATCAACGAAAAAATTCAGGAAGCGATCGCGCAAAACGATATTGTCAGGATCGGCGAGGGCAATGACCTTTTCCATCGCAAACTTTATGAAAAATATCCGAATAAACTTCTGCTTTCGCGCCTCCATGAATTGTGGAACGAAGTCCTCTCGCTGCGAAACATCATGTATAAGAGCGCGGTCTTTACAAGCCGTATTTTTGACGAGCATCAAAAAATCATTGAGACCATTCGAGCAGGTGACGAGGAGGGTGCGGCGCACGCAATGAACGCGCACTACTTCAGCGCAAAAGAGGGCGCGATCGCAGCTTTCCCCGTAGTCGAAAAATAAAAAAGGCCGGCAAAAGCGCCGGTCTTTTTTCTCGTTTAAGTTTGGGCATTCTCAGCTGTTCTTTTCTTTTTTACGCTGCTTCTCCGCATTTTCGTAGATCGAATAACCGCCTGCGAGGTTTGATACCTTATAGCCGCGGGATGCAAGCGCGCGGCAAACGTCATAGCCTCGTTTTCCGATTTTGCAATGTACGTAGACGGGCTTATCTTTGTCGAGCTCATCGATTCGGCCGCGCAGTTCTTCGAGCGGGATATGCAGAAATCCTTCCAAGGCGCCCGCTTTCCTGTCTTTTTCTTCACGCACGTCAAGCAGCGTGGCGCTGCCGTCGAGAGGCAATTCGCGCACGGTGTCCCAGTGGTACTGGCTCACGTGCTTCTTTACCACGTTTTCGATCACATAACCGGCCATGTTTGCCGGGTCTTTCGGCAGACTGTAAGGAGGCGAATAGCAAAAATCGATCTCCTTCAGGTCCTCTGCCGTGCCGCCAAATTTAATGACCGTCGCAAAAATGTCGACGCGTTTGTCGACGCCGTCATACCCGACGATTTGTGCGCCCAGGATTTTTCCCGTCCTTTTTTCAAAGAGCACTTTCATCTTCATTTCGCGTCCGCCAGGATAGTAACCGGCATGTGAGGGCTGCGTGAGATATACTTTGTCGTAGTCGAGCTCGTTTTCCTGCGCACTTTTTTCGTTGACGCCCGTAAAGGCGACCGTCATTTCGAAAAATTTGACGATGCCAGTCCCAAGCACGCCGGGATAACGGCTGTAAAGTCCGCTTAAGTTGTCGGCCGCGATACGCGCCTGCCGGTTTGCAGGCCCGGCCAGAAAGATCGACATCGGCTGCCCTGTCACGAAGTGCCGGACTTGCACGACATCGCCGACCGCGTAAATATCCGGATCCGAAGTCCGCATCGTCTCGTCAACGACGATCGCGCCGCGCTGGTTCAGTTCAAGACCGGCCTCTTTTGCCAACATACTGTCGGGACGCACACCTGCGGACATCAAAAGAAGATCTGCCTTCCGCTCGCCCTCCGCCAGTTTTACGGTAAGTTCTTCTCCGTCGTCGATGATTTCCCGGGCGCCGTTGTTCAGGATGATCTCGATCCCATTCTGTTCCATATATGCCTGCACATGCGCGGCCATTTCCGTATCGATGGGGGCAAGTATCTGTCCGCTCATCTCAACAAGCGTGACTTCGAGCCCGAGCAAACGGAAATTTTCCGCCATCTCGACGCCAATCGCGCCGCCGCCGACAATAATCGCGCGTTTCGCATGTTTTTTTTCGATAAAAGATTTGATCGCGACCGCATCCGGCACAGTGCGTAACGTGAAAACACGATCGGATTCCATGCCGGAAATAGGAGGCCGCACCGGTTCCGACCCCGTCGCGATGACAAGTTTGTCATAGGGTTCTTCGTAAGTCCGTCCTGTCTGCCGGTCCGTCACGACGAGGACTTTGTTCGTCCTGTCGATTTTGTCGACGTTATTCCAGATACGGACGTCCACATTATATTTTTCCTTAAATGAACGCGGATCATGCAGCAAAAGCGGTTTTTCGCTTTCGATCACGCCGCCGATGTAGTAAGGCATACCGCAGTTCGCAAAAGAAATATAGGGGCCGCGCTCCAACACCAAAATTTCGGCGTCTTCCCGCAGCCTGCGTAGACGCGTCGCGGTGCTGGCACCGCCTGCGACGCCTCCGACCATAACGACTTTCATGTTTAACCTCCCTTTCCTGCTACTGTGCGATCGATCTTTTTTCTTTATTATAGTCCTGTCCGATCTTTTCCCGCCGCATTTTCTACTGATTCCCAATCGTTTTTTCCACTGAATCCCTCTATATATTTTCGGCAAAAAACGGATGCCAAGAGAGAAAGGATGCCATACAATGTCATGACAAACAAAAAAGCAAGGAGATGGATTGTATGAGAAAAGCAATCGCGGGAGAGGGACTTGGAGAACCGATCGGCGCATACAGCCACGGCGTGTGGGCGGGACCGACGCTTTACCTGAGCGGCGTGACCGGCATCACGGAAGAGCTGCTGGCAAAACCGGACATCGCGCAGGAAACGAAAAATGCGATGGGGGACGCGCAAACGGCGCTCGCGTCGCAGGGACTTTCTTTTGCGCACGTCGTGCAGGCACGCATCTATATCACTGACATGAAAAAATTTGCTGAGATGAACGAAGCGTACAAAAGTTTTTTTGAACAACCCTACCCCGCACGTGCGACGGTCGAAGTCGCAAAATTGGCGGAAGGCGCAAACATCGAGATCGTATTCACCGCATATGATCCCGAAAAGGCATAGGAGGCGCAAACAATGCTTTTTGTCTGTTACCCGAAATGAACGACGTGCCAAAGAGCCAGGGCCTGGCTCGAAGAAAACAAGATCGCCTATCAGTTCCGCGACATTAAGATAGACAATCCGACTGCCGAAGAAATCGAAACATGGCATAAAACAAGCGGCCTGCCGCTAAAAAAATTCTTCAACACGAGCGGCAATGCATACAAAAACTTGGGCGTAAAAGATAAGCTCCCCGACATGAGCGAAAAAGAACAGTATGAACTTCTTGCTTCAGACGGGATGCTCGTCAAACGTCCCATCCTCGTCGGCAACGGGCTCGTGCTCGTTGGTTTCAAGGAAGATGTGTGGAAAGAAAATTTAAAATAACAATGCGCGTAAGCGGGGTCGAAGAGCAAAAATATTTTCGGCCCCTATTCTTTTGACGAATACCAGGTGGACAGAAAAGCTGCGCCCAAAATAATCGCGCCGCCAACAAGTTCCCGCATCGCGGGGATCTCACCGAGCAAAAGCGCGGCGGACGCGATCCCGTAAACGCTCTCAAGACCCGCGATCAGTCCCGCCGTTTGCGCGCGCACCTTTTTCATGCCGTTGATGAAAAGCGAATGCGCGATCCCTGTAAAAAGCACACCCAACAAGATCAGAAGCCCCCAGTCAAACGGCTTCACGGAAGGACGTACAAAAAGGAGAA
>Ga0192237_1067_pt1 | contig 9903 bp, 8 predicted proteins | sample Koala_Koa27_E3_FD_131278 | JGI IMG/M metagenome (GOLD analysis project Ga0192237, IMG submission 131278) | Enriched cells from koala feces incubated with labeled cellulose particles, San Francisco Zoo, California, United States - Koala_Koa2-7_E3 ...
GAAAAAACGACACAGCAGCTGAGATGAAGGATCCCGTCACATGGGATAAGCTGGCTGAATACGGATGGATGTAGGGGGCAGAAGATGTTTAACAAGATCGAAGAAGCAATCGAAGATATAAAAGCGGGAAAAATGGTGATCGTCGTCGACGACGAAAACCGCGAGAACGAAGGCGACCTTGTGATGGCGGCGGAACTTTGCCGCACGGAGGATGTGAACTTCATGGTGAAACACGCGCGCGGCCTCGTCTGCGCGCCGATCACGCCGGAGCAGTCAAAACGCCTGAACCTCTACCAGATGGTGGAGCAGAACACGGACTATCTCGGCACTGCCTTCACCGTTACCGTCGACCATAAAGACACGACGACTGGGATATCGGCGGCTGAACGTGCCGTCACCGCGCGGGCGCTTGTCGATCCGACGTCGCGCCCAGAGGACTTCAAACGTCCCGGGCATATTTTCCCGCTTACCGCGCGGCAGGGCGGCGTATTGAAACGGGCCGGACACACGGAGGCCGCGGTCGACCTTGCGCGTATGGCCGGACTTGCCGAAGGCGGCGTTATTTGCGAGATCATGAATGAGGACGGCTCGATGGCGCGCCTGCCGCAGCTCGTCGAGTTTGCGAAAAAACATGGACTGAAGATCATTTCGGTCGAAGATCTGATCCACTACCGCGTCATGCGCGAAAAATTCGTGCGCCGCGAAGTGACTGTGCATATGCCGACCGCGTGGGGCGATTTCACATGCCATGCATACACAAGCCCTTACGGAGACAACCCCGGCGCTGTGCACCTCGCGCTCGTCAAGGGTGACGTCGAAAACAAGGATGACGTTCTGGTTCGCGTGCATTCCGAATGTTTCACAGGCGATATCCTCGGTTCGCTGCGCTGCGACTGCGGCCCGCAGCTCCACACCGCGATGGAGATGATCGAAAAAGCAGGGTGCGGCGTACTGCTCTATATGCGGCAGGAGGGCAGAGGGATCGGCCTGCTGGCCAAACTGAAAGCATACGAGCTGCAGGAAAAAGGCATGGACACCGTCGAGGCGAACGTCGCGCTCGGATTCGCGCCCGACCTTCGCGACTACGGCGTCGGCGCGCAGATCTTGCGTGATCTTGGTCTGCGCCGTTTCAAGCTCATGACGAACAATCCTGTTAAAATAATAGGGCTGGAAGGATACGGCCTGGAGATCAGCGAACGCGTACCGATAGAAGTTCCGGCAAATCCTTATAACGAAAAGTACCTCCACACGAAAACATGCAAGATGGGACATTTCCTGCATACGCAGGAAGACAGCTGCGCACAGTGCGGCAAAAATAAAAGATAGAATATCACACAGATTACATAAAGGAGTGTTTTTGATGAGAGTGATCCAGGGCAACATGATCGGTACAGGGCTGCGGTTTGCGATTATCGCGTCCCGCTTCAACGAACTGATCTCCTCCAAACTGATCGACGGCGCGAAGGACGTTTTACTGCGCCACGACGTGCGCCATCAGGACATCGACGTATACTGGACGCCCGGCGCGTGGGAGCAGCCGCTCGTCGCGAAAGAGATTGCGCTCGCCGGCAAATATGACGCGATCATCACTGTCGGCGCCGTGATCCGCGGAGACACGACGCACCACGTCTACGTCGCGACGGAGGCATCTAAAGGACTTGCACACGTGAGCATGGAACACCGCGTTCCCGTTGCGTTCGGCATCCTGACCTGCGACAATCTCGAACAGGCGTTGCTCCGCGCAGGAAGCAAAGCGGGGAATAAGGGCGCCGAGGCCGCGCTCGCAGCGATCGAGACTGCAAACCTCGTCAAAGAGGTGCGCGCCGACAGAGGGGAAGTTGAAGCCTGATGCTTGACGCAAAATGGGTACGCGAGCATGCGGAAGAAGCCCGCGAAATGCTTGCCAATCGGAACAACGATTTTCCGCTCGACGACTACCTGGCCCTTGACGCGCAGCGCAGAGAAGCGCTTGTACAGGTCGAGGAGCTGAAGGAGAAACGCAACGCCGGATCGAAAAAGGTCGGCACGATGCGCAAAGCCGGAGAAAACACGGACGCGCTGATGGAAGAGATGCGCGTGCTCGGCGAACGTGTGAAAGAATTGGACGACAAAGCCGCCGGCATCCAGGGAAAACTGGACGATCTTGCGCTGCGGATGCCGAACAGGCCGCATGAGACCGTTCCGATCGGCAAGGACGAAGAAGACAACGTCGAAGTGCGCCGCTGGGGCACGCCGAAAGAGTTCGGATTCGAACCGAAACCGCACTGGGAACTCGGCGAAGGACTTGACATTATGGACTTCGAGCGCGGCGTGAAACTTGCCGAGAGCCGTTTCACCGTGCTCAAGGGCGCAGGCGCGCGTCTGGAACGCGGCCTTATGAATCTTATGCTCGACATGCACACGACGCAACACGGCTTTACCGAGATCGCACCACCGATCCTCGTCAACTCGACCACGATGACGGGCACGTGTCAGCTGCCGAAGTTTGCGGAAGACCAGTACAAGGTGGAAAAAGACGACCTCTGGCTCATCCCGACCGCAGAAGTTCCGCTGACCAACCTCCACGCCGGCGAGATCCTCTCCGAGGCGGATCTACCGAAATATTTCTGCGCCTTCACGCCCTGTTTCCGCCGCGAGGCCGGCAGTTACGGACGCGACATGCGCGGTATGCTGCGCCAGCACCAGTTTGACAAGGTCGAGATGGTCAAACTCAGCACGCCCGAAAAAAGCTACGACGAGCTTGAGCACATGACGAACTGCGCCGAAAAGATCCTGCAGGCGCTTGAGATCCCTTACCGCGTCGTCTGCCTCTCCACGGGCGACATGGGATTTGCGGCGGCCAAGACCTACGATATCGAGGTGTGGCTGCCGAGCCAGAACTGCTATCGCGAGATCAGTTCCTGCAGCAACTGCGAAGATTTCCAGGCGCGCAGGATGGGCACGAAATACCGTCCCGCAGACGGCGGCAAGGCGCGCCTGATCCATACGCTGAACGGTTCCGGTATTGCGATCGGACGCTGCCTGATCGCTCTGCTTGAAAACTACCAGAATGAAGACGGCTCCGTCACGATACCGAAAGCACTGCAGCCCTACGTCGGCGGGATGGAAAAAGTAACAGCGTAACTTTCAAAAATTAGTAACGAAAAACGGGGCGGCGCAGGCCGTCCCGTTTTTCTATGCTTAAGCGTTTTTCACTTCACTTTTATAAAAAACCGGATGTTTATGTAAAACAGAATTAAAAATTCAAATCTCCTCTTTTTTCAGCGATAGTCTTTCTTAATCAACCTAAACATAGTATACTTGAAAGCACGGTAGCTCCTAAAATTTCGGAGGCGGCTTTATATGTTTTATTCCAGCAGTTCCTATGTATCGACGGTTGGCGCGGTTTTAGTTGTGGCCTGTCTTTGCATTTTTATCCAGCGCTTTTTCAAGAAATATCTGGAGAGCGACCAGTATTACTATCTCAAGGATATTACGCTCGTATGCGCCTGGGCGCTTTGCGGCATATGGGCGCCGGACGGCCCGCTCCGCATCACGATCGCGGCGGGAGTCGCGGCTGCCTGTATCGGTTTCTGCCAGAAGGTGACGAACGGAAAAAACTTGCGTTTCCTTTATTTTCTTGTCGGCTTTGCCTTTTCGCTTTTTGGCCCGCGCATCGCGTTCGTGGAGTTCACAAAGGGCGAGTATTACTATCTTTCTTCTTTTGCCTCCCTTGCGATCAGCACTCTTTGGGTCGGCTTTTTCCCGATCTTTTTTCAGGAGATCGACGAGATCCCCGGCTTGTGCGGCCTTCTTTTGACCGTAAGCTGGACGCTCGTCTCCGTCGTGATCCTCGGTTCTTCTCAGAACCTGCATGACGCTTCTCAGATCTGCATCACCGGACTCGTTCTGCTGCTCGTTTTCTGGGGCAGGCACATACATGCGTACCGGCGGCTTTCGGAACCGCTGACGGCGCTTTGGGGCACGCTTTTTGCCGCGATGTCGGTGCTCGGCGTCAGCAAGGGCATCGCCTTTTACACGCTTGCCGCGCTGCCGCTCGGCCTTTTTGCGCTGCCGCTTGCGGAGACTTCGCTCAGTGTTATCAGCGCAGCGTTTTCCCCCAGACCGACCGGCAATTTGATTTTCTATAGAAAAATGATCCGGCGCGGGCTGGACCACGCGAGCGCCATTCACGGCGTCGCGCTCGTTTGCGCATTGACCGGCTGTATCGTGGCATGGGTGCGCATCAGCTCCGCCAGTTTTTTTGTGATGCTGCTCGCGACCTGTTGCATCTTTATGACGACATGGATCTTTTTCCGCTATGCTGCGCCCGTCGCCAAGGCGCAGGCAAGACGGCCCGAATTATGGGGCATCCGCATCGATAATATTTCGCTGAATTATGCCCTGACGCAAGTGCAGCATTGGATCAACACAAAGGGTGGACCGAAGATCATCGTTACGCCGGACGCGCTTGCCGCGCTGCGCAGCCGGACGGATCTGCGATACCGCGCAATCGTCCAGAAGGCGGGACTTGTCCTGCCTGACGGAAAGGGGCTCATGGCGGGACTGCGTCTCGTCGGAAGTCCCGCGCAGGAGCGCATACCCGGCGTGGAATTTACGGAACACCTCTGTAAGCGTGCGGCATACGAAGGGTGGAGCATCTGGTTCTTCGGCGGCGCGCCGGGTGTCGCAGAAAAGGCGGCGCTTGTGCTCACGGAAAAGTATCCAGGACTTCAGATCGCCGGGACACGCGACGGTTATTTCAGGGACAGCGACGTGCCTGCAATATGCAGTGATATCCGTGAAAGCGGAGCGAATATCCTTTTTGTTGGACTGGGAGTGCCGAAGCAGGAGTACTGGCTCGACGAAAACCTCGCCTCCACGGGCGCGACTGTCGGCATGGGGATCGGCGGCACGATGGACGTGATTTCGGGCCGCCTCAAACGCGCGCCGCAGATCTGGCAGAAACTCGGGCTTGAGTGGCTTTATCGCGTGATTCAGGAACCGAGCCGCTGGCGCAGAGTTGTAAAGCTGCCCGTTTTCGCCTTTTACGTTTTTCTGACTGTCTTTCACCTTGACCGAAAAGGCAACGTGCCCGCAGACGAAAACGGTTAAGCAATTCTATCTGGTAAAATCTGAAAAAACGTAGTATTCTTAGAAGCTAATTAAACAGCGAAGACGAAGGGATGTCGGCCTTATGAAGATGGACAAGCTGCTGAAACAGGCGCAGCGTATGCAGGCGCAAATGGCAATGGTACAGGAAGAACTCGAAAAAACTGTCGTAGGAGGCGCCTCTGGCGGTGGTATGGTAAAGGCGAGCGTCAACGGACATGGGGAAGTACTCTCCATTTCGATCTCTCCCGAAGTCGTGGACAAAGACGACGTCGAGATGCTCGAAGATCTTGTCCTGACTGCGATCAAGGAAGCAGCCAAGCAGAGCAAAGAGCTTGCAAACTCCAAAATGAACGCCGTAACAGGCGGCATGGGCGGCATGCCCGGGTTTATGTAGGTTTCGCTTTTGACGCTGCCAGGTTCCGTTCAAAGGCTGATCAAACTCTGGAGCAGGCTCCCCGGCGTCGGGGAAAAATCCGCGCGCCGCACGGTTTTTCACCTGCTTCGTCAGGACCCTGAATGGATCAGGGAATTTGCTGCCGCGGTCGAGCATCTGGCGGACGGGGTCCGGCACTGCTCCGAGTGCGGCAACATCACGGACGTCGATCCTTGCAACATATGCAGGGACACGATGCGGAACAGAAAGCTGATCTGCGTCGTCGAAAACGACGAGGACTGTATCGCGATTGAACAGGCGGGGATCTTCAACGGCCTGTATCACGTCTTGGGTGGGCAGTTTTCGCCTTTGGACGATAGAGAAATACCGCAGGAAAGTATGGAAAAACTGCGGGAGCGTGTGACGGAGCTCGGCGTTGAGGAGATCATTCTTGCGACAACGCCGCGTATAGAGGGCGACCTGACAGCCTACTCGGTCCAGGAGTACCTGACCGGACTGCCGGTCAGGATATCGCGGCTTTCGTACGGTCTTCCGGTCGGCGGCTGCATCGGTTTTGCGGATCGGGTGACGTTGCATATGGCACTTGAGTCGCGAAAAGAATTATAAGGAGGCGGTTCCAATTAAGGAGAAGGAAAAAGAAACAAAGAAACTACGGTTTCATAGGACGAAAGGAGAGGGCGCCACGTCGGATTCGGGCTTTTCCAGCCTGATGAAAAACCTCGTTCGTGCTGTGATGGTCTTCATCTGCGGCGCTGCCGGCTATCAGCTTTCAGTGATCGTATTGCAGGAGAACTGGTGGCCTTCCGTAACTTTGCTTTACCCCCTCGGTATCACGATTTTTATCATTTTATTGTCGGCTTTTATCGGATTTATTATTGCGCCCCTTTTCTGGTTTGCTCTGCGGAAATTCGGTCAGTTCACCGAGGTCAAATTGCAGAACGCAAGCGTTCAGGACCTGATAATAAGTCTCGTGGGGCTCATCCTTGGGCTTCTGCTGGCAAACTTGATCGCGCTCCCGATGGCCCGTATCCCTGGCGTCGGGGTCTATATCTCGGTTCTGCTCAACGTTGCGCTCGGCTACGTCGGGCTGCGCTTTTTCGCGAAGCGTCGCGGGGATATTTGGAACCTTGTCACGAATTTGAGCGACATCAGTAAATTCAAGCTGACGAAAAAGAAAAAATCCGCGGACACAGATGCGCTGATCAATGAGTACGACATGTCGTCGGACTTCCTTTTCTCCGCGCCGAAGATCATCGACACGAGTGCGCTGATCGACGGACGCATTTTGGACGTCGCGCAGACTGGTTTTCTCGAGGGGACGCTCGTCCTGCCGCGCTTCGTGCTTGCGGAACTGCAAGGCGTTGCGGACTCGACGGATCCTTTGCGTCGTTCGCGGGGCCGCCGCGGTCTTTCCGTCGTGACGGAGCTTCAAAAGATTTCCACGCTTTCCGTCGAGATTCCTGAGACGACACTCAAAGACCTCGAAAGAGAAAAAGTCGACGAAGCGCTCGTCGTGCTGGCCCGCCAAATGAACGGCAAGGTCGTGACTACGGACTATAACCTGAATCAGATTGCGCAGATCGAGGGCGTTTCGGTACTCAACGTCAATGATCTTGCGAATTCGCTGAAACCGCTCCTTCTGCCGGGCGAGGACGTCGAGATCGACATCATCCGCCTAGGTAAAGAGAACCATCAGGGCGTCGGTTACCTCGACGACGGCACGATGCTTGTCGTAGAAGACGGTTACAAGCACGTCGGCGAACGTGTGAAAGTCACGATCACGTCGATGCTTCAGACCTCCGCCGGCAGGATGGTGTTCGGCAGGATACACGCCTAACCGTGGAGATGCGCCCGGCAACCTGGTCTTTTTTGATCGTAGCGGGAGGAAGCGGCAGCCGCCTCGGCGGCGAACCGAAACAATTCCGTATGCTGGGCAGCGCGCCAGTATGGAAATGGTCCGCGCGCATTGCGGAAAAACTCCGGCGCGGCGGACATATAACGGAGATCGTGCTCGTCCTGCCAGGCGAACATATGGAAAAGGCTGTGCGAGAGCGGGGATTCGAAATGCCCTTACACATTGCGGAGGGCGGAAGGACGAGAACGGAGTCCGTCCTGAACGGATTAAAAAAATGCAGCGGGTCGCACGTGCTTGTGCACGATGGGGCCCGCCCTTTTATAACCGAGACGCTTTGCCTCGTACTCATGGAGCAGGCGCTTGCGACCGGGTGTGCGGTTCCCGCTCTGCCGATACGCGATTCGATCCGGCTCTGCACAGAAAGGACAAACGAAGCCGCGCCGCGCGACCGTTTTTTTATGATCCAGACGCCGCAGGCCTTTGTGCGGGAAGCGTTGATCGACGTGATCGAAAAAAGCGGAGAAGCTGCGACGGACGAAGCAACGCAGTGGGAACGCGCAGGAAACAAAGTCACATTGATCGAAGGCGACAGACGGAATTTCAAAATCACAGACCAGTTTGACTGGGATGCGGCGCAAGTCATCGTCGCGTCAAAACGCGAGATCCGCACAGGACACGGGTACGACGTACACCGCCTCGTTGCGGGCAGAAAGCTGATCCTCGCGGGCGTCAGGATCGAAAACGACGTTGGCCTGCTCGGACACTCGGACGCGGACATCGTGGCGCACACCGTGATGGATGCGATCCTCGGCGCGGCAGGCGAACCGGACATAGGCACGCTATTCCCCGCGTCGGATCAAAAATGGAAAAACGTCGACAGCACGGAGCTTTTGAAAGAAGTGTTACTGCGTGTCCGCTCGGAAGGCTGGCGCGTCGACTGGGTCGATCTCACGCTGGAAGCGCAAAAACCGCGCCTCGGACACCGCGTACCCGATCTCATCGCGAACCTTCAGCCTTTGTTGCAGGAGAGCGAGGGAAAGCCTAACTTCAACATGAAGACGAAATCGAGCGAGGAGTGTGGCAGCGTCGGTCGGGGCGAATGCATGGTCTGCCACGCCGTCGCGACGCTCTCAAGATATAGCGGCTAAAATTGACAGGCGGGCTCCGTACGGAGCAAAAAATAAAATAGAAAAATAAAGAAAATGGAGGCCACTACATGGATCGGCAGAATCAAAACGACAAATTCGTACAATTTGCGGGCTTTACATTTGACGACGTGCTGCTCGTGCCGGGATATAGCGAATCCGTTCCCGCGGCGGTAGACGTATCCACATATCTGACACCCGGGATCACGCTTAACATTCCTATCTGCAGCGCGGCGATGGACACCGTTACGGAAGGGCGTCTTGCGATCGCGCTGGCGCGCGAAGGCGGCATCGGCATCCTTCACCGGAATCTGCCCGTCGAACAGCAGGCAATCGAAGTCGATAAGGTCAAACGCTCGGAGTCGGGTGTTATCGTAGATCCGTTTTACCGCCATCCTGAGGACTCCGTCCGCGAGGCTGTCGCGCTCATGGAGCACTATCACATCTCCGGCGTGCCCATCGTTGACGCAGGCATCCGCCTCGTCGGAATCATCACGAACCGGGACCTTCGTTTCGTTACGGACCTCGACCAGCCCATCTCCAACATCATGACGAAGGACAACCTCATCACTGCTCCTGTAGGCACGACGCTTGAACAGGCGAAGCAGATCCTCATGGGCACAAAAGTGGAGAAGCTGCCGATCATCGATTCCGCGGGCGTTCTGAAAGGCCTCGTCACGATCAAAGATATCCAGAAAGCGAAAGCCTTCCCGAACGCAACAAAAGACGCGCACGGACGTCTGCGCGTCGGCGCTGCGATCGGCGTCGGTTCCGACTCCTCGGAACGGGCGGAAGCACTTGTTGACGCAGGCGTGGACACGATTATCGTCGATACGGCGCACGGACATTCCAAAATGGTCATCGACAAGGTGCGCGAACTGCATAACCGCTATCCTGACCTCCCGATCATCGCGGGAAATATCGCGACGGCAGCGGCGGCGGAAGCGTTGCTCGACGTGGGCGCGGAGGCCGTTAAAGTAGGCATCGGGCCGGGCTCCATCTGCACGACACGTATCGTCGCGGGCATTGGCGTACCACAGGTCGCGGCAGTCATGAACGTGGCGGACGTCGTACACAGGCGCGGCAAGACCGTCATCGCGGACGGCGGCATCCGTTACTCCGGCGACATCGTCAAAGCGCTCGCGGCTGGTGCGGACGTCGTCATGATCGGATCACTCTTCGCCGGCACAGAAGAGAGCCCGGGCGAAGCTGTCATCCACAGAGGACGTTCCTTCAAAAGTTACCGCGGCATGGGATCGCTTGGCGCGATGAAAGAGGGCTGCAGCAAGGACCGCTATTTCCAGGAGGGCTCGACGGAAGACAAACTCGTCCCCGAAGGCATCGAAGGGATGGTCCCGCATAAGGGGCCGCTTTCCGGCGTTGTCTATCAGATGGTCGGCGGCATCAGGGCCGGC
>Ga0192237_1052_pt1 | contig 9695 bp, 11 predicted proteins | sample Koala_Koa27_E3_FD_131278 | JGI IMG/M metagenome (GOLD analysis project Ga0192237, IMG submission 131278) | Enriched cells from koala feces incubated with labeled cellulose particles, San Francisco Zoo, California, United States - Koala_Koa2-7_E3 ...
AATCTCGGAGGAAATCATGACGATCGTAACGCCGCGCTTTTTGTTGTATTCCTGCAACGTCTGCAATACCAACTGTTTTGCGCCAACATCTATCCCGCGTGTAGGTTCGGCTACAAAAAGCAGCTTCGGCGTTGCGGCAAACGCTTTTGCAAGACAGACCTTCTGCTGATTTCCGCCGGATAGTTCGATCACTCGCTGCGTCGGCCCCGTACACTTGATCGCTAGCGCATTGATATAATCGATCGCAGCCGACCGCATCGCCTCTTTATCCTGGATGTGGGCAAGATACAGAACATGATCAGGAATATTGGATGGCCCCGAATCATCATCGCAGCTTTTCTCGCTTCGCTTTTCTTAATTGCACCGTTCGCAGGTGTCCGGATCGATACGTCGCTTTCAGATGTCTTGACACGGTGCGGTATGAATGGAGTCATGGTGCTTGCGATGGTACCGATGATCCAGTCCGGTTGCGGTCTGAACTTCGGTCTTCCGCTCGGTATCATTGCAGGCCTGCTTGGTGCATGTATCAGTTTGGAACTGGATGTCACGGGGATGTTCGGCTTCGGTGTCGCGATATTGATTTCTATCCCCTTCGCCCTGTTGTTCGGATGGTTGTACGCGCAGATACTTAACAGAGTCAAGGGCAGCGAAATGATGATCGCCACTTACGTAGGTTTTTTTGCAGTTGCTATGATGTGCCTCGGGTGGATGCTTCTTCCTTTTAAAAGTCCCTATATGATCTGGGGATATGGAGGCGAGGGGCTCCGTACGACCGTGAGCGTCGAAGCACATTGGATGCATGTGCTCAATGATTTTTTATCCATTAGAATCGGCGAACGCTTTTTCTTCCCGACAGGCATGTTCCTATTCCTCGCAATGATGTGCGCAGCCGTGCATTTTTTCATGCGAACGAAATCCGGTGCGGCGATGGCAGCTGTCGGAACAAATCCGGATTTTGCGCGGGCCGCAGGTGTCAGCGTCGATAAGATGCGTACGTTATCCGTCATGATGTCCACTGTTATAGGAGCGATCGGTATTTTGGTTTACGAGCAAAGCTTCGGCTTCATCCAGCTCTATATGGCGCCTTTTTATATGGCGTTTCCGGCTGTAGCGGCTATCCTGCTAGGTGGGGCCTCTATACGAAAGGCCGGTCTCGCGAACGTCATCATTGGCACGCTTCTTTTTCAGGGTGTCGTCACAATGACGCCTTCGGTCATCAACAGCCTGATCGAATCTGACATGTCGGAAGTTCTTCGCATCATCGTGTCAAACGGTATGATCCTCTACGCTTTGACTAGAAAGGAGATCGTGAAACGATGAAAGCAGATCAAAACTTCAATGAAAAAGTACAAATTTTTCTTGGTCGGCATGCGGTTCCGTTGATTTTTATCGTTTTTTGTCTGATTGCGATTCCTTTGTCAGGTTTTACGATGTCCCACCTGATTCAGGAAATGCTGATTCGCCTGTCGAGAAATTCATTTCTGGTTCTTTCTCTGCTGGTTCCAATTATGGCAGGAATGGGATTGAATTTCGGCATGGTTCTGGGTGCAATGGCGGGGCAGATCGGACTGATTTTTGTAACTGACTGGGGGATTGTCGGGATTCCGGGAATGTTTGTGGCTGCTGTATTGGGTACGCCGATTGCGCTGCTTTTGGGTTTTGTCTGCGGTTCCGTGCTCAATAAAGCGAAAGGACGCGAAATGGTCACATCCTATATCCTTGGCTTCTTTGTCAACGGGCTCTATCAAATGCTGGTCCTCTATGCGATCGGCGGTATTTTGCCGATTCGGAATTCCCTGATTAAGCTTTCCCGCGGCTATGGTGTTCGCGCGACAGTCGACCTGATCGGCATACGGGGTGTCCTGGATCGTCTGATCGATGTGCAGATCGCTGGTATTCGCGTTCCAGTTGCCACTTATATAGTCATTGGTCTATTTTGCCTGATGCTGCTTTGGTTTGGAAAGACAAAGCTAGGGCAGGATATGCGAGCTCTCGGGCAAAATATGACGGTTGCATCGTCCGCGGGTATCCCAGTCGAACGTACCCGTATCGTTGCGATCATCATTTCGACTCTGTTGGCGTGTTACGGTCAGATCATTTTCTTACAAAATCTAGGAATCATGAACACGTACAACGCGCATGAACAAGCGGGGATGTTTGCGATCGCCTCGCTGCTTGTGGGGGGCGCAAGCGTTTCGAAAGCAAAAATATCAAACGTTTTTCTCGGCGTCCTTCTATTCCATATGATGTTCGTCGTTTCGCCGAACGCGGGTAAAACATTGATGGGGCAGGCGCAGCTTGGTGAATACTTCCGCGTATCGGTGTCCTACGGAATCATTGCACTGGCGCTGGTAATGCATTCGAGAAGAAGAAACAAGGAAAAAGAGCGTGAACGGCGTGAATTCAGGCTCGAACGGATGAGGAGGAAGCAGAATGAAGCGGTTTAACGCGTATCGTATATCTGCCTTTCTTATTCTTGTTGCCCTAACGGTCCTGATGATGTGGATCGGAAAGCAGCACCTCATTGTTTTGGAGAATAAAAAGTATGAGAGCGGCGCGCAGGTATTTGCTGCTTACGACATGGTCATTGTCAAAATATCTGAAAAGGAAGAACTGGAGATTTACGAAGATGATTCTGACTACATTGAACCAGTCGGTCCCTTTTTGACGTTAGAGCTTGAAGTTTTTCCTATTGACGGTGGAGAGAGCCGCATCGTCAGGGAAAAACTCTATTTAGGGTTTAAAAGCCGGTTCGTTTTGAATGTGCCGCAATTTGTTGCGGAATTGGAAAATAGATGATACTAGGTGCGATTTGCGTGAGAATCGTGTTTTCGATTCTAAGCCGTAAAATACTGTTTTTTCAGCTTTAAATGCCGTGCTAGAATCGACGTCTACAATGTATTCAATCGAATAGTGGGGGAAAAGGGATGCTCAACGCGGAAGAAAAAGCATACAGATTTATCATCAGCAGTATTCTGTCCAGACAGTATGAACCCGGTGATTTCCTGCTTGAACTTGACCTTTCGGAAAAACTGGATATGAGCAGGACTCCGGTCAGCAGAGCGCTGACACGGCTCGTCTCGGAGGGTTTCCTAAACAAAATGCCGAAAAAAGGATGTTATATCCCTGTCCCGAAACCTGCAGATGCGGAAATGATCTTTACTGCACGTATGTGCGCAGAGGCCGAGGCGGCCGGCCTTGCCGCGAAAAACGCCAGCTCCGATGAAATGCAAAAGCTCGCGCTTTATCTCGACGAGGACAAACTGGCTTATGCGCGAAAAGACCGCGAAGGCTGGGCGAACGTGAACGAAGCCTTTCACCTTGGAATCGCACAGATCGGACATAATCCGTATCTGGAAAAGTGGGTACAGAATATGTTCTGGCGTTCGAACGTCTATATCTTCTATTTTGACGGCTTCTATAAGGATTCTGACGACGTTGTGGTACATGAAACGCCGGAACAGCATGATGCGGTCATGCAGGCGATCTTCGACAGGGATGAAGAAGAAGCTCGTACCTTGATGCGAAACCACATCAGAACGACATATTCAAAGCTGCTTCTTCGATAGATGATTTAAATAAATGTACGGCATGTCGCTGCTCTTCAGGAGAAACGTATGATTAAAAAAGCATTGACTCAATTTCCCGTATGTGACGCACATTGCGATATCGCCCTTGATGTTCTGATCCGAAGGGAACGCGGCGAACACTGCGTTTTGGACGAGCGTCATTATACACGTCTCTATGCGGGCGGTGTTCGGTTACAGGTGATTGCGATTTATGTAGAGGCCAAGGATAAACCGCACAAGGCTTTTGAAAAAACAGTGCTGCAGCTCGCTGCAATTCTGAATGACCTGAAGGAATCTAGCAAATTTTACCTTGTTAAAACAAGGGCAGATTTGGATATTTTCCCGAAAGAAGAACAACTCGGCGTTATCTTGGCGATTGAAGGTGCGGAATTTCTGGAAAAAAGTATAGATATGCTGGCATTCATTCATCTGCTTGGCGTTCGTATGATCGGCCTGACGTGGAATCAATCCAATCGTTTCGCGCACGGGATCGACGATGCTGTTTCCGGTCGTGGTGTGACGCCTGACGGAGAAGCATTGCTGAGACGGTTTAAGCAATATGAAATGATCCTGGATGTCAGCCATCTGTCACCAGCGAGCATTCGGGACGTACTTCGGCTTTACGAAGGGCCGATCGTAGCATCGCACTGCGGCATACGCCGCGTTTATGACTGTCCGCGTAATTTGTTGGATTCGGACATCGCTGCAATCGCGAAGCGGGGCGGCGTGATTGGAATTCCCGCTTTTCCCAGTATGTTAGCGGATAAAGGTGCGAGTATAGATTCCTTCGTGGAGCATTTGAAAGCTGCCATTTCGATCGCTGGAGCAGATCATGTTGGAATAGGGGCGGATTTTATTGATTATCTCAAACCGCTCATTGCAGAGGGGTTGGCAGGAGAAGAATGGCGCGTACCGGAAAGTATAAGGATCCGCAATTTTGAAAGCGCCGCGCATTTTGCTTTTTTACCCGAAGCGTTGGGGAAGCATGCGATTTCGGAAAATGTTGTCAAAAAAATCATGTCGGAAAATTTTTTGCGGTTTTTCAGAACTGCGCTCCCAGAAATAGAATAACGCGATACGAATCGCGTAAGATATGCCGTTTTTCTTTTGAATATATAACCGTAATTTTTTAAAACCTACACAGAGCGAGATGTTTTATTGTAAAAAGCATTATAGATCTTTATCGGGAGGCGTCTATCATGAAAACAGTGCTTGTGCTTGGAGCGGGACGTGTTTCATCCCCATGCATCGACTATCTTGTAAGAAAAGGTAATTGTAAAGTTGTGGCAGCGGACATCGTAGAAGAAAACGTAAAAGTTGCCGCTGCTCTTTTTCCGTCTATTATTTCCGTTACAGAAGATGCTGGAAATAAGGCCGTGGAACTAATTGACCGTTTTTCGGCTGACGCCGTCGTTAATTTGCTGCCTCCTGAATTCATGCCGTCCGTTTCGAAAATTTGCCTAGAGAAAAAAGTGCACATGGTGCATCCCGCTTATCTCGATGAACCGACGAAGAAGATCGCGGAAGAGGTCAAAGCGGCAGGAGTTACATTTGTCGTAGAACTAGGACTCGATCCGGGCATCGACCATATGTCGGCAGCGAAGACGATTACGGAGATACATGATCGGGGCGGGAAAGTCGATTCTTTTACGTCGTTTTGCGGCGCGCTTCCTTCTGCAGAAGCCAACACAAATCCATGGGGATACAAACTTTCGTGGTCGCCCTCCAGCCTGATTGGTGCGAGCAAACGTACCGCGAAAGTAATGTTTGATGAAAAAGAATACATTTGGCCGGACGGAGAGACATATGCGCACGCGTATCTCGACGAAGTGCCGGAGCTTGGCGCTTTTGAGGTGTATGCGAATGCGGATTCCACAGTCTACAAAGATGGATACAGCATCCCAGAAGTGAAGTCGATCTATCGCGGCACATACCGTTATCCAGGTTGGTGCGAAACAATCTGCTACATGAACCGAATCGGATTTTTCGACACGCATGTGCAAGATACAAAGGGTCTAACGTTCGCACAGTTCACAGCGCGTCAAGCAGGCAGGAGCGGAGACGCGAAAAAAGCACTCTGCGACATATTTGGCCTGGAGCCGTGGTCTGCCTTTATCATGCGTATGGAGTGGATCGGTTTTTTTGAAGATCGTCCTTTGCTGTTTGAAACGGCCTCCGCGCGCGAAGTGATATCCTTCCTTTTTGCGGAAAAATTAGTCTTTGCGCCGGAAGAAAAGGATCTCGTGATTCTGAAGGATGAGGTGCGATTTACTACACGGGAGGGAAAACGGTACGCACATAAATCTGTCCTGATCGATTTCGGCATCCCAGGGAAATGGAGTTCTGTTGCGCGCACGACTGGTGTTCCGCCAGCGATTGCGGCGAAACTTATTCTGGACGGTGTGATCAAAACGCCGGGGATCCTCATGCCAATGGCCCGCGAAGTTTATGAACCTATACTCGCCGAGCTTGTGAGTGAGGATATCGTGCTCAAAGAATCTCTTTCGGAACTTTAAATACGGAAAGGAAGAAGAGCGCCCCGGAAGGGCGCTCTTCTTCCTTTGATAATAAGCGCCTACTGAAAACGCATCTCGGGTTTCAGTGAACGCGCAAAAAGCTCAGCTAAAAGTTCCTGCGGCGATTCGTTGCCGTAAATAACCCGGTATACGCTTTCCGCGAGAGGCAATTCCACATCAAATTTTTTGCTGTTTTCGACGACGGCGCGTACAGTATAGGCACCTTCCGCGACCTGTCCGAGTTCCGCGACCGCTTGGTCGAAACTTTTACCCTGTCCGATCGCAAGGCCGAGGCGAAAATTACGCGAATGCATGCTGTAGCACGTGACCATCAGGTCGCCGACGCCCGCGAGGCCGGAGAGTGTGAGCGGCGAAGCGCCCATTTTACTGCCGAGCCTCATGATCTCCGCAAGTCCGCGGCACGCAAGCGCGGCAATCGCGTTGTCGCCGAGTTCCATAGCGCGGGCGATCCCGGCCGCCACAGCGTAGATGTTTTTTGTCGCGCCGCCGACCTCAAGGCCAATCACGTCGTCCGACGTGTAAATGCGGAAATGATTCCCGTTGATGATCCGCTGCCACTTTTGCGCTTCTCCCTCTGTTTTGGAGGCGAGCGCAACAGCGGTTGGGCAGCCGACTGCGACCTCTTCCGCGTGGCTTGGCCCCGAAAGTGCCGAGTAGGTGAAGTTCGAGCATATTTCGGCATGCACCGTGTGTAAAAGGTTTCCCGTACTGATCTCGATGCCCTTGGCTAAATTCAGCATGTGTCCCGATGCCTTGGTGATGCAGGCGATCTTCTCCAGCACTTCGCGTTCGAATTGTGTCGGGATTGCCATGATGTACCATTCGGAAAAATCAAGCGCTTTTTTCAGCGAAAGTGTCGCTTTGATCCTGTCAGAAAGCTTGATATCCTGAAAGCAGAACGTGTTATAGCCTGTTAGGTTGATCGTGTCTACCTGTTCACCGTCGATCGACCAAAGCAGAACGGAGTGATCCAGTGAGGCAAGATGCATCGCCATCGCACTCGCAAAGCTGCCGGAACCGAGTATCGTGATATTCATAAAATTCCTCCATGGCGCGGCTCAATTTACTGCAGCAATGTGATATGATTAGCCACTGTAGGTATGATACCAGCTAAGAGCTGTTTCTGAAAGGAGCACCTTGTACATGATCCGAAAAATCGCGCTTTCTGCTTTGATCGCCGCGCTTTACGCCGGCATAACCGCCGTTCTTGCGCCAATTTCTTTCGGTCCTGTGCAATTCAGGGTCGCAGAGGCGATGACGCTTTTGCCCTTCCTGATTCCAGAGGCAATTCCCGGTCTTTTTGTTGGATGTCTGCTCTCTAACTTTTTGGGCGGATTTGGCTTGATAGACGTCGTACTCGGCAGTTTTGCGACATTGCTTGCCGCGTGGCTTACTTCGCGGATGCCGAACCTGCGTCTTGCGGCTGCGCCTCCCGTCTTCGTTAATGCATTGATCGTTGGCGGCTACCTTGCTGTCATCACGGAAATGCCTATGATCATCTCGATGGCGTATATCGGTTTCAGCCAAGCCGTTATCTGCTTCGCGCTCGGCATCCCGCTCTGTAAGTTCCTGAGCAGGGCAAAAGCCGTAAATTCGCGCCTGCTTTCGAAAAAAGAAATCGCACCCGGCGTCTGGGTCGAAAAATAAGCTGTCGCTCCCTTTATCTATTGTTTTTGCTGCTTCTTCAAAAAGACGTTCATGCTCTTACGCCGGTAAAATTGGCCGTTTCTTACGTACCCCGCACAGGTTTCTCGTGCATCTATCGTGTGTAAAAGTAAAATGAGTAAAACTGAGTAAAAGAAATGAGTAAAACTGAGTAAAAGATCAGAAGCATATTTATTCTATAAAAGAAAGGGCGGTCCGTTTTGACGGACCGCCCTTTCTACGTTTGGATTTTTTCTAACCGCCGGAGATGTTGTGAATCACCTGAACGACTGCTTGGTCTGGGATTTTTTTTGTCGCGAAGGCACTTTTTTCTACGGCATTATCGTTGATCCAGACAGAGAGCATCTTAAACGTGAAACGTTCCCGGTCCAGCAATTCCTGGACAGTCATACCTTCGTACCATTCAGCTGGACTACCGTTCAACGTGATCATCCATACCTCTCCTAAATTGCTTTTTTGTTATGCATTTGCCGTTTCTGGCTCGAATTCGTCTTCCGGCTTCAGATGCTTCTCAAGCAGCGCGACTACGTCAGGATAGTCGATGCCGAGCTCGCGAGCCGTTTTGAGCGTTGGAATCCCGTTCTTGTTCCATCCGCGGCGTTTGTAGACGGCCTTTTTCAACTCTTCCCACTGCTCACGGCGGAACTTCTGGAGCAGGTCAATCTTTTCCTTGACGGAAAGACCGTTGAGATCGACGCCGAACTCTGCGAGCTTGCCGTCAAAGTATTCGGGACGCTCCGCCCACTCGTCTTCCCAGACAGGGCCGAGACCGCGGTCGGGCGCGATGTGGTATTCCGACGTTCCTCTGCCCATCCGAAGGTTGAAGATGCGTTCGAAGTTATAGACGCGCGATGACTGCTGAATCATCTCTTCGGCCGAAAGCGGTTTGCCCGTGATGGCTTCGAAAATGTTCAGGTAGTTCTGCAGGTGCTCGGGTACCTTTGCGGCTTCCAATCCCTTATATTTTAGACCATTGTCTGTCGGTTCGATATCGTTCCACGGTAGTTTGCAGAGACCCTGCAGCGAGAACCAGAGACGGAAATTGGGGAAGAAGTAGAGCGCCTCTGCTTTGTCCTTATAAGTCGGGAGCTGTTTGTTGACCATGTCCATGAATATCAGCCACGCTTCGTCATGCTGCGGCCCTTTGAGCGTCAGAAAGTAGCCGCCCCACTGCGCGATCGACTCCTGACAGCGGTATTCGGAGGCTTCGAGCCCCTGACACTCCATACCTATTTTTGTCATTGTTTCGAGGTCTGCGCCGTAGTGTTCGTGGAAATAAAGCTTTGCCTCTGCAATGCCCTTGCCGACCGCAATTGCGAAATCGTCCGTTCCGTACGCGATGCGATGGATCAGCTCCATGATGTCCTTCTTATTGCCGAAGTCCAGCTCCAGGCCGTGCGTTTGCTTCTTATTGATCAGACCAAGCTCGTAGCAATCGTTGTGAAGCGTACGCACTTCACCGGCGCGGAAAACGATCCTGCGGACATCTCAGTGATTCAGAAGGCAGGAGCGAGCCTCCACAAACGTATCCACGACCACGACGACGATCAGTGCCGCATGCGTTCGGCGGGCACTGCACACCTGACAGAAATCATGAACGACTACTACCTGCTGCCGGTCAACAACTACAAATTCGGGCGGCATAAGGATATCGACAACATCAGCTCATGGACATACGTGAAGCACTTTACGCAGGGCATGGCCGACGGCTGCTGGTACGGTTGTTCGCTCGCGTGTGCAAAGGCAGTCGACCATTTCCACCTTCAGACTGGACCGTGGAAGGGCAAAGAAGTCATCGTCGACGGACCGGAATACGAGACGGCGGCTGGGCTTGGCTCGAATCTGGGCATTTTTGATGCCCTTTGGACAATCGAAGCCAATTTCTACGCGGACCACTACGGGCTGGACACGATCTCGCTCGGTA
>Ga0192237_1069_pt1 | contig 9591 bp, 14 predicted proteins | sample Koala_Koa27_E3_FD_131278 | JGI IMG/M metagenome (GOLD analysis project Ga0192237, IMG submission 131278) | Enriched cells from koala feces incubated with labeled cellulose particles, San Francisco Zoo, California, United States - Koala_Koa2-7_E3 ...
AGCGTGGAAATACCAGCAGGTATACCAGCATGGTGTGGAGTGAGGTACCGTACGCGCGCGCGCGCACCTTATTAATCGCGATGTTGGCAACTTATAAAGCGCAAAAAGTCTTACCTATGTAAGGCAGGAGTTGAGGCAAAAAAAAATCGGGAAAGCTGAGTACTTCAACCGCTCCCCGCAAGGGGACAAGAAGAGGAGAGTAAAATGAGAGACACCGCGACTAGCAATGCCCACACCGCCGTCTTCCGCGCCAATGGCCCCAAGATCACTTACGAGGAGATCGCCTATGACGAGATCGACTTTGACTCGTACTATGACCCGAAGAGTGTATGGGAGTGCCGCCCAGAGTGTGACTGGACGCGCTACTGCTGGGACTGGGATCATGTCGACCCCGATGAGGCACGGATGCCCCTTTTTACGGAATGTATGGGCTGGACTAGGATTATAACAACGACTAAATCTAACGTAGGGCCTCTCCCCACGGCGATCTTTTTTAACCCTGCGAACCCGTACCCGAACCCGAGGCAGGTTGTGACGATTATTTTTTACGACGGCTGGACTCACACCACGGTGAGGCATATCAACGCGAAGGTGCCGCCTATATTCCAGCGCGGCATGGATAGGCGGAAGGCAGGTAAAGAGGCCGACGACGGCCACTCAGCTCAATAGCACCGACCACCGAGCTCTGCTATGCGCGCGCGTACGGGTATTGCATTAATCGTATACAGGCGCTGTACGCGCGCGTGTCATTATTAATAAGGAGAATGAATGGCTACAGTTACGTATGGAAAGCTTTTACCCGCCCGTTTGACAGATGGCTATATTAAAAGAGCCCAGATTAGCTATGACGACCCCGGTCGCGAGCATTCTTACCGCATTGTTTGGAACACCTTGGATAATGAATATTCATTTGATATCCGCATTCCCGTCAAAAGCTCTGATATTTTGGCGGAGTATATGGGCTGTGCCCTTGTTTACAATATTATCGATGCCCTTGACATTAAATCCCTTACCTCCGATAGCCTTGACCAGCTTTGCGGCCGTAAAATTGCCGCTAAACTGGGTATACGGAAGTGCTACAACCCTAGGTCCAAATTTCATTATAGCATCAACTACATCAAGGATTTCGCTAAAATCTCAACCGAGCGTCGAAAGAAAAACGCAAGGACCATCGGTTATCGCTAGCCAGTCAATACATGTGAATGATAATAGGACTTTGGCCATATGCGAAGCGCTGACATTAAGGCCCTTTAGTCCCCTCTCCAAGCCCGTGGCTGTACATCACAGTCACGGGCACCCTATTATACCTCCCATCGCATCCACGTGTCTCTACAGCGCCTCTCATCGCTCTTAGTCACATCCACGCACTTAACCTCTTAACTCCTCGCGTGCCCCCTTGCTATCCCCCCATCGGGCGCGGGGCCTATCTATCTCTCCCACCTGCCATCTCTCCCACCTGCTATCCAGTGCACACCCTACCATGCCAGTACACCCTCTAGCCACCTCCAGCACTAACCGCCTAGTGCCACTCACCATAACCATCCCAACCGTACATCCCAATCACGATTAAGCCAATCATTGGCTTAATCGTTAGTTGTATCGTATATCTCTCCGATCTGTACATAGGCCAGATCACCACCTCTCAATCTGCCACGTACGTAACATCTTGCCTGCCAACGGCTTACGACTCTGTCGTCACTCAGTCTGTTTTGGCAGCATCAACAATCGCTGTAACTCCTTGTGCGCCAACGGCTTATGCGTATTCACACGCTCAAGCGCCCACTGACGACAACCCTGTTACCGTAACTCCTTACGCACCAACGGTTAGAGCGTCCTCAAAAGCTGTCGTCACTCCCGAAAATAACACACACCTCTTTTTATAGTAGTAGTAGTAGTAGTAGTAGTAGTAGAGTGACGACAGTGACGACAATGACGACAACTATATATACACCTCCGTAACTCCTGCTACAATCACGATTTACAAAATCGCGATTGTCGTCGCTGCTGTCGTCGCTTCCGCCGCCACCGCCGACACTTTGGAAAATACTCGCGGAAGTGTTTTTTGCACTGACGACAGTGACGACGGGCTTACAACCTCTTGCGCTATATGCACTTAGCCCTTGGCCTATCTATACCAGCAGTGACGACAACTCGGCAATCGCTGGCGAAGTGTTTTTCACAGTGACGACAGTGACGACAGACTGTAACCCCTTGCGTTATACGCACTTGGCGCCATTCTAAATCACCGCCACTGACGACAAATCAGCAAAATCTAGAGAAAGTGATTTTCTTACACTGACGACAGTGACGACAGTGACGACAGCTTATTATTAGCTTAATTCGCCCTATGCCCGAGGGTGAGGGGAGGCGCACCGCGAAAATATGAAAATATTTTGCGGATTTTTAAATTTTTCACTTGCAAGATGGGGTTAATGCGGTAATATGTGATTGGCTGAGGCGTTGAGGTGTGGATCACGTGGCACGTTAAGCAGTACTATACATACTTATTATCAATATTCAGCGGTTGGGAACCCATGACTGTCCTGCCCTGTGCTCTTATGTATGTACTGCACGCGCCCACGACTTAGCCACGTTGTGGGTTCCTTTTTTTTTGCACAGGAGCAATCATGTCAAATAGCAGTGAGTTTTTCGGCGGCGAGACATCGCATACTCGCGATGATCTTACTGAGGATGCGCTTAACAGGGCGTTCCGCTCGGAGTTGCGCCTGCCTGACCAAATCAGAGAGTGCTATCCGGACCTTACTATCTCCTGTAGGTGTGGCAACCGATACTACAAGCTAGCGAGCGATGGGAGCCTGACTGCCTGTAGGGTCAATCCGGACAAAGACAAAGGGTTTGTGGTGATTGATGTACTGCCAGTCCCTATTTGGCCAGTACGTATTTACAGGGAGCAACGCGGCGAGTACTTTACCGGTCGTCAATGGATCCAGCTGGCCTGGCTATCCAAGGATGGTGAGATGCTCTATTATATTTGGGATTACAAATCGCTCGCCGAACCGAAGTCCTGCCTAACCTGTCTATCTTCAGTTGGCTACCCCATTACCAATGGCGGGGTGGTTTCGCGCTGGATTACCGACATTATTTCCTCTCCTCGTAACAATATCCCTGATTGCCCATGCGTAACCGGGTACGACTGGGTTCCTAGTAAGGGAGTTACTCTTTGGTTTAACGAAAATCTGCAAATAATCAAGGAAAAAGACAATAAGACGTGGGAAGCCTCCCAAGGGCATTTACTTCATGGCGACGAAAACACACAACGCCTTAGTGCGTCGCATTTGTGCAGTAGCTACCCTGTCTTTGGATTTTGCGATAGCGCCTGCCTTTTTTCCATGATCGCCCCTGATATGCCTGAATTCGTGGATTTCCGTCCATTTATCTTCTTGGATGGTCCTGCCAATACTGGTAAATCCTTTATCATGCGTTACATGGCAAGCCAATACGGCAATCCTAGAGACCTTATAATGACTGGCAATAGGACTAAAAACTCGTTCCCCGCCAAATGCCGCAAACTTGGCCGCATACCGGCGTTTTTTGACGAGGTAATGCCGGACGAGCATGCAGAGGTAGTTACTTTAGCTTCTGGTCGCTCTCGTGGTGGCCAAAGGCAGGACAACACCGAGCGCGAGGAGTATAGGTGGGAATGTTCTATCTTCTGCTCTGGCAATTATTTTATCGATACATCCAAAGTTGGCTCCCGCGCGCGTATACTCACCGTCCATTTCGATAACGGGGACAAACGTAAGGTCTTCCCTAATATCGGGGAGCAGTATTTCCGTAATTATACCACCAACTTTAACGATAACTATGGCTATCGTGCCTCTACATTCTACAATTACTATCTCCAACAAGGCGGTATGAAAGCTTTTCGCCCTCTTTTTGACGAGAACTCTAGTATTTTACAAACGGTATTTAGAGACAATCCCCTTACGCCCAAAATAAGTCATGTTATAGCTGGCATAATAGCTACATCCCAAATGGCTAGCCAAGTGTTCAATGATACGTCAGAAAGCTATCCGCTCACTATTGATTTAATACGTGGTTTTCTCCATCTTGACGACATGGCAACAACGGAGGAAACACTCGATCCTGCTCAAGAGGTTGTCAACCGGTTAATGAGCTTCCTTGCTTCGCATCCCAATAATTTCTTTACAGAAAATGATTATGACCAAAAGGAAAATGCGTCCGTTATTTATGGCAAAATTGCTCGCACTAAGGCTGATAACCGTAAAGCCGTATACTTTACACTAGATGGGTTTGAGGCAGCCATTAAAACTATCCCAAACATACAGGGTTCAGTACATGCCCTTGAACTCCTTGGCCGCACCGACAGGCTTTACAGGGGGTCAGGCAAGACTAAAAGGCTGAAAGTGGAGAGCAGGATTGGAAAATATAAAGGTCCTAGTGTAGTATTGTTTTTACCAGAATCGGCAGAGGATGAAGAATAAGTAGCTCACAATGCGTAAAATCATATTACCAAACGGCACGTTATATCATGGTGACTGCATAGACGTTATGAACAGCCTAGAATCCGAGAGCGTGAAGGTTATAGTCACATCACCGCCGTACAACATAAAAAAGAGTACAGGGAACGGCCTAAAGGACAGTCGCGGTGGAAAATGGAAGAATCCCGCATTGCAAAAAGGTTATGACAATCATGGAGACGCAATGAAACATGAGGATTATGTACAATGGCAACGTGATTGTCTTACGGCGATGATGCGTGTCCTGCGTCCTGACGGTGCCATATTCTACAATCACAAGTGGCGCGTTCAAGGTGGCCTGTTACAAGATCGCCATGACATTGTTAATGGTTTCCCTGTACGCCAGATTATTATCTGGCAGCGTAACGGCGGAATCAACTTCAACAAGGGATATTTCCTGCCAACTTATGAGGTGGTATATCTCATTTGCAAACCGGATTTTAAGCTGGCTTCAAAGGCAAATGCCATTGGGGATGTATGGAAAATTTCGCAGGAACTGAAAAACGAACACCCTGCGCCATTTCCAGTTAAATTTGCCATGCGTTGCATTGAATCAGTAGACGCTGGCGTTGTCCTTGACCCATTTATTGGAAGCGGGACAACAGCTATTGCAGCAGAAAATGCTAACCGTCCATGGATTGGTATAGATAATTCAGAAAAATACTGCGAAATGGCTGAAAAACGAATTTTAAATTTTTCTCAAAAACTCCAAAAAACCTCTTGACAATCATCAATCTATCAGTTATACTACCAGCATAGAGGTTAAAACCCTATTTTATAAGGAGAATTAAATGGCTACCTTTCTTGATGCATTCTTGTGGTTTCTCAGTATTGCATGTGGCATTATTGCCGTATGTTTCGTTATGCCAATCATCATAGGGCTTGTCGGCGCATTTTTTATGGGTATTGAACACATCTTTAGGAGAGATTAAAATGGCTGAAGAACTTACACAAACTGAGTCCCAACCAAAACGCTATCAGTACGAACGGCGCAACCGAAAAGACTATCTCACTAAAAAACTTAAAGATTTTTTTGCAGTGTATGATCTCCGTGACGTTGAACGCCAAACACACATCCACCGGAGTCATATCCGTAGTTACCTGAATGGCACAGCATTGCCTAGTCTCCCTATCTTGGCGGTATTACATAGTCAGCTCGGCCTTGATCTCAATGAGCTCGTTGAGGAGCCTGAGTCTAACGAGGCTGCGAATGAGCCCAAAATGAGTAGTTCCAGCTTGACAACGCTCTCGGAGGCAGGTATACTGTAATTGTAATGAAACATAACGATTCCGTCACGGGGATTCGACAGATAACCATATCATGGCGCTATACCATGATTCTGCCCATCCGCTACCGTGACTAGCTGGATGGGCATCTTTTCATATAAGGAGCACACTATGGGCAACATTAGTTCTCTCATTGGCAATAATCAACAGTACATCCAGTCGGGCGGTGCGGATTATAATGTCGCCACAAACAAAAATCTCCTCCCTGCTGGCTGGATGGATGGCTATATTGAATCAGCCGAAATCCGTGACACAAAGTCAGGTACTGGCCAATATATCTACATTGCTTGGCGTACTTTAGATGGCCAGCATTTGGTCCATGACCACATTAATATTAAGAACGCCAATTCTGTGGCTGTTGATATTGGCCTCCGCACCCTCGGCGCTATCGCCCGTGCTCTTGGTTTAGAATCCATTGATGACACAGAACAGCTGAATGGTCGTGAGATTGCTGCGCGACTGGCTATAGAGGAGAGTGGCGGCTGGCCTGCCCGCAATGTGATCAAGGCGTACGCCAAAACCTCTACCACTCGCCCTAAGCGTGCCGGCGACCTTGACAAGACACGCCACCAAATTCGTGGCGGTGAGTTCCGTAACCAGCAGGCGAATTTTCGACAGGATGACATCCCTGCCGACCAGATTCCTTTCTGATAATTGTATTTATATAGGAATAGAGGAAGGAGTGAAGAGACCGCTACATGGACACGGCCTTAATCATTGCGTAGACAGGAGAAGGATGGAGGAGCTACGCAAGGTGAGGCCGTGTAACATTGCTATCAAAATTGGCATGGAATCATGCGTATGGGTTTTGGATGTGGATGGCAAAAGTGGCATGGCTAATCTTAAGCGGCTACAGAAGGCTTATGGTAAATTGCCAACAACCTACACAGTCCAAACCCCATCAGGTGGTATGCATTTTTATTTTGCATTCGATCCACGGGTTAAACGTACGATCAGCTTTATTGCCAAGCATGTCGATACGATAGTTAATGGCTATTGCTTGATTCCACCAAGTATCATTCATGGCGAGCAGTATAAGGTGATAGTAGATGCATCAATAGTACCCGCGCCTGCTTGGCTAATAAAACTAGCATCTAACACAGGCAAGCAGGCAGATATACCAATAATAAGGCCACAACCGCATTATGATGACTACGCTGACCGCCTCTTCCATGCCACATGCTACATGGATAAAATCCCGGGCGCCATACAAGGTCAATCAGGCCACAGTCAGTTGCTTAAGACTTGCCGCCTATTGGCACGATTTCACTTAGATGATTATGATGCTCAACAGTTATTAGTACAATACAATCAACGTTGCTCTCCGCCATGGGATTTAAGTAACCCTAAAGAAGCACGAGACTTTTGGAGAAAATGGAGGATCGTGAATGGCTAAAAAACTAATCTATGTCCTTTCATTTATTCTGATATTAGGCCTAGAATTTGAATACTGTTATCAAGCGAAAACAGGTTCTTTGTTTGCCGCACTTGTTTGGCTAATAACAATATCTGTTTGGGGGTGCCACGGGTGGGATTTTTTATTTGGGCATGATGAAAAATAAATGCAATACGGAGGATAACAAATGGCTAACGAACTTGCGCACCTTAACGACACGCAACTTATGCAAAATCTCCAAACCCTCGGCACTGAATTTGCCAAGTCAGGCATCCTTGGCGTATCCAACCCAAGCCAAGGCCTTATCGTGGCATTAACATGCTATACCGAGCACATCTCCCCTATTGAATTTGCCCGCACCTATCATATTGTCAATGGCCGCCTCTCCATGCGCGCCGACGCTATGCAAGCGCAGTTCCTCCGGCAGGGAGGTCGTATTAAGTGGCTTACGAGCACAAACGAGGAGTGCAGGGCAGTCTTCAGCCATCCAGAATATGCGCCGGAGGGCGTGACGCTTAGCCTAACCATTGAAGAGATGGTAGACAGCGGCGTCGCCGTCGATGGACACGGCCAATTAAAGCAGACATGGAAGTCTTTTCCCCGCCAGATGCTGAGGGCCCGTGTTGTGTCAGAGGGTTGCCGTATGCTCACGCCCGGTATTGTAGCTGGCATATATACACCAGAAGAGGTAAGCGAGTTCAGCAACACCCCCGCCCGCACGCTCGACCTGTCTAAGCCAAGGGAGGTGCCTGTGCAGGCACTGCCGGAACCGGAACTGGAATCTGAACCGGAACCACTTGACCTTGAAGAAGTCTTGTTAGATCACGAGGAACCGGTAAACCTATACTTAGCGCATATTGCTTGGATTAAAGAAAATCAAACTTGGCGTAATCTCTCCACTGGTCAAAAGGAAAAGATTAAGGCTAAACTTGATAGCTTTATTGCCAAAGCAAAACAATACGTACTGTCCCTCGAACAACAAGAAACTATTCCATAATGTTCTCAACACCTGAAAGGTTTGAGAATCTGAGCGAAGCGAAGGAGGAAAACTAATGCACCCTACTAAACGTCAGATTAAGTATTATATCCTTTACTGCATCACTCAAGTAATCGTTTGGTTTCTTTGGGCTTCTGACTGGCATTTCTATAGTCACTCGCGTTGGTGTGGCTTGCATATTAGTGATTATATTACATTCACCAGCGCCGTAGCTATTCCATTCTTGCTTGGCCTTCTTATTTTCAGCATTATTTTTCTCCCTTTTTATGTTCGGAAGGATGACTAATGGACATCTATGATTTAATTCGTGATCTGTTGGTTTATGTTATCTATCCACTCTGTCTTATCGTGATTGGCAGTGAGATTTATAGGCTCATCTTTCTGCATTACATTTTAGAAAACAAGGAGGATGAGGATGGCGATCGCGAGTTTCACGAGCCGAGCATCGAAATGTGTTCTCGTTGCCGCAACCCCAACTGCAGCCATAGAGTGGCTGACTATGCGGAGGACTAAACATGGCTAAAAAAAAGGAATTGAAAGGCCAGAAATTCGGTCAATACCACTGGCCGGTCGAACGTGCTCTCACCGAACCCGTAAGGAGACTTAACCATGCCAGCTGACCCTCGCGAACACAGTGTAATCTCCCCCAGCTCTCTTAACTGCATGCGCATCTGCCCATGTTTTCGCGGTGGCCTTTCCTCTGATGCAGCCGAAACCGGCGAGCGCATCCATGAATATTTTGCTAACCTTATCAAGGGTGAGCCGTTGCCGAAGGACGCTGACCTTGACGAAGTAGAACAAGCCGAATGGGCAGTCAACACGCTTAATAGTTTCATGAGTCAGACTGATATGCACGTCGAGGAGCAGCTGTATCTTATCGATGACAATACGTTCGAAGAGATTATGTGGGGCTATGCCGATGTGTTTGGCGTGACTCCACGTGCAAGTGGCAATATCATGGTGTTGGCTGACCTAAAGACAGGCGAACCACGTGATTGTACAGCGCAGATGGCAGCTTATGCGCGGATGCTATGCCAAAAGTATGACTGCCGGCGAGTTGAAGTGCATGTCCTTTATTCACGATACAAGAAAGACGAAACGTATACGCTTAATCTCGGTGATACTGAGATCATCTTTGACATCATTAAGGAAGCACAAAGGGAAGACAGGCACCCAAACTTTTGTGAGTATTGTGGATGGTGTTCTTTACAACCCACCTGCCCACAAACCCAAGCCATCGTTACGTCTGTAACCAAAGCAGAAAACTATGATATCACTGGCATAGTAGATTGGGAGATAGAGAATGCTAACCCCGATAAACTCAATCACCTCTACGCGGCAGCATCATGGCTCGAGAAATTTTCACAACGGATCAAGGAAGGGGTTAAACAAAAAATCAAAGATGGCAC
>Ga0192237_1070_pt1 | contig 9584 bp, 7 predicted proteins | sample Koala_Koa27_E3_FD_131278 | JGI IMG/M metagenome (GOLD analysis project Ga0192237, IMG submission 131278) | Enriched cells from koala feces incubated with labeled cellulose particles, San Francisco Zoo, California, United States - Koala_Koa2-7_E3 ...
AATTTTTTCCGAAAAGAGGATAAACGATGAAAATCAAAGTCACACCGAAACTGGTAGCCGTCATTTTGCTGGTCCTGGCCGTGCTGGGTCTTCTTTATTACTTCGGTACGCGCGCGGGCAAGGAGAATAACGAGGGATTCGCCTCCGGGAACGGTCGGATCGAAGCGACGGAGATCGATATTTCGACAAAACTGGCGGGCCGCGTGGACAGGATCCTCGTTGATGAGGGGGATTACGTGAAAGAGGGGGACCTTCTCGCCGTGATGCAGACGGATACGCTCGAGGCGCAGCTCGCGGAGGCGAAGGCGCAGCTGCAGAAGGCGATCACGAGTGAAAAGAGCGCGATCGCGCAGGTCGCGCTGCACGAGAGCGATAAAAAAGTATCGCAGGCGATGGTGATGGAGCGTCAGAGCACGCTCGACGCGGCGCAGCGCCGTTATAACCGTTCGAAGCAGCTCGTCGGGAAGGGCGCGGTGCCAGTCGAAGAATTTGACGACAATGAGACGAACCTGAGCGGCGCAAAGGCGGCGGTCGCTTCCGCGCGCGCGCAGGTCTCCGTCGCGCAGGCAGCGATTGAGGCGGCAAATGCGGACGTGAACAGCAGGCGCGCTGATATCCAGGCTGCCGAGGCACAGATCGCGCGCATCGAAGCGGATTTGAACGACTGTTATCTTACCGCGCCGCGGGCTGGGCGGATCCAATACCGCGTCGTCCAGCCGGGAGAAGTTCTGGGGGCGGGCGGAAAGGTGCTGAATCTGGTCGACCTGTCGGACGTCTATATGACGTTTTATCTGCCGGAGATCGCAGCGGGGCAGGTGCCGCTGAACAGCGAGGCGAGGATCATGCTGGACGCTTTCCCGGATGAGCCTGTTCCGGCGCGTATTTCCTACGTGGCGAGCGTTGCGCAGTTCACGCCGAAAACGGTGGAGACCGAGGTGGAGCGTCAGAAGCTGATGTTCCGCGTGAAGGCGAATATCGCGCCCGGCTATTTGCAGGAGCGGATCGAGTATGTGAAGACGGGGCTGCCTGGCGTGACGTGGGTCAAAGTCGATCCGCAGGCCGAGTGGCCGGAGCGCCTGACGCCGAAGGAATCGAAATAATGCCCGAAGCGTTCGAGCGCCGCACTTCTGTGGCGCATCTTGCGGGCGTTACGCTGCATTACGGCAAGACGCTCGCGATCGACGACCTGACGCTGGACATCCCGTCCGACTGCATGGTCGGATTTATCGGGCCGGACGGCGTCGGCAAGTCGAGCCTGCTTTCCCTGATCTCCGGCGCGCATGCCGTGCAGGACGGGACGGTGGAGGTGCTCGGCGGGGATATGCGCGAGAAATCGCACCGCGATGAGGTCTGCCCTCTGATCGCCTACATGCCGCAGGGGCTTGGAAAAAATCTGTATCCGACGCTCTCTGTGGAGGAAAATCTGCAATTTTTCGCGCGCCTTTTCGGGCATGGCGCGGAGGAACGCAGACAGCGCATCGACGACCTGACGCGCAGCACCGGTCTTTATCCTTTTCTGGACCGTCCGGCCGGGAAACTTTCGGGCGGCATGAAGCAGAAACTGGGGCTGTGCTGCTCGCTGATCCACGATCCGAGCCTTTTGATCCTCGACGAGCCGACGACGGGCGTGGACCCGCTCGCGCGCGCGCAATTCTGGAACCTCATCCAACGCATCCGCGGGCAGCAGCCGGGTATGAGCGTGATCGTGGCTACGGCCTATATGGACGAAGCGCAGAACTTCGACTGGCTCGTCGCGATGGACGCGGGCAAGATATTGGCGACCGGCACGCCGCAGGAGATCTTGGAGCATACAAAATCCGATTCGCTTGAAAAAGCCTTTATCGCGCTGCTGCCCGAGGAAAAACGCAAGGGGCACAGCGAGATCGAGATTCCGCCGCTGCAAAACGAGGAGAAGGAAGACATCGCGATCGAGGCGAAGGACCTGACGATGCGTTTTGGCAAGTTTACGGCGGTCGATCACGTCAATTTTCGTATCCGCCGCGGCGAAATCTTCGGCTTTCTCGGTTCGAACGGCAGCGGAAAATCCACGACGATGAAGATGCTTACGGGGCTTCTTGCGCCGACGGAGGGGCAGGCGTGGATGTTCGGCAAAAAGATCGAGCCGAGCAACATCGATACGCGCCGCCGCATCGGCTATATGTCGCAGGCTTTTTCGCTCTACAGCGAACTGACCGTGCTGCAAAATCTGGTCCTGCACGCGCGTCTTTTCCATGTGCCGAAGGAGGAGATCGATCCGCGCGTGGAGGAGATGCTCGACCGGTTCAACCTCGGCAAAGTGCGGGATTCCCTGCCGAACAATCTGCCGCTCGGAATCCGGCAGCGCCTTTCTCTGGCGGTTGCGATGGTGCATAAACCGGAGATACTGATCCTCGACGAGCCGACCTCGGGAGTTGACCCCGTCGCGCGCGACGGTTTCTGGGAGCACCTGGTTTCCCTTTCCCGAAAAGACAAGGTGACGATCTTTATCACGACGCACTTCATGAACGAGGCGGAACGCTGCGACCGCATCTCCCTGATGCACAACGGCAAGGTGCTGGCAAGCGACGCGCCGGAAGCGCTCGTGAAAGAGCAGGGCGCGGGGAATCTCGAAGAAGCCTTCATTCAATATTTGATCGACGCCGGCGCGGACGCGGAAGAGGGCGAGCAAACGACGCCCGCCGCTGCTTCTGAACATAAAAAAGAGGCGCATAAAAAAGCGCCGCGGTTCAGTTTGCAGCGTCTTTTCGGCTATATATGGCGCGAAACGCTGGAGCTGAAGCGGGACCCGATCCGGGGTACGCTCGCGCTTTTCGGTTCCCTGATCCTGCTCGTCATCATGGGGTACGGCATCAGCATGGACGTCGAGGACCTGCGTTATTCGATCCTTGACCACGATCAGACGATCTTGAGCAACAACTATGCGCTCAATATCGCAGGGTCGCGCTATTTTACGCAGCGCCCGCCCGTGCTGGACTACGGCGATCTGGACCGGCGCATGCGCGCGGGCGAGGTCTCCGTCGTGCTTGAGATCCCGCCGGGATTCGCGCGCGACGTGCAGCGCGGAGCCGACGCCAGCATCGCGGCCTGGGTGGACGGCGCAATGCCGCAGCGCGCCGAGACGATCCGCGGTTATTTACAGATGCTGCATAGCGGCTGGCTCGCCGATCAGGCGCGCGCGGCGGGCATCGAGACGCCCGTTTTGGCGAACATTGAGATCCGCAACCGCTATAATCCCGACGTGCTGAGCCTGCCCGCGATGGTTCCCGCCGTGATCCCGATCTTGCTGCTCATGATCCCTTCGATGCTGACGGCGCTTTCCGTCGTGCGCGAAAAGGAGATGGGCTCGATCATCAACCTCTACGTGACCTCCGTCACGCGTACGGAGTTCCTGCTCGGGAAGCAGATTCCCTATATCGCGCTCGCGATGGTGAACTTTTTCCTTTTGACGGCGATGGCCGTTTTCCTCTTCGGCGTTCCGGTGAAAGGGAGTTTTATCGCCCTGACGGTCGCGAGCCTGATCTTCTGCGTCTTTACGACAGGGTTCGGGCTGCTCGCCTCGACTTTCACGAAGAGCCAGATCGCCGCGATCTTCCTGACGATGGTGGCGACTCTGATTCCCGCGATGCAGTTCAGCGGCCTGATCAACCCGACCACTTCGCTTTCCGGCGGCGGCCGGATCATCGGCGAACTTTATCCGGCGACCTACATGCTGACGATCAGCCGGGGCATTTTCTCGAAGGCCCTCGGCTTTGCGGACCTCTACAGCGCATTTATCCCGATGCTGATCGCGGTCCCTGTGATCATGTGCACGGCAGTCCTGCTGCTGAAAAAGCAGGAGGTGTAGGAATGCGAAGACATCTTGAAAACGTCTACCGGCTTGGCGTGAAGGAATTGTGGGGCTTGATCCGCGATCCGATGCTGCTCTTTCTGATCGTATTCACCTTTACCTTTTCGACCTATACTGCGGGCACCTCGATGCCTGAGACGATCTCGAACGCGCCGCTTGCGATCATCGATGAAGACCGTTCGCAGCTCTCGCAGCGCATTATTTCGGCTTTTTATCCGCCGCTGTTCGACGTTTTCGAGATCGAACTGGACGAGGCGGACCCCGGGATGGACAATGGGATCTACACTTTTGTGATGGATATCCCGCCCTCTTTTCAGTCGGACATTTTGGCCGGGCGGACGCCGAGCATCCAGCTGAACGTCGACGCGACGCGCATGAGCCAGGCTTTCACGGGCTCCGGATATGCGCAGCAGATCGCGATGGGGGAAATCACGGAATTCATGCAACGGTATCGGAGTGTCGCGCAGATGCCGGTCGAACTGGAAATGCGCATGCGCTTCAACCCGAACCTTACGCAATCCTGGTTCGGCGCGCTGATGGACATCATCAACAACATCACGATGATGGCGATCGTTTTGACGGGAACGGCGCTGATCCGTGAACGCGAACACGGCACGATCGAGCATCTGCTCGCGATGCCCGTCACGCCGGGCGAGATCATGGTCTCGAAAGTATGGTCGATGGGGCTTGTCGTGCTGATTGCGTCGGCACTTTCGCTCGTCCTGATCGTCCAGGGCGTGCTCGCGGTCCGGATCGAGGGATCGATCCCGCTTTTCCTCGCGGGCGTCGCGCTGCACCTTTTTGCAACGACTGCGATGGGCATTTTCCTCGCGACAGTCGCGCGCAATATGCCGCAATTCGCGATGCTGCTCATTCTGATCCTGATGCCGCTGCAAATGCTCTCCGGTTCGAGCACGCCGCGCGAAAGCATGCCGAAGATGGTGCAGAACGTCATGCAGTTTGCGCCGACAACGCACTTCGTGGAGCTGGGGCAGGGGATCCTGTACCGCGGCGCGGGCATCGACGTCGTGTGGAAGCCCTTTCTTGCGCTCGCCGTGATCGGGGCGGTCTTTTTCTTTGTTTCGCTGCTGCGGTTCCGGAAAACGATCACGCAGATGGCTTGATGTTTTTTGTGAGATAAAAAAAGAAAGATATAGAGGATCAAGATATGGATAAATTGGAGGCGAAATTACAATGACGACAAGCGGTCTTTTAGCTGCTTTGCTTGCGGGTGCTTTGTTCAGCGTGACGCCCGCCCCCGATGTGACGCCGCTCCTGTTGGAGGAACCGGCGGCGATCGTAAGGACGGTCTCGGAGGATACGCTGCTTCCGGATACCGCGTGGTGGACGCTCTTTGACGATCCGGTCCTGAACGCCTGCATCGAGACGGCGTTTGAACGGAACGCGAATCTGGATATGGCGCTTGCGCGCGTGGAACAGGCGCGTGCGGTGCTGGGCGAGACCAGAAGTTATCAGGCGCCAACGCTGGACCTGAACATGCAGTCCTCGCGCGGACGCGTCGTGGGACCCAGCATCGGGATGCCGTCCAATACGGAGCAGGACGCGAATCTGCTCGTCGGCAGCGTCAATTATGAGCTGGACCTCTTCGGCCGTTTACGGAAAGGCACCGCCGCCGCTCTTGCGGACTGGCTTGCCACGCAGTCGGCGCGCAACAACGTCCGCCTCGTTCTCGCTGCTGACGTCGCGCGCACGTACTTTAACCTGCGCTGTCTCGACGAACAGCTTCAGATCCTGTGCGAGACGCTCGCGGCGGATCACGAGACGCTGGAGATCCTGCGCTACAGATATGTACACGGGAAAGATAGTGAGCTGAACTACCAGAGATTCCTGGCGGAGACAGCCTCGGTGGAGAAGCAGGTACACGCCTATGAAAATATGCTCGCGCAGAATGAGACCGCGCTGCTCGTTCTGCTTGGCATGAACCCGCTGGATATGTCCGTGGCGCGCGCGCATGCGGACGTCAGCGTAGACGTTTTTCCGAAACTTCCCGAAGTCCCGGTCGGTCTGCCTGCCCAGGTTTTGGATCGGCGCCCTGACCTCATGCAGGCCAGACAGGAATATGTGGCTGCGGTCGCGCGCGTCGGGAAGGCGGACGCGGAACGTTACCCCAGTTTGAGTCTGAATTTTCTGGTGGGCAATGCAAGCGGCCCGATCGACGACCTTTTTTCCGGCCCGACGGGCTGGAGCATCCTCGGCCAGCTCGCCGCGCCGATCTTCGACGCGGAACGGCGTACTTCGCGGCTGAAACAGGCCGAAGCGAAGGCGTGGGAAGCGCGTGCGAATTACGAACAGACGGTGCGCGTCGCGTTTCAGGAAATATCGGATGCGCTCGTGAATAGGCAGAAACTTTCCGCGCAGGCGGAGCAGCTCCTCATCATGAATGAGGCGCAGGATAAAACCTATTCGCTCGCTTCGTACCAGTTCCAGGCGGGAAAAGTCGGGCAGCTCGACGTGCTCGACGCGCACCGCAACCTGCTCAGCGTGCGGCTCGAACAGGCGGGTAACCATAAAGAGCAGTTGAACGGCGCAGTCCAGCTCTGCCTTGCGCTCGGCGGCGGCTGGGATGTCCTTGCAAGCGACGATCTGCAGATGCTGCCCGTGAAAAAACGTTATCTGGAAGAGCAGATGTAGCGCGAGAGCGGCTTCGGCGCAAAATCCCCGTAACCTTCGTTCTATGAAAAGAGGCGCGCACCACGCGCCTCTTTTTTCTGTCTCGTGCGATGCGCGCAGTTCGGCCGGATTGCCGCAGAAACTTTTACAGGAATGATACAAAACACCACCTATGATCTGTGGCGGTCGCGTATAAAATGTAAAGGTGGTCATATATAAATATGGGGGGATGTTGTGATGCGGATACAGACGAATTGCGGCGGCATCGATTGGACGGAAGTCACGCGCCTGATGACGGAGGCTGGCATGGGTGTCTACGGCGACGAAAAGCATAAGACCGCTTTTCTAAACAGTGCGCGCGTCGTATTCCTCTTCGACCTGAGAGACCACCTCGTCGGCTGCGGCAGGCTGATCTCGGACGGCGCTTATCAGGCCGCGATGTATGACGTATGCATCTCTCCTGACTGTCAGGGGAAAAACCTCGGCACGCTGGTCGTGCGGACGCTTTTGACGGATCTCGACGACGTCAACGTGATCCTTTACGCGACGCCGGGCAAAGAGGCGTTCTATGAGAAGTTCGGTTTCAGGATGGGCAGGACATGCATGGTGCGCTTTATGGAGAGAGAAAAAATGCGCGAGCGCGGTTTCACGGAATAACGCGCTTGATCGGCAGGGGTTTCGTATTTTCGCTTTTATTCCCGAAAGAGCCGGCGCCGACTCGGGGCAAACGGCCTTCCAATCCGGGAGGCCGTTTTGCTTTGCCGGATACGCACATGTGTATTCATTCCGGCTGCATTCCTCGAAAAAATTTTTTTGCAGCGCAAAAAAATTTACGCGATGAAAGCTTGCAAAGCGCGCATTCTTTGTGCCGGGAGTACAATGGATAGAAAAGAAATGCCAAAAGGAGGCCTCGCGATGGAAGATATGTTGAAAAAACAATTGCGCGAAGCACAGATCATAAAGATCCAGCTTGCCGCGGATTCATCCTGGGAGTCGGCGCTCACGGTCGAAAAAGAGACGCCCGCAACGAACGCGGACGCGTGGATGCAGACCTTTGAAGCCGCCTATCTGGGGATCGAAGTTTTTCTTGAACCATGCGACGCAGAAACAATTGCTGTTTTTGCGGGCGTACGCGTCGAAGCGACGTCGGAACATCTCGCTGCCGCGCGGGAATTGATCCTCCTGTGGCAGGCATCCTCCGCATTTTCGCTTTCGGATTTTTTGCGTTACATGGAAGAAAAAATGTCTTTGGCAGGACTTTTTACGGGAGAGCCGGACTTCATGGAGATGGGGATCCTGAATCTTTGGGGATCCTTCGGCGCGCTGTGTTTCTGGGAGCGTGGGGATGGTGCATGCCGCGATGCATTTTATCGGGCGCTTTCAGGCGCAGGACGTTTTAAGAGCTTCCTTCCGGCACAGGCCGTGATCGAAACGGCTTTTGCAACGCCGGTGCCGCACTGGCTCGGCTGTCCCGTTTCGCGCGAAACCGGAGAGGGGCACGTGCTCTCGTTCGACGCGGTGGAAGCCTTCTTCGAAAAAAATCCTGAATGAAAAAAGCGTCCCGCCATTTGTTTTCACGAAGCGTTACAGCGCGCCCATGCGCCAGATCTGGTAAAGGAAAAAGAGCGGCGTGAGGATAAAATCATAGGTCAGGCGCAGGGTGTTCAGCGCGCTGAGTGTCGTGTAGATACGCGCAAGTCCCGCCCATAGTTTGCGTCCCTCGTAGCGCGCGGCAGAACGCCAAACGCCGGTGAGGCATAGGATCAAATAGGAAAAATAAAGAAGCAAAAACAGTGGAACGGTGATAAAAAAGCGCTCCGAGTCGAGGCCGAAAAGGGCAATGAGCAGACGCGGGTTTGTGTAAAAGAGCGCGTTGATCGCAAAGTTGACCGCAAAGTAAAAGAACCAGAAGGCGACGGCAAGCGGATATTCGCCGCGCCATAATTTTTTCAAAAAAAAGGAAGCAGGCGCATCCGCGTCACGCCCGTACGGCGTGTCTCTTTGCAAGGTCTCTCCGCAGTGCAGGCATTTCTCTTCCATATCCGACGTAGATTTCCCGCAGCGGGGACAGGTGATGATCGCCATTCGTTTCCCTCCGATTTTTAATCATTGTAGCAGGAAAATAAAAAGGCCGCGCCCGAAAGCGCAGCCTTTACTGCCGTTTGCGGCGTTCTATTGATAGATCGGGTATTTCTCGCAGAGCAGACCGACCTGTTCGCGGATGTAGTCTTGTTTTGTATCGAATTCGGTCGCGGCAAGCTTGATGAGGTTTGCTACAGTCGTCATATCTTCTTCATTGAGGCCGCGTGTCGTGACCGCGGGTGTGCCGATGCGGATCCCGCTCGTCACGAAGGGACTCTGCGGGTCGTTCGGGATCGTGTTTTTATTGACGGTGATGCGCACTTCGTCGAGCCGGTTTTGCATCTCTTTGCCGGTCAGATCTACGCTGCGCAGGTCGACGAGCATCAGGTGGTTGTCTGTGCCGCCCGAAAGCAGGTCGAATCCCTCGTCCATCATGTCACCGGCAAGTTTTTTCGCATTTTTGAGGACCTGCTCCTGATATGTTTTGAATGCCGGCTGGAGCGCCTCGCCGAGGCAGACCGCTTTTGCCGTGATGATGTGCATCAGGGGCCCGCCCTGGATGCCGGGGAAGATCGCTTTGTCGAATTGTTTGCCGAAGGCGGCGTCCTTGCAGAGGATCATGCCGCCGCGCGGACCGCGGAGCGTTTTGTGCGTCGTCGTCGTCACGACGTCCGCGAAGGGGATCGGGCTTTGGTGGAGCCCCGCAGCGACGAGTCCCGCGATGTGCGCCATATCGACGAAGAGGTACGCGCCGACTTCTTTCGCGATCTCGGCGAAAAGGTCAAAGCGAATCTCGCGCGGATAGGCGGAAGCGCCTGCCACGATCATCTTCGGCTTCACTTTTTTTGCCGTGTCGCGCACTTTGTCGTAGTCGATGCGGTGCGTCGTGTCGTCGACGCTGTAAGGGACGAAATTGTAATATTTCCCGGACATGTTGACCGGGCTGCCGTGCGTGAGATGCCCGCCGTGGTTGAGGTTCATGCCGAGCACGGTGTCGCCCGGTTCGAGCAGCGCGAAATAGACT
>Ga0192237_1071_pt2 | contig 9294 bp, 8 predicted proteins | sample Koala_Koa27_E3_FD_131278 | JGI IMG/M metagenome (GOLD analysis project Ga0192237, IMG submission 131278) | Enriched cells from koala feces incubated with labeled cellulose particles, San Francisco Zoo, California, United States - Koala_Koa2-7_E3 ...
GGCGGTTTCACCTTGGGTCACTTGCTTACCGCGTTTGACCTCGATACGGACTGAACTGTAAAACTTTAGCGCACGTCCGCCGGTCGTCGTTTCCGACGGACCATTGCTATAAGCTGTGCTGATTTGGGAACGTAGCTGGTTGATAAAGATGACTGTCGTTTTACTTTTCGAGATCGCAGCGGTCAGACGTCTCAACGCATAGGACATCAACCTTGCATGAAGGCCAACCTGATTGCTGCCCTCACCCATTTTCCCATCTATTTCCGCTTGCGGCGTAAGCGCCGCGACGGAGTCGACAACAACAACATCAAGAGCTCCGCTGCGAACGAGCGTGTCAAGAATATAGAAGGCCTGTTCTCCGCTATCGGGCTGCGACATATAAAGATCCGCCGCGTTCACGCCCAGCGCCGCCGCAAGACGCGGATCCAGCGCGTGCTCCGCGTCGATAAAAGCAGCAAGTCCGCCGGCTTTTTGAGCCTCGGCGAGAATATGGAGCGCAATGGTCGTTTTACCGCCGCCTTCAGGACCGAATATCTCTATGATCCTGCCGCGCGGCACGCCACCGATTCCAAGCGCCACGTCCAAAGGGAGGATACCGCTCGGAATAACTTCCACCACGGGGCGCGCTTCGTCGCCAAGGCGCATGATCGCGCCCTCTCCGAACTTTCCTCTTATTTCGTCTAAAGCCTGCTCCAGAATGTCTTCTCGTGTTACAGCTTCTTTTTTCTTAGCCATATGTCTGCCTCCAAATCCATTTGTTACTTTTTGATTACTATTTGATTATAACAGTTTACTAAATTTTGAAAACCCCGAGCGGCGTATATTTCGGCCCATCGGGAAAAAGCTCGCTTTTCATCAAGATCATAGCATTCACTTGCCATGCTTCCGTATACAAGGGATCGCTTTGAACGGTATCGATCTGTACCTGCGGAAAAGGGTCTTTGGAATTCCTGCGTCCAAGCGTGATATGCGGCGTATAACGGCGCGGTTCACGCGCAAGACCGACAGATAAGGCTGCGTTTTCTGCCGCATTCTGTACTTCTTGTAAACGATTCAATGCCCCAGTCACACCAGTCCAAACGATCCGGGCCGGGGGAAAGCTCGGAAAAGCGCCAATACCCTGTATCTGAAGCATGAACGCCCCTTTTTGTTTGAATTTTGTAAGATATCGAATGATGCCCTGAACCATATCTTCTTGGATTTCTCCACAAAATTTAAGCGTGATATGAAGCGTTTCAGGACGCACCCACCGGACATCCGGCACATCACGCCTGCGGGCATCCAGCCACAGGCCGATTGTATTTTTTTGCTCCGCAGGAATCTCTATACATAAAAAAGTCCGCAGGATCACGCCTGCGTATTTCGGTCCTCACCTGGACATTTCAGGACAACTCCTCTGAGATAAATCGAAGTGCTTCCATAACCGCAAGAAGTCTGATCTGCTCCCTGTCCCCTTCGAAATAACGAACAAAAACGCCTTCACTTTGTTCACCGACATATCCAAACCAGACTGTGCCGACTGGCTTTTCGGGCGATCCGCCGCGCGGCCCGGCGATACCTGTTACGCTCAATGCGATGTCAGAGTTGTAAATTCTCTTCGCGCCGCATGCCATCGCCGCGGCACATTCCGCGCTCACAGCACCAAAACGTACGATTATCTCCGGCGCAACACCTAGAATGTCCCATTTTGCCTCATTGCTGTACGTAACGGCTGAGCCGAAGAAAACGGCAGACGCGCCGGAAACAGAGGTCAGCGCAACCGCGATAAGTCCACCTGTACAGGATTCTGCCAGCGCAACGCTCTGTTTTTTTCGGGAGACGGCGCAGATTGTTTTTTCAGCAAGATACAGAATTTCGTTGTTCATTTTCCAAAAAAACCATAAATCACATCAAGGCCATTATGAAAAAAAGCCCAATAAACAAAACGCATAAGCAGATTGACGATCACGCCGCCGGCAATATCATCTGCCATGATGCCGATACCACCCGGCAACTTTTCGATATGTCGGATCGGGAATGGTTTGGTAATATCGACGATTCGAAAAAGGAAAAGCCCGCCGATCGCAAAGGAAAGATCGAAACCCCAGCACGCGATCCAGTAACCGACGACTTCATCGATCACAACTTCCGACGGATCTTTTTTACCGGAAACTTTCGCATATCGATCTGCCGCGTACGTCCCGATCAAAGCAACTAAAACAATCAGCCAGGCAGGGATCCTGTGCATCGCGATCAAGGTTACACAAGCAACCATCGAACCAAGCGTGCCCGGCATCCTGCTATAGGATCCGATCATGCCGACCGTTGCGATCATTCCATACCAAGTTTTCATTTCCGCCGTTTTTTTCATAACGCGCGCACTTCTCCTACCATATCGTGCGGCATCGCCTCTGTCATTCTGACTGAAACAACATCGCCTTGTTTTATTTTGTCTAAAACGCCGCGGACCTCGATCAAGCCGTCTACCTCCGGAGCTTCGCGAAAACTCCGCCCCTCCGCAAAACCATACTCTGTTTCAACTCTGTCTATGAGTACGTCCAATGTTTTTCCTAAAAAATCCCGCTGTCTTTCAATTGAAATATTTTCCTGCAATACAAGCAATTTTTCAAGTCGTTTTTGCTTAATCGCGTCAGGAACTTGCCCATGCATAGTTGCAGCTTCTGTACCCTCTTCGGGGAAAAAGGTAAACGCACCGAGCCGGTCAAAACGCGCGGCTTCAATAAATCGAAGCAGATTGTCGTATTGCACCGCGCCTTCCCCCGGAAATCCAACCATACATGTCGTGCGCAACGCAAAAGAGGTGTCGATCGAGCGCGCCGTTTGAAAAATCGCCAAAAGCTGCGCTGGATCTATTGCGCGATTCATAGAAGCAAGGACGTTTGCGTCCGCATGCTGTATCGGGATGTCAAGATAGGAAAGCACCTGCGTACCGCTTGCCACGCGTTCGAGCAAACGAGTTGTCACACGGGAGGGATGCAGATAGAGCAGCCTGATCCATATATTTTTCGGCAAAGAGGATTCAAGCGCATCCAGAAGACCGACAAGGTCGCTGCCATTTGATAGATCCGTGCCGTAAACCGTCAAATCCTGTCCGACGACACAAAGTTCTTTTGCGCCTTCTTCGACCAGCTGCTGCGCTTCTTTGACGAGAAGGTCAACAGGTAAGCTGCGCAAACCACCTCGAATACCAGGGATCGCGCAATAGGTGCAACGATTGTCGCATCCTTCGCTGATTTTCAAGTAACGGGTATAAGGAGAAGAAGCTGGCAGGTTTGTTCTGCACCGGTAAGAAGCAGAAACACCGCCGAGGTTTTCGATCACACGCTTCCAATCCTCGCTCTGGGCCCAAAAATCAACTGCGGGCATCTGTGAAGTCAGGTCCATATCGTACCGATTGACTAGACAGCCGACAACGCCGATCTTTTTTAGTTTGCCCTGTTGTTTTAACTGCTCGAGATCAAGGATCGCAGCCACGCTTTCTTCAACTGCCGGACGAATAAAACCGCACGTATTGACGATGCCGACCTCTGCAAGCTCAACATCCTCCACAAGTTCATGTCCTGCGCGTTTCAGCTCCCCCGCAAGACATTCACTGTCAACTCTATTTTTTGCACATCCCAAACTGAGGCAGAATATTTTCATTTATACAACGTTGAAATATCTTCGTTAACAGGCTGATTCAACATATAGAGCCGAAGCCCCTCTTCCGTAAGCCCCGCCGCAAGGCTAAGCGCCATCCGGATTCGCGCCTGATAAGGGTTGAGTTTACCGCCCGACATTGCGCCGAGTTCAAGAAGCTTTGAGAAACTCCCCTCGAAATTGTTAGAGGGAAGGACCTGTCCTTCAAAACTCCGAGAAACGACTACGATCGGGATACGGCGACGCAAGATATTCCGGATATGCGGCATCCACGCGGGAGAAACGCTCCCCGTTCCGGAGGCCGCAATCACGACGCCTTGGATATCCTGACTTGATGCAAGCGCAGAGAGAATTCGCTCTCCGCCGCCTAATGTCGACCAGACCGCTTCTACAGCAGCAACGTCTTTCGGCTTACGCGCCAAAAACCCGGGGCGCTTCGGCGATCTGAAAAATTTTACGTCATTATTGAGTACTTTCCCAATAGAGCCGCGGCCGGGCGATTGAAAAGTGTTCTCAGGCATCGTCGGGTCGACCATGACAGCTTCCGAGGCAGCAAAAAATTCTCCGCTCGAGCAGATCATAACGCCTTTATCGCGCGCTTCAGGCGAGAGCGCGGCCTGCACGGAACAATGCAGGTTTATAAGTCCCTCTTCCACACCCGCGCGTCCCTGCACCATGAGATTTGCGAAAACGCACGGTTCCGGATGCTGCCAAAGCAGATCCGTGAGATATGCCATCTCTTCCATGACGCCGCTTCCCGAAATCACGATAACACCCGTATAACCCTTTTCGGTCACGAGGCTTTCAAGCATATTCGCCATCTCGAGCGTAAGCTGCATGGAATAATGGCTGCTCGGCTGAGTACTCCAGTCGATCAATTCGCAACGCACTGCGATTTCTTTCGGCAAATAATTAAGCAGGGTCGACGCATCCGCATTTTCTTCATCTTCGGTGAAATTTCCCGCAATTACGATCGCCAGTTTGGTTTCAGCGTCCAAATACGACCCCTCCATCCGGAAGTCATTCTATCTGAGAAAAGGAACTCTCTCTCAGGATGATTTTATCCTAAATATAGGACTCTTACAAATTCGCGGTAGACTTTTTCATCCTTTACATATATCCTACATACGCCTGATTTTATTGGATACCTCACGATAAACATAATAATTTGGAGGAACATCCGGACGACATGACCGACTCTCTAAACAGCTTGCTTTCATATGGTGCGGAGGCTTTCGAAAATCTGATTGCATGGCTCGTCGCTGTGATTGGACAACTCGGCTACCCGGGGATCACCGGGCTTATGTTTCTCGAATCTTCTTTTTTCCCATTTCCAAGTGAAGTCGTTGTACCGCCAGCAGGATATCTTGCATGGAAAGGCGAGATGAATCTTTTCGCAGTAATTTTTGCCGGAATACTAGGCAGCGTGCTTGGAGGCCTTTTCAATTATTGGATCTCTGTTAAATGGGGGCGCCCTTTTTTCGAAAAATACGGCAAATATTTTTTTGTGACACCAGAATCGCTCGACAAAGCGGAAGTTTTTTTCGCAAAGCACGGTCATATCAGTACGTTCACGGGGCGACTGATCCCCGTCATACGTCAATATATTTCGCTTCCTGCCGGGCTTGCCAGAATGCCGCTCAAACAGTTTTGTTTCTACACCGCACTCGGTTCGGGAATCTGGGTCGTCATCCTTGCGCTCGTCGGTTATTTTTTCGGGAGCAATCAGGAACTCATCCATGAGCAGATCAAAAAAATAACGATTTTTCTTTTGATTTTCTGTGTATGTACTGTCATTTTCTACATATGGAGGCAGAGGCGCAAAAATAAGGACCTGCCGTAAAGCGATCATTCTTTGAAACAATTCAAAAATACGCACCGTTGGCGCAAATCTCACGATTTCCCACGTTATTTTCTACGAGAAAAAATTCAATAAAAACGGCAACAAAAAACCGTACTTCTTACACAAGCCGTAAAACATTCCATTTTTTATACTGGACAGACATAAAGCACGCAAACACTTGCGCGCTAGAATCTTTTTATTAAGGAGTTGCAGACATGAAACGTTTTTCATCAACAGCATTGGCGGCCCTCTTATTGATCGTATGCACCGTGGTCTATATCAGCGTCGCTTTTGCCTCGGTAGGAGATCTGGTACGCACATCCGAACCCTTTGCGGGCACTGTGCTTGTGGAGGGACTTGACGCGCCGTGGGAAATGATTTGGGGACCGGACAATAAATTATGGGTGACAGAACGTATGGGGAAACGAATCTTACGGATCGACCCGGAAAACGGTTCAATCAAGGATACGGTTCGAATCGAAGAAGCACATGCGGCGGGCGGTCACGAAGGCGTGCTTGGCCTTGCACTTGCGCCCGATTTCCTGAAACCGGGCAGCGAGAATCACGTCTACACCGTTTACACATACAAGTCTACGCCCAGCAAAACTTCGTCGGACTATAAAAAGATTGTACGCTTTCGTTACGATCCTGAAAATGAGACACTGATCGAACCCGTAGCGATCCTGGACCGTATTCCGGCCGGGAACGACCACAACGCAGGACGGATCGTTTTCGGTCCAGATAAAAAATTGTATCTTTCATTGGGTGAGCTCGGCCATAACCAGGGAGACAATATGACGCTGCCTAACGAAGCGCAGCGACTTCCCACCGCCGGAGAAATCTTGGGGAAAGATTGGAGCGCCTACGTCGGCAAAGTGCTGCGCATTAATCCAGACGGTTCTATCCCGCATGACAACCCCGTGCTGGATGGCGTAAAAAGTCACGTCTTCACATACGGACATAGAAATCCTCAGGGTCTCGTTTTTGTCGGAGCACATCTTTTCTCCTGTGAACATGGTCCTTCCACAGATGATGAAATCAACCGCCTTGAAGTGGGCGGAAATTACGGCTGGCCGATCGTAGCCGGCTTTCGGGATGACCAGGGTTATATTTTCGCAGACTGGTCCAAGGCCACCAAAGACGCAATCGACGCATATGACCCGAACCAGCCAAACATCGTGCCGGCCGAAGGCGTTCCCACGATCCGGGAGACTGAATGGAATGCACCGAACTTCAAGCCTCCGGTAAAAACGTTCTACACTGTACCGGACGACTATAATTTCAAAGATAGCCGTTTCGAGAAGCTGCCCTATCTTTTCTGGCCCACAATCGCGCCATCGAGCATCGTCTATTACCCGTCGGACGGAGCCATTGCGGCGTGGAGGAACTCGCTGCTTGTCACAACGCTCAAAACCGGACAAATATACAAGTTGAAGCTGAACGAAGATGGTAAAACGGTGCAAGGCGATGCGATCGCTTATTTCCACACAGGAAACAGATATCGAGTCGCCGTTGTGGCACCCGACACAAAAAGTATTTTCGTAGCGACTGACAAAAGCGGAAACGTTCTCGACAGGAATTTCATGCCTACGGACAAAGTAGAAAATTCCGGCGCGATCATCGTGTTCAAATATATGGGAACAGCAACGCGATAAATAATAGATTCCATAACACTGTAATAGTAATAAAAAGGCCGGACGTATACGTCCGGCCTTTTTATTGCAGTTCTTGTTCTTTATTTGTTCTTTTTCCCGCCTGCCAAGTGTTCGATATACTGTCGTGCGCATCTTCCTGAGAAACCGCCGTGGCGCAATTCCCACTGGATCGCGCCACGCTCTAAATCGTACACGGGGACATCCAGCTTGTATTCTTCGGCAAGCACTCTGACGATGTTCAGGTATTCGTCCTGTTCGGGCGAGAAAAAGCGCACCATCAATCCAAATCTGTCGACCAGCGACATTTTTTCCTGCATCGTCTCGGACTCGTGCATATCGTCCGCTTTGTCCTCGCGATCTTTCCAGCTTTCGCGCATCAAATGCCGTCTGTTGGACGTTGCATAGATTAGCACGTTATCCGGGCGTTTTTCCAGACCGCCTTCGATAAACGCTTTCAGAAATTTATATTCGACCTCAAACTGTTCGAATGAAAGGTCATCAAGGAAAATCACAAATCTATAATTGCGGTTTTTGATCCGGTCGACGATCATGTTGAGGTCCTCTATTTGATGCTTATAAACTTCGATCATGCGAAGTCCATCGGGCGCATATTCGTTAAGAAGAGCTTTGACTGAAGAGGACTTTCCGGTTCCGCTTTCGCCGTAGAGGAGCACGTTGTTCGCCGGCCGTCCCTCCAAAAAGGCGACCGTGTTGTCGACTAAAATCTGCTTTTGTTTTTCGTAACCAACAAGTCCCGAAAGCAAAATATCCTCCGTGTGCGTGGCGGGCATGATTTCTTTTGCCGAACCATCCCAGCGAAATGCCTTGTTGAGCGCATACTTACCAACGCCTCTTACGCAGTAAAAATGCGTGAGCGCATTATATGATTCCTCTGCGGAGCCGGCTTTTCGCATTTCATCCGCAAAACGCTGGACGATCTTCCCCGCCGTTCGATCAAAGAAGAAACCCCCAGAGGAAAAGGGGGCATATTCGCCGACACGCTCGAATAGTGACACGCCAAGTTCCCTGTCAATTTTTGTCAGGTCGAAGTTAAAGTAAAAATGGACGGCTTCCAAATCTTCAAAGACAAGGCGGCTCAATGTGCCACCCAAGGGGGCACGGCGTTCCTGCGCCAGCGTAAAGGCATTTTCACACTGCGTAAAGAGCAATGCAATCCATGACTGCCAAATGTTGCCAGTCAAACCATACTGTTCGGCGGCAGAGATCATACGTGCAATGCAATCTCCGTACCACGAGGCCATTTCCGGCTTTGTACTGTCTTCTAATTGTCCTGTGCTGGCGATAAGCCCGGAAATACAGGAAAACACTTCGTCTTTTTCAAATTCTCGAAACGCAATCAAGTCGGGATACATTCACCTAGTCCTCTGAGATCCCCGCTTTTATTTTTGCTTTTTTACGCTCGTCTGCATCCATTATTGCCTTACGAATACGGACATTGAGCGGCGTCACTTCAACCAGTTCATCATCACCGATCCACTCAAGCGCGCTATCCACCGTCATGATGCGCGGTACGTCTAGCACCACCGTCATGTCTTTCGTAGCGGAACGGTGATTTGTCTGCTGCTTCCGCTTGCTGGGGTTACAGGGCAGATCTTTGCCGCGGGAACTCTCCCCGACAACCTGACCGTTATAGACAGGGTCTCCCGGTTTGATAAAGAGCGTCCCGCGTTCTTGCAGATTTTCAAGCGCATAACTCGTTGCCGTACCGCTATCCATGCTAACCAGAGAACCCCGGCTGCGTGAATTAATCTCGCCGAGCCAAGAATCGTAGCCGACAAAACGCGAGGCCAATATTCCGAGCCCGCGCGTATCCGTTAAGAACTCTCCGCGATAGCCGATAAGACCGCGCGTCGGTATCTTAAACTCCAGACGCAAAACGCCGGTTCCCGTGTTCTGCATACCTTTGAGTTCGCCTTTACGCTGCGCTAGCTTCTGGATCACGACACCCTGATATTCTTCGGGCACATCTATAATCAATTCTTCCATAGGCTCAAGCATTTTGCCGTTGGCATCATGCTGGACAATGACCTCCGGCCTCGAAACACAGACCTCCGAGCCTTCGCGCCGCATCTCTTCGATCAAAATGCCAAGATGCAGTTCGCCCCGGCCGGAGACCTTGACCCCGTCGGGCCTGCC
>Ga0192237_1076_pt1 | contig 8889 bp, 8 predicted proteins | sample Koala_Koa27_E3_FD_131278 | JGI IMG/M metagenome (GOLD analysis project Ga0192237, IMG submission 131278) | Enriched cells from koala feces incubated with labeled cellulose particles, San Francisco Zoo, California, United States - Koala_Koa2-7_E3 ...
GGGAATGACGTGTTGCCCTTTTTTGAAGCGTTCGTTTCTCGCTTTTGCTATCTCCTGCGGTGAGGAGACCTCCTCGATCTGGATGACGCGCGAAGCAGGCGGCAGTTTTAACTTATGCAGGATCTTCGATACCATGCCCTCAGATGTTCCGATTACCATGACAGAACATGGGGCAACGCTTGCAAAGCAATCCATGACCTCTTTGCGGTGCTCGGGGAATTCAAACATCGCACGCCGAATTGCACTGATCTGGTTCTTCTCCGATTTCGCACTGCGGCCGCAAACGATGCTGCCTTTATGGATCACGAGACCGTCGTCAATGATGAAGTCAGCGTCGAGCATCGAAGCTACCGTTTGCGCTCGCTGGCTTTTGCCCGTTCCCGCTGCACCGACGAAAGCATAGGTCTTGATCTGGCTATATGCTTTTTGTTTTGATTCCTGTATTTCCATTTTGTTTCCGATCCGTTATGGAATAAGCTCTAGGTCTGCGCCGAGTGACCGCATTTTCTCGACAAGGTCTTCATATCCGCGCCAAACGTGGTGCAGGTCACAGACGAGTGTTTCGCCCTCAGCGGCGAGGCCGAGAATGATCAAAGCAGCTCCTGCGCGCAAATCGGAGGTGTGGACCTCTGCCGCAGTTAGCTTCGGGACGCCTGTAATCACGGCGACATTATCCTGTACGTCGATTTTCGCACCCATTTTTTTAAATTCCTTGATATGCAGGAAACGGGAGTCAAAGACACTTTCATTTACGACGCTTGTTCCGGATGCCAGACAGAGCGCCGCCATGAATTGTGGCTGCGTGTCTGTTGGGAAACCGGGGTGAGGCGCAGTCTTTAGGGATACGCCTTTCAAGTTGCCGTTCCATTTCGCAGTGATCTCGTTGTTGAATATATCGATCAAAGCACCTGCTTCTTCCAGCTTCATAAGGAGTGCGCTCAGATCTTCCGGATCGATCCCGCGCACAGTGACCTGTCCTTTGGAGACGATGCCCGCGATGAGATAAGTGGAGGCTTCGATGCGGTCTGGAATGATCTCACCGTGTGCTGAATGGAGCGATGTTTGACCTGTGATGCGGATTGTGGGTGTGCCGTCCCCTTTGATCGGAACGCCGAGCAGGCGCAGAACATCCGCAAGGTTGACGATCTCCGGCTCTTGCGCTGCATTTTCGATGTAAGTGACGCCATCCGCGAGCGCAGCCGCCATCATCAAGTTTTCCGTTGCGCCGACAGAGGGGAAATCCAGTTCGATCGTTGTGCCTTTTAGCCTGCCCTGTGACGTCGCGTGTACAGAACCATGTTCCAGTTCAATGGAGGCGCCCATTTTCGAGAGACCTTTTAAGTGAAAATCTATTGGTCTGCTGCCAATTGCACACCCGCCTGGCAATGGTAAAACTGCCCGACTGCAACGCGCAACTAGTGGTCCGAGCACGAGTGACGAGGCGCGCATTTTGCGGACCAGGTCTGCCGGCGTCTCCCATTTTAGTTTTTCCGGCACGTCTATTTTCATGTAGTTTTTTTGGAACTCGATCGATGCGCCGAGATAACGCAGCATTTCTGCCATTGTCTGTATATCGTGCAGGTTCGGTACGCGTTCAAGCGTTAAGCTCTGACCCTTTAAAAGGATCGAAGCAGCCATAACAGGCAGAGCCGCATTTTTTGCACCCTGCACGTCTATGACGCCCGAAAGCGGTTTCCCCCCCCGTATCAGCATCTTATCTTCCAAATTCAGTCCACTCCCGCTCATTGTATAAATATATCGGCGCTACAGGTCTGCTTCGAGCGCATCCGCTATTTTCTGTGCAGCGGTGCCGTTGCCAAAAGGATTTGCCGCGCACTTCCCCACGATCGTTTCAAAATAAGTATCGTCGTGCAAAAGCTTCAAAGCTTCTTCTATTATTCTATCACTATCTGTTCCCACAAGTATCCCGCTTCCCCGCTCTACAGCTTCCGGTCGTTCCGTGACGTCTCGCAGGATCAGCACAGGTTTATGGATTGCAGACGCCTCTTCCTGTACGCCGCCGCTGTCGCTCAAAATAAAGGCAGAAGCATTCATACACCAGACGAAATCAGGGTAGTCGAGGGGATCGCAAAGTAGTGCGCGCGTCTCATTGCCCAATTTTTCCATAATAATTTCACGAACAGCCGGATTTTTGTGCATCGGGATTACGACGTAAAGAGAAGGATTGCGGACAAGCAGTCTATCGATCGCGTCACAGACCGATTCAAGCGGTTTGCCCCATGATTCGCGGCGGTGCATGGTTGCGAGCAGAAAGCGTTTGCCGTCAAGTACGGGCAGTAGTTCGGGCGCGCTTGGCGCCTTTTTGTTTTCTATTGTAAAGTGCAGCGCATCGACGACGGTATTACCGGTGACATAGATATGCGATTCGGGCGTTCCCTCGCGCAGCAGGTTTTTTTTCGCCAGCTCTGTCGGTGCGAAGGCCCATCTCGTAATCCGGTCCGCCAGCACACGATTCATCTCCTCCGGAAACGGAAGCGCCATGTTACCGCTGCGTAATCCGGCCTCTATATGACCGACGGGTATGTTTCTGTAAAAAGCCGCAAGCGCCGAAGCAAATGTCGTTGTTGTGTCGCCATGTACGAGCACCGCATCGGGGCGGATTTCGTCAAAATAGCTTCCTGCTCCGGTCAGGACAGAGGCAGTTATGTGGTCAAGAGACTGGCGCTCTCGCATGATGCTTAAATTTTCGTCCGCCTCGGTCCCGAAAAAAACGAGTGCCTGCGAAAGCATGGCAGCATGCTGTCCCGTTGCCAACACCTTTACGTCAAAATAAGCGCGTTTGCGTAAAGCGATGATGACCGGCGCCATCTTGATAGCTTCAGGTCGCGTTCCTACTACACAGACGACACGTTTTTTTGTCATTTTTCTAACCCCTTTATAAACCAAGAAAACGGTAACTTGTAAAAAGCATGAATATGTGGACGCAACCTATCACAGCAAGCGTAGCCGTCTTTGGCAGTCCGGCGTCGAGCAGCTTATGGTGCGCATGGCCGCGGTCCGGTGTGAAAGGCGAACGTCCTGTGAAAATACGTCGCGTCATCGCGATCAAGGTGTCGAGGACCGGTACGCCTCCCATCAGGAGCAAAGCGAGCAGCATGAAAAAAATCCCTTTTTGAAAAAAAGTTGGAAAAAGGCTCCATGTGAGGTGAGATGCGCAGATATATCCTAAAAAAGTACTGCCTCCGTCCCCCAAAAATGTGCGCGGCGACGGAAAGTTCCATGCAAATACGCCGAAAACGAGCCCGGAAAGCGGAAGCCAGACTACGGGGCTTCCCGCAAAAATCACGGCCATCAGGGTCGTAAGGAACGTCATCGTGAGGCATAGGCCATCCATTCCGTCGATAAAATTATAGGCGCTTGTGGCGCCTGCGATCCAGAGCGTGAGTAAGAGGCGCTGCCACAAAGGAACAGGCAATGGATAAACGACCCAAAGAGCCGCCGCCAGGTGAAAGACCAGACGCATAAGTGAAGGAAGCGGATGCATGTCATCCATATAGCCAACGACAAAGACGAGGGACGCGCCTGTCGCAACGAGACGCACCTCGACGCCGGGATTCGGGGAAAAAAGCGCCCAGATCAGGTACCCGCTCCAGAGCGCAAGTCCTGCGCCGCGCGGCATGATGGTCGCATGTTTCTTTCTGCCTCCCGGCTTGTCAAGCAACCGGAACTTCTGTGCAAGAGCAATCGTTACGGGAGTCGAAGCCAACCCCCACAAAAAGAGGATGAGTGCGAAAAGATAGACTGGGAGCACTCCTACACCTTTGCTCTATTTCGTGCCAAAGAGCCTGTCTCCGGCATCACCAAGCCCCGGCACGATATATCCGTGGTCGTTCAGGTGCGAATCTACTGCGGCCGTGTAGATGTCTACGTCGGGATGGACCTCGTGGAACTTTTCGATCCCTTCGGGCGCCGCGAGCAATGAAACGAGAGAGATGCGTTTTCCGCCTACTTTTTTGATATGGCTGACGGCTGCGACTGCGGAACCGCCAGTGGCAAGCATTGGATCGACGACAAAAATGTCTCTGTCCGAGATGTCTTTCGGCAGCTTGCAGTAATAGTCGACGGGCTGGAGTGTTTTTGGATCTCTGTAAAGGCCGATGTGTCCGACCTTTGCATTTGGAACGAGCTTGAGTATCCCTTCGACCATACCGAGACCCGCACGCAAGACCGGCACGATCGCGAGCTTTTTGCCGGAAAGCGTGCAAATACGTGTTTTTTCAAGGGGCGTCTCGATCTCGACCTCTTCGAGTGGAAGCTGACGCGTGATTTCGTAGACCATAAGCCCTGCAACTTCCTGCACTAGATCGCGGAAATCTTTCGAGGATGTATTTTTGTCCCGCATGAGACCGATCTTATGACGGACGAGCGGGTGATCGATCACGACGGTACGTCCGCTGTCTGCGGACTCTTTTTTGAAGTGTTCTTCGGCATGTAATGTTTCGTAGGAATCGATTTTTTCTAGGCGCTTGCCATGGCGCCCCTCCTCGAACTGTTCCGCAAGCCATGTGTCAACGATTTCTTTCGCAATGCCGGAGCCGAGGACGCGGCTGCCGAGCGCAAGCACATTTGCGTTGTTGTGTCTGCGGCTCATTGCGGCTGTAAAGTGGTCATGGCAGAGCGCGCATCGAATACCTTTGACTTTGTTTGCGACAATACTCATTCCGATTCCTGTGCCGCAGAAAAGGATCGCAAACTGCGCGTTCCCTTCTTTCACGGCGTTTGCCGCTTTTAAACCCCAATCGGGATAATCGACGCTCTGCTCTGCCGAAAAGGTGCCGTAGTCGAGGATCTTATATTTGTCACTCTGTCCCTCGAGATGCTTTTTTATTTCTTCTTTCAGGTCAAAACCAGCATGGTCTGCGCCCAAGGCGATTTTCATTTTTATTCTCCCTTTATGCAAAAACTATTTTACAATCTCTGTAATAATCTCGGATGCAAGCGTATAGGGATCACAGTCGCGGCATGCGAGCCTGTCGAGGATGCCCGATTCGCGCTCTTTATTCCATACTTTTTCCACGAGCAAAGATATCTCTCCGCGCAGGATCGCCTCCACTTCCATCTCGAGCTTGGAATACCTGCGCCGTTTGCCTTCTTCCGAAGATGCGAGATATGTCGCATGGTCGTCCAGCGCCGCTTTGACATGTTCCACGCCGGTATTTTTATATGAAGAGACCATGACGACGGGCGGAATCCATTCTTTTTCGCCGATCAGTTTCAACATGAGCTGCACGTCAGAGGCGACTTTGTCCGCCCCCTCTTTGTCCGACTTATTGATTACGAAAATGTCCGCGATTTCCATGATGCCTGCCTTCATGATCTGTACGTCGTCGCCCATGCCCGGAACGAGCACAAGGCAGACTGTATCCGCGATCTTGACGATGTCGACCTCGGACTGTCCTACTCCAACGGTTTCGATGATAACGACATCGTATCCGCAGGCATCAAGAATCAGCGCCGCTTCATGTGTAGCGCGGCTCACGCCGCCCAGATTTCCTCTGGAACCCATGCTGCGGATAAAGACATCCGAGTCGAGCGCGTGGCTCTGCATGCGCAAACGGTCGCCGAGAATCGCGCCGCCCGTGTATGGGCTGGACGGGTCGATCGCAATGACGCCTACTTTTTTACCGTCGTTTTTATAGTGGGAGATCAGGCGGTCAACAAAGGTGCTCTTCCCCGCGCCGGGACTTCCTGTGACGCCGATGACCTGCGCTTTTCCCGTACGGGGATAAATTTGCTTCATCAGTTCCTTTGCGTCGGAGGTTTCAGACTCCACAAGGCTGATTAATCTTCCGACCGCTCTGGGGTCGCCAGAAAAGGCTCTTTTAAGCAGTTCTTCCATAGCAGAAACTCCTTTGAGTGTTGGTCTCTTTTTTTATCAAAATCAAGTTTATCACGAAACGGGAGCGTGTACGCCCGCTGCGAAGTTATTTATTGAAAAGAATATCAACGCCCGCGAAAGAATAAAGGCCGAGGCCGATCGAAGCCGCAAAGGTAAACCCGAGCAGGATGCGCAGATAAAGTACAAACATCGGGCCTCCGGGCCATTTGCCGGATTGGATATTAACAACCATGCGCGAGATCAGGAGCGAAAGGCCGAAAAGTCCCATTGCAACGAGCGCCTGGAGATTAACCGTGGGGATGTTTTGTAGAAATCCAAACAAAGATAACACCTCTTCTAAGAAGAATCAGGACAGCAAAAAAGGAGGGCCGCAACCCTCCTTACATGATACCTCTTTCCGCGTCGATTGTCATTCTGCCAATCAGATCGCATCCAAAAGAGACGCGTTCGGCTTTTTTTCTTCGTGGATCTGGCGCAGTACGGCAACGCAAACCTCAAGTGCGCGTTTGCCGTCCCGGATGCCGACCATCGGCTGTGTCCCCTCCCGCACGCACTGCACAAAATGTTGCAGTTCAAGCTTCAACGGTTCCATTTTCTGGAAAACGGGGTGTTCCATCACTTCAACCACGTTGCCGCCGACCTGGCGTACGCAGCGTTGAACTGAAATATCCTGTGTCTCATAGTTTAAGGTAATGAAACGTTCTGCCTCCATGATCTCCATCTGACGGATACGTTTTTCTGATACCCGGCTTACGAGAATATGTGCCATCGCGCCGTTCGCAAATTGCAGCTGTGCCGAAGCGACATCTTCGTGATTCGTACGGACACAGCGTCCCATTGCTGAAATAGAGACAAGGTCGGAATGGATCATGGAAAGTATGATGTCGACGTCGTGGATCATGAGGTCAAGAACGACGCCCACATCGCTGATGCGTGGCGAAAAGGGCCCCATACGATGCGTCTCGATCATATAAGGTTCGTTGATAAATTCACGGACATGCTGAACGGCGCTGTTGAAACGCTCAATATGCCCCACCTGCAAAATCAAGTCTTTTTCGACTGCGAGGCGAAGGAGTTGCTCTGCTTCGTCTACACTCGATGTGACCGGTTTTTCGATCAGCACATGCACGCCATGCTCCATCGCGATCTTTGCGATCTCAAAATGCATGCTTGTTGGAACAACAATGCTGAGGGCGTCAGGTTTCTTCTCCTCCAAAAAGGTCTCGATCTCTGTAAAGTGCGGAACTCCGAGCGGTTCCGCGACTGCGGCTGCGCGTTCTTCGTTGATATCTACGATCCCGACGAGTTGTGCGTCCAGGATCTCCGTATATACCCGCGCGTGGTGCATGCCGAGATGCCCCACGCCGATTACGCCAACTTTTATATTGTTCATGCTTTCACCTCTGACGGCGATTTGCGAAAAAGACTTTTCGCACCATAAGTATTATCACTCATAAAGAAACGTTCGTGGCGTATGCGAGCAGGAAATTTCTGCTTGCAGCATCGCCGCCTCTGTAGGAATAAAAAAGATCGTTTTCACAGTGCGTACAGCGTCGCATTGTGTAGATGTGTTCTTTCGAAAGGCCCGCTGCTTCTAACTGATTTGCGATTTGAGACTGGATATCAAAAAAAATAAAATCGCCGCTTTCTTTCCAGTTTTCTGGCGAGAAGACTTCAAGTCCTTTTCTTGTCGACGGATCGCCCTTTTTTTTACGGCTGTAACATTTGGAGCATATTGAAGGCGCGATCCATGCCCACATCTCTCCCGCTGTATCGATATTCCCGCGCTCCATTTCACGGATGAGTGCATTTTCTGCGATATTTTTTACAGTGCCGACGTAGCCTGAATGGAGAATAAAGAGCCATGGCACAGGGCTCGTTCCGGCAACGACAACGGGCGTACAATCCGCAAAACGGAGGCTGGCGCAAACAGGGGAATCATATTTTAGGAAAACGCCGTCCGCTTTTGGGCGTAAAGGAAGCGCATAGAGCATTTTAGGCTTGAGCACTGCAGTTCCGTGGACTTGATGTGGCGCGATTAGGGGTGTGGTCGATGCTTTTTTATGGATAATTTTCCATACCTTTTGCGGATCCCCCTGTGCCTCATCCATCGCCGCTCCTCTGCCGAAGAGTTTGACGGAGAAATATTTTGCGAGTGTCTCGGGAAGAACAAAGTCAAGCATGACCTGCCCGTTTTCTTGATGCAGAAAAAATGGCTGATTAGTCATGGCAAAGATGCTCCTTCACCCATCCGACTAAGTAGAGGCTGCCGCAGCAAAGGGTCGCTTTTTTTGTCTTTTGGGCTTCCTTGACTGCCTCCAACGGATCTTGAAATGAGCCCATTATTTTGAAATCGAGCGCCGCTGCCTCTTTTTCAAGAGCTTTTGCACTCATGCTGCGAGGCATACAAGGAACTTCTGTACAATAAAGTGCAGGTGACAGAGGCGTAAGCAACGTGAGCATTTCGGTGACATCCTTATCCGCCATTATTCCCAGCACGATATTCAACTCACCCGGTTTGAAAATTGCGCCGAGCGTATCGACGAGTTTTTCCATCGCATGCGGGTTGTGCGCACCATCTAAAATGAGCGGCGGATTTTTTTCTACGAGCTCGATTCTGCCTTGCCAGTGTGACTTTGCCACTCCTTGCGCAAAATTTTTTTCATCTAGTGACGGGAATTTTTCACGTAAAAGACTTGCGCCGCATAGAGCAAGCGCTGCGTTTTCCGCCTGAAAATGGCCGATCAGAGGCGTATGCAGGGAAAGATTGTCCCCCGTTTTGCGCATCGTAAGTGTGAAATCAGTTCCGTTAAGCGTCGTTTGGACATCCGAGAGCGCGCACAGGTCGCGTAGCAGGAACGCGTACGTTCCTTTTTCTTTTGCTCTTTTCAAAAACTGTTTCTCCAGCTCTCCGCCAGCAAAGATTACGAGCGCTCCTTTGCGCATGACGGCGAACTTTTCATCCGCGATCTGTGAAAGCGTGTTGCCTAGGAAATCTGTGTGGTCGATTCCGATGGCGGTAATCAGCG